>Ga0208300_100951_pt1 | contig 14597 bp, 9 predicted proteins | sample 23_taG_FD_184096 | JGI IMG/M metagenome (GOLD analysis project Ga0208300, IMG submission 184096) | Marine viral communities from Cariaco Basin, Caribbean Sea - 23_WHOI_OMZ (SPAdes) (version 2) | ecosystem: Environmental > Aquatic > Marine > Oceanic | place: Caribbean Sea: Cariaco Basin | collected... | reverse complement strand
ATGCGCTGGGACAATTCATGACGGGCATCAAGCAGTCAGCTACGCTTCGCGACAACACCATTATTGCGGTAACCGGCGACCACCGCGTACGGAACCTGAGCACGCATGAGCCCACAGAATTTGGCCTTACCTATGCGGTCCCATTCCTGCTAGACGTACCTAAACCGATTCTTGAAAATGCGCGCCACACGTATGATCCCATGCGCATCGGGTCCCATCGGGATATTTTCCCCACGCTGTATCATTTCAGCCTGTCGGACCAAGACTATATTACCCTCGGTGGCGACAACCTTCTTAGCCCCGATGGAGTCAGCAACGTAGGGTTCAATCTGAAGCGCAGCATCAACGAGCATGGGGCGTTCAGCAACGACAAGTCCGGTCTGTTTTATCCGTGGCAGAAAGAGAATCCCCTATTCAACCAGCCGCAGCCGGAAGAGAAGCGGCCATTCGACCCTGGCTGGGCAGAGGAATACCATCGATTGATGGATTATTACCTTCGCTCTCAGATTCTGCCTACGACCAGCTCGGATTCGCCATAGCACGCCCGCAAGCGATGCCTAGCCAAACAGCTTACAGATACTTTTCCAGTGGCAGCCAGGACAAGAAAAGGGATTTCGTACGACGCCAGAAGCCCACGTCCGGCTCTTGACGCACCTGGTGATCTGCCGACTGCCACAATAAATCGCCACTCTCATCCAGGGTCACCTGCCAACTGTTTTCCTGTGTCATGGAACGACGGATATCGTCAGAAACGGCTTTGGCCATTTCCGGACTCTGAATAATCAGCACCGTTTCACCGTTCAGGTAGATTGAACGAAGATTCACATTGAGCGAGCCTACAAACAGAGTACTTTGGTCAAATACCACGGCTTTGGAATGAAGGCTGACCGCGCCATTATCACAGGCCGTTTGATTAACAACCCACGCTTTACAGTCTTTTGCATCAGGCCGGAGTTCGTAAAGCTCGATGCCACTTTCAAGCATTTCTTTGCGCCACCGGGCGTAGGCCGAATGATTGGTCACTAAATCGTTCGATGCCAGCGAGTTTGTTATCGCAAGTATCGAGAGCCCCGGCTTCACCACCTCGCGCAAATCGCTGAGCTGCTCGTCCGCCAACACAAAATACGCCGATTCCACCAAAATTTGTTTCTCGGCCTCGGCAACCAATCCGTAAAGAGCCTGCGCCGTGAGCTTGGGCGTATCTGTGGGGGCTTCCGGGTCTTTCGGCGGTACGTCATACACCAACTTGGCCGGCGCTTGAATCAACTCAGCAAAGCGCTCCTCCAGCAAAGTGTTTGCAGCCTCGCGACCTTGAGGGGGTATCGCCTTGAATGCCTGAGCCTGTGCAGTTTCGTTGATCAAACGTGACCGGGCACTGGCGGCCAGTTCCGGAGGTTGCGGCTGGTAAATCTGTTCAAGCGGGTACGACCACTGACTATTCCAGTAGGCTGTGAAGTTGTCGGTCATATCACCAGCGACAGGCCCCAACGCCATCACATCTCGGTCCCGAAAGTTCAGCTCAGGATGCTCATCAAAATACTCGTCTCCGATATTCCGGCCTCCGGCAATGCCTGCGTAGCCATCCGCGACAAAGGTTTTGTTGTGCATGCGGCGGTTGATGCGGTCAAAATCGAGAATCAATGATAAAAAGCGGCCAGCCCCACTGCGCGAGCGAGCCGGGTTAAAAATGCGGACGTGAATATTGGGATGACCGTTCAGTACGGCAAATAACGATTCCTTACCCGCCACGTTGATGTCGTCCAACAGCAGCCGGACATTGACACCGCGCTCTGCCGCAGCCAGCAAACGGCCCGCTAGATAACGGCCCGAGCTGTCATCATTCCAGATGTAGTATTGGGCATCGATTGACTGGTTGGCAGACTCGATAAGTGCGGCCCGGACCATGAACGCATCGCGGCCCGTGTTGAGGAGCAGAAACCCCGTATCCGGCAGGTTAGCGGACAAGTGTTTTTCCGCCTGTTTCGTAAAGAAAGAGTCCGGCACAGATCCATTTGCCTTTGCCAGAACCGGATCATGCTCGACCGGTTCAAGCGCTGTGGCACACCCTGTCAACACCCCCAACAGAAGCCACACACTCAGTGATTTGATAAACGAAGTCTGCGGCTTGCTGAGCATGTCGGATGTTCCTGATTAGCGAAGAATAATCAATGGCTTGGTCGCGGATTTCAGCATGGTGGTTGTGGTGCTGCCCACTAGGAACTGGCGAATACGAGAATGGCCATAAGCGCCCATAACCAGAAGATCAATGCCCTGCTCTTCCTGATACGCATGCAAGGTAGGTTCTACGTCGCCCTGACGAATCGCCAGCGTAATCTCCACGTCCAACCCGGACAGCATGGCCTCGGCTTTCTTGAGCTGCTCCCAGTTATCCGCTGTATCGGCACCTACCATCACCAAATGCAGCGGAATACCCCGTAAAACCGGGCTGGCCGCCAACATTTCCACGCCTTTGAACGCCGTTGCGCTGCCGTCAAACGCCAACATGGCCGTTTTCGGCTCGGCGTACTCATCCGGCACCAACAAAATGGGCCGCTCAACGCTGCGAATTACCGTTTCCAGCTGGCTGCCAATGTGCACGTTGCTGTCTGAACTGCTCTCACCGTGCAACCCCATGACAAACAACCGGGTGCCTTTTTCCAAAGCAACGAGAGATTCCGAAAGATTGCCGTGCCGCTGACGTTTGACCACCTCGTTCGTACCCGCAGCTTTGACTCGGATCTCCGCCTCATCCAGCAGGTGATGCCCATGCTCGAGCGCCAGCTTGGAACGTTTACGATCAAGTTCCGCCAGTTCTGTCAGCAGTTGCTCTCGACTACCCAGACCGATATTGCCCGCCAAATCCGGCTCGGACGGATAACGCTCGTCATCCAGAACGTGCAACAGCATCAGCGGTGCTTCCAGGTGCCGGCTTGCCCAGGCTGAGTAATCACACACAGCGTGCACAGCTCTGGAGCCGTCAATACAAGCTACTACTCTCAACATGTCTGTCTCGCCTTGATCAGAATTCTGTTTAGTGCCCCATAAGCTGACCTACAGCTTCAGGCTTATCGTGAACACCGAACCGGTCAACGATGGTCGCACTGGCTTCGTTCAAGCCAATCACCTCAACATCAGCCCCTTCCCGGCGGAATTTGATCACGGCCTTATCCAGGGCTCCCACCGCGGTGATATCCCAGAAATGAGCGCGACTGAGATCAATCACAACATTATCAACCGCTTCTTTGAAGTCAAAGGAAGCCGTGAACTTTTCTGACGAACTGAAGAACACCTGCCCGGTAACCGTATAACGACGCGTGTTGGTTGTTTCGTCCAGCTCGGACGTCACCGCCATGTAATGGCCGACTTTGTTGGCGAAGAACAAAGAAGCCAGCAGCACGCCCGCCAGCACGCCAAATGCCAGGTTGTGGGTAGCAACCACAACAACGACCGTCACCACCATTACGATATTAGTTGAAAGCGGGTGATTCTTCAGATCCCGGATGGATGTCCAGCTAAAGGTACCGATAGACACCATGATCATCACGGCAACCAGCGCCGCCATCGGAATCTGTACCAACCATTCATCAAGCACCAACACCATCACCAGCAAAAACACACCCGCTGTGAACGTCGATAAACGGCCGCGGCCGCCCGATTTAATATTGATCACAGACTGGCCTATCATCGCGCAACCGGCCATGCCACCCAGCAGACCGGAGCCAATGTTAGCAATGCCCTGACCTTTACATTCGCGGTTACGATCACTGGTGGTATCCGTCAGATCATCAACGATGGTTGCGGTCATCATAGATTCCAGCAAACCCACCACAGCCAAACCGGCCGAATACGGCAGAATAATCATCAGTGTTTCGAGGTTAAACGGCACATCGGGCCACAGGAATATTGGCAAGGTATCCGGCAGTTCCCCCATATCGCCTACCGTGCGGATGTCGAGATTCAGGAACATTGCCACCGCCGTCATGGAGATAATGCACACCAATGGCGAAGGGATCAGCTTCCCGACTTTAGGCACGTACGGGAACAAATAGATAATACCCAGCCCGGTCGCCGTCATGGCATAAACATGCCAGGTTACGTTGGTCAGTTCAGGCAACTGAGCCATAAAGATCAGAATCGCCAGCGCGTTGACAAAGCCGGTTACCACCGAGCGCGACACAAAACGCATCAAGCTACCCAGTTTCAAGTAGCCAGCCGCTATCTGAAACACACCGGTCAGCAGTGTGGCCGCGAGCAAATACTGAAGGCCGTGCTCTTTTACCAAGGTCACCATCAGCAGCGCCATAGCACCGGTCGCGGCTGAGATCATTCCGGGGCGACCACCTACGAAAGAAATAATGACAGCAATACAGAAAGACGCATAGAGCCCGATTTTCGGGTCCACACCGGCAATGATCGAGAAAGCGATGGCTTCAGGGATCAAAGCCAAAGCCACCACAATGCCGGACAGCAAATCACCTCGAATGTTCGAGAACCAATCTTGCTTGAGAGAGTTCACCATGGTTGGGGATATCCAGTTACTCAGAGAAAAAAGAAACAGTTACTCGCGCATCTAAACCAGCACGCAGAAAACCTAAGGAAGGTGGATTGCTTCAAATTTTGGGGCGCGAAGCTTACCAGAAACCGCTCAAAAAAGTAACAAACCCCAGAGCTGCACGCGTCAAAGCGTGACCCTCGGCCGGGTAATTGCCTAAAATAGAATAACAGCGAGTTATTGAACGGAACCTACATGGATGAACTAGCAAGCCAGTTTATAACTTCAAACCAGACCGCCATTCACCTTGCATTGGCCTTGCTGCTTGGGGCCATCGTCGGTCTGGAACGCGGCTGGGGTGCCCGGGATCAGAAAGCCGGAGAACGTATCGCCGGCATCCGAACTTTCTCACTGATTGGCTTTCTTGGTGGCCTCTCTGCGGTACTGTCTACCGAAATCAGCATCTGGGCGTTCCCGGCCCTTCTGTTCTGCGTCACGGCCATCGGATTGGTCGCCTATAGAGAAAGATTGCGACACGTACAAAACTTCAGCATTACCGGCCTCATCGGCATGCTGCTGACCTTCTGTTTCGGGGCCGTTGCTGTTGCCGTCGATCCGGTTATTGCCATTGCCGCCGCCGTCATAACCGCCCTCATTTTGGACAACAAGCAAGAAATCCATAACTGGGTCAGAAAACTGCAAGCCCATGAACTGGATGCCGCGCTCAAGTTGCTACTCATTTCCGTCGTCATGCTGCCGCTGCTGCCCAACGAACGGCTGGGGCCGGGTGGCGTACTCAACCCGCGGGAAATTTGGTGGATGGTGGTCATGATTGCCTCCATTTCCTTTGTCGGCTATTTCGCAATGCGAGTTGCCGGCACCCGAAAAGGGATCTTGTTCACCAGCCTTTTTGCCGGCCTAAGCTCTTCCACTGCACTGACTTTGCACTTTGCCCGGCAATCCAAACAAGCTCCGGAATTAAATCCCCAGTTTGCCGCCGGTATTCTCATTGCCTGCGGCACCATGTTCCCGAGGATTCTGGTGTATTGCCTGATCATTAACCCTGCGCTATTGCCGCAACTGACCTGGCCTGTGCTGCTTATGACGGCACTATTATATGGCCCGGCTTTCTATATTTGGCGAAAGCACACAACCGACGAATTCATCACCCAGCCACGCCTTACCCAGAACCCGTTGAATCTCGCCTCCGCACTGGTCTTCGGTGTTTTGCTCACCGCGATCCTGCTGCTGGGTGAATTCCTGAAAGAAGCGTTCGGCGATGCCGGTATTTATGCATTGGCTGCCACATCGGGCGTAGCGGATGTTGATGCCATCACCCTCTCACTGACCCGCATGTCGAACAACGGTCTGGGCATGGAAGCCGCCGTTTTGGGAATCGTTGTCGCCGCCTCGGTGAATAATCTGGTGAAGTCAGGCATTGCCTGGGCCATAGGCAACCGTAACATTGGCATGCTGGTGGCCGGTCCCATGGTTTTGTCGCTCGCCGCCGGCTTCTTCGCGGCTTGGTTACAATAATGCCCTTGAAGCCGACCCTCGCGCGTATCACACACATGGCCCGCTGTTCAGGCAAATGAAAGCCTGTTCATGAAGCCGAGCTAAAAAACCCGTATATTTCAGCTATTGATAACGACTTTAAGGAAACCCGAATGCTGTTCGCAATGATATTTGGTGGCTTGATTGGTTACGCCTTTGGCCGCTTTCCGGGCTTTTTAATTGGCGCTGCAATCGGCGCTTTCCTGTTTCAGCGGTTAAAAAGCAAGCTGGTCGGCGGCTTACAGCACATCCAGCAAAACTTCATCGAATCGGCATTCTCTGTGATGGGGGCTCTCTGCAAAGCTGATGGTGTTGTCAGCCGCGATGAAATCCAGATGGCTGAAACCATGTTTGTGCGTTTCCGCCTGAACGAGGAACAAAAAGCCATCGCCAAAGCCGCGTTTAATCGCGGCAAGCAACCGGATTTCGATCTGGATGCAGCACTTCAGAGCTTCCTTGCCGCTTCTGGGCGACAGCCGGCTCTGCTGCAGATGTTCCTTCAGATTCAAGTATCCGCGGTCGCCGCTGATGGCCAGGTACATCCTGCCGAACATGAAATGCTGCTTCGCATAGCCCGAGGCTTGGGGCTGCCTGAAAGCCAGGTAGACCAACTCGAAGCCATGTTACGCGGCGCTCACGCGGGTCAGTCGGGCAGCAGGTCAAACTACTCTACCGGCCAGCAGCTGGAAGATGCGTACAAAGTACTCGGCGTTTCGCCAAGCGCATCGGATGCCGAAATCAAACGGGCTTACCGCAAGCTGATGAGTGAAAATCACCCAGACAAACTGGCCGGTAAGGGCTTACCCGAAAGCATGCGCGAGATGGCGGAGGAGCGCACCCGGGAAATCAGCCACGCCTACGACGTAATCAAGGAAGCCAGAAAAACAGCGTCTTGAGCCCAAAATGATATGCCGTCACGTTTTCGGCTGGGTTATGGTCAAGGTCCGTCAAACACCTTTTGGAGTACTGAATGGACCACAAGCAACCGACCCTCTTTCATTGTTTTCAGGATGACGCACTCGGTCGCTCTGACGCCACAGAACTGGCGGAACGAATTCGCCGGGGCGAAGTATCTGCGGTCGAGGTAACGAAAGCGGCGATAGCCCGGTCCAAACAGGCACAAATAGCGCTCAACGGTGTCGCCACCGAAAATTACGAAGGGGCCCTCGAACACGCTAAAGCTGTAGACCCGGCGACATCGCCATTTGCGGGTGTTCCCACCTTTATAAAAGACAATCTGGACGTAAAAGACCTACCCAGTGGCCACGGGTCTGAAGCCGTTCCACTCCGGCCTGCCAAAGCCACCAGTCCCTTTGTCGAACAAATGCTGGCCCAAGGCTACGTATGCCTAGGCAAAAGTACGCTGCCGGAATTTGGCTTCAATGCCTCTACCGAGTTCCCAAATGGTGAAGCCACCCGAAATCCCTGGAACCTGAATTACTCCTGTGGCGCATCCTCCGGTGGCTCCGCAGCCATGGTCGCGGCAGGCGTGGTCCCCATCGCCCATGCAAACGACGGTGGAGGCTCCATTCGCATTCCGGCTGCATGCTGTGGCCTCATTGGTCTGAAACCCACCCGAGGCCGTGTGGTGCTGAACGACTCGGCGAAGAGTGTGCCAGTAGACATCGTCAGCGACGGAGTGGTTACCCGCTCGGTAAGAGACACCGCCGGATTCTTGTCTCATGCCGAGCAATATTTCTACAATCAGAAACTGCCCAAAGTCGGGCTCGTGCAAGGCCCCGGCGATAAACGCTTGCGAATTGGCTTGGTGCTGGATTCCATCAACGGCCATCCTACGGATAATGAAACACGTCAAACTGTTGAGAAAACCGCGAAATTACTGGAAAAAGCGGGCCACACAGTAGAGCTTATGTCAGTTCCTGTAGCAGACACCTTCCCGAATGACTTTGCGTTGTACTGGGGCATGCTGGCTTTTGGCATGAGGCTCAAAGGGCGCCAAATGCTGCACCCCGATTTTGATAAGCGAAAAGTGACCCGTTTAACCAAGGGCCTGGACCGCCGTACCCGCAAACAGCTGTGGCGACTGCCCGGCGTTATTTGGCGTTTGAAACGGTCTTGGCATGACTATGCCCGCGAAATGGCCGATTACGATGCAGTATTAACACCGGTGCTCGGCCACACAACACCGAAGCTTGGCCATCTGAGCCCCAACGTACCTTTTGACACCCTGTTCGAGCGTTTGAATGCCTACTCGAACTTTACACCTTTGGCGAACGCCACCGGTGCCCCGGCGATTTCCGTGCCTATGGGCATGACCAACAACAACTTACCTATATCGGTACAGTTCATGGCCAAACACGGGGACGAGCGCACACTGCTTGAACTCGCCTATACCTTAGAGACCGAGCACGGTTTTCCAAGCTTAGGCTAAACCTCCGGAAAAATAGTCAGTACGTCCTGAAAGCTCGGCTCCGGCTGCGCTTTCAGGACAAGCTCCGCCCCCGTCACCGGGTGCTGAATTCGTAGCTCCGTTGCCGCCAACAGCAATCTGCCCTGACCAAACCGTTCGGCAAAGTAACGGTTATGCCGCCCTCTGCCGTGATTGGCATCACCGATAATCGGGTGATTGATGTGCTTCATATGCCGACGCAGCTGATGCTTCCGTCCGGTTTTCGGGTATAGCTCTACCAGACTGTAGCGGCTGGTGGGATAACCCTCGATTTCGACCGGCAACTCGGTGGTTGCCAATCTCCGGTAATGGGTTAACGCCTCCCGTATCGGCTGCTCCAGCCCTTTCAGCCGCCGATCTTCCGGCTCATCCCTCAAAGGATGATCAATCACACCCGATTCCGGTGTCCAGCCACGCACCACCGCCTGATAGGTTTTGGACACCTGCCCCGCCATCATCGCCCGCCCCATTATTCGCGCCGTCTCTGAATCACGCGCGAACAGCAGCACGCCCGACGTGGGCCGGTCCAGCCGATGAATCGGATACACATGCTGACCACCGTTCAATTGCCGGGCGTATTGCAAGGCGAATTCCGTTTCGTGCTTGTCGATGGGGCTGCGGTGAACCAACAGTCCGGACGGCTTGTGCACGGCCAGTAGCCACTGGTCAGAATAAATTTCAAAAAGGGGGTTCAGCATTTTCACGAATGGCCGATAATAGGAAGCTATCTACGGCAGGGTTGTCCTGACCGCTCCGTACGACCGAATCATACCGTTCAACCCCCACATGAAACAGGATTACCTCCAATGCAGTGGTACACCAAAAGTATCCTGAACCGCATTCTCACCGTCGTTTCGCTGGCCAACCTGCTGATTGCAGCCATGGCGGCCATGTATTTCAACAGTTCTTTGAAAGTCCAAGAGCAATACGATCATCTGGTTAGCGCTCAAATGGTTCAGGCCATACAGGCTCAGGACATCCTGAGCGATTTCAAAACACAGGTTCAGGAATGGAAGAACGTACTGCTTCGGGGAACGGATCCGGCGCAGCGTGAAAAGTACTGGAATAGGTTTCAGAGTACGGAAGCAAACATTCAGCACCAGCTTGATCAATTGATCCCGACGCTGACGGATGCCAAAGCAAAAGCGCTGATGCAACGATTCCAAGCGTCTCATGAAACCATGGGACGCGCCTATCGCGAAGGCTTCATGCGATTTGAAGCCGCAAACTTTGACCATACCGCAGGAGATCAGGCAGTGGCCGGCATCGACCGGGAGCCGAGCCGGATGATTGAGGGCGCGGTCACGCAAATCCGGGATGTTGCCGTTTCACGCTCGGCTGAGTTGCGCCAAGATGCCACATCCGACACATGGTTTATGGGCAGTCTGTTGCTTGGCGCTATCATTCTGGGCACCCTCGCCTGCTTGATTGCATTGATTCGCTCGGTGATACGCCCTACTCAGGAGCTCGTAGGCAAGCTATCCAAAATTGGCGCAGGCGATCTGTCCGACCCGGTTACCCTTGAGCGTCGGGACGAACTGGGCAAACTGGCAGATACGGCGCGGGTTCTGCATCGTTTCCTGACCGATACTGGCGAACTGATGAAGCAGAATGCCACCCAATTGGCCGATACCGGCGCAATGATCCGCACCAGTGCCGATGCCGTTTCGAACCAATCAGATCAAGCACACCAGCGTATCGACCAGATCGCCACCGCCATGAACGAAATGTCTGCGACGGCGCAGGACGTCGCTCGCCACGCGGCCTCCGTGGCCGGTCAGGTTGATGAAACCACCAATCAGACCCGTCATGCCGACGATCAGATCAACATTGCCGTCAGCAGCATGAATCGCCTGACGGACCAAATCCAAAGCTCTACCGAAACCGTAGCGCAACTGGCGAAAAGCGGTGAGCAGGTAGGCAATGTTATGCAGGTTATTCGCGAGATTGCGGATCAAACCAACCTGTTGGCATTGAATGCCGCGATTGAGGCGGCACGAGCCGGAGAGGCGGGAAGAGGTTTTGCCGTTGTGGCTGACGAAGTACGCAATTTGGCAGCAAAAACACAGGCGTCTACGGTGGAAATTGACGGCATTATCGCCAATATTCAGTCTGGATCTAAAGATGCCACAGAGTATATGGAGGCCTCCGGGATCGTCGCCAGAGAGAGCAGCGACTCCGTGGATGCGGTCAGGCAAACGCTGGCAGTTATCAATCAGCGAATGCTCAGCGTAAATGACGCGACCACTCAGGTGGCGACAGCTGCTGAAGAGCAAACCAGCGTCAGTGAGGATATCAATCGAAACGTTACGGAAGTGGCCGAGATTTCCGAAAAAATGTCCGAAGCGGCAGAAGACAACCTGCGGGCTGTTCCGGAACTCGAGGCAATGGCCGGCAAAGCCCAGACCATTGCCCAGCGTTTACAACACTGAACCCGGCTTAGCCGGAGCGGCCGGTCAGCAGCCGAAATCGCTGACCGGCGTTCTCCCCCAGCACCAACAAAGCCGGAGTCAGCAGCAAGGTAAGCAAAGTCGCGAAGGCCAAGCCGCCTGCAATAGCACTCGACAACTGAGTCCACCATTGGGTAGACGGTGCTCCCAGGCCTAGTGACGGTTCCAGCAAGTTGACGTTAACGCCCAACACCATGGGCATCAGCCCGAGAATCGTAGTGGTAGCGGTTAACAACACTGGGCGGAAACGCAGGCAACCGGTTTCGAGTGCGGCCTCAAAGGCTGCCTTACCCTCTTGTTTCATCTGGTTGTAGGTATCGATCAGAATGATGTTGTTGTTCACCACGATCCCCGCCAACGCGATGATACCCATCCCCACCATAACGATGCCGAATGACTGGCCGTTCAACAGCAGACCGAGCAAAACGCCGGCGGTTGAAAGCACAATGGCGGAGAGAATCAGTAAGGTCTGGTACATGGAGTTGAACTGGGTAAGCAGGATGAGCACCATCATGCAGATCGCCACCAGGAAGGCCGTGACCAAGAAAGTCGAGGCCTGCTGCTGATCCTCATTTTCACCGCCAAATCGCAGCGTGACGCCTTCCGGTGGTTCCGGCATTTGTTCTTGCAAGGCCTTGAGCAGCTCGTCCATGCGCCGGCCCGGTGCCACGTCGGATTTGATGGTGATGGTTCTCTGGCCATCCACTCGAACAATACTGCCAGTTTTGTCACCGGGCTCCAGAGTCACAAACTGAGACAACGGTACCTGCCCACGAGGCGTATTGATGGTCTGCCGCTGCAGGTGTTCAAGCTCACGCCAGTTATTCGGTACCCGTACCGCAATATCCACTTCGTCCCGAACATCCTCGGGCCGATAAGTGGCCAACACCATGCCGTTGGTCACCAGGCGCACGGCGCTGCCGATGCTCAGCACATCGGTACCAAAACGCGCGGCCGCCTCGCGATCTACCTGCAAGCGCCATTCAATGCCCGGCAAACTGCGATCGTCTTCAATATCGACAAAGCCGCCAATGCTCTGCATGGCCTGTTCGATCTCATCCACGTAGCCATCAAGCTGCTCGGAATCCAGGCTGCTGACTAACAACTCAATCGGTTTGCCATCTGCAGGGCCGCCTTCTTGTTTTCGAAACTCCAGTTCAATACCGGGAATACCCGCGGTACGTTCGCGGAAGTCTTCCAGTATTTCTGTTGCAGGCCGGCGCGTGTACCAATCGGTGAACTGGAACTGCAAAACACCGATAACATCCGGCGCCATATTGTTTCCGGTGGACAGCATGGAACGTGCATATAAGGCTTTTACTTCCGGCATGTTCAGCAAATGGCTTTCCACTTCACGAACGATGGCATCTCGCTCCCAAACGGACAGATCGCCGCGAGCACGCACCTGAACCTGCGCCGAATCGGGCTCCACACTCGGGAAGAAATCGACGCCGTGGTTAAAACGCCCATAGGCGGCATAGATCAGAACAATAAGCACTAGGGCTCCAATCAATGTGAGCCCAGGGCGCTGCAGGATGTTGGCCAAGGTGTGTCGATAGACTTTCATGATGCGCCCCTCGACCGCATCTTCATGAGCGCGCCGGCCACCACTGACGCCGCCCATAACCGGCAGGAAAACAAGCGCCATTGCCAGTGAGGCTATGAGACAAATCAGCACGGTCATCGGCAGGAACTTCATAAACTCGCCCACCACACCCGGCCAAAACAGCAGGGGCACGAATACCGCCAACGTGGTGGCCGTCGATGCAATCACAGGCCACGCCATTCGAGAAGCGGCTTCTACCCAAGCCGTTTTTACCGGCTGGCCATCGGTCAGATTACGATCCGCCAGTTCCGATACCACAATGGCACCATCCACCAGCATTCCGGCCACCAGTATCAAGCTGAACAACACCACGATGTTGAGCGTGAGCCCCATGCTCCAGATCACCAGAATGCCAGTCAGAAACGCTCCCGGGATGGTTAGCCCAACCAGCAAAGCGGAACGCGCGCCCATGGCTGCAATTACGACAATAAGCACCAGCACAATCGCCGTCATCACGTTGTTGAGCAAGTCAGAAAGGATGTCCTGCACCTCTTCCGACTGATCCATGATGTAACGAATCTCCAGCGCTTCTGGTAACTGAGGTTTCACTTGTTCAACCAGCGAACGGACCTTCTCGATGGTGGCAATAATGTTCGCCCCGGATCGTTTCGACACTTCCAGCACCAAAGCCGGTTCGTTGTTAATGCGCGCAAACCCGGTCGGATCTTTAAACGTCCGCTGCAACATGGCGACATCGCCAAAGGTAACGACCGTGTCGCCATCCACTTTGATGGGCATCGACATGACATCTTCGATCGACTCGATGACACCAGGCACTTTCAACGACATTCGGCCATTTCCGGTGTCCAATGAACCCGCGGCCACCAGTCGGTTGTTGCGGCTCACCATGGACGCAAGCTCATTGAAATCAATGCCGTAACTTTCTAGCACTTGGGGATCTACAACGATCTCCAACAGGTCTTCCCGATCACCGCCTATCTCGACTTCCAACACTTCCGGCACACCCTCTATGGCATCCTGGAAACGCCGGGCTATGGTGATCAGTTCACGTTCTGACAAGGGGCCAGACAGACCAATGGAAAGTACCGGGAACAGAGAAATGTTGATTTCGTGAACTCGAGGCTCATCGGCTTCCTGAGGCAGTTTGCTACGGGCGGTATCCACCTTCTCCCGCACATCCTGCAAGGCTTTATCGGCGTCAAAACCGGCATCGAATTCCAGCATGACTGACGCATGGCCCTCAGAGGCGTTGCCCCGCATCTCTTTGATTCCTTCAAGAGAGCGAAGCTCTTGTTCCATGGGGCGAACAAGCAACCGCTCGGCGTCTTCCGGACTGATCCCGTCCAACGCCATAGCAACGTAGATCATAGGAATCGCAATATCAGGGCTCGATTCCTTGGGAATCACTTGATAGGCGACGATTCCGCCAATCACGAGAAACAAAAAAGCCAGCAACGTAGTGCGGCTGCGGTCCATGGCTGCGGTGATAAGGGTTCTCACAATCATCAGCCCCGCTTGTCGGAACGGTCAATCGGGTTCACAACCTCACCGGCCACAACAAACCCGGCACCGCGAGTGATCAAGTATATTTCATCCGGGAGGCCGGTTACCCACGCACCATTGGTGGAAATGCTGAGCAATTTGACCGTTTCGAATACCACCTCGTTGTTGGAATCGACGTATTTCACACCGGGACGGCCGTCATCATTGAGGCTCAGATAAGCGGGGGAGATAAACATGGCCTTCTGCTCAGGCAAGCGCACGTTGAGCGTTGCTGTGCCGCCCGCGGCGCGTTTGCGCTCAGGGTTTTCCACCACCACTTCTACGGCGAAGCTACGGGTTGCAGTATCGGCAGCACTTGCGACAAAACTCACCACTCCGGCCAAGCGGGTGTCGTCCAGCAAAATCACTTCGACCGCTTGGCCGGGCTGTACGTCTTTCACGGTTTGCTGCGGCACCCGCCCCGTAGCTTTTAGGCGATCAACCTGAACCAGCTCCAGTAACGGAGTGCCTACTTTGACCAGCGTTCCGGGGTCCACTTCCCGGCGATTTACGACGCCATCAAACGGCGCGACGGGGGTCAGGTGCTGCAACGTCAGCTGGGCGCCTGTCATTTCCGCCCGA
>Ga0208300_100948_pt1 | contig 14621 bp, 10 predicted proteins | sample 23_taG_FD_184096 | JGI IMG/M metagenome (GOLD analysis project Ga0208300, IMG submission 184096) | Marine viral communities from Cariaco Basin, Caribbean Sea - 23_WHOI_OMZ (SPAdes) (version 2) | ecosystem: Environmental > Aquatic > Marine > Oceanic | place: Caribbean Sea: Cariaco Basin... | reverse complement strand
CCCTTGAGTGCATGTCGAGATGGCAGCGAATCTCGTTAATCCAAAGCTGCAACGCAATAGTCGCAAACGACGAAAACTACGCACTAGCAGCGTAAGCTGCTAGTCGTCCTGACCGGGTCGCCCGTAGCCCGGAAGCAACATCTCAGGACGTCATCGCTTACGGGATGCTCCGTTATCCAGAGTTCACTGGCTAACGGCTAAGATTCAAAGAACTCGGTTCTTGCACCCTGGCTCTCGGGTCGCTTGAACTTAAATCAATAGAGAGACGCTAAGCATGTAGACCTCAAGGCTGAGTACTGGCGGACGCGGGTTCAATTCCCGCCGTCTCCACCAAACAGACCGAAAGGGCCTCGTCACACGACGAGGCCCTTTTTTTGTGCCGTTACGACGGTCAGCAATCCACACTCCGCTCATCCAGGCCAACAACCACCTTTTCGATTCCCAATTTCCTTCGCAATTTCAAGGTAGCCGATCAACATCTGTAGTATTCATCCAGTGGTCGACCACACCTGAACGGACTAGTCTAAACTGGCTCCTTCAACGAAGATTACTCCCGCAGCCAAACATTCATTGTGTTTACAAGACAGAAAAAGGAATTACTCATGCCTACTACAATGACTCGTATGACCGGCCTTACCGCCGGTCTTCTGTTTGCAGCCACGGCCCTGGCGGAAGCGCCGATGGTAAAAGAGCAGGCACCCGGCTTTTACCGCACGATGCTTGGCAACTTCGAAATCACCGCCCTGTCCGATGGCACAGTCAAGCTGCCGGTGGACAAGCTATTGCTGAACACCACCGAAGAACACGTGCATAACACCCTTGCGGACAATTTCCTGTCTGCGCCGCTCGATACATCCGTTAACGGCTATCTGGTCAACACCGGCGACCATCTGGTGCTGGTGGACACGGGGGCGGGCAGCCTGTTTGGCCCCACACTCGGGAAACTGGTAGAGCACCTGAAAGCGTCCGGTTATGAGCCCGCGGATGTCGACGAAATTCTCATCACGCACATGCATCCGGACCATGTAGGTGGTCTGGTGTCCAACGGCGAGATTGTGTTTCCCAACGCCGTCGTTCGTGCTCACGTGGAAGACCAGAATTTCTGGCTCAACGAGGAAAATCTGAAAGCGGCTGACGAAGGGTCGAAAGGCTTTTTCAAAGGCGCGATGGCGTCTCTCAACCCGTACGTCGAGTCAGGTCAATTCAAGCCTTTTAGCAAAGACCAGGAGTTGGTGCCGGGCATTTCTGCGGTGTCCGCCAGCGGACACACTCCAGGCCACAGTCTTTACAAGGTAGAGAGCGAAGACAACACGCTCATGCTCTGGGGCGACCTGATTCACGTGGCAGCAGTTCAGTTCCCTCAGCCGGACATCGCTATCCAGTTTGATGTGAATAGTGATCAGGCGGTGGAATCCCGCGCCAAGGCCTTTTCCGAGGCCGAGGAAACCGGTTACTGGGTCGGCTCCGCCCACCTGTCCTTTCCCGGACTGGGCCACCTGAAAAAGGCAGACCAAGGCTATGAGTTCGTTCCTGCGAACTATCAGGGCGATGTCGGTTCTGCCGAGACCGCCGAGTAAGCCCGCACACAGGACACAAAAGGCTGGGGCGCACATCACTCCTGTAAAATGGCGCCCCCGATTTGCAGCTCCAGGGACGTTCAGCCAAGCTTAAAGTGACAATCCCATCAAGCGAAAGGGAGATTGATCATGTATGACTTCCTTGAAGAAAGCTCTCGCCTGATGCACCAGGCTGCCAAAATCGGCGAGATCAATCCGGACGTTGTCGAGCTGCTGTCCGGACCGGCCCGTGTTATCGGATTTCGCATACCACTGAAAATGGACGATGGCAGCAGTCGCGTGTTCGATGCTTACCGGGTCTGCCACACAGACGCCCTCGGTCCGACCCGGGACGGCACCCGTATCTCCCCGGACCTCAATCTCGACGAATGCAAGGCACTGGCCCTGGTGATGTCGATCAAGCATGCGGCGGGGCGTATTCCTGCAGGGGGTGGCAAGGGCGGCATTGCCGCGGACCCCGGCGAACTCAGCAAACTTGAATTCGAGCGCCTGTGCCGGGCATACATCCGCTACTTGCGGCCCGCGGGGCCGGACTGCGATGTGCCGGGCGCCGACGTTGGTACGGGGATGCAGAGCATGTCCTGGATGCTCGATGAGTACGAGCAGATAACCGGTCGCCACTCGCCCGCTGCGGTCAATGACAAACCGCCCATTCTCGGGGGTACGCTCGGCGGCTATGAAGCCACGGGGCGCGGGGTTTTCGAGGTTTTTCAGGCAGCGGCGGAACAGATTGATTTCAAACTTGAGGGCGCCCGGGTCGCCATCCAGGGCTTCGGGCAGGTCGGCTCGGTGGCCGCCCAGGCGTTTCAGGAGGCCGGATGCAAAGTCATTGCCGTTCGGGAGATCGATAGCGGTGTCTATTCCCAGGACGGCCTGGACGTCAACGAGCTGCTGCAACACCGGAATAAGGAAGGCAGTCTCGAAAATTTCCCGGGCTCCGAGCCGATCAGCAACGAGGAGCTTTTTGCCTGTGACTGTGACGTGCTTGTCCCGGCGGCCCTGCAGGGGGTGATTACCAAGGAGGTTGCCGAAAAGGTAAAAGCGAGGGTCCTCGTTGAAGCCGCCAACTCCCCCACCACCCTGGACGCGGACGAGCTGTTACTGGACCGTGGCGTGACCATCGTGCCGGATGTGCTGGCCAACGCTGGCAGTGTTCACCTGTGCCAGATGGAGCGCACCCAAGGTCTTTCCGACGACTACTGGGGCGCGGAAACCATCAGCGAGCAACGTCGCCGGCGGCTGGTTCACAGTTATCAGCAGGCCGCCGAATGTGCGGAGCGCTATCAGCTCAAGTCGGTACGACTGGGTGCGTGGATCAACGCCCTCAAGCGCATTGAAGAGGCAGTTCTCACCCGCGGTTGGTGCTGACTATGGCCAGCCTGCACCGATGAATGAGCCAGAAGAGCCAGCCAGCCTCACCGAACTCCTGGACCGCCTGCGCAAACAAACCGCAGGCAGGTACCGGGTCTCTGTGGGTGACGTCCTGGATGCCATTGGCGAGAGATCCTTTGGGCCCGTGATTCTGGTTGCCGGGATAATTACCCTGGCGCCGCTGCTCGGGGACATTCCGGGCGTGCCCACGCTACTGTCGCTGCTGGTGTTGCTGACCCTGGGCCAACTGATCTTTCGCAGGCACTCGATGTGGATCCCCTCAAAGCTGGCCCGGCGGAACATCGGCCAGGAGAAGGTGGTCAAGGGCTTGGACTGGATGGAGAAGCCGGCGCGGTTCCTGGATCACTGGACGAAGCGGCGGCTGACCTGGATTATCACCGGGCCGGGCCAATACGTCATGGCCATCCTGTGTATAGCGGTTGCGGCGACCATGCCGTTGATGGAGCTGATACCCTTCAGTGCCAATGGTGGCGGCCTGGCGCTGACGGCCTTCGGGCTGGCGATTATCGCCCGCGACGGGGTGCTTGCGATCGTGGCCGTGCTGGCAACCGGCGGCACTGGTTGGTTCATACTTACTCACCTGCCGTGGTGAGGATTTTGTTGGGTGGCAGTAAACCGAAGAATTCTGTCACCATTTGAAACAATCCTACTGAATCCCGTTTCACTCCAAAGCTGCTACTATTGCTACATACCTTTAGCCTCCGGGGCTTTGCAGCCTCCGGTAAGCACCGTATTGAACCAACCTCTTAAAAAGCTCCTACCGACAGGGGCTTTTGCATTTGAAAGGATCCGCCCCCTATGTCCAGCAAAGCGAAGCAGACCCAGAAACTTCTGCTGTTCCGGCTTTCCGGTGAGCGCCTGTTCGGAATCGGAACCCTGAAGATCCGGGAGATTCTGCCTTTCATGCGGCTGACCAAACTGCCCCACAGCCATCATGCGGTCATCGGCACCGCCACCTTTCGCGGCTCCGCCGTTCCGGTGATCGATATGGCAGCGGCCGTGGGCTATCCGCCGCTGACCCGGGAAGAACAGGAAAAAGCCTCGATCATTGTCACGGACATCCAGCGCCAGGAAATCGGATTCCTGGTACGCAGCGTTCAGCAGATTATCGAAACCGACTGGAAGGAAGTAATGCCGCCACCCAAGGCTCTGGGCACCAGGGCCTTTATCACCGGCCTGCTGGATGTGGAGGGCGATATTATCCAGTTGCTGGATGTCGAATTGCTGCTCGCCAAGGTGTACCCGGAATCCCTGAACACCCAGGAGGTGGTTCTCACGGATGTTCAGAGCGAGACGCTCAAGGCCCTGAACATTCTCATGGTGGATGACTCGCAGGTGGCCCGGAAGCAGCTCTCGGACGTGCTGGACAGCAAAGACATCCCCTACCAGGTAACATCCAATGGCGACGATGCCCTTCAGATCCTGCTTCGGGACCACGAACTGGGCCGGCCCACGGATATTCTGGTCAGCGATATCGAGATGCCGGGATTGGATGGTTACGAGCTGGCGTTCAATGTGCGTGACAATTCAGCGCTGAAGCAGCCCTACATTATCCTGCATACGTCACTGAACAGTGAGATGAGCCTCAGCTATGCCAACCAGGTCGGTGCCAACGAGGCCCTGACCAAGTTCGATGCCGAAGAGCTGCTTCAGGCAATGCTGCGGGGGGCCGAACAGGCCCGTTAGGGCCTGAGCTGCTCAATAAAGGCGGCGGCGTCGGCGCGCATCTCAGCCAGCTTCTGCTCCCATTCTTCCCGGTAACGGTTCAGGGTGTCCTCGCTCAGACGGGTGAAGCGCTCACCGGTTGCGGCCACGGTGCGGCTGGCGTTGGCCAGGGATTCCATGGTCGGATCGCTCAGTTCATCGGCCTGGCGATCCAGATCCCGGGCGGCTTGCTCCAGGATCACCCGGTCTTCCGGCGGGGTCGGTTCATCTTTTTTCAGGGCCTCTTCCACCGACCGCTCAAGCTCCCGCATGGTTTCCTGCAGTTTCTGACCGAACTCGTCCATGGCGCTCTCTGCCTGCCGGCCCATTTCCTCAGAATAGGCTTCAAGGTCCCGGGCAAGTTGCTCCATTTGCTGTTCCAGCTCACCCGAAGAGGAGGAAAAGCTGGCGCTGAGCTTCTCACCGAGCCGGTTGAGCTCGCCCATGATGTTGCTGAACGGGGAAGGATTGAGAATGGCCTCGCCGGTGCGGTCGTAATCCACCAGCCATTGATCCTGGATGCGCACCAGGTAGGTGATCAGTTCCAGCCGCTCGCCCTCAGTCCCGGCTTCGGCAGGCAGCCGGGTGACAATGGTGGCCTCACGGCCCTCGATGACACCCCGGCCGAACGACGGCACGGCGTCGGTCCAGCTGCGCTTGTAGCCGTCAAATGTTGCCGAGTCCGCGAGGGTGGAGTACTCCATCACATCGCCGGCATCGTTTTCTGCCATGGCCTGCCAGAAGGCGGCAGCCACTTCCTGGGGCGTCTCGGGGTTGCTGCAACCGGCGAGCAAGGCCAGTGTGAGAGCGGCAATCAGGCCACGAATACAGGAACGGATCATTGCGTTGCTACCTCCGGTTAAACATCCGGAGAGCATGATACACCGCTTACAGCCTGCAGGTCAGTTCCGCCAGTTCCTCATCAAACACTCGCCGGTTTTCACTGTAATCCACCGGCACGTCCACCAGATGAACACCGCCTTGGGCCAGGGCACTTTCCAGGGTTGGCCGCAGGTCTTCCGTGCGGGTCACGCGGTGCCCTTTCGCACCGTAGGACTCGGCGTAGGTAACAAAGTCCGGGTTGCGATAATCCAGACCAAAATCAGTGTAACCCTCCTGCCGCTGTTTCCACTTGATCATGCCGTAGGCATTGTCGTTGATAATCAGCACCACCAGGTTCAGGTTCAGGCGTACCGCGGTTTCCAGCTCCTGGCTGTTCATCATGAAGCCGCCATCACCGCAGATCGCCATCACCTTCAGGCCCGGATAGAGCATGGAGGCCATCATCCCGCTGGGCAGGCCGGCACCCATGGAAGCCAGGGCGTTGTCGAGGAGTACGGTGTTGTTGTCGTAGGCCGGGTAATTGCGGGCAAACCAGAGCTTGTACATGCCGTTGTCCAGGGTGATGATGCCATCCTCCGGCATCACCTGCCGCACATCGTGAACAATGCGCTGGGGAATCACCGGGAAGCGGTCATCTTCGGCCCGCTCCTGCAGGTGGGCGTCCACTGCCTGTTTTATTTCCATCAGGCGGGTGAAATCATGATTGGCGCACTGGCCACAGTTTTCCGCCATGTATTCCACGCTGTTAGCGATGTCCCCTACCACTTCGTGCTGGGGAAAGTACACCGGGTCCACGTCGGCAGCACTGAAGTTCACATGAATGACCTTCTTGCCACCCGGGGTCATGAAGAAGGGTGGCTTTTCCACCACATCATGGCCGACGTTGATCACCAGATCCGCCCGGTCGATGGCGCAGTGCACGAAGTCCCCGGCCGACAGGGCCGCGTTGCCCAGATAGCGGGGGTGCCGCTCATCCACCACGCCCTTGCCCATCTGGGTGGTAAAGAACGGAATGCCGGTTACATTCACCAGGTGCAGCAGTGCCTGGGACACCCGCTTCCGGTTGGCGCCGGCACCGATCATGATCAGCGGGTGTCGGGCTTCGCGCAGCATTTCGCAGGCCATCTCCAGGCTCTTCGGACTGGCCGAGGGCCGGCGGGCATCACTGGGTTTGAAGATATGGGTGTCGGATTCGGGTTTCTCGTCGGCAATATCTTCCGGCAACTCCAGGTGCACCGCACCCGGACGTTCTTCAGAGGCCAGACGGAAGGCCTCCCGCACCTTGGCGGGTATGGTGTTGGCGTTACTGATCTGCCGGGTGTACTTGGTAAGCGGGCGCATCAGATCCACCACATCCAGAATCTGGAATAGTCCCTGCTTGGAGGATTTGATGGGCTTCTGGCCCGAGATCATCATCATGGGCATAGCGCCCAGCTGGGCGTAGGCGGCTGCGGTCACGAAATTGGTGGCGCCCGGCCCCAGCGTGGACAGGCAAACCCCCACTTTACCGGTCAACCGGCCGTAGGTGGCCGCCATGAACCCGGCGGCCTGTTCATGCCGGTTGAGTACCAGCTGGATGCTGGAGGTTCTCAGGGCCTCAAGAAAGGCCAGGTTCTCCTCGCCGGGTACCGCAAATATGTATTCAACGCCTTCGTTTTCCAGCGCCCGGATAAACAACTCGGCCCCGTTATGGGCCGGGGTGCGTTCGTCGGCCATGACCTTCCTCTTGATCTGTGAATTCCGGGTGATCGGCTGGTTCCGGGATCAGCAGGCCTCAGTCGGTCCTGGGCGACTCTGCCTGGAGGGCGTCTGCCGGTAATCGATCCTGCCCCCAGCTGCGATGCACACCCTCTGTTACGCGCCGAAGGGCATCATCGTTCACTTCCGCCGGCTCTCCCCGCTCCAGAGGATCGTAATGGAAGATGTACAGCCGTGATGTGAACTGCTCAAACGGCAGCGACGACTCGCCAAAACGTTCACCCTGGCCAGACGTGCTTACCTTCACGCCGTCGCCCCAGTTCTGACCGCTATCGTTGTTCGGATTGAAGAAGTACACCCGCATTTCCCCGTCCGGGTCAAGCGCCGTCCGAAGAATGGTAATGGCGTGCCAACCGATGAAGCGGGCCGCACTGTCAGTAACCGCGACCCCCGCAGGCTGCGGATGAATCAGCGGCTGATTGCCATTGTAGTAGGGATGATAGCTGGCGTAGAAGTGCCGGATAAAGCCTTCCAGATCGTCCAGCTTGCCCGTAGCAACGTCCACATTGATGGCAAATCCGCGCCCGGCGGACCAGCCGTGGAATTCCGGGTTCACCCACTTATGGGGATCGCCCTCACGCCCGACGCACAGTCGGCCCATCTCCACATAAATCCGGTCGAGATGCGGCACCACCACCAGGGAAACTGGATCAAGATCAAGGGTAACCTCGGACGCGACACCGCCGACAACCCGGGCCGATGACACCGGCTGTCCCTCGAAATGCATAACAATTTCGTTGTCCCGGGCCGCCCAGGCGACCATCTGCAACAGGTAGTCCGGATCGTTATAAGCCCACATGGACAGGGCACGGGCCGACTGGCAGGTGGGGTTATTGCCCTGGCCAACACCCAGGGGCTGCCCCAGCATGTTCAGCACGCCCTGAATCAGCCATGCGCCCGGCTGTGGCTGATAGCCAAAGGCCAATTCAAGACGTTCACGGGCGTGGGGGCAAAGGGACAGGCGCGCCTGGCGCCAGAGCGCCGGGGCAACCGGCGGCTGGTAGAGAATGCCGCGCTCGAGCAGCAGTGCCAGGCCATAGATTCCCTGGGCGGTTTCCGGGTAGACCCCTTCCTCGATCAGCTTATGGACCAGCTCCCGGTAACACATCAGGCAGTCCCGACCGGTGCTGGACAGCCCCAGCGCCTCACTAAGCAGGGTATCCTGGTCTGTCAGGATGAAACGGATGAACGAGGCATGGTAGGGCGAGACCAGCCCGGTATCGTGCATGGAGCGTGCGAACCCGGTGGCCTCGTTCTGCAGGGCCTGGGCATCCATGGTTTCGAGGCGCTGCTGGTAAACCACGGTTCCGGGGTCTTCACTGCAGGCCCGGGTGGGCCCATAGAGGCTTGATATCAGTCGATCGGCACCGCGCCCGGCACCGCCAAGATCGGCCTGCGGGTCTGCCCGGCACAAGGCAATCTGGGTAATCATCTTGCGCACGTCCGTTACCTGGATCGGGCGCTGCTCAAGGATCCGCCAGATTTCCTCAATCAGACTGTCGATTACATGTTCGTACCCGATGTGCGCGGCAACATACTGCACCACAGCCTGGCTGATCAACGCGAGCTTGCCCTGCTCACGCTCGGCTTCGCCGGTCATGCCGAACAACAGGCCCAGGTTGATGGCCAGGACCTGTGTCAGGTAGTGGTGTGCCTGCTCTGCAGAAACGGTGGGGTGCAGGTAGCTGCCCCGGGCCACGGCCAACAACCTGAGTTCGCTGAAGGCCTCAATGACGACCGTGTCGGCATTCTGGCTCTGCAACGAGTGGGTGGTCAGCGTGGGGAGCAAAATACCGGGTTCGGCCCAGTCGGTACCGGCGAAAACTCCCGCCCGCTCGAGGCGCTCCGCGCGCTCCTCGATGATCCGGCAGCCATCCGGCTGCAGCAGGACCCGGCGGGAAATATCCAGCACGCGTGGAAGTTTACCGGCCCAGGCAAAGGACCGGCTTTCTTCCATGGCCTGGATCGCATCATCAAGCCGTTGAACCAGCTTGTCGAAATTTACAGCTGGCGTTGCGCTGCCCGGTTGGTGATCGTTCAAACGATAATCCTCAGGGCCTGGCACCAAACCCGTTTGTTGTTAATGCTTCTCCTGATTATACATAGAAATCGAGCTCTTCCTGATGTTTCAGGAGATCTCGCATAACGTACGGATCTTCACCGAAGAAATACACCAGCCCCCAGTGGGTACCGAAAGCGGTACGTTTGGTGACCGTTTCTTCCAGCGGCGCGGTCAGCTCGTGAGACTCGAAATACTCGTGGTTTTCGGTCTCTTCCGGGATTTCCAGCTTGCTGACAACCCGGCGGCGCGGATAGACGCCGAAGCAACCGGCATAACCCTTCGCATCCACCACTTCCTTCGGGAAAAAGGCCTTTACTTCCTCGTCGGTGGTTTTCGGGTCGAACGTGAGGATCATGCCCTGATAGGCATTGAAGCCGTAGGCACGCTCAAGCAGCTCGAATACCTTGAAGCCCGGCGGACGGTACGCAACCTCGCCAAAGTACATGGTCCGGTCGCTGGTCACGAAGTATTCCGGGTGAATAAACCCGAACTCGATATCAAAGGTCTTGATCAGCTTCTCGATCTCGCCCCGGATCTGGTCCCGGTACTTCTCAAGGTCCGGTGTCGCGGGGACAAACACGGAATAGCCCAGAGTCACATACTCGGAAATATTCAGGAAGGCGATCTTGCCATTGTGGATCCAGGCTTCCACCGCAAACTCCCAGCCATCCAGGTGCGATTCCATCAGGACCGGAAACTCTTCTTCCGGAATGGTATCGACTTCGTCGGGAGTACGGATAACCCGGTGCCCCAGGCACCCGGCCTTGTCAAACGCCTTGAGGTGGATCGGGTCGTTGGGGTCACCATCAAGCTTGAGCAGGGTCTGGTTCACCCGCTTGAGGAACCGGATAACGTCGCCCTTATCGTGGGCTTCCTCAAAAATACCCACCCGGATACCACCGAGCTGGGCGCGGCGTTTCATCAGGGCCTTGTCACGCAACAACATGGCCTGACCGAACAACCGAGGCTTGTCCATCAACACCGAGTTGATGGCGCCGGCCCACTCCACGGTTTCCTCAAACAACGGAATGGCCACATCAACGCCCATGTCCTTGAGGGTTTGTGCAATCTCCACAGAGCGGTCGTTCAGACGTTCAAAATTCCAGGGCACATAGGGAATATCATGCTCTTCACAGTAGGCTTCCGCCCAATCCGGTGCCACGACAACGTACCGACGGTCAAACTTGTCGGCCGCTTCAACCGCATTCAGGCTCCAGCCCAACAGTGCGATGTACCCTTTCTCAGGATTGTATTTTTGCTCACTCACAGGCTCTCTCCTTTGCTCAGGGTTTCCTTATAACCCTACGCATAAGCTGAGAAATCGCAAATTTCGGGGCCCTCCGAAACAGAAAAAGCACTGGGACCGGCTGGAGTGAGTCCAGCAGTCGCAGTGCTTTACGGTTTCTTAGATCGTTTGGGAATATCAGCCCAATTGCAGGGTCGACAGGGTCCTCTCCCGGACTTTGGTCAGAAGCGTCTCGTCTTCAACAAGGGATTGCCCGTAGGACGGCACCAGCTCTTTCATACGCTCCTGCCACTGCGGAGTTTTGATCTTCTCCGGGAAACAGCGCTCGATCACGTTGATCATCGCGTTAGCTGCGGTGGATGCTCCCGGGGAAGCACCAAGCAAGGCTGCCAGGGTTCCGTCCTTGGCGGCCACGATCTCGGTGCCAAATTCGAGCTTGCCACCGCCGCCGTCCACCTGCTTGATGATCTGCACACGCTGGCCGGCCATACGCAGCTGCCAGTCTTCTTCCCGGGCATCCGGGAAGAAGTTGCGCAGCGACGCGACCCGGTCACTGTGGGACTGGAAAACCTCACCAATCAGGTAACGGGTCAGGTCCATGTTGCTCTTGCTGACCGAAAGCATCGGCTTCAGGTTGGTGGGTTTCACCGAGCCAAACAGATCGAACAGGGAGCCCTGCTTGAGGAACCGCGTGGTGAAGCCTGCAAACGGGCCAAACAGCAGGGCCGGTTCACCATTGATGATGCGGGTGTCCAGGTGTGGCACCGACATGGGCGGCGCACCGATTGGCGCCTTGCCGTAGACCTTGGAGTTGTGCTGCTCAACGATGTCCGGCTTGCCACAGACCAGCCACTGACCACTGACCGGGAAGCCGCCGTAGCCCCGGGCTTCCTCGATACCGGACTTCTGAAGTAGCGGCAGCGCACCACCGCCAGCGCCCAGAAACACGAAGCCGGCTTCGAGTTTGGTCAGCTCGCCGGTTTTCTGGTTCTTGACCCGGACCTTCCAGCGACCGTTATCCCTCTGGTCAATGTAGTGCACGGGTGAGCTGAGCATCAGCTCGAAATTTGGCTGGGTTTCCAGCCATTTCACCATGCTGCGGGTAAGGGAACCGAAATCCACGTCCGAACCGTGCTTGATCCGGGTCGCGGCAACCCGCTGCATCGGATCCCGGTTATTGACGATCAGGGGCATCCACTGCTCGAGATCCTCGGGGGATTCGGTGTATTCCATCTCACGGAACAGGTGGTGGGCACTGAGGCGCTCATAACGGCGCTTGAGAAAGGCCACATCTTTCTCACCCCAGACAAAGCTCTGGTGCGGTGTACGGTTAATAAAGGTGGATGGCTCGGGCAGAATGCCCTGCTCCACCAGATAGGACCAGAGCTGCAGCGATACCTCAAACTGGGCGTTGATCTGAAGGGCCCGATCAATGGTGACATCGCCATCGTCGGTTTCGGGGGTGTAGTTGAGTTCACAGTACCCGGCGTGCCCGGTCCCCGCGTTGTTCCATCCGTCGGTGCTTTCATGGGCAACGTGGTCGAGACGCTCCACCATGACGATGTCCAGGGACGGATCAAGCTGCCTGAGCATCATGCCGAGAGTGGCGCTCATGACGCCACCGCCGACCAGCACTACGTCTGCCTGTCTAACGGCCATTGGTTTTCACCCTAGCTAGTGTTGAGCTTGTTTGCCCCCTCACGATCAGCAAGAAGGCCTGTCGGAAGCCGGCCAGGCGCGAGGTAAACGACGCTGCCGTCTGCTTCCGGTCTGAATTTGCGCGCAATTATCCCGATTTTCGTCGAATTAATAAATTGCGATTATCAATCATGCGCTTTTTGCCAGCCATTACCGGAGCTCGGAAGCTGCACATCCTCCATACGGACAGTGGTTTGCTACGGGTCAAAGGTCTAAAATCCGGCCGCTTGATCTGTCTGGCCGGCTCCGGCCTCAAATCTGGAAAACAGGACGGGATTGCCCCCATGACTGCCCTTGAAGTGATTCTGATTATTCTCGCGGTTCTGGCGCTGTTGGGCGTCATATTTGAAGAAGTCATCCACATCAACAAGGCCAAGGTTACGCTGTTTTTTGGCACCCTGAGCTGGATACTGCTGTTTCTGTTCAGCGACAGCAGCGCGGAGACCTCAGCCATCTCCGCCGGCCTGTCAGAGAGCATTGCCGAAATTGCAGGGCTATGGCTGTTCCTTGTGGCCGCCATGACATTCGTCGCTTACCTGAACAAGAAGGGTATGATCGAAAACGTGATTTACCTGATCATGCCGAAACAGGTGAGCGAGCGGCGGCTACTGTTCCTGACCGGTCTTTTTTGTTTTATTTTCTCCTCTTTGGCAGACAATATCACCGCCACTTTAGTCTCATGCTCGCTGATTCTGTCCCTCGAGCTGGAGCTGAAAAAGCGCATCCAGTTCGTCACTCTGGTGGTGTTTGCGGTCAACTCCGGAGGCGTTTCCCTGATCACCGGAGACGTCACCACGCTGATGATTTTCCTGGCGGACAAGGTGGAAATACTGACCTTGCTGACGTTGGCCATACCGGCTTCAATCACCGTATTCATACTTGCCGTGTTCCTATCGAGGGGGCTGACAGGAACCATCATACTCCGTTCCAACACCACCCCGGTGCGGCGGGTGGATGCCGTCATCAGCGGCCTGTTTTTGTTGACAATCCTGAGTACGATTGCCGGCAATGCCCTGTTCAGCATTCCGCCGGTTCTGACCTTTCTGTTCGGTCTCTCGATCATGTTTCTGGTTTCCCGCCTCATGAGTGATGACTCCGATCTGGACCCGATTCTGGAATACATCCGTATCATCGAATTCGAGACGCTGCTGTTCTTCCTCGGCATCCTGCTACTGGTGGGCATGCTCAAGGAAATCCATGCCCTGGATTCGCTGGTGGCCATTTACGACATTCTGCCGCCTCTGTACGCCAATTACCTGATGGGCATTTTCTCCGCAGTGATCGATAACGTGCCACTGACAGCGGCCCTACTGAAGTCCGGCATCAACATGAGCCCCGGCGAATGGATGGGGCTGACCTACGCGGTGGGCGTGGGCGGTTCACTGCTGGTGATTGGCTCGGCCGCCGGAATTGTTGCCATGAGCAAGATCCCGGGGCTGACCTTTGCAGCCTATATGCGGTATCTTGCACACCTTCTGGCGGCCTACACCCTGGGCTATGCCGGGGTCTATATGCTCGGACGTTTCATCAATTGAGGTTTTTTTATGCTGATGGCATTTGGCGCAATCGTCGCCGGCCTGGTACTGCTGGTCTGGAGTGCTGACAAGTTCGTGGAGGGCGCTGCAGCGACCGCCAAACACCTGGGCATGCCAACTCTACTTATCGGCATGGTCATTATCGGGTTCGGCACCTCAGCGCCGGAACTGGCGGTATCCGCCATGGCCGCGGCCGATGGCAATCCCGGTCTCGCCCTGGGCAATGGTTACGGCTCCAACATTACCAACATTGCACTGATTGTCGGCCTTACGGCGATCATAGCGCCAATTGCGGTTCACTCCCAGGTGATCCGCAAAGAGTTGCCGCTGCTGGTCGTACTGACCCTGATTGCCGGCGCTCAGCTCCTTGATGGCCAACTGTCGCGGCTGGACGGCTGGGTTCTGCTGGCGGTTTTTGCCGGGGTTATGGGCTGGTCCATCTATCAGGGCATGAAGGGCAAGGCGGATCCGCTGGCCGGAGAGACCGGCGCCGAGATCATTGCCCACCCCATGCCCCTGAAAACGGCCATTATCTGGCTGGTGATTGGCCTGATTCTGCTGATCGTCAGTTCCCGCCTGCTGGTGTGGGGCGCCGTCACCATCGCCCAGAGCCTGGGCGTCAGTGATCTGATAATCGGTCTGACCATCGTCGCCATTGGCACCTCCCTGCCGGAACTTGCCTCGGCCCTCGCCGCTGTGAAAAAGAACGAGCATGATCTGATTCTGGGCAACATTCTGGGATCGGGTATCTTCAATACCCTGGCGGTGGTGGGCCTTGCGGCCGTGATCGAACCACTGGCAGTGGA
>Ga0208300_100947_pt1 | contig 14673 bp, 13 predicted proteins | sample 23_taG_FD_184096 | JGI IMG/M metagenome (GOLD analysis project Ga0208300, IMG submission 184096) | Marine viral communities from Cariaco Basin, Caribbean Sea - 23_WHOI_OMZ (SPAdes) (version 2) | ecosystem: Environmental > Aquatic > Marine > Oceanic | place: Caribbean Sea: Cariaco Basin... | reverse complement strand
GGTCATATCGGTGGGGTGTAGCGCGGGGATCGCCCGGCCGCCTACCTGATACGACTTCTGTACCTGGTCAAATACAATCACGGTCAGCGCCTTGTGGGTGCAGCGTTAAAACCGGCGATTATAGCCGATACGGCGGGCAAACCCGAATTCCGGCAGAATTCGCCGGGTGGGTAGATATCCCTACACAAACGGTTACCTGACACCGGACACCCGCCTGAACTAGACTGTGGGCCACAGAATAACCTTCCATTTCCCAGAGGCGCGCTGCCCAGAGACTCACTAACGTGACCAACGAAAAACAATCAACGCCCCCAAGGATGAACTCCACCCAGGCATGGGTCACCTATCTCAGCAAAGTCGAGCTACCGGTACTGGCAAATACGCTCCGGCGCATCAGCGAACTGACGGACAGCCGGAACAGCACCGTCAACGAACTGGCCAACGTTATCCTCAATGATGCCCAGTTGACCTCCCAGGTGTTGCGGCTGTCCAATACCGTATTCTACAACCAGACCCGCACCCAGGTGAGCACCGTCAGCCGGGCCATTACCCTGATCGGTTTCGACGCCGTGAAATCCATGGCGATTTCCTCACTGATCGTGGACACGCTACTGCAACGCAATGACCGCCCCCACTTGCTGCGCTGCCTGGCCCGGGCAATCCATGCGGCCGTGCAGGCCCGGAGCCTGATGCCCAAAAGGAACGAAACCGCGCTGGAGGAAGTGTTCATCGGGGCGCTGCTGATGAACATTGGCGAGCTGGCATTCTGGTCCTGCGAAACTCAGCAGGCCACCGAACTGGAGGAACGACTTCGACTGGATGAGCCCCCGGCGGAGGCGCAAAAGTCCGTACTGCATACAACGTTTACCGAAATTACCCGCGGCCTGGTGGAGGCCTGGTCGTTGGGGCCGTTCATCCGGGACGTCGTTTCCCCGGGCCAGGCCAATTCCGTGGCGTCCAGCCTGGTGCGCAACTCCGTAGAGATGGCCAGGCTGTCGGAACAGGGCTGGAGCGGCCCGGAGATGAACAAGGTTCTGGAGCGGCTTGGCAGGAATATCGGCGAAAGCCCGGCCGTGGTCCGGGATCAGCTCAAGGTAAACGCCTCGGAAGCAACTCGCGTCGCGGTCTCTTTGGGCATTCCCCAGGTCACGGCCATGATGCCGGGCGCGGAGCGAGACTCAGGTGATGCCCCACGGGCACCGGACATGGACGCCGAACTGCAGTTGGAAATCCTGCGTGAGTTAAGCCAATGCCTCACGGAAAAGCCGGACATCAACGAGGTGTGCCAGCTTGTGATCGAAGGCATCCACAGGTCAATCGGCATGCAGCGGGTGGCCCTTTTGATGAGCGACCGGACCGGTAACGAACTGGTGCCGCGGAAACTGGGCGGGCGCGGAACTGAGGAATGGCGCGAGAACCTGGTCATTCAGAAAGATGGAACGGGGCCTTTGGGCTCGCTTCTGCCTCCTGCCCACTGCACCATTTATGAACCCGAACCGGCATCGGAAGGCGTGCCTTACGACCGGTGGCTTGGCAAGGTGCCCGCCCTGACCGGCCCGATCACGGCAAACGGTCGGCTGGTAGGCTTGTTCTACGCGGACAACGCAGCCTGCGCCTATGTGCCCTCGAAGGAGCAGCTGTCAGCGTTCGGGCATTTTATCCGGAACGCCCAGCTTTGCCTTACATTGCTCTCCAGCCGCTGATATCCGGGGCTTTTGCCCCGGGTAAAGGGTGTGCCTGTCAATGCAGAGCCCGCAACTGCCTTGGGTAGAGTGCAGCACTCACTTCGGGCTCCTCCAGAAGATCCGCCAGTTCGCGGTCCACATCGGTCTCCGCACCGTCTTCAGGCAGCGGCTCAAACAGCGTACTCAGCCACGAGGCAACCGAAGGCGCTTCATCACGCTTGTAGTCGGTGGACAGCGCCTTGATCCGGCGAAAGCCGATAATGCGCTGGTGTTTGGGATCCCGAATCTGTTCAAAACCCCGCCAGTAGACATGATCCCGGGTGTGCAGCTGCACAAACAGGGTATCGATGGGCCCGTCTGAGTCGTCAAAGTCATCGGACTCGTCCGGCACATCCTCGGAGGCCGCTTCGGCTTCCAGGTCCGGTTTCTTATGGCGGATGGTAGTCCAGGCCGGATAGAGCACGGCCACGGCATCCGCTTCAACATGCTCGCGGGCGGCGCGGAGGATTAACCCCCAGCGGGCCTTGTCGGCATCGGTTTCAAGGGAATTGATGGGCAAGTCATAGCTTTGTTCGCTGGACAGGACAATGGCCATCATCGGGGCGTCAAGCTCCCCCATGGCCTCGGCCTGTGCTACTGATACCAGTTCGTCGATTGCCATCGGTTGGTTCATAATACGCTCGCCTCCTCGATGCCATCAGGATCTGTCAGGAAGAAGGGCCTTCCTGTCTGACAGCATAGCCTGTTCCGCCTGCAAAGATAAACGTGGAGTTTCACCAGCCGGATCACAACCCCTGCTGTCTCAAAACGCGTCCTCAAGCTTTTCGTAGTTGCTGAACCAGGGGTTCGCCTCTTCCAGCTGGGCCGCCAGCTGAAGCAAAACCGCTTCGGCCCCGTGGCGCGCACCGAACTGGACACCAACCGGCAAACCTCCGGAAGTCCAGTGCATGGGGACAGACATGGCCGGTGTTCCGGTGAGGTTCGCCAACTGAGTGAATGGCGTACGGGCCAGACTTTCCAGGGCCATCTGGTCTACCTGGCCGGATCGGTGCACCAGTTTGCCTGCATTGAGCTTGAGCATCAGCCGGGCCGCCAGTTTCAGATGGGGCGGTGTCTCCAGCTCCCCGATCACCGCCGGCAGTTGCCCGGTGGTGGGACTGAGATAGAGATCATAGCTGCCAAAAAAGGCCCCCAGGGCCCGGGCAAATTCATTCCACTGCTGGCGACGGCGGACATACTCCGACAGCGGCATGGTTTGGCCCAGCATGCCGATCAGGCGGGTATCCAGCTCAAAATCACGGTCACTGGCGCCGAATTGCTCTTTCGCCTTCGCCATCAGCGCCGACACTTCGCCGAAGTACAGGGCCAGATAACAGCGCGCCAGGGCCATGCCGTCGAATTCCGGCGCAGCGTACTCGACCTTGTGGCCCAGGTTCTCCAGGACCCGCGCCGTTTCTTCAACCGCCGCAACGCACTCGGGGGCCACCTCGGTGTTGTAGGGAGAGGAGGTGAACACGCCGATTCGCAGGCTGCCCGGCGACTTCTGCATCAGATCAGCATAGGCCGAGGCCGGCGACGGAATCGCAAAAGGATCACCCGGAGCAGGGCCACTGAGTACATCCAGCATGGCCGCGCTGTCTCTCACCGTCCGGCTGACCACATGATCGGTGGACGCGCCGGTCCAGGCTTCCCCCATGAAGGGGCCCACGGAAATGCGGCCACGGGACGGCTTCAGGCCGAACAGGCCGTTGTAGGCAGCCGGTATCCGGATGGAACCGCCGCCATCGTTGGCGCCGGCCATGGGCACGATACCGGCCGCGACGGCGGCACCTGAGCCGCCACTTGAACCGCCAGGCGTCAGTTCCGTGTTCCAGGGATTGCGGGTCGGGCCCCACAGCTCGGACTCTGTCACCGCTTTTAAACCAAACTCGGGGGTTGCGGTTCGTCCCAGAAAGACCAGCCCGCCATTGCGGGCCCTGCGGACAAATTCCGAGTCCTGGGGCGCGACGTTCCTTTTCAATCCCCGGCTGCCATAGGTACACGGGTGCCCCGCCTGCTCCTGGGCCAGGTCCTTGAGCAACAGGGGCACGCCGGCAAAAACGGCCTGCCCGGGAAAGTTCTGGCCAAGCGCCTCGGAGAACTGAGGGTAACAAATGGCGTTGAGCGTACCGTTCACCTGGGTTGCCCGTTCCACAGCCGCCTCGCATACTTCCCTGGAGCTTACCTCGCCCCGGCGGACCAGATCAGCCAGTGCAGTTGCGTCGTAACGAAGGTATTCGGATTGCTTCATGGCAGGTTCCATTTGTTATTGTATTTTGGGGAAGGTCACGGACAAAACACTTATGATCAGGTTTCTCAAGAGCTTACGCCAACTGGCCTGGATTTTCATCCTGACCGCAACAACAGCCGCCCTGGCTCAGGAGGGTGAGGAGATCTCGGCCGGCGACAGTGACTGGACCCGAATTGTCCGGACATCGCCCTATTGGGTCAGCCAGGGGGTATTCGAAAACATTCTGACCATCCGGCGCTGGGTGCTGAAGGAATCCGGCTACTGTTCAAGCCCCGACCGCCACATCATATTCGACATGCGTGGCCAGTTTCTGGCCTGGATCAGTGACGGGGATGACCGCGAAGCGACCCAGCGCCGTCTCAACGAAGCCCGGCAATCCCTGTACGACAAGGGCCGTGTGGAAACCTGGGTGCCGGGCGATGCCGGACAAACCGGCTATCCCTTTGCCCTGTCGTGTAACCAGCCACACGTGAACATCAATGAGGCGGTTGCCCGCTACCTCGGAACGCTGCCCGGCGACCGTATCTGGGGCGCCTGGGATGATCTTTCCTTCGCCACCAGTGGGGCGCCGGGCGCGCTTCATGATGCCCTGCTTTATGTTTCACAATACCGGAACAGCCAGAACCGCCTCTCTCTGCCCAAAACCCTGCCCCGGTATCTGGCCGGCCAGATTCTGATCGAAAGCGGGGCACAGGCCCGGGCCCATTCCCGGGCTGATGCCCGAGGCATACTGCAATTGTCGCCCGCCGCCCTGGGTGACTGCGAAATCGCGCCGAGAAACACCTGGCACCGGCTGGCCCAGATTGACTGCGCCCTGCGCCTGATGAACCAGAACGCTCGCAACCTTGAGCCGGTATTCCAGCAACGTTTCGGCGATCTGCCCGACAGCAAACGGAACCGCTTGTTCAGCCTCTTGCTGATTCAGGCTTATCACGGCGGCGTTGGGCGGGTTCAGGCTCTGCTCGAAGACCCTGTTCTGTCACAGCCGTCAGAGTACTTTGCCGACAACCATGAACGTTTTACCGCAGGCGACATTGCCTTCGGCCTGATCTTCCACAACCTGGGCCGCGATAGACTGGGGCTGGCTTCACTTTACTATGTTGCCGATGTGCAGCTGGCTACCGAAGCGCTGTGCCGCACGCCGCGCCTGAAACCAACGGAATTCTGTGAATGGAAGTAGCGTTTATTCCCGACTACCTGATTCCCGAAAGCCTGAGCCTTCCCGTGGCGCTTTTCCTGCTTGCCAGCTCCACCATCACTTCCATGATTACCGCCAGCCTGGGCGCCGGGGGAGGCGTACTGTTGCTGGTACTGATGGCTACCTGGATGCCGCCAGCGGCGATTATTCCCGTGCACGGCATGATTCAGCTGGGTTCCAATTTTGGCCGGGCCACACTGACCTGGCGCCATGTGGACTGGCGGGTCATCGCCGCCTTCGCCCCCGGAGTTCTCGTTGGCGCGGCTCTGGGCGCCTGGTTGCTGGTAAATCTTCCGGCCCATATCTGGCAGCTCACAATCGCCCTGTTTGTGCTTTACCTTTGCTGGGGCCCGGCTTTGCCCAAGGGCGCTTTCGGAGCACCAGGGGTTTTCCTGGCCTCGGCGCTGACCAGCTTCGTGAGCTTATTCGTGGGCGCCACCGGGCCACTGGTTGCCGCCTTCATCAAGCAGATTCACGCCGACCGATTCAAAACCGTTGCCACCTTTGCCACTGCCATGACGTTACAGCATGCACCCAAGGCACTGGTGTTTGGAATTGCAGGGTTTGTGTTCCTGGAATGGCTGCCGTTCATTCTCGCCATGATCGCCTGCGGGTTTGCCGGCACCTGGCTCGGATTGCGTGTGCTGAAATCCCTGAGCAACCGCTGGTTCAGCCTGATCTTCAACCTCGTGTTAACCGCCCTGGCGGTTCGCCTGCTCTGGCAGGCCAGCGCCTCAGCCGGCTGGTGGTGACGGCACCACAACAACCGCGTTACGGCCGCGGGACTTGGCAAGATAGCAACCCTCATCGGCCCGGCCCATGGACTCCCTGGGGCTGCTGTCATCCGGCGCCAGCTCGGTCAGACCGATACAGGTAGTGACACCAAACGACCGACCGTCGTGTTCTATGCGAAGGTCTTCAACATTCGCCCGTATCTTCTCGGCAAGCGCCTCGGCTCTGGCAAGCCCACAGGCCGGCAGAATAATGCCGAATTCATCTCCACCCAGCCTCGCTACCGTATCGGACTGGCGGACGGATTCCTTGAACAGGTCCGCGAGCCGGCGTAACAGCTCATCCCCGAGCAGGTGCCCACCCTCATCGTTTACCGGTTTGAAGTGATCCAGGTCTATCAGCATCAGCACTGAGCGCACCTCCTGGCGGCCGGCCTCGCCCATGCACCTGACCAGGGCGGCATTGAATGCCCGGCGATTAAGCAGCTGGGTGAGACTGTCGTGGGTCGCCTCCCAGGAGAGCCGCTCCTCTTGCCGGCGGCGATCACTGTCGTCACGCAACACGAAGACCAGACGTTCATCCTCGAGGCCCCGGCGGATGTGGAGCAGGGTCAGGTCGATATCGAAGGTTTCACTGGCCGTGTTCAACAGCGTTACATACAGGCTGCCCAGATCCTCGCCAGTGAGAAACTCCTGCCGTGTCAATTCGCGGTCGTGGTCCTTGATTGTTACCAACTGGAAAAAATTGCGAAGCAGGCATTCGCCTTCCGCACCCAGAAAACGGCAGGCTGCGTCGTTGGCGTAACGAATGGCACCCTCGGTATCGACCATCAGAACCCCTTCCTGAAGCACACCGAGGAGTGTCTCGGCCCGCTGTTGCTCATCCCGAAGAGCCTCTTCCACCTCCAGTTCATGAGAAATGTCCCTGACAACGGTAACCGTACCCAGTGCTTTCTCCGGCGTTTGAATAGGTGCGGTCATCACGTCTCCCCAGATCAGCCGGTCAGGCTCGCGGGGCGCGAGACGAAACCGCCCCCGGAACACACTCTGGTTACGGATCGCATGTTTCCAGCCGGCAATGGCAGCGTCACGGTCTGCCTCGTGCACGCGACCTGCAAGCCAGGTTTGAGTATGGTCCTCCGAGGGACGGCCGATAATGGCTTCAAAGGCAGGATTGGCAAATTCGATGCGACCCAGAACGTCGGTCTGCACAATGCCGATAGGCGCACTCTGAGTAAGTGAACGAAAGAACGCTTCGCGCTCAGCGAGCGAGACCAGCACTTCATCCCGCTCATCCATGACGGTATTGAAAATCTCCGCCACTTGTCGGATCTCGGTACCCCCAGATACATCGACCGGGTCAGACCGCATCCCGAGATGACGCTCACGAATCTGATTGCCCAGCATCTCCAGCGGCGCCATCAGCCGGCGGAACCGCCACAGGGCGATGGGTGCTATCAATACAATCACCAACAACAGCACCCAGATAAAGGCATCTGCGGTGCGGGTTATCGGCGCGTAGGCTTCACGGGATGGCCAGACTGCAGACACGAACCAGGGTACCTGGGTCAGTTGCCGTACCGACATAATCGTGGCCTCCCCCTCACCATTGCGGGTTTGCAGCGTACCCTCAAAACCTTCCATCGCATCCCGCAAAACCGGATTGGCGACCCGCACCGGTGCCATTGGCCGGCCAGAACGACCGTGAGCAACCGTCACCCCGCTTCGGGTAGCAACGCCAAGGTAGCCGGTTTCACCGATCCGGAGGTTAATGAACTCTTTCATAAAGTTATCGCCATCCAGCAGGATGGCACCGCCAATCATTCCGACAAAACGCTGGCGATGATCAAAGACCGGCGTCGCCACCATAACGGCGGGTTTATCCTGATAGTTTGATATATATGGCTCACTGATCACCGGTGTCAGGGTGGAGGCGACCCGCCGGAAATACTCTCGGTCACTGACATTCAGCCCGGTTTGCTGGAAGGATTCCGGGTACTCCGCCAGTACCTGGCCTGACTCATTGATCAGGTAAATGCCATCAAACAGATGCTGCAGTGCCGTCTGGCGCCGAACCAGCAAGCGGGCGCGGGCATCCAGAGCGTGTATGGACATGGTAAGGCTCCGGGCGACATGGCTCAGGGTTTCAAGCCTCAGCACCAGCTTGTCATTCAGTTCCCCCGCCACCAGTTCGGCAATGGTCTCAACCTGGCTACGGGCCTGTTGCTCCAGCTCTGCCCGGCTGAGAAGGGCGCCAGCAACGGTGACCAACAGTGCCGAGAGAACAATTACCACAACCACCAGGGCAACCGCCCGGTTAACCAGACTGCCCAACCAACGCTTGATCAACACAACAGCCACATTTTCGGGTAAGCCCGACCAACAGTGATGATCTTTACCTCCGATTCCAATCGCATACCTTTGCTTCTTATTTCTGACCGAATTCTAACAGAGGCATCACCGGTATCAGGTTACACTCTTGCATATTAAATAATAATCTTTATTATTTAGATCCAACTTCATTGCGCCTGAGGGTCATGCCATGACAGACATTTCCGCGCCTTTTAGCAACGGCCTGCTGGCTCAACTGACCGAGATGGGCGGGCCGGTGATGGTCGTGCTCCTGGTGATCGCCGTGCTTGGCGTCGTTACCTTTATCTACCTGATGTTGCTGGGGACACTATACGCACCCCGCTTGCCGGGTAGTCTTAAAAAAACCGTAATCAGCTGGCAACAAAACCCCGGCTCTGTGTCGCCCGCCGCCATTCGTGAACAGGCTGGTCGCTGGGGCAGGCTGAATCCGTTGCTGCACCTGGTTACCAACACCTTTGAAGCACTGAACAGCCAGCAGGATGAGCGGCAGATTCGTGAAACCGCGGCACGGGACGCGCAGCAGTCACTGGAGCCGTTCGAAGCGCCCCTTAAAATCATTGAAGTGATTGCGGCCCTGGCACCCTTGCTGGGACTTCTGGGAACCGTGCTGGGCATGATGGAAGCCTTCAGCGCCATGGCAGCCACCGAAGGACGCGCCAACGCCACCCAGTTGAGTGGCGGTATTTATGAGGCCCTGACCACCACTGCAGCCGGCCTGGTTGTTGCCATACCCTTTGCAGCACTGGCAGCCTGGGTGGAATTCCGTTTACGCCGCATTCACAAAACCATCAACAGCACCCTGGTTTCGATCCTGAACGTAACCGTTGACCCCGATGCCAAAGCGCAGGCTGATGCCCGGCAGGCCGTGGCAACCCGGGAGTGTGCGTCAACCCAGCCCGGGGCCGATCTCTCATACGACAGCGCCAGCGATCGACGATTCGCCCATGCAACTGGTTGAACCCCGGCCGAATCGCCCGATACCAATCCGCATCACGCCGTTGATTGATGTGGTGTTCATTCTACTGGTGTTTTTTATGCTCACCAGCCGCCTGCAGCCGGTGGATCACCTGGAACTGGCCAACAACCCGTCCGCCCGGAGTCCGGCGACTGGTGAACCGCTTCCGGAGCTGACCGTTATCGCAAACGGTCAGATTCAGTGGCAGGACATGACAATGCCACTGGAGCATCTCCTCCCTGAACTTGCACAGGCCGGGATAACCGAGGTCAACCTCGCCACGACGAACGACGCCAGCCTTGGCGCCTTCACCCTGGCACTCAGCCAACTGACCGACAGTGGCATCGACACTCACTGGAAACGGGAAAACGACAAAGCACCATGACCGACCTGGTTCCACCCCCGTTTTCTTCTGGCAAATCCCTGATGGAGCGAGTGGAAGATGCCCTTCTGCCGCTGATCAACCTGGTGTTCCTGCTGCTGATGTTTTTCATTGTGGCAGGCCAGCTTGCCGACGACCCGCTGCCCGAGCTCCCCGCCACAACGCAGACCCGGGAGCAGCGGCCACCCGATGCCGATCTGACAGTGGATGCCGGGGGCAATTGGCGGATTGCCGGAGAGACACTTGATGAAGAGTCCCTTCTATCAACTCTGCCTGCCCCGAATGAGCTGCACCCCCTGAGAATCGCTGCAGCACAAACGATCACCATGGCGGATCTGGAAACCCTGTTCCGGGTGCTTGAGAAGGGTGGCCACACGGATATTCTGTTGCTGACGGAGCCGGGTGAATGACTCTGCAACCCCAACCCTCACGCTTCGTTTTGCTGATGCTTGCAGCGGCAATTACAGCCGGCGCTCTGGTCTTGACCGCACCCGGGAAAACCGTGGAGCTCAATTCCCTGGGCGAGGCCGCCATCAACACGGCACCGGCCATCCGCATCAAGCTTGCCGCGGAACCTGGGCCTGAACCGGAAGTTACGCGCGAGCCCAGCCCGCAACCCGAAGCGAAGCCAGAGCCAGAGCCAGAGCCAGAGCCAGAGCCAGAGCCAGAGCCAGAGCCAGAGCCAGAGCCAGAGCCAGAGCCAGAGCCAGAGCCAGAGCCAGAGCCAGAAATGGTGGCGGAGGTACCGGAGCCGGAATCAACCCCCATAGAGCCTGAGCGTACCCAGACTGGGGCAGCGGCAGAATCTTCCACTTCCCAACCGGCGGAAAGTGAGGTGGAGGAAGCCGAGTCCCGCGCCACCATTCCACTGCAAAACGCAGGCGAGCGCTCCGAGGTCGATCACTATCTGAGCCGCCTCAGGCGCCACCTGGCCCGTTTTTACGACTACCCCCGGCGGGCCAGGCGACTAGGGCAGGAAGGCACACCGGTGATCGTCTTCGAATTCCGGCGAGATGGTTCTCTGGTAGCACACAGCCTGCAAACCGGCTCCGGCCACTCGTTGCTGGACGACTCTGCCCTGGCCATGCTGGAACAGGCCGCGCCTCTGCCCGCCGTGCCCAGGGAGATCTCAGGGAATCGCTTCCGCTACGCGCTGCCGGTGCGCTTCAGTTTGCGCTGACAGCTTGCCCCGCTGATTGCGCCAGCCTGCAGCATAAGGGGCCGGCCACGCACCGAACAGGTGCGCAGGCTCGGGTAAGCGCAGTTACCATGACGACCACCACAAACCCGCCACCGACCTTTACCTCATTGAAATCAGTGCTGTTTGGCAAACCATAATCACTCTGGCACGGTCTCTGCAATCTCTCCTGCTAACGGAACCAATGTGGGTTCTGTTCACGGCAACAGCTTCATTCAGACGACGGCGTCTACTTGCACCTGCGAAATGCAGGCGGCGGGTAACGCCGTTTTTTGTGGCCAGTCCATCGGGTTGGTTATCAGGTTAAGGTCAGAGGAACACACTATGTCTTACATCGCGCCTTCAGAGTTCGTCACCAAAATGGTCGACGCGGGCGAATCGAAAATCTATATGTCCACCCGGGACACCCTGATCCGGGCCTTCATGGCCGGGGCCATCCTGGCTCTGGCGGCAGCTTTTGCCATCACCGTTGCGGTCCAGACCGGCGTTTTTCTGATCGGGGCGATCCTGTTCCCCATCGGGTTCTGCATGCTGTACCTGATGGGGTTTGATCTGCTCACCGGCGTGTTCATGCTGACACCGCTGGCGCTGCTCGACAAACGGCCCGGCGTGACCGTGCAAGGCATCCTGCGGAACTGGGGCTGGGTCTTTCTCGGCAACCTCGGTGGTGCGCTGACCGTTGCCTTCATGATGGCGTTTATCTTCACCTATGGTTTCAACACAGATCCTGGCGCGGTTGGCACCAAGATTGCCAGTATTGGTGAAGCCCGTACCCTGGGTTACGCTGAGTACGGCGCTGCCGGTTGGGCCACCATCTTCATCCGCGGCATGCTGTGCAACTGGATGGTTTCCATGGGGGTGGTTGGCGCCATGATCTCCACCAACGTCAGCGGCAAGATCCTGGCCATGTGGATGCCGATCATGCTGTTCTTCTTCATGGGTTTTGAGCATTCCATCGTCAACATGTTCCTGTTCCCGTCTGCGCTCATCATGGGAGGCGAGTTCTCGGTGATGGACTACCTGTGGTGGAACGAAATCCCGACCGTTCTTGGCAACCTGGTCGGGGGGATCGCGTTCACCGGTCTGACCCTTTACACCACCCACGTCCGCACAGCACCGAAACGTCAGGCTCCGGCCGCCCGTAACGCCGCCGCCCTGGCGCGGTCCACCTAAGCCCGGCACTCCCGCAACTCCGGTAGCCGCACCCGCCGGAGTTGCCTTTTCTTTTACAGTGGAAACCCTGCCTGACGATGACAGTTTTCCTTGCCATCTCTGCCGGCCAGCACTCAGAAGCCGGTAAAAAACCGGTCAACCAGGATTTTCACGGACTGCTGGTGCCGGACAATCATCAGTTGGTGACCAAAGGCATTGCCGTTGCCATCGCCGACGGCGTCAGCTCCAGCAATGTCAGCCAGATCGCCAGCGAATCCGCGGTCGCCGGTTTTCTCAGTGATTATTTTTCAACGCCAGACAGCTGGTCCGTCAAGCAGTCTGCCCAACGTGTTTTGCGGGCAACGAATGCCTGGCTGTATGCCCAGACCAGGCAAAGCCAGTACCGCTATGCCCGGGACCGTGGCTATGTCTGCACCCTGAGCGTGATGGTGTTCAAATCCGCCACGGCACACCTGTTTCATATCGGTGATTCCCGCATCTACCGGGTTCACCCGGCTCAGCTTGAGCTCCTGACCACCGACCATCGGCTCTGGCTTTCACGGGAGGACAGCTGCCTGACCCGGGCCATGGGCATCGGGGACCAGCTGGATATCGATTACCAGAGCCTGCCGATCCAGCCGGGCGACACCTTCCTGCTGGCAACGGACGGCATCCATGAGCACATTGATGAGCGCGGCATGGCGGCCATCATCCGTGAATCCGGAGACGATCTCGACGAAGCCGCCCGCCGCCTGTCGGCCGCCGCCCTTGAGCGGGGAAGCGATGACAACCTGACCGCACAGATTATCCGGGTTGACTCGGTGCCCTCGGAGCGCGGGAACGACGAGCTGTTCCGGCAGTTCGCGGGACTGCCCTTCGCACCCGAGCTTCGCCCCGGGCAAAGCCTTGATGGCTATCGGATTCTGAGGCAGATACATGCCAGCAGCCGCAGCCATGTTTACCTCGCTGCGGATGAAGCCACCGAAGCCCGCGTGGTACTGAAGCTGCCATCCATGGAGCAGCGGCATGACCCGGTGTACCTGGAGCAGTTTTTTACCGAGCAGTGGATTGCCCGGCGACTCAACAATGCCCATGTTGTGCGCCCGTTTGCGCCGGACCGGCAACCCGGGTTTCTGTACCTGGCCACGGAATTCGTGGACGGCTGCACACTCCGGCAATGGATGCTGGACAACCCGGCTCCGGACCTGGAAACCGTGCGCAATCTGGTAGAGCAGATCGCCCGGGGCCTGCGAGCCTTCCACCGGCTGGAAATGGTGCACCAGGACCTGAAACCGGACAATGTTCTGGTGGACGCCCACGGCACCATTACCCTGATTGATTTCGGCGCCACCCGGGTCGCCGGCCTGGAGGAGTCCGAAACCCCGGAAGAGCAGACCGGGCCACGGGGTGCCGCCCTGTTCAGTGCTCCCGAGACCTTCCTCGGAGAACCCGGTGGCCCCGAATCCGACCTGTTCTCCCTCGGGGTGATCACCTACCAGCTGCTTACCGGCCGCTTGCCTTACGGAGCCGAAGTTCCGAAACTGCATAGCCGCAACCAGCTGCGCCGACTCAATTACCAATCGGTCCGGCTGTTCCGGGAGGATGTACCCGGCTGGTTCGATGAGGCCATCGGAAAGGCGGTTCATCCACAGGCCCACAAACGCTACCCGGCACTCTCGGAGTACCTGTACGACCTCCGCCACCCTGCAATGGACTGGCACAGGCGGCAGCGTCCGCCGCTGATCGAGCGGCATCCCATCGCCTTCTGGCAAGGTGTATCCGCCTTGCTATTGTTGGCCTTGCTGACCTCCCTGGCCTTTGACTAACGCAGGGGCCACTCGAGCAATTTCTTGCCTCGCCAGCAATCCGTTGCCTGGCAAGCGGGCGCGGGATTGCCCGCCAGTGTGGAAAGCAATCCCGGAAATCCGGCAACCATCTGTTTTAACTCGTTTTAACTGGCTTTAACTGAATTGGCACAGGCTTTGTAATATCAGTAACCGTCCAGGGAACACCCCGGGGACGTTACTCACTCACCCGTCATGGAGCAGACTATGCCAACTCCTTGTTATATCAGCATCGAAGGCCAGACTCAGGGCAACATCACTGCCGGCGCATTCACGTCCGATTCCGTAGGCAACATCTACGTCGAAGGCCACGAAGACGAAGTGCTGGTCCAGGAATTCAGCCACGTTGTCACCGTACCGACCGACCCCCAGTCCGGTCAGCCCTCCGGCCAGCGTGTGCACAAGCCATTCAAGTTCACCTCGGCACTGAACAAGGCCACCCCGCTGATGTACAACGCCCTGGCTTCCGGCGAAATGCTGCCGAAGGTCGAACTGAAGTGGTACCGCACCTCCGTTGAGGGCAAGCAGGAGCACTTCTTCTCCACCATTCTCGAAGATGCCACCATCATCGACATCAACTGCAACATGCCGCACTGCCAGGATGCCGGCAACGCCGACTTCACCCAACTGGTCACCGTTTCCCTGTCCTACCGCAAGGTCACCTGGGAGCACGCCGTTGCCGGCACTTCCGGTGCCGACGACTGGCGCTCGCCGATCGAGGCGTAAGTCAGACCGCCACTAGTGCCCCTTAACAAAAGTTCGTCTTATTATTGAGCTTGTCAGATAGGCGCGCGATTGACTCAATGATTTGATCGGCGGTTTTACGCCAGACAAACGGTTTGGGATCGTCATTATACGTTGCAAG
>Ga0208300_100946_pt1 | contig 14692 bp, 13 predicted proteins | sample 23_taG_FD_184096 | JGI IMG/M metagenome (GOLD analysis project Ga0208300, IMG submission 184096) | Marine viral communities from Cariaco Basin, Caribbean Sea - 23_WHOI_OMZ (SPAdes) (version 2) | ecosystem: Environmental > Aquatic > Marine > Oceanic | place: Caribbean Sea: Cariaco Basin... | reverse complement strand
TTGTCGTTACAGATAACTGCATTCTTTGCAAATACACCGACTGTGTGGAAGTCTGTCCTGTGGACTGCTTTTATGAAGGACCAAACTTTTTGGTCATCGACCCTGATGAGTGCATCGACTGCGCGCTGTGTGAGCCTGAATGCCCTGCCAATGCCATCTTCTCAGAAGACGAGGTGCCGAAGGGGCAAGAGATGTTCACTCAGCTAAATGAAGAGCTGGCACAAAAATGGCCAAACATCACAGAGATGAAAGAGCAGATGCCAGAAGCCGCCAAATGGGACGGCGTCGAGGGTAAGATTCAGTATTTAGAGAAGTAGGCAGCCTGATCGCACTTTGAGGCGGGGATAAAGCCCGTCAATAAAAAACCACCGAGCGGCAACTGCTGTTCGGTGGTTTTTTTATCATAACTACTGACAAGCTTGTGGTAAATACGCGTCTTTGATACCCGCACTTGCCTGACATTGCCACGTCCCATCCGCTAAATAATCAAGGCTGAGCGTCTGCGCTTGCAAATAAGGCAGGTTGTGAATACGACAGATAATAGCATTTGCTGTCGTACTGCCAGCCAGCGGTGCTGTGACACTAAACTGACAATATTTGGTCTGGGCTGGCATATTTAGCCCACGAGGTCTAAAATCTGTCACTCCTGCGCCATTGTCAATCAGTGTGCGATATGGCAGACGAAAATGATTTATTTCTTTATAAATAGTCATGATCTGGGTCTTTCTGACCTGCGTCTGATAGCTGACGGTCGCTGTCGCTGCCAAGATACCGATGATAGCGACGGCGATCATTAGCTCTATCAAGGTATAGCCGGATTGTGCGCTGCCTGATTGTGTCAGGTGACGATTTGCGGCAGTATGATGTTGATACTTCATAGCGTTATTATCAATTAATGTGATAATTGCTATGGTGCAGAGAGTGTGCCAGTTAGGTTTGCGTCGATTAGCCAGTTATTAAACGCAAAAAAGCCAAACAGTACGTTTGGCTTTTTGCGTTTAATCAGACTTTGCGTATACTGGACATTTCGTTCAGCATTTTGCCTTGTATGATATGAGCTAAGTTAAGAGCCTGGCCTACGCTTGTCATTATTGATCAAGCATATGTTGGTATATCATCATCTTCACCTTACTACTGCCCTTGACGCCTTCGTTTGATGTGCCATTACTTAATAACGCCACCACACTACCGTTATCACTAACGGCTACTAATGATGATAATCCCAATAAGTTACCATCACGATAGTATACTTTGACTGATTGAGGATCGGGCTGATAAGTAATCATTGCATAACCATAGCACTCTGCTATTTGTGTCAAGTCACAGGCTACTTTAGAGCTGTCTGTCAATATGTTTGGTGGTGCTTTAAGCGACATTGCCTGTACTTGTTGGGCTAAATCAATAGCATTTCCCGATAACCCTGCAGCCGACGCAAGCCCTTCATAATCAAACGCTGTATAGATATCAGCGTATCCGGTTAGCCCTGTTTCGACATAGTTATATGTCACCTCATCATTCATAGCATGATTGGGTATAAAACGTAGACTCGTGTCAGCAAAACTATAGTTTTCTGCGATGACCTTCGTATATGGTTTGTTATAGATGCGGCTAACAACTTCGCCCAGTAGGCAGTAGCCCAGATTAGAATAGCTGGTTTTACTATCAGGGGTAAAGCCCAACTCAATATTATTTAATTCAGTGATATGATTGGGACAAATAGCCTTGCCGATACCAAACATGTCCTGTCCAAAGACGCTATAACGATCAAACCCAGCGCGGTGCAATAATAACTGCCCGATAGTAATGTCTTTGATACGTGCATCTTTTGGCGTGTCAATCTCAGTGATGATCGCTGAAAGTTTGGTATCTAGCGATAATCCACCTTCTTTGACCAGTGCTAATATCGCATCAGACGTCCATAGCTTGGTGACGCTAGCATAGCGAAAGCGCGTCTGCTCGGTTGTGACATCCGATAGTATAGGATACTTACCCTGATAGCCGTTTTCGCAATGATGCAGTGTACCATTAGGCTCTATATAAGCAATTTGGTTGGCAGGAGCGTTATTATGTTTGGCTTGATAGGTTAATATATCAGCAAGCCATGTAGGGCTATCATCACTACAACTGATGTGGCGGGCGGATAATTCTGCGCGGATGGGATAGGTTTTTTGCCATAGCTTTTGACGTTCTTGTGTATTAGCATAGAAATAGCCGATAACAGATGTAACAGTAATAAGTACTATTACGATTACGAAGTCAGTAAGCTTTAATTTCTGGTACATCATAGTTCAGAACTAAATTTGTTTTTATAAAACAAAGGAGGCCGGGCTTACTACCCGACCTCAACATAAGAAACAGCAATCAAAAGATAATTATTAAGAAAGAGCAGTCATAGTAGCTGTTTGTGTACATCCTGCAGGAGTATACTTAGCATCAACATTTGTTTTACAAGTCCATGTTCCGTTTGCGTCACGACCCCAATGCAACAGTTTTGCAGTGCCATTCTTTAAGTTAGCTGACGCATTATTGCCAAACTTCCCTTCGATAGTTGCTGTACCATCCGCGTTGATTATAATTTTGGGTGAGGCTGCTCCTGTAAGACCTGATTTGGTTACTGCAGTAGCCCCTCCTGCAGCACCTAACAAGTTAGAACCTGTTAATCCTAAATCATCTGCATTGCAAACGGTAGCACTACTTGTAGCACCTGTAACTTTACCAGAATTAGCACAATCTTCAACAGCAGTTTTATAACCACCTGTTTCACCCATAACACGGGATACTTGAGACTTAGTGATATAATTTTGATACTGAGGGATAGCGATTGCCGCTAAGATACCGATGATAGCAACCACGATCATTAGTTCGATTAGGGTAAAACCTTTTTGAGCGTTCATAAGAACTCCTTTAGAGAGGATAAAGATAACGGATATTCGCTCGCGCTATCTTTCGTTATTTAATGTATTGGTCTTTCGTGCCCTAGTAGATGCATATAGCGTGCCAATATCATTAGTCACAATAGGTATATGTGCTAAGTGCTCAATTCTTATCGATATTTTTGCGTAGATACTTACTATACTGTTATCTACTGACACTAATTGTTACGCTAAGCATACCTAAAAGTGTCAGTTTATGTCAATGGCGGCTACTTTGGCTCACGATAACTGACAATAATTGTCAGTTGCCAGACTATTTTTTAGTCATTCCACTCGCTGCCAGTGCCGCATTTTTTTTCAGTACCGATAGTACGGCATTTAATGTTTTGATAATTAAGACTCAAGACGCCATCACTTGCCATTTGCGTACCAGACTTCGGCGTTGCCGTAATCATCCACGTAGAAGCGAGCGGATCAGGGGTAAAGCCGACCGTATATAGCGCTGTACCTTGCTGAGGATAAGCGGTCGCAAAGTCTGCTTTGATCTGCGCACTGATAGCACCGTAGCTACCCTGTGCCAGCTTGCGACTCTCAATCTCTGAGGCGATATTTTGCATCTCTGTCATCATATCGACCCGTTTGGTCTTGATGACATAGCGCTGATAGCTGGGATAAGCGATAGCCGCGAGCACACCGATGATGGCGACGACGATCATCACCTCGACGAGAGTAAAACCACTCTGTGTATGCTTGCTACTGTTGATCATTACCACTCCTTCTGGCCTGTGCCGCAGTTCTTATCGCCTATTTTTACTTCATTCTCACTTTGACAACGCACACCGTTACTGCCGAGCATCATATAATGAGCATTTTTAGTGATACCTGTGTTGTTAGGTGAAGCTAGCATTTTCCATGAGCGACCTGTGACTGTATCAACATCAGTGCCGCTAGTTATCAAAGAGCTGCTGGTGTCTCTACCATCAACCAACGTAATCTGGTAACGATAATTACTAGCGTTACTCCCACTTGGGACATAAATCGTTTTATTGGTTGGTGTGTCGTCATAAACATAAGTTGGAGTAGCAGTACCGTTGCTAGTAGTTATTTTTTGCGGAGCAAACCCTTGATAGCTAAGCTGTCTGCTGCGCCATCGCTCCAGCTCTATTTGAAGTTGTTGCATCTTAGCTTGGACGTCACGCTCCGCATTTAGTACTGCATAGCGCCGATAGCTAGGAATAGCGATGGCAGCTAGTATACCGATGATAAAAATGATAATCATCAGCTCGATAAGCGTAAAGCCCTGAGCCACGCGGCGCGCGATTGATGAGCGATATGCCATTATGTTTGCCGCCATCTTTTGTCACCCTTATCTTTTATCTTGACAAAGTCTCACTATAAAACACCAGTTTTTTATTGACTGCTGTTTTGCTCATACCATGCTTTTGGCTGTAGCGTATAGCGCTCATTAAATAAGTATTCCGTTGCGCTACCATCACCGCCAGCTTGACTTGGCTTACCAGTACCAGGATAAAGATCTTTGATATTACTGTCGTTTTTAAAACCATCTTGACCGTATCCAGCACGGTTTGCAGCTTCGATACGATCAGCAATAGTAGTAGTACCTATCAAGACCTTTATGTCTTTGTTATCAGCGTTGTATGCACCAAGCGTCAGCTCTTGAATACCTTGTCCTGCCGGAACATAGCCACCAGTGCCTGTCACTGAATCATCATCCATACAGATACCGTAAGGTAGACAATATAGCTGACGCTCTGAACCACCTACGATTCGTGCTGCACAACTTGAGACGGCGCCATAGATTTTATCGGGGTTATAGACAGTGGTATATAAGATATTGTTGATAGCAGCCATGTCACCTACACCCTTGTTGTACCTGACTTTACTATAGCCGTCAAAACGAGTCAGTGGATAATACCAACCTTTTTTGCCACCCGTAATCATCAATTTCTTGACCTCAGACTTCTTATCGGCAGTCACAGTACCCGCAAGCTTATCGGCCAAATTCACCAAGTTTTCATTTTTCAAATTAGTGACGGTTTTAGTGAATCCATCTTTGTATAAATCAATGCTCGAGATATCAGTGTCAATGATACCGTAGACTCGATTGGCATACTCATTGTTGTCACGCAACGTCGACAGTGGCGAGCTACGATTACCAGAGATGACATTAATAAGGGCAAAGATACTACCGTTGTTAGAGCCGCCTTCGCTACGGTAGAAGCTTACTACTGGACGGGTATAAAAACGGTATGCATATTTTTTGTCGACATCAGCACTGGCATTTAGGATACGAGTCATACTTTTATTGCTAAACTTATCAACTGCGTCAAAACCAAACTGCTCGATTCGCGCATTTTCAAAGTCTGCTCGAAACACCTGTCCACCAAGGTCAGCAGCATAAAGATGATCCATCAGCCCGTCATTATCACGGTCAAGTACGGTAATTTCGCCCGTAAAACTATGAATCATGTTGCTATTATCACTTTTGGTCGCTGACCAAATTAAATCACCAGTCTTAGCATTAATCATGTAGATAGCATTGCCTTTAGCAGGCTTGCTATCAGTAGGAGCATACTCAGCGTCTTCGTAGCTCATATCATAGCCACCACCAAATATCAGGACATCAGTAGGTTCAGTGTTTTTGTTAGCGTCTGATCCTTTATTTAAGCGAATTTTGGCCGCTGTTGGTTTACTCCAAATTTGTCCAAGTCGAGAAAACTTCGTCGAGGGCTCACCGTTTAAGGTGTTTGGCGTGATACTAAATTTGATTTTAGGACTGGATTTATCACTAATGTCTATACCGTAGAAAGCTTGTCCACCCATTCGCAAGCCACCATAAGCAAACATACCCTTATCATCTGTAGTATCCACCGTGACTCTTTTATTCTCTAAATCGTATTTATAATCAGTGGTGACCAGCCACGGCGCATCAACACCGAAATATGGTGTCCCAACTTCATCTTTTATAGAACCTTCTACCAATGCTTTTGGTTGCGTCTCCACCATAAGCTTAGGGATGATAGCGAACTCTTCTACACCTGTATCAGCGTCGACTAAATGCAGTGCCCCATCCATTGAGCCAAATAATACGTAATCGTCGCGCGTATCAGTGATACGGCCATTGTTATCTAAGGTCGCGCCATAAGAGACTGCTGTGGGTGTAGAGTGCACTACTCCACCAAGTACCTTGACTTCATTGGTAGGCTGGTCGAGTTTTAGCTTATCTACTTCATCAGAGCTAGTCGACTGACCATCTTTAGTCAATACTTCACTAAAACCTAAAAAGCTCAGTAAACGACGTTTGTTTATTTCATTTGCGTCGGTATAAACACTATCAACAAGGTTTCCGAAGTTTTGTGGCTTACCATTACTATCCACAGTTATTTTGCGTAAAACAGGCGTCTTTTTGTCCTGTAGAGTGTCTTCTACATAGACAGTACGCAGACTAGATAGTCCGGAGTTTGGTGACTTCAGCTGTGCATAGACACCGCCAGCGGCAATATTATTGTTAGCCGGCTTACCATCTACACTAACTCCAACGGTTTGCCACAAGTCTTGAGTGGCAGCACTTAGGTTACCTGCGACATCTTCATATAGCAGCTTATCGTTTTTACCATATAATGTGCCTTTATTTAGGTCATACTTTTTTAGGTTGCCGCGCCAGATACTGCTTGCTGAGGCAATATCTGGATCTAGCATAGGTAGATAGGCATAAGGTAGCTGATTAGCAGCACGATATGGATCATCAGGAATTGTGATCGTGCCAGAGGGTGCTGTGTTGATTATTTGAACCAAACCTGAAGCAAAGTCAACGATACTGGCAGCAATATCTTCAGACTTTTCTGTATAGTAAAAACCGCCATCGCCAAAGGTTTTTACTTCATCATCACCTTTGCGTTCACCAAGTTTACAAAGGTTACGAATATCGTCATCGACATTATTTCCGCTGTTGCAATCGGTGACTTCTTTTGATTTACCATTGATAATAATATTACGAGTACCTGTTAAGCCATCAAAATCTTTACCAAACCCAACGGTCGCCGTTTTGATCGGTAACCCTTTTGGGTTGTTAGCAGGGTTACGTAGTAGCGCAGCATAGCTTGCCATACATGCCCAGCCTCTATTACCATTTACATTTGGCAAACCACTGCAAGTATTTATAGATAAAGATGGTGAGTAAGACAGTGAGTTATTCATAATAGTTTTTGCTCTGCTAGTGCTACTACCATTAGGATAACCATCAGTTAATAGATAAATACCATTACCACTACATTCTTCATCATTGAGGGGCGATATATAACTGCCGTTATTTTTGGTACTGTTATCAGAGTAGTCAAAACCGCTCCACCAAGTACTATTACTATAACCACTATCTTTTGTAGAGGTGCCCATCATATAAGCACCAGATTCTGCTAAAGCGTGGGCTGTAGGCGTTCCTCCAGTAGGGTTTAGACCTATGACCTTATTGAGCAATTCAACACGCTGCTCTGCGCTCAACTCGCGGGTAGGTGTTAGAATAACCGCCCGACTACCATCACCATTGAGACTATAGTTCCCCATGCCAATACTATAATCATCAGGTAGCGAACCTGTCGGTTTGAGACTTCCATCTTGTACGTTATAAACCCTATCAGCAAGTAGCTCTAAAAGGGCTAATTTGAGCTGCGTCATGCGATCAGTTGTTATATTACTTTGGTCATACCAATCAGTACAACCATAAGGAGTATAGGTTCCTTGTGCATGCACTTGATTAAAGTTTAAAACTGTATTACCGTTTTCATCTCGTAGCAGACCATCAGGCTGATTTGCATCCTTTTCACGCTCATACACAACCAGCTGAATGGCTTTATCTGTTCTATCGCTCTTTTTACCCTTACAAGAGCCGTCATAATAGCTCATACTTCCTGATGTATCTAACATCATAAAAATAGCAGCCGTTCCAGGCTTAGCAGGTGCATAAATCTCTAAGTCGCCAATCGGTTTACGCTTAATAGTGGCAGTATTGGTATGCGCAGATGTCGTTATCAGACCCATAATTATTGACGCTGTCAATGCTTTGATAGGCCACTTGCGTGAGTACGATTTGTTATTTCTGTAGATCATGACCTACTCCTAATAGCAATTTTTTAATATTTGACTCAGACATAACTATGGTGGTTGGACTAACTAGTAGGTAATGTGCAGAGCTTACCGCTACCTTTACCAAAATTGACACATTTAGTGCGCTTAGATTGGTTTTCGACATTGGCCATCTCATAGATGACCGTACTTGGCACACCCGCTTTTGTCATACAGCCTCCGATAGTATCAGCCGTATCATTTACTGAGTGTAAGCGGCTTGTTTGTTCAAAACAATTTTTGCTCCCTACCGATGTGTCACCATATGCTGGTAATACTGCCGTACTATTGATATCAAAAGTAAAAGCTTGACTAGATATCTCGCTACTGTCTTGACCGATTGTATAACTTTTAAAAGGCTCGTTTTCAGAGCTAGGCGGCGTTAGGGCAACACTGACCTGAGTCATGCTGGCATTACGAGCGCTGATGTAGTCATCAGACACAGCTGGATTACAATAACCTTTATTATTCAAACTACCAGATGGAGTAATGATTGAGGCTTTATTGATGTCAAAAAATTGCCCCCGTGGACGAAAGCAAAAGATATACTCATGATCTATACTATCGCTATTTAACATGAAGTGTCCAAAAGGACCACTACGTGAGATCATGTCGTTATAAATATTTGTGTTACTACTGCCATTGATGCTCTGTTCTATATTTTGATGAGCATTATCAGCTGACTGTAATAATAAGGTATTTATTTGGTCACTGGTGGCCAGTCGTAAGTCTGTCGTACTCTGTCTGACCGCAATAACACCTACCAAGATGATTAACATCAAAAATAACAATACCACGATTAATACAGCACCCTGTTGGGCAACTGGCAACTCGCTAGGATATGAGCTCGGCATATCAGACACTTGACTCTCCTTTATGGTGTGTTATTGACAGTAGCCACAATGCTCATTATCCGAGCACTTCGTAACAATATAGTCGATTCATAGCTACGTCGATAGTATTTTTTACGCGAGCTATCTGCTTTAAGTTCGTGCTTTGTGCCTAACAAAGTAAACTCATCTGCATCAGTATCAGTATCAGTGATGAGCGGTGTGTTACTACGTACGATCATGCCAAGCTTGACGCTTGTAATAGCAGGTTTTTCGCCCTCAGTTGGCTTATCAATATCTAAATAAACGCTAGGCGGCAAATAAGTCAGCTGATCGACAGCTGCTTGCACACCCAAAAGGATTTTGAATTGATCAATAGCTGCAACTACTACTTCACCATTGCCAGTAAATGCCTCTGTCACATTACCATCTGTATCTACACGTCCTGCTGTACAAGCTAATACCAAGTCTTTAGTGGTAGCTGAATTACTTGCACCTGTTGCTAGACGCACAAAGTAACGCTCAACGACCCAATCTTGTTCTGCTACTTCAATTTTTCCACCTTCACAATCATATAGATCATATGGAGTAATGTTCTTATACTGAATAGTTAATTGGTCACTTGGCTTATCTTTGATGTTGGATAAACCAGTAGCGCTATTTAATGTAAGGTACTTGGTGGCGGTTGTATTATTTGTACCTAAGTTAGTTTGAGTTAATACAATACCACCATGATCAGTAGCATCCGTGATATAACTGATAGGGTTCCCTAGATTTGCTAGACGAACGTGTTCTTCAATAGCTTGCATAGCGAAAATACTGCTATCTTGTACCTCAGAAGCGCTTTGTTGGATGGTGATGGTACGAGTATTAATCAAATAGACCTGCATTACAGCTGCAGAAACCAAAAGTCCAAGCACTAAAGCAATCATCAACTCAATAAGAGTGAAACCACGCATGTTCGTTAAAGATGCATTGGACAACAAACGGGCAGTACGGTATTTTGTCATCTAGTAAGCCTCCGAGATAAGACAGTGACTACCTGTCTTATATACACCATTAGCAGAGGCACAAGCTTTACTATCATTATCATCAAGGATAGCCTTGGTATCACTCCATGCCGTGATAACACACATTTGCTGTTGAATGGCTTGTGCAGATGTACCTGGGCACATAACGATACTAACACTAAGATCTTGATCTTTTGCCATTTTTTTAACTATTAAAGCATCACGTGCTGCTAACTGATTGATATCACAGGACTGCTGGGCGATCTCTTTACCTTCTATGGTTTTAGTGGTGGTAGATAGACAGCTATCTGTTCCTACAATACTCACGACTTGACTATCGATCGTAACGCTATCCGTTGCATTACTACTAACCACCGCTTGTACAGTTGGTACTGCGTTGTTATCACTAGCTACTGCTTTGGCAAAGCTGCTGCCACTACCTGTCACATATGCTTCAGGATAGGCACGCATAACCTCAGCTAAGTTACGTATTATAGTCAAAGACTTTGTGCGTATAAGACTCTCATCTGTGGCACCGACTGCACGCATTTGTAAAGCACTAAAACCCAATACTGCAACAGACAACAGTAATACAGCAACCAATACCTCTACTAGCCCGATACCTGACTGCCTATTATTAACTCTCATTCACAAACCCCTCCTAGCTTGCTACTGATTAGTCCTACGCTACTAACAACTACCTGTCTAGAGGTGGCGGATTTGTTACTATCACAAATAGTATATGTGACCCCGGTACTTACTGTTTTATTAGGCCTGAAAGTTATCTTATTCGCTGAAGACTTTACAATACTCTTCGCATCATATGGATAAGTCGCAATAATTACTAAGTTTGATTCTGTAGGGTTTTCAGCTCCGTTCCCGTTCCCGTTTCCGTTCCCGTTCCCGTTTCCGTTTCCGTTCCCGCTTCCGTTCCCGCTTCCGTTCCCGCTTCCGTTCCCGCTTCCGTTCCCGCTTCCGTTCCCGCTTCCGTTCCCGCTTCCGTTCCCGTTCCCGTTCCCGTTCCCGTTCCCGTTCCCGTTCCCGCTTCCGCTTCCGTTCCCGTTTCCGTTTCCGTTTCCGTTTCCGTTCCCGTTTCCGTTCCCGTTTCCGTTTCCGTTCCCGTTTCCGTTTCCGTTCCCGTTCCCGTTCCCGTTCCCGTTCCCGTTCCCGTTCCCGTTTCCGTTCCCGTTCCCGTTTCCGTTCCCGTTTCCGTTTCCGTTCCCGCTTCCGTTCCCGCTTCCGTTCCCGTTCCCGTTCCCGTTCCCGCTTCCATTTCCGCCACCATCTGGATCTGTCGGTGGCGTATCTAACGCCCATGCTGAACTAATAAAAAGGCTTGTCCAGTCTTTAGGTCTTGTTACTGTTAAAGATACTAACGGGCCTGAATAGGGAACCTCAACATTGATCATATTGTTTGACTTATTTCCATTAATATAGCTAACGGTTACGGGTATTTTATTAATACTACTTTCAGCTCTAGCCCCTTTTAACACATTTACTAAAGTAGTGGTTGTTGATTTTACTCGCTGATTTGCTAACTGTTTACTTATACTAGGAGCAGCAATGCTTGCAACAATACCTAAGACCACGATCGTCACCATTAGCTCAACTAATGTGAACCCTAAGCAAGCTATAAATCTGGCTTGTGATATTTTTACCGTAGAATTATGCATGTCGCTATCCTATTCTTGGTTACTGTCAAAAACTGACGTGATTTTTATCAAACAATAGCGTATTTAACCGCTTAAGGAAATTTAATATTTATAAAGGCATCTTAAAAAGTTGTTTAATAGGCTTGAACTACATACCTGCAATTTTTGTACCATTTACTATTACTCAGGTCTATACTTATTGCTGATCTAATAGATTTACTAAGTCTAGCGATACGGTCTCTTATCTTATCAGTTACTCATATCATCGTTACAGAAACATTCCAGAATTATTTAGTGTATATCAAATCGAAGTCGCAAGCCAGCAAGCTTACTGCTGACTCCCATGAGCGAGTGCATAGGCAGATAGGTGGTAGCGGTTGGTCGGCAATGAAGACGCAGAGGTGGTATTGATAGCAGGCTTATACAAAGCGCGGCCCAGCGCTTGTAGGCTCGCGCCTGTGGTTGCGACATCATCGAACAGCAGTAAACGTTTAACTGGCGGGGTTTCGGTCAGCACAAAAGCATTATTGAGATTACTGAGGCGCTCAGCACGTGTTAGGCCTTGCTGGCTGACGGTGTGATCGATACGCCGGACACCTTGCCATAGCGGTATCTGCCAATGCTTAGACAGCTGCGCGGCTAAGATACTGACCGGATCAAAGCCACGTTTTACCAGACGTTGAGGGGTGGTTGGCATCGCGACGATGACAGCATTATCGTGATGGCAGCCATGTGGCCGTGGTAGTTGACGAATCGCATGGAGCAGCAGTGGCAGTTTGCTCATGTCTTCATCATGCTTGAAAGCGCGAATGGCTTGCCGAATAGGATAATCATAAAAAGTAGACGCCTGAATGCCCAAGGCGCTGCCAGCTGCGATATCGACTCTAAATGGTTTGGGCAGCCACGTAATACCATGATGGCAATGAGCACAGAGCAGACCGCGACTCAAGTGACGATGGATATACCGAGCAACCTTACCACGGTAAATATCGGTAAGCATTGAATCAGCAATCGGAGGAGCGGCTGGGGATAGATGCGAGGTCAGAAGCTGGGATGGTGCGGTGCTGCGATATACGCGGCATAGCTGGCAGCGTATATCCACATACTCTGCCAGCCATAGTCCAGTTTGATAAGGAGCCAGTCGGCGCATTGCTTGTACTCCTTAGCAGTCAAAGACCGTCGACGCCGATAAAGCCTTAAAACCCCTTCCAATCATTTAAAACGATACCAAAACCAATGGAGGTGTTTTCGTGGTTATAGTCGATGATAGACTCGCCATAGCCTTGGAACAGCTGTACATAGCCATTAACGTTTTCGGTCAGTGGATAAATGTAATCGATCTGCGCCGCGCCTTTGTTGGTGCTGGGGTTATAGCGCAACGTACCGCTTAAACTTTGCTGATCTGGCAGATCGTATAGAAATTTGATATCACCATAGCCCATGTAGTCTTCGATATCAGGGTTGTCTTCGCTGCTGCTGCTTTCGTTATTGACGCGCGCCCAGAGCCGCGGTACGACCGACAACTTACCCCACTCAGCCCCTGCCATCAGATACGCGCGGTTCCACGAACGCGATAACGGATCATCTTGGCCATTAGAGTGGTGAATGGCACCTGCACCTAGCATACGTAGACGGCCGCCAAAGGGTAAGTCAGCGGTCACAGGCTGGGTCAAAAATATCTCAGGCTGATAGTCGGTGGCACGAAACGGCCGAGAGTTGTCCTCGTTATATACCTGCCAATGCGACTCTTGGGTATAGCCAAACCATAAATCAGCACTACTATCAAACACATCCTCTGCCACTTTGGTCTTTAACGACAGCTGAAACTTCAGCTCCGTCTCACGGACATCATTGGACGTAAAAGACTCGGTGTCTTGTGAAGGGCTGCTTGGCCCCAAGTTAGGGTCAAAGGTATAAAACAGCGGCAGTAAGTAGGTTGGACGATAAGGCCTGACGGTCCAAGTACCGCGCTCACTGTTTTTATCCAAATCATAAGATAGGCTCAGCGGGGTGTACTTTTCGATGTCTGTTTGCTTGACCCCGACACTTTCGAGCACTTTGGCTTCTCGTTGGGTCAACCCCACTGTATCTAGACTCTGCGTCTCAGGCGAGGACGCCGCTTGTTGGGGCAGCTCGGCAGCCACTGCACTGCTGCTATCGGTTGTGATGGTAGAGCTTTCTTCTACAAACACCACTTGCGGGTTGCCTGACAGTGTGCTTTGAAAGGTTTTGGCTAAGTCCACAGGCTGTTTGGTGGTGGTATAGCTCGGCGTTTTGCCTTGCTCTGCCACTTTATCAAAACAAGCCAAACGCGCGGTCGCCAGCTGTACCTCGGTACATTCAGCAAACAGTTTTGCTTGTTTGGCGATAAACTCTTTACTGACCACTTTACGGTTTTGCTTACCTACCTCTGCGCTCGCTGGTTGCTCAGTATCGGCCTCGCTCTGTGGCACCTCATAATCCTCATACTCAAACGCCGCGTCTGGAACTGGCAGCTCCCGATAAGTTTGCTCGTCCATCGCAGCATGAGCTTGTAAGGCCGTCAAGCTCAAAGCCGCCGCGATTGCAACACATAGATGGCGATGGCTATTTTGACGACAGTTGAGTGATAAGCCATCAGATGGCTGGCTTGTGGCACAGGCTTGCGGTAATTGACGTTGAGTAATGATATGGGCAAACATAGGTGTCCTTTATCTGACCAATAATAAGGTCAGCAGAGTATTTTAGATAATGAATATACCATTAGCATCAGCGCTAATATAAAAACCATTCATTAATGGACATCGAGGGCTGTGCTGACAATTCGCCTAGCCCCTTCAGCATTGTTGCTTTATTGTAATGAAAATATAGACACTATACTAGCGTTATCCTTGCTGCAAGTACAGATAATAACAAACACAAAAAGACAGATCTCCGTATGAGCTTACTTTGACTAGCGAGAGACAATAGAGGTTACCATTATATCAAGCATCATGCCTGTATAAACAAACAAGATAAAAAGACAAAGACATTTAGGGCGTGTCCCTATTTTAAAAATGGTGATAAAAATGAGATAAATCGCAGGCAAACAAGGAAAATAGCGCAGGTAATATCAAGATATTGGCCAGCTATTTGACACCGTTTGCCAAAGATTTAGCCATTTTTAGCCCATTTAGTCATAAACGCTTGAATTAGGGACACGCCCTAAT
>Ga0208300_100945_pt1 | contig 14724 bp, 12 predicted proteins | sample 23_taG_FD_184096 | JGI IMG/M metagenome (GOLD analysis project Ga0208300, IMG submission 184096) | Marine viral communities from Cariaco Basin, Caribbean Sea - 23_WHOI_OMZ (SPAdes) (version 2) | ecosystem: Environmental > Aquatic > Marine > Oceanic | place: Caribbean Sea: Cariaco Basin... | reverse complement strand
GCCCTCTAATTTCATTCGGATTAGGTTTTCCTCCGAAGGGCAGTCCATCTTCGATATTTTAAAAGTTGTTTTATTCATAGTTACATTTATATCCGGGTGGTGGTTCAAAAAGTAGGCTGAAAAAAACAGGCTGAGAAATTGATAAATAGTGAAATGCAAATGACACTATACATCAAATGCCCAGCCTGTCTAAGTGACAATATAGTCGATACACTTTAAAAATGTCATAGCGCTACTGGGATGAATTTCGCGCAGCCTCTGGGCACGCAGCACGCAAGTAAAATTTATACCAGTAGCGCGTTTAAATCCATAACAGTTTTACATTCAGCTAACTATATAAAGAAAAATGGTTTCAAAAGCCATGGCCTAGATGAGCGCCGTCTATCTTTACGTAGTGAAGGTAGTGTTCAGACCAAAGATGAGAAAGACATTGATAGTCTGACCTCATTGTCTTACTGGAAGCCGCTAAGTATTTTTTGGAATGGCGAAGCAGGGGTCGCCTATGATACCAAGAATGATAAGCCTGCCATTATGGCCGGTATTGTCGGCACAATGCCTTACTTTATTGAAACAGATGCTAGAGCATATCTCTACACCGATGGTCAAGTTAGGCTTGATCTTGGTGCAGAATATGAATGGCGTTTGAGTCAGCACTGGGTTGTGATACCGGAAGTTGGTCTGTCAGCTTTTAGTAAAGACGATATTGACAATCATATCACCAAGGGATTTAATGAATTAGAGACTGAAGTTAGACTGACTTATGAAACCTTAGGTCGTCAACTGGCACCTTACGTCGGTGTGAGCTATGAGACGGCTCTTGGCAGTGCGCGTGGCCAGCGGCGTCAAGAAAATGAATCGGTTGATAGCAGTAGTTTGACTGCCGGTGTTAAATTCTGGTTCTAACATTGTCAAAATTATAGGAGATATATTATGAATACTTCTGATCAAAACAGCATGAATCATCAAAGCCATCAACAGGGCATGAATCCTTATGTGAAGTTCACTTTGATGATTCTGACGTCTACGATTGTAATGTTTATCATGATGTATTTTAATACCTATCAATTGGATCATGTTTATTTTAGTGAGACCCGAGCTTATATGGCGCTCTACATGGGTGCCGGTATGGCCGTCATTATGCTGGCCTTTATGGGTAATATGTATAAGAAGACCAAGGTAAATCTACTGGTTTATGGAATAAGTGTAGTAATGTTTGCTGTAGGTATTTGGGGTGTGCGTTCCCAAGCAACGGTTGATCAAGTCGATTGGATGCAAGCCATGATACCTCATCACTCGATTGCCATTTTGACGAGCTCAAGAGCAGATATTGAAGACCCTAGAGTACAACAGCTCGCTGACGATATTATTAAAGCGCAAAAGCGTGAAATCGCTGAGATGCAAGCGCTTATTGAAGAGCTCGAATAGACGGCTATATATAGAGGTATGGCAAGCTAAGAAATTGATTATGAAAAAATGGTGATACCTGGTATCAGCGCTATAGTCTTCGCTGGTACCTTTACCTTAAAAGGACAGATTGCACAGATAATTAATGTGATTTTTTACCTACCCCTTCAACTGCAGTAACTGCTCTTTGTTTTACTGTTCTTATTTCAAAACCTCTTATTCCTATATCGAAATGTTCAATATCTGTCGATTGCTATTCTTGAGTGATAGTAAGCATCTAAAAGTATACCCTAGTGGAACCACCTAAAAACGCCTTATAAAATATTAATAGACCACCTAAAATAGTCTGTCATAATAGAACCACTTATAACAGACTATTTTGGGGGTTTGCGGTCGAGCTGCGCCTGGGCTTCAAGACCTGTAGCTTTCTTTATAATGTCATTGGCTTGTTTTAGTTCTCTGTTCTCACATTCAAGCTCTTTGATACGCTCGGCTTGGTTTTGAGCTTGAATGTTTGCAGGAATGGTTTTATCAAGGTGCTTTTTATGCCATGATCGCAGGGTCTCAGGCGTGCAACCTATCTTTGGCGCTATAGCTTTGATGGCTGACCAGGTGGATGGGTAATCGTCTTTAGCTTCAATTAGCATACGGATGGCTCGCTCTTTCATTTCAGGGGTATAGCCTCGTGTTTTCATTGTCGTATTCTCTTGGAGCGTTGAGTCTCCGACAATTTCGGGGCGGTTCACTAAATTACCAAATATAAAATGACAAACTCAGAAAAATTACCTCAATGGCCATTTTGTTATCTTATAAAACGTAAATATAGAATATCAGTATATAGAAACCATAATATAGTTGACACCATCAACTTTGGTTTATATAGTTGCCTTAGTCAACTACATAAAGGTTTCTATATGACTAAAAATTTGATGAGTGAAACGCTACATCAATTAATGCACACTTATATCAATTTATTGCATCAAGGCATCAAACAACAAGGGCTTGAATTAACAGTAACGCAAATCAGGACTTTAAAAGTCATATGTTATAACCCTCACAGCACTGCAAAAGCAATTGCAGATTACATCGAGCGTGATAAAGCACAAATTACACGTGCATTGAATGACCTTTTAGTAGCCGATTTGATTATTAAGACAAATAATCCGCAAGATGGTCGCAGTCAACTGCTCGAACTGACGGTTAAAGGCGAGGAGATTATGGTAAAGCTCAACGCTGCAGAAGTGTGGGCTAAAAACCAGCTCACGCAGGATTTAAACACCGTTGAGCTTGCGCTATTTTTTCGAGTCAGTCGCGCCATGATAGATAAAATTAAGGATAGCCGTGTTCATAAAACATAAAGAATGGCAGAACTCTATGAATAATATAACCCGTCAAAAACCAGTGAAAGAAGTAATGACCGTCACCGCTAAGGAGCGATTGACCCCGCACTATATTCGTATTTATCTTACTGGTCATCCTGACACGATTGCTAATATTGCGACCATGACTATCGGGGTAAACAATAAAATCGCCATACCAATTGATAAATCTCAACCGCTTAATCTAGATGATAAATCCAGTTTTGTGATACGCACCTATACCCACCGCGGCGTAGATATGAAAAAACAACAGATCTGGATTGACTTTGTCGCTCATGGTGATGAAGCACCCGCTTCGGGGTGGGCGATTCATGCCAAAGTTGGTGACGAGCTTGGGGTGATGATGAAGCCTAAAAACAAACCACTGTTCCCAGCGGTAGATCATTTTTTGTTGGTTGGTGATGCTACAGCTATTCCTGTACTTGGAGCAATACTTGAAAGTCTGCCCAGTAGTGCTACTGGACAATGTATCATCGAGGTTCATGGCGAAGAAGACGAGCAAGACCTACCAACGTCAGCTAATATTGCAATGACGTGGTTACATCACCCGCATCCTATGCAAGGCAGTCAACTGTCGGCTGTAGTTAAAACGCTTACGCTACCAAGTTCAGAAAACAGGCGTTTTGCTTACGTTGCTAGTGAATTCTCATCGGTTAAAGCCATTCGGCAATATTTAAAAGGTGAACTGGGGTGGTTAAAAGATGAGCTATATGCCTTTTCATATTGGAAATCAGGCGTTGCTGAAGACCAATCTGCGAGTGATCGACGGGCAGAAAAAGATGCAGACTAAAAATTATGGTGGTGGTTCAAAAAGTAGGCTGATTAAAATTTGAACAATTTTTGAAGCTTTGAAAGCCATATAGAATCAGAGAACTTAGCATAGACTTCCGATTGACTTTTAGCGCCAGCCTACTTTTTAGAACACCACCAGTAAACTTAATAATCTTATAGCAACTGAGCGTTTGGCTAATTTGATGCGGACAGTTAGGTGTATTGAGTCTAAACAAGCAAGGCAAGCAATGGCTGTAGAAACGCACGTGATGCAAGTTAAACAGAGGCTAGATAAAGAGGATAAGCACATCATGCTATCTGATCTTGATTGTGACTATCAGTACAGCCTGCCCTTAGCGGAGCCTGTATATAGCGATGAAGAAATGGTTAAAGGGGTTAGCTGATGGCAAGAGTTAAAGTGCCTGAAGAAATTTGGGAGGCGGCTCAAGCGTTATGGGAAAGCTTGCCTAACATTTCCTATCAAGACGTTGTTGAGCATTTGCGAGAGGTTTACGGGGATAAGGCGCCGTCCTCTAAATCTGCTGTGTACAATAGGGCGAAAAAGTATGATTGGAAGAAATTACCTGTCTTAGACTCCACACCAGAGCCTAAAAAAGATAGCCAAAAACACAGAACGAACAAAAAAAGTAGTGAACGAAACGGCACCCTAAAAAACCAAGAGAACGATAAAAACAATAAAGGCAAAAGTGAGCCTGAAAATCAGGTTTACAGAACGATAATTAACGAAACGCAGAAAATAAAACAGAAAATCGTTCTCTCAACTGAAGAGCGTGCCAGCGTCATTATTAAACACAGAAACAGGCTGCACAACTTGGGCGCATTAGAAGATGCTATCACCATGCTATCACTTGACGTCGCAGAAAACGTACTAAATCCAACACCTATTGAGTTGGACCATATTAGCACTGGTGAGGATGATGATTATAGGTTCCATGATGATGAAGAGGACCCTATTGCTAAAAAGTTAGGAGTGATAAAAAGCCTAAGTTTTGTACTGGGTAATTTAACTCAGGCACAAAAGGTGATTGCGGAACAAGAAATGCCCATGTGCGGTATTAGTGCCGAGGACTTTAAGCAATCAGAACAAGAGCGCCGTTTAGGGGCGCTGGAAGCGCTGGCAGGTATTGATGAAGAAGAGCGTGCTGCTCGTGAAAAGCTGCATAGGGAATTGCAAGAACGGATGCAATCGCTTACCCAGCTTGAGCATGATCCTGATTTTTTTGGTAATGGTGATGCTGAAGATGTTGAATTTGATGATTTGGAGGAGTGATATTTTAACTGGCTGTGCTGTTGAGACTGATTGTTGACGTAAACGAGGTTAAATCTTGCGTGGTATGTTAAGTAAAAGCATGTTGCAGATGGACAAACTAAAGATATAGACCTAAACTAGTTTGATTTAATCAATTGATTTTTATTTTTTAAGCTAAAGCCTATATTTTTATCAAATTCCATTACAAACAATAAGATACTTATGAGCACTTTTAATTCCGATACCAGACAATCCCAAACTTCTAACAATCTAGCAGCTTTTATTTGGTCAGTGGCTGACTTATTACGCGGTGACTTCAAACAATCCCAGTACGGCCGTATCATTCTGCCATTTACGCTACTACGCCGCCTAGAGTGTGTTCTTGAAGAATCCAAAGATGCCGTGGTGGAAGAAGCTCAAAAAATTAGCGCTATGGGCCTTAATGAAGAAGCAGAAGCCAAGTTCTTATTACGTAAGACTAATGGTCTGGCGTTTTATAACACTTCCCCAATGACGCTGGCTAAGATGGGCCAAAGCGATATCGAGGCCAACCTGAGCCACTATATTCAGTCATTCTCTAAAGATGCCCGTGAGATATTTGCCCACTTTAAATTTGAAGAGTTTGTCGGGCAGTTAAATGACGCTAACTTGCTTTATAAAGTAGTACAAAAATTCCAAAACGTAGATTTGAGTCCTGAGGCCGTTTCCAACTATGAGATGGGTCTGGTGTTTGAAGAGTTAATCCGCCGCTTTGCAGAAAGCTCAAACGAGACAGCAGGGGAGCACTTTACCCCACGTGATATCGTACGCCTAACGACCTCACTGGTATTCATGGAAGATGATGAGGCGCTGAGTAAAGATGGCATCATTCGTACCATCTATGACCCAACTGCAGGTACAGGCGGATTTTTATCGTCAGGTATGGAGTATGTGCTAGAACTAAACCCCAATGCGGTTATGCGTGCCTTTGGTCAAGAGTTAAACCCTGAGTCTTATGCTATCTGTAAAGCGGATATGCTCATCAAAGGCCAGGAAGTAAGCCGTATTAAGCTGGGCAATACCTTATCTGATGATCAGCTGCCTGCTGATAAGTTTGACTATATGCTGTCAAACCCACCTTTTGGTGTGGACTGGAAGAAGATTGCTGGCGAGATTAAAGACGAGCATGAGCAAAAAGGCTTTGACGGTCGCTTTGGTCCAGGTACGCCCCGTGTCTCAGACGGCTCACTATTATTCCTACTGCATCTACTCAGTAAGATGCGCCCTGTGGCTAGCCCAAAAAGAGATAGTCTTGAGTTGTCCAATCGATCATCGGAGCAACAAGATACTTCTGTAACAGGCAGTCGTATCGGTATTATTTTAAACGGTTCACCACTATTCACAGGTGGTGCAGGTAGTGGCGAGAGTGAAATCCGTCGCTATATCTTAGAGTCGGACTTGCTAGAAGCTATCATTGCGCTACCCACAGATATGTTCTACAACACCGGTATTGCCACCTATGTATGGATATTGACCAACCATAAAGCACCTGAGCGTAAGGGCAAGGTGCAACTGATTGACGGTACCAATCTATACAGCAAGATGCGTAAGTCACTTGGCTCTAAGCGTAATGAAATGAGCGAAGAAGATATCAAGATTATCACGCGCACCTTTGGCGACTTTGAGATAGTGGAGGCTCGTACGCTAGACAAGCCAGCGGACGTTAAATCAAACCGTGGCCGTCAGTCAGCGACCCCTAAAGCAGAAACTACTAAGACTTTCGCCAGTAAAATCTTTGCCACTCATGAGTTTGGTTATCGCCGTGTGACTATTGAGCGTCCACTACGTCTGTCCGTACAAATGAGCGATGAGGCGATTGAATCCCTGCGTTATGCCGAGCGTACTTATGATTTGGTCATGCCAGCCTTATACGAGAAGTTTGGTGAGCAGTGGACCGAAGACACTTATGGCGAGTTCGGTGATATGACTAGCGACATTCAGGTCGAAGCACGTGCCATGATTAAAGCAGACTTTAGTGAGCTAAAAGAGAAGCAAATTAAAGAGGTGCTAGATAGCAAGCTATGGCGTGAGCAGTTGGCAATCATGAACGCAGCTAAAATCTTACAACAAGAGATTGGTACCCAGCAGTTTGATGATTATAACCAGTTTGATGTGGTATTTAAGCAAGCGATTAAAGACACTGGGCTGGATTTAAGTGCTAGAGATAGGAAGCAGATCTTAAACGCTGTTACGTGGAAAAACCCTGACGCTGAGCGTGTGATTAAGAAGTCGGTAAAAGAGGCCAATCCGTTATACGGTGCGTTTGAAATAACGGACAGCAAAGGCAAAGCAAAAATCGTTGAGTTTGAGACCGATAGCGACTTACGGGACTATGAGAACATTCCATTAGATCCGTCTGTAACTACTACTGGGTTAATTGAAAGCTACTTTAAGCGTGAAGTACAGCCACATGTTGAGGATGCATGGATTGATGCTGGCAAGCGTGATGCCATCGATGAAGAAATTGGTATTGTCGGCTATGAGATACCGTTTAACCGTCACTTCTATGTGTATGAGCCACCGCGTCCGCTTAGCGAGATTGATGCTGACCTTGATAAAGTAAGTGCGGAGATTATGCAGTTGCTTAGCGAGGTGCATTCGTAATGGTGGACAGTACAGTTATGCAGTCGGGTCGTTATAAAGCTTACCCTGAGTATAAAGACTCTGGGGTTGAGTGGTTGGGCGAAATTCCGCCCCATTGGAAAATTAGTAAATTAAGGTATATGTTCGATTTTGGAAGTGGCCTAAATATTACTAAAGCAAACCTCCAAGACACAGGTATTCCTTGTATTAGTTATGGTGAAATTCATTCTAAGTTTGGATTTGAGGTTGATACCGAAAGACACGACTTGAAATTTGTTGATGAAAAATACTTAGTTAGCAATCCTTCGGCACTGTTGAATAAAGGTGACTTAGTATTTGCTGACACTTCTGAAGATATTGAAGGGTCTGGTAATTTTACACAATTGCTAAGTGATAAGCCTGCATTTGCTGGTTACCATACTGTAATTGTCCGTCCTAAAAACGATGACTGTAGTCGATTTTATGCTTACTTGATGGATTCTAAAGAAATTAGAACTCAAATTAGGTACATAGTTAAAGGAGTTAAGGTTTTTACCATTAGTCAATCCATTTTAAAAGGTGTCAGTATCTGGTTACCTTCATCAGAAGAAAGACAGGCTATAGCCAATTTCCTAGACTATGAAACCGCCAAAATAGACACCCTTATCGAAAAACAGCAACGTCTTATCGAGTTATTAACCGAAAAGCGTCAAGCGGTGATTAGCCATGCAGTGACCAAAGGCTTAAATCCTGATGTGCCGATGAAAGATTCGGGGGTTGAGTGGTTGGGGGAGGTTCCTGAGCATTGGGAAATGAAAAAGTTAAAGCATATAGGTGAGGCTAAAAATGGACTAACTTATTCTCCTAACGATGTGACTGACGCTGATTCTGGGACATTAGTACTTAGGTCATCAAACATACAAAATGCAAAGCTAGCATTTAATGATAATGTATTCGTTAATGTTAAAATTCCAAAGCGTATGAGAACTATCAAAGATGATATTTTAATCTGCTCTAGGAATGGGAGTCGAAGACTAATAGGTAAAAATGCTTTAATCACTGATGAGGCCGCTGGGCAGGCATTTGGAGCATTTATGATTGTTTTTCGTAGTGATATCAATACATATCTTTACTGGGTACTCAACTCACCTTTATTTGAATATCAGTCGGGGTCATTTCTAACATCTACTATTAACCAGTTAACAATGGGTAATCTTCATAATATGGAAGTGCCTATTCCTTCTAGAGAAGAGCAGAAAGAGATTATAAATTTTTTAACAAAGAAAATGAAAGGTTTTGATGATTTGCTGTTTAAAGCACAACAAGCTATCCAACTCATGCAAGAACGCCGAACTGCCCTAATTTCTGCTGCGGTGACCGGTAAGATTGATGTGCGCGATTGGGTGAAGCCTGAGTAGGGTGGTAGTTATAAAAAGGATTTAAAATGTATTTTAATTTGAAAAAATCTGAAGAAGATATTATTAGGAACTCTAAATTAAATACGATATATCAACATGAATATGATCAAGGAAAGTTTTTTTCAATTGTGTCTGAGGATTATACTGATAACAATGCAGAATATGTTATTAGATTAGCATCACGAACACAAATTAAAGTTGTTTGTAGTTCCCGTAGTGGTGAGCCTAGAAAGATTGAGATTACTAAATTAGTAAATAGTAAGGACACTCAGAAAGTTGCAATTAATAATATCTGTTTGGATCAACTCAAGGCTTTTTTATCATTTCTAATAGATATTGATATTGTTAATTATGACAAAAAACATACTTCTCTTTATTCAGTGAGTGACAACCCAGAGCTGTTTAAAAAGTTTTTGAAAATGCTTCAAGATGATGATGGTAGTGGAGAAGAACTGTTAAAACAGATTTTAGACTCTGATAGTATTACATCTCGTGATATTGTAAGTACTGGCTATAGGAAGGCGCAACTGGAGATATTTAGAAGACTTCTAGAAGAAGATTATATTGAAGGATATAAAAGAGATGTTTTACAAAAGCCAAATATCCAAGATGAGAAAGCTTGGCAAGAGTTTTTTTATTATAACCAATGGATTTTTGGTTATGGGCTAGATTATAAATTCAAAAGTATACTACAAAGAGAGTTTCACGCCTCTAATGCTAATATAGCAGGTAAAAATGCAGTAATTTCGGATTTTTTATTAGGTGATAAAAGATACACCGCATTTGTTGAAATTAAATTACCTACAACAGCTTTATTTAAGAAGAGTCAAAATCGATCAGGGAGCTGGAAACTATCCAGTGGACTAATTGATGCTTATTCTCAGATTTTAGAGCATAAGGCTAGTGGAGAGATTAAGCTTGAAGGTCGAAATGATATGTATGATGGAAATGGGAGTTTAATAAGCCAATATGCATATGATGCAAAAGTATTTTTAATTATAGGTTGTTTGAACGAAATTGAACAAGAAATTACTTCAGACTTAGAAAAAAAGATAAAACTAAAAACTTTTGAGTTGTTCAGAAGAGATTCAAGGAATGTTGAGATTATCACATATGATGAATTATATGAAAGAGCTAAGTTTATAGTTGAGCATAAGTCTTAAAATCTATAACTATAAATAAAGCAGAAAAAAGCCCCTAGTCTTAGTAATGCCAGTTAGTTAAGCAAGAGACTTAGCGGAGATATGGTTTTTTAAAACCAGAGAAATCCATAAATAGGGGGCTCTAGAAAAACAAATTTCACGATTCCGCTATAAAATCTCTTAACTGACAGGCATTACCCTAGCCTTAGAGCCCAATTACATGGATTGGTAAAATTAGGGGAATTGTTACGTATAATTACACGTAATGTCAAAATTATTGTGCACAGACATTGTCAATAACGATGTTAAAAGTATTAATAAAATATTCATAAAGAAAGTGAGCTAGATAAAAAAGCAACTGCCGAGAAATCCTCGGTAGTTCGTCAACAAGTGCGCCTAAGATCCACTTTTACACTATATAAATTAACGCATGTGCGATAAACAAAAGAACCAAACGGACAAACCATGACGGACATAACTCGTGAACTAACCTTTCAAAATGACATCATCAGTGAGATGGTGACTAATGGCTGGGTGCAAGGTACTGCCACTGGTTACCATCGTGACACCGCCTTGTATGAGCGTGATGCGCTAGATTATGTACAGCGTACCCAGTCTGATGAATGGGATAAGTTTTGCCGTCTGTTTCCGCAAGACCCAGAACGTGAGTTTATTAAGCAGCTGGTGAAGCAGTTAGGTAAGGCCAGTGAGCAAGCGACAGATAGAGCCTCACGTACTTACGGCACTTTGGGTGTGCTTCGTCATGGTTTAAAGATTCGTAATACTCGATTTAGCCTCTGTCAGTTTAAGCCAGAACATAGCTTAAACCCTGAAGTGCTGGCACGTTATGAAGGCAATATCTGCCGTGTTGTACCCGAAGTGGTCTACAGCGCTCACCTAAGTCACAAAGAGCTTGATGAGGCGACAGGCAATACTAAGACAGCCAAACGTCATCGCATTGACCTGGTATTGTTTGTGAACGGTCTGCCTGTGGTGACAATGGAGCTTAAGTCTGAATTTAAGCAAGCCGTTGAAAACGCCAAGCTACAATATAAGCGTGACAGACTGCCTATTGATCCTGCCAGCAAAAAGCCTGAACCACTACTAAGCTTTAAGCGTGGTGCTTTGGTTCATTTTGCTGTCAGTCAGTATGATGTGTTTATGACCACCAAGCTGGCAGGTGACGATACGTTCTTCCTACCCTTCAACAAAGGTACTCGTGATGGCGGTGCAGGCAATGACATACCGGAAGATCATAACCGCTACGCAACCGACTATCTTTGGAATGAGGTATTAAGTACCGATAACTTGCTTAATATCTTAGGTCGCTTTATGCACCTACAGATAGAAGACAAGGAAGATGCGCTCGGCCGCAGAACCAAAAAAGAAACCATGATATTTCCGCGCTATCATCAGTGGGACGTAGTGACTAATCTGGTTGAAGATGCGGTTAAGCAAGATAAAGTCAGACAAGCCAAACAAGACAATCCGAACTTAAATAAGAAGGTTGAAAACCGCTATTTGATTCAACACAGTGCCGGCTCAGGTAAATCTAACTCGATTGCTTGGACAGCCCACCAATTATCCACGCTATACAACGATGCAGGCACTAAGCTGTTTGACTCGGTTATCGTGGTAACCGATAGAACGGTGCTCGATGACCAGCTGCAAGACACCATCTATCAGTTTGAACACGCTGATGGGGTAGTAGGGCGTATTAACCGCAAAGAAGGTGAGGGTTCTAAGTCTGAGAAGCTTGCCGAAGCTTTGATGAGCTCTCAGCCGATTATTATCGTTACTATTCAAACTTTCCCTTATGTGCTTAAAGCTATTGAAGACTCTAGCGTATTAAAAGAGCGACGCTATGCCATTATCGCGGATGAGGCTCACTCATCGCAGTCGGGTACTACTGCTCGTAAGTTAAAAGAAGTACTTATTGCCAGTCCAACAGCCAGTGACGAGCTCAGAGATAACTTTGAAGAGCATGTTGATAGAGGATTGTCTGCTGAAGATATGCTAGATGCGACCATTACCGCTCGTCGTGGTAGTGACAACCTAAGCTACTATGCATTTACCGCTACGCCAAAGTCTAAGACTCTAGAGCTATTTGGACGTCTGCCCAATCCAAACTTGCCAGCCTCAAAAGACAACAAGCCTGAAGCGTATCATGTGTACTCAATGCGCCAAGCCATTGAAGAAGGCTTTATCTTAGATGTTTTAAAAAACTACACCAGCTATAAAGTGGTGTATCAGCTCAATCAAAAACTGGCTAAAGATCAAGAAGTCGATACTAAGCGTGCCAAAATTAAACTTAATAACTGGGTGCGCCTGCACGATTACAACATCTCGCAAAAGGTCAAAGTCATTATCGAGCACTTTAATGAGAATATTAAAGGCTTGCTGGGCGGACAAGCCAAAGCCATGGTCGTTACAGGCTCGCGTAAAGAGGCGGTTCGTTATAAGCTGGCGTTTGATAAATACGTATCAGAACATGGATATACGGACATTAACGCTATGGTGGCCTTTTCAGGTGAAGTGGAGTTTAAGGAGTCTGATCCTGACAGCAGTGGCTTATTAGGTGAGAGCTTCACTGAATCTAATATGAACCCAGGTTTAAAAGGCCGTGATATGCGTAAAGCATTTGATAGTGATGACTATCAAGTGATGTTGGTGGCCAACAAGTTTCAGACTGGCTTTGACCAACCTAAACTATGCGCTATGTACGTTGATAAGAAGCTGGCAGGTGTTGACTGTGTACAGACATTATCCCGACTTAACCGTATCTATCCTGGTAAAAAAGAGACGGGGACTTTTGTGCTCGATTTCTTTAATGACCCTGAAGATATCTTAGCCGCCTTCCAGCCGTATTATGAGACAGCAGAGCTTGCTGATGTGACAGACCCTGACAAGGTCTTTGATCTGTTTGAGAAGATAAGAGCCAGTGACATTATCAAATGGCACGAAGTAGATAACCTAGCAGACGCCTTTTATAGCAAAAATAAAAGCAATGCTGCTATTAGTAATATCTGTAAGCCAGCCGTTGAGCGTTGGCGACATCAGTATCAGCGAGCTAGTGAGGATGTAAAGCGTACCAAAGCTATATTAGAGCGTACTAAGGCGACCAATGATGCAGTACTGATTGGTAATGCAGATAATGACTTCAAAGAGGCCAAGAAGGCTAAAGATGAATTGGTATTGTTTAAGAAGGACCTAGGTAGCTTTACACGTTTTTATGAGTTTATGTCACAGATTGTTGACTATGATGACCGAGATTTAGAGAAGCTAAGTCTATATGCCCGTCATTTGTTGCCCCTGTTGCGTGAGGACTTTAATCCTGAAGATGATATTGATCTGAGTAATATTGAGATGACCCATTACCGTGTGTCTAAGCTCAAACAGCAAGATTTAAAGCTGCAAGAGCACTCTGAGGACAATCAATTAGAACCTGCCAGCGGACTTGGTACAGCCACACCGAAGGATAAGAAAGATGACTATCTATCTGAAATTATCAAACAGCTCAATGATATCTTTGCAGGGGAGGGATTTACCGAAGATGATATGGTGAACTTCCAAAAAACGATTTGGGATAAGATTAACGAAAACGAGATAGTCGTTAAGCAGTTTGAAAATAATAACACTGATCAGATTATGCTAGGCACTTATCCAACTGCTGCTGAAGATGCACTGTTTGATGCTGAGGCTTCATTTAGAGGTATGACTAATCATTTACTCTCAAACCCTGATAAGTTTAATAGCTTTCTTAGGCTGATGTTGAATACTAATTTACGGTCTTAGCACGAAAGTTAGAAAAGTCAAAGTTGAACCGCCCCGGGATTGTCGTATGGTCTTGGAAAGTTAAGTCTCCGACAACCTCGGGGCGGTTCAGTCCACGATTATTGGTTCGTGGACACTATCTCGCATTTCTTAATAGAAAAAAAGATGGAATGGTCGGATGCTTACTAAAAAACGATATAGTCTAATTAATAGAAAGTTACTTATAGAAAAAACTTGAGGTTACGCCTATGGATAAAAAAAAGAAGCAACACTTGTATGAAATTGCAGTGCGATGTTTTAGAAACACTGCAGATCAAGACTATATCCACGCAAGACTTGCTTATGAAAATAACTTAATCCCCCAATTTCTATGGTCTTCTTTACATTGTCTTGAGAAATACTCTAAATGTATGATGGTTGCTAATGGAAACGATGTCAGAAAACCAAATCATAAGATAAATTTTTGGATAAATAGGTTTGAAGAAAGTGTTGGATTAAGTATCAATTTATCAACTGATGTTAAAGACTTTATAAAAAGACTAGATGAGACAGCTAAGTACAGGTATATGACTGTGAGCAGTTATTCAGTTGGTAAAGATATATATTTTTTGGATAAAGCTGTGCATGAGATTAGACGTTATTGTCAGCAATTTAGCTTTGATGAAGAAGAAAGAAAATCGCAGATTTTAGAATTATCTAAAAAAGATCCTGAAAGCTATAATAATCAGAGAATTAGCTTAGACGATGGTCATCTAGAAAGAATTTTGACTGGAAAGGATTCAAATGGTAATTACGACCATCTAGCAAGAAACGCTTTAATACATCGAAATGTATTCTTTTGAACCGCCCCGACTATATCGGAGAGTGGATTACTTGAGTCAGGCAGCTTTGTCTGACTCAGTAAGACTATCATAGTATCGTCTCTCAAACTCAAAAGGCGACACATAACCAATCGTACTATGAAT
>Ga0208300_100943_pt1 | contig 14737 bp, 11 predicted proteins | sample 23_taG_FD_184096 | JGI IMG/M metagenome (GOLD analysis project Ga0208300, IMG submission 184096) | Marine viral communities from Cariaco Basin, Caribbean Sea - 23_WHOI_OMZ (SPAdes) (version 2) | ecosystem: Environmental > Aquatic > Marine > Oceanic | place: Caribbean Sea: Cariaco Basin... | reverse complement strand
CTGGGGGGCCTTTCTCTGCGAAGGGCTTATGACATCCAAAAGAGACCCATATCGGAGTGAGCGCTTACTTAACTTCTGGAGCTCGGGCCGCATGAAGCTGATGATAGAGAGCTGTCGCTACTTGGACCGGATCTGGGCGTACAGCCGGCGCCGCTGGGGCCACCTGAGCCCCAAATACGGTATGTTCGAGTATGAGGTCATTTCCGCGTTCGGTGATCTTCTGGGTGTGCACCTGATCTTAAATCATGGTGAGCTCCCATTCGACGAAGAAGCCGACTTGATCATCCGGGGCTTGGTCGACGCTTTCTTTACCCGTGAAGATGCTCCCTAAGAATGGCGAGCGCATGGGCAGAGAAAGCACGTCCGCCGCGCGCTCGATAACGGCATCGAGCACCTGTGCTGCCTTGCGTTGTTGGCTGGATGCTCCTGGCGCTTTCGTTGCCAACCGGGACATAGTAGAAGACCATCTCGAGGCTCCTTAATGGGCTTCACCATATACGTGGTGAAGCCTTTTACCCTTAACAAAGATTGTCTTACGTAGACCCTTTCACATAGGTGTTGACGCTCGAAAGCACGTTGGTAAGCAGCATCTCTATATAGCTGTGTGCATCCTCTTTCTGAAAGAGAATGTGCCAGTCCTCCATCTGCGCTTTATCAACCCCCCATAGCATGCTCATCTCATGCGACGGAGTATTAGAAACCACAAAACTATTGAGCGTTACAGCAGTGTCACCAAGGCGCTGCTCGATTTCCTTTATTGTGCTATAAAATTTTATCTTAGGATCCTGGGCACTAAGATTTCGAATCCCTTTCGGATCAACGAACGAAATATACTCTTGACCATTAGCAACTAACCAAACAATGAAATCCGGATGGAAGTTTCCTGCCTCAAAAAAGCCGACGCCACGCCCCCTACTTAAGTTGCGTAGCAAATAGAGCTCCTTGCCCTGGAGCAACGTGGGAGATGAGTCACAGTACGACTTTAAATCTTCCACAAAACGGCGTTCGCCCTGGTTCAACGGCATTGGGCTGATATCTAGACTATCCCCCGCGAGATGCAGAAGAGGTTCATAAAGGTGCTGACCAAAGGAGATGGCCTGCAAGCCGCCGAACTGCCACGGCTTCAACTTCCCCGCTTCGATCTGCATTTTTAGCTCCTGAAGCTTGACGATGACCTCCCCTTGGGATTCATCCACAAGGATACGGTAGTAACCTTCCGGATGATCTTCATTGACCTGCGGAAAGTTAGGGTCACTTGAATCGAGATAGCGATATTCTAGATGGGGCAACTCCCACTCTTTCTTCCGAAAGGAATAGTAGTGTTCACAATATTTTTTTAGTAGCGCCTCAGCCAAGTCCTGCCACAGACGAACTTTCTGGAAGGAATCAAAGGCTAACTCAGACTCCGGGATGAGAAGACGGTACCAGCTTTGGTCGGCCAACAGGTCGGGAAGCACCTGGCGCGGCAAATTGAGGTTATGCCAGGCCCTCTCGGCCTTGAAACGTTGAAGTTCGAAATACAATGCATCAAGATCAAGAAAAGCAACATGCCGCCTGGTTAGCACCCCTTCATCCGGCTGATGATCATCTTCCACCACACCGGCACCACTGGAACGTAGCGCCTGAATTTTGGGATACCAGTTGAGGATCACCGGATTGGTTTGCAGATATCGGGTTGCATCCTCTTGGGCTGGATCAGGCCGCGCCAAAGTCGGCACCGGACCAAGCTTTTTGAACGCATCGCCAAACTCAGTACTTACACCATTAATTGTCTTCTTCAAGCGGATAGTCTTGAGCTTTTTTTTCCCCAGGTTATGAATTACTGGCAACAGAAACTCTATACGCTCCTCATTCGATGGAAGACCTTCCTCTTCAAGAAACTCGCGGAACTGAGCCATATAGTCAGCTTTTATCCCAAATATATTGAGAGTTTCGAGCATCGGCAGGTGCGCCGGGCGTTGCAAATCCTCCGGCAGACTCAACCTTGCACTACGCTTCAAACTACGCTCGTAGCCTTTAAGGCGCACCCCGCGCCCAAATAGCTGGATAATCTGCGAGCCTTCCGTGCTCCCAACATTCATCAGGCCCATAGTGCTGACGCGCCAACTGTTCCAGCCCTCGGTGAACTTCTTGGAGCCGATCAGCACATTGACTGGCGAATCCGAGGTATTGATAGACTGGAATAGAGAGCCCTTGAAATCCCGTTCGCCAACAAATAGGTTCTCCTCTTTCTCACAGAGCGAACAGAGCTTGCTGTCATCACCCACATTGATCACACCGAATGGCTCATTGTTGCCGACGCGAAGGGCGATCTCTCCCGGAACACCTTTCAGATTCTCCACGTGCAAAGCGCCACCGCCTGCGGCATTGAACAGGTTGGCCTGTACTTCCTCGAACAGCTGCTCAGCCGAAAGACCCAAGCTGTTCAGATAAGCAAAACGCCGGGCAAATAAGTTGCGGCCATCCGCCGCAATGAGGCCTTCTTCTAACACCCGCCGGATACGAGCCATGCTGCCGGAGCGATCACCGAGAAAGCGAGCCAGAAATCGAAGAATTTCAACGATGTCCGAAGCATCCTTTGTCGATAGCTGCGCAGTCACACGACCACCAACAAAAATCAATAAGGGCTTTTCGAGATTAAAGGGCCGGCAGGTGGCAGCCTGTTTGCCGTAGAGGCGTAACTGCTGAAAAAATGACAAGAGGCAGGCGACCAGGTAGACCTCCATGGTATTCTCCTGCGTCTTAGGATCCAGATTTAGAATCTGGTAGTCCTTACCATAGCCGTCCCCATAGAAATACTTGTAGGAATAATCGAGCAGCACGCAGCGCGCGTATTGGGCCGTCAATTGTGAGCTGCCTTTAACCGCCTGGCCGAAGGTAGCCGAGTATTCGAAGGAAAAGCCATGTTCGCATAACGCATTGCGAAAACGCATCCAGGTGCCGGTTTCGCCGGAGCTGGCGCCGCGATGCCCTTCGTCAATGAGCACTAGATTGTTGTTCTCGAAGGCACCGATGGCAACCGTCTTATCGCCCATTTCGTCGCGTAACTTATTGATGTCGATGATCTCGACGGCCTGCCCGGCAAACAGCCCGCGCCCGTTCTTATCGAACAACTCAGCCTCGATTCCAGCGGCCTGAAACTCTAGAAGATGTTGACGGCTCAGCCCTTCATTAGGCGTCAGGAGAATGATCCGGTTCAGCTCGCGACGGCGGCGGTATTTGTTCAGATAGTGCTGATACTGCAGGATATTGGCGTGCATGATCAGGGTCTTGCCCGACCCTGTAGCACTCCAGAGGGCCAACTTGTTTAGCTGTCCGGCAATACCGCCTTCTGCAACCAACTCTGGGACTTGGTCCGGCTCTGGTTTGTCAGCGTTGTAGCGCTTAATCTGTTCATTGATGGATGCTCGCAAGGCAGTCGGATTAGAGAAATAGCGGTCGAGATAAATTTCCGTGAGCAGCAATGATAGATACTGGAAATACTTCCAGACAATAGGCTCATCACCGCGCGCCAGTCGCCGCTCATTTAACCGTTGAGTATGGCGGACGATATTCTGATCGTACTCCAGTAGCAGGTCGTCCGGCAGGTCTGGCAGTGGATCAGTCTGGTTGGTTAGCGCCGTGTGAAAGCGGTGAACGTTACTCTCATTCAGTCCGCCGGCACTGTCTTCACTGATCTGGAATTTTTGCTTGAAAGCCTCCAGCAGCGGCAGCCGCTTGCCATTCCAGGTGGAGAAGCCGTTCTCAGACGGCAAACCAAACAAACTGAACAGCCATTGGTTCAGGACCAGCTTGTAGGCGAAGGGCACCTTAGGTCGATTGTTGCGTCTACGTGCCGCCATACTTATACCTCCGCCTCTTCGAACATCAGCCGGTGGAAATCCTCCTCTATAAGACGGACCTTCCAGGTCTCGTCGGGCCGGCGCAGGTTTTCCAGGTTGTTGTCGCCGTTAACGTAAATCAGGTCGAATTCGCTGTCCTTGCTGGAGTAGCCCTGTTTCTTGAACCATTCATCCAGTACCAGATTGTCCTGCTCGTGATCGCCGGTGAACTTACGCCAGATCACCAGAGTCTTGCGGCCGTCCGGCGTTGTGCCGGTGACGGTACGAAACCACCAAGAACCATTTTTGGCTTCGCGGACGCGACCATCAAGTAGCAGGCGGCGCGGATTATCCTCAGGTAAATCAAGGTCTTCGTCGCGTTTGAACTGAGCAGTCACGGTCTGAGGCGCGGCGATGGCCTCCACGGTCAGGCCGATCAGCCAGTTAAATGTCTCCAGCAGGTCTACATTGACCTCCCTTGTTTCTTCGCTGCCCGGACGTTTGACCTTCAGAAGATATGCAGTGGGATCTGGAAATCCGCCCACATTTAACAGTGATTGACTACTCCGAGTTTCCACGTCCAGCCAGTAGTGAAGCAAGTATTGCTCGCGCAGCCCATCTGCGCCCCCTGCCTGCTGACTGGTCAACAAGTCGTCTTGCGCCTCTGTGCGGCGTGACTCTAAATTGCTGAGTGTATCCTCGTAGGATTCCAAACGCATGTATTTGCAAATCCCTCCGCCTTTCCATCCGGCTTTCTTCGAAATACCCGTCGTATCGCCACCTAATACATTTTTAATTCTAAGAACACATTTATCGTCGAAATACTGCTCCGCATCGATGGCGATAAACTTCCTTTTTAGCTTCATAGCTGAGGCGGCGGTAGAAGCTGACCCCGCAAAGTAATCCAAAACAAGTTCGCCCTCGTCTGAGCACCACTCGATGAGGCGCTTCATGAGCTGCTCAGGCTTTTTTCCTCTTGACAGCGTGACTCCACCTTCGTTTGCCAAGTCCGCCTTTGGGATTTCTCCATGGGACCAGTGGTCTGTAATTTTATTTCCTTTAAGGATTTTACCCCCATCAAGTTTTGCACTATCACGCAACCAAACGAATATTTGACCATTGTAATAATAAAGCGTGATATTCTGTCCTGCGAAACGTCCTCTTGATACAAGATAGTCCGCCGAATACAAACCATCTTTGCATAAAGCCAATATTCTATTTTGAAACTCGTTCTCTTTTTGAACGCTTGTTAGCCTGAAAATACTGTTAAAACTATCGGCATACTCTTTATTAATCTGGTCCTTGCGCTCGGAATAATTTCGGAGTGATATTGTGTCTATCTTGAAATTATCATGGCGGTATATGTTGACGTCCTGCCCAGTTGACGGCGCCACAAAAGAGTGGACATGCTCACGATCGCCAGGACTAGTCAAAATTTTGTTATAGCGCTTTAGCGCTTCCAACTCTATTTCGCGCTCATGCTGAACGTCGTTCATTAACGCTCTATCTGCGCTGTATACCAAGATATGTTCTTTAGTATTAACAATTTTTCCGCCTTGGCCAAGGCCTGAACTTCCGGACCTTTCATATGCAACATCTGCAACAAAATTATCAACCGATAAGATTTCGTCAAATAGAAGCCTAAGCTTTGCTGCCTCTTCGTCATCTATGCTCGAAAGGTAGTTATATGTTGGAGAAAGCAGAGGCAATGACGCACTCGTCCTGCTTTCGATGAACGAAAGCCAAGACGAGTGCTGATAGTCATCTTTATATAAAAAATCGTCGCCGCCTGTGTTGTAAGGGGGGTCAATATAAACAAAGCGAACCTGCTTAGAGTACCGATTGCCAATCAGATTCAATCCTTGAAAGTTATCCCCGCTAATTAAAACTCCGTCGCACTGCTCATCCAGATTGTCTATTGTCTCTAAAAGTCGAGCCTTGAAACCTTCACTGAAAAACCGGGTATCTAGAACCAAATTCCCGTTAGCCTTAAGGAACTCAGGTGTTAAGGGCCGTGAAAAGCCTGGGCGATGTAAATCGGCTTGAATCTCATCAATGGTGAATAGCTTCACCCATTCCTCGCACTGCGCTTCATTGGCCGCCACTTCCGCATAGAATTCCTCGGCAATCCGGTCAAGCGTTATGCAGTACTGTGTTTCTGTGACGAACTTCTTCTTCAGCCAGAGCTTTTTTTGGAAATTTTCCAGCTGCGCCAGGAAATCGACAACTTTGCCTGCCACCTGACGAATTACCTTGATCTTGGACAGGTACTGCTCCACGCGCGGCGCGACTTCGCTTTCGATGTCATCCAGATGCATGACTTCGTTCTTGATGTAAAAGTCCAGCTCCCGGCGCAGGAAGCCGCCCAGGTCCTTGTGAATGAAATAGTCGAAGGTATTGCGACAGGTGTAACGGTTGAGGTGGGCCGCTAGCCGGCTGTAGTCTCCCTGCTCACCATCAGCCTTGACGTAATTCTTGCCCAGTTCGGCCAGCCAGGGTTTGAGATTGTCACCCTCAACCCCCAACAGGCGACGCACGGCATCTTCGCGCAGATCTTTCTGGGCAGGCGGCTTTTTCCTCGCCGCAGCCGTGGCGCTAGCTTTGGCGTCCTCGTTCCAGTCATCCATGGTGGCTGGGCGGTACTCGAAACGGACCACCAATTCCTTGCCGCTTTCGTCGCCTTCCTCAGCGATAAAGTTTTCACTTGCGAGGATAAATACCCGATTCTTGCCCTCAGCTTCCTTAACGTTGCCGTGCTCACCCTCGACGGCTTCAACCAGGCGAAAGTGCACACGCATGGGATCATCGGCGCCGGGCTTCAGGGTAAAGGCATAGTCGCGCAGGTATTCACTGGTCTTGATGTAGTACTGGTCTTTGTTCGCCCAGTGCAGCTTCACTTCTTCGCCTTCGTAGGGAATGGCGTAGACGCCGGGTTTGTAGACGCGCTTGGCGAGGAAGTCGCCCTCGTGATAGTAGCGGCGGAAGAACTTGTAAAGGTGGTCGTAGACCTCCTGCTCTAGGCCGGTGACATCCACCCCTTGTTCGGCGACCTTCTGGCGTAGCTCTTTCACCTTGGCCGTCGTTTCCGGGTCCACGCCCAGGCCCTTAGCCTGCTCTATCGCATGTTCTAGTTCTTTTTCCAGAGCGGCCTTGTCAGCTGTCTTGTACTGGCTGAAGGCGTCTTTAATCTGAGGAAGCAGGTCTTCATCCAGGAACTGGCTGATCTCGTCGGCGCGAGCGTGCATGATGCGATAGAGTCCGAAATCCAGGTCCGGTTGGTCGAGCTGAAACAGCTCCTTTAACAGGCGGATCAGTTTATCGAAGGCTGGGTTCTGGCTCATGCGCTGATAGTCCTTGTCATGTATTGATTGATTCTGCCTGCCACTGTTTTCCGTCATACGACGGACCAGCGCATCGTAAATAAGCGCTCGCTCCGCTGTTGGCGAACAAGGCGCTTCTCCAACGCGGCGATGAGATTGTCACGCTGTTCTTCGATCTCGTCTTCCGACTTGAAGATGTCGCGGCGCTGATATCGCTGGCGCCTTCCAAGCTGCTTCAGGCGTTCCTGGATCTCGTGCTGTTCTTCCAGAGTTTCAGCCTGCCGGGCCTGACGGCGCAGGACCTTGATCTGTTCCTTGGTGTCCTTAAGCGATTTCTCGGCGGTCAGCATCTTATCCTCCGCCCATTGTTCCAGACGCTCGCGGGCAGCGTTGAAATGCTGGTTATTGGCCTCCAGCGAACGGCTGGCGGTAGCGCGTTGATGCTGGACGAGTTCAGCGGCAAGGCGCTTTTCCACATCTTCGGGTAGCTCCAACCCACCATGATCCTCAGCAGCGACATTGAACAATTTAGTGCAGGTCTCATTGTCCAATGATCGGCCGTCGTCGTCGATACCGGAGAACAGCAGGTATTCCTCGGTTTCGAAGGACTCAATGGTCAGCCGGGCTAGGGTCAGCCAACCGGACTTGCCCTTTAGGGGTTCCACCAAGGCGATGCGGCCGGGATGGGCGGTGATATTGAAGCGCTGATACGCTGTCGGCGTCGGCTGCTGTTTGGCTGATTCGATGACGTACTCGCCCAATGGATGAGAGAGGCGGTATAGATAGTAGCCGTAGTTCAGCGATTCGCCCTCTTCACCGCTGCGTGTCTTGGAAATCAGGTGATAGCGGCCGGGCCGTATCTCAGCCGCCGGCGGCTCATGGAGGTCGAAAGCCAGACCCGCATCGTCAAAGCGAGCGCGGCCGTCCAGTATGTGCCCGGTTACCTGCCAGAAACGCTGACCGACGCGGTCGAGCTGGGCCTGGGCATCTTCTAGTCGCAAACGCAGGCGAGCGTGTACGTCTTCGTCGAAATGCTCCAGCAGGGTCTGCCGGGTTTCTTCGATGCGGCTCTTTATCTGTTCGTCCAGTTCCTCCTGGAGCTGGCGAAAGGCAGTCTCGATCTCGTCGGACGTGCGACACTGCTGGTATATGGCGAGAATGCGCTTTTCAAAATCTACGCCGGATTCGATCTGGCCGAGGACTTCGTCAGAGGCTCCAAAAAGTCCGTTGAAGAGGCTGAACTTCTCCGTCAACAGCTCATGTACGCGCTGGTCTGCCTCGTTGCGCTCATTCAGGAAGTTGACCACGATCACATCGTGCTGTTGACCGTAGCGGTGACAGCGACCAATGCGTTGTTCGATGCGCTGAGGGTTCCAGGGCAGGTCGTAATTGATCACCAGCGAGCAGAATTGCAGGTTGACGCCTTCTGCGGCGGCTTCCGTGGCAATCATGATTTTGGCGTCGTCGCGGAAATGCTCCACCAGCGCCAAGCGAGCGTCGATGGCCCGAGAGCCACTGGCGCGGCCGCTTTCCTGATTATTGCTGACCCAGTTTTCGTAGATGGCTTTGGCTTCCGGTCCGGCATTGGTGCCATTGAACAGGAGCACCTGACCGGCATAGCCGTTGTTTTCCAAAAATTCCTTCAGGTAATCCTGAGTGCGGCGCGACTCGGTGAAGATGAGCGCCTTTTCCCCTGCGCCCATCCCGGCCATTTCCCCGAAACCGATATTGAGTGCAGTCAGCAGCGCGCGGGATTTGGCGTCCACACCAATAGCACGTGCGGCTTTCGCCAAGCCATCAATCTCATTGATCTCCTCGCTGAGCTTCTTCGGCTCCGGGCGGCGGTCTTCGGACTGATCATTGGCCTCGGCGTTTTCATCAGGCGGCAGCCATTCATCCAGCAGTTCGGCTTCCATTTCCTCGCTTTCGATCAATTGGCTGCTCCATTCCAGCTCCAGTTGCTCGCTGTCGCGTAGGTCGGTCAGCCGGTCACGAAGACTTTCCAAGGTGCCGGCTATGGCACGCGAGCTGGAAGCCAGCAGCTTGCGCAGGATTAGCACGATCAGATGACGCTGGCGGTCAGGGATGGCGTAGGTGTTTTCCCGTTGCAGGAACTCGGAGATGCGGTCGTAGAGCCTTTGCTCGGCATCCGTCGGCCGGAAGGGCTGGGTTAGCGCCCGGCGCTCGGTGTAGCGCACATACTCCAACACCTCCTGCCGCAAAGTCCGTTTGCAAAAGCCCGCCAAACGCTGGCGCAGCCCGGCAAGATCGCCACCGGAATTGACGTACTGGGAGCGGAAAGCGTTGGGGTCACCAAAGATATGATCATCAATCAGGCTGGCCAGCCCATACAGCTCCATCAAACTGTTCTGCAACGGCGTGGCCGTCAGGAGCAGTTTACGGCGCCTCTCGGTAGCCCAGCGAATGGCCTGCCCCACCTTGTTACTGGGCCGGTAGGCATTGCGAAGCTTATGGGCTTCATCAATGACCACCAGGTCCCAGGGCACCATGCGCAGGTCGTCCTGCATGCGGGCCGCGTAGTGGTAGGAAACCAAAATGACGGCTCGCTGCTCGAACGGCCGGGGCTGGCCCTGTCGCTGGAATTGCCGGTAAGCACGGGAGTCCATTACCACCGCTGGGAGATTGAATTTCTCCTGCAGCTCAGTGGCCCACTGCTTGCGTATCGCCGCCGGGCAGATCACCAACAGCCGCCGGCGGCGCTCCGCCCAGCGCTGACACAGTACAATGCCGGCCTCAATAGTCTTGCCCAGCCCAACTTCATCCGCCAGAACCACACCCTCGGAGAGGGGCGACTGGAGGGCGAACATCGCTGCCTCGATTTGATGAGGGTTCAAGTCGACTGAAGCGTCGAACAGCGACATGGAGAGCTGATCCGACGCTCCAGGCGGTGCCTGACGCGTCAGGTCATAGGCATAGTACTTGGCTTGGTGGGGCGTAATTGTCATCGATTGCCTTTCCTGTACGGCGCAAAGCAGCTTTCGGGTACTTATCTAGAGCAACTCGCCCACCTACCCTCGCCGCTACAACAATCATGACAAGTCGCTTCGCCAAGCCGCTGGCCGGCTGAGTCAATCGTTATAAGCATTTAGGCTTCCGAATATTGCTTGCCGAATAGATGTTCACGCCGGCTCCCTAGATCAAGGGGTTATTGACCGGCCAGCCCCGGTACGAAACAGTGTTCTCTTGGAAGTTCTCAAACATACCCGACCGATGCCGCCCAGCTCGATTTGCCAGTGGTCGTCGCGAAGCGGTCCCACTTGCTGAGCTGCGATTCAACATTTTGTGCAGAACCTTATCACAGCCTGGAAGCGACGCCAGCCCAGTCAGGCGGGCTGACGTTCCTCTTAGCAGTACTTGTCAGGAGTCACTCGCCAACGAGCGACTCCGAGTAGATGCAGTCCAGTACCTTTTCTGCCTGCTGTTCCATCGCCGCATAGGCATCCATCACGCCGGAGCCCCACCAGGTGCCCAGCCGCTGAAAGCCCGTATTCTCCATGTAACCAGTTGATTTCTGGGCGTATTCAATGTCTTTGAACTGAACAACCGTCTTGCCCGGCATGGGGGCGACGAGCAGCTTGTATCTGGCCGCGTGACCGATGGGCATCAAGCCGCCTGATGTGTACTCGGTGACGCCTTTGGCCACCACGACGCCACTCTCCTCATCGGCGTGCTGCAGCGTGGCGCCTCCACCCTCTTTCCGGCTGCTCTCGATGTCGTAGTAGGTGCCAGTGTAAGCGCCTACGAACGACGCCGAGCTATCGCTCAGGGTAACCTCGCTGTTGTCCACATTGAGCGACACACAGGTAGCCGGGCTTTGCTTCACGGCGCCCTGGCGCTCGAAGGTTACGGCGTCCACCAAGCGAACCGTGGACCCCATGCGCGACTGCGGCTCCGAAAGCGTGACGTTCTCTGGAAGCTCCTTCACGGGCGCGGCGGTGCAGCCCCAGAGTCCTAAAAGCATTAGTGAAATACCAATGTAGCGTTTCATAACTTCCCCCCTTTCACTTTTGAGGCCGATATCGGCCCTTTCTTGTCTATGCTGGCTAACTGGCCAACATATAGGCCCACGATCCTCTCCGTGGGCACCAGCCCGGTCAACCCGGCCGACGGAATGGAGGGCATCCCTGCCCGAAGCGTCTTCCCGTGACAGGGGTTACTTTATGACGCTATTATCGACATGGCCATACTGGCTACATGAACATGTCGTATTTTCAGGCAGGAGACGGGGATGGTCCGTACCGCGCGTAAGAGTGCCGGCGAATGGCCGGTGCGTTGGGATTTGCTGCTGCGCTACCGCCTGATCGAGGTGATGGCTCTGTGGGAAGGGCGCCTGACCACCAATCACCTGATGCGGGCCTTTGGTATCGGCCGGCAGCAGGCCAGCAAGGACATCAACACCTATCTGGCAGACTATGGGCCTGGCAACTTGGAGTATGACCGCTTCCTCAAGGGCTACCGGCCCGCCGAGGGCTTCCGTCCGGTGTTCACCCGGGGCGTGGCGGACGAATATCTGCAGATGATGCATACCCGGGAGGACCTGGCCTGCTCCTTCGAATCGTTAACGGTACGGGAGCTCAATACCGAGGTGCTGCTGCCGCCGGCTCGGGATCTACGTCCCGACGTGTTGCGCCCGGTGCTGCAGGCCTGCCGGGAAAAGAAGCGAGTGGAGATTGAGTACGCGTCGCTGGCGAACCCGGAGCCCGAGTTCAGGGTGATCCAGCCGCACACCGTGGTGCATACCGGTTTCCGCTGGCATGTACGGGCCTGGTGCGAGAAGAACGGGGACTTCAGAGACTTCGTGCTCAGCCGCATCAGCGATCGACCGGAGCTGGTTCTGCCGGCAGACCACGGCGCCGAGGACGATGCAGCCTGGTGTGCCCGGGTGGCGGTGCGCCTGACGCCGGATCCGCGCCTCAACGACGCTCAGCGCGCGTTAATCGCCAGGGACTACGGCATGGTCCGCCAGCAACTAAAGATTGAGACTCGGGGCGCCCTGGTCAGTTATCTGTTGCAGCAGCTCCGCGTGGATCTGCCGGCGGAGCACCGATCGCCGCAGGCGCAGCAAATCGTGGTGGCTAACGCGAATGAAATTCAGATTTGGACAACAATGTCGGACTGAGAATTCTAAGCGCCCCCAAGACCTGGGCGTTCACGGAGCTGGGACACAAGCGACCGGGCTGGTAAGTCGCGATTAACGTGGTTGACCAGGAACGGCCGTGAATCTCCGGATGACACCAGGCGCCGTTAGTTCCTGATGCTCAGCTTGGTCCAGCTTCACCAGGGCGTAACGTGGCGGTGGATATCACTGATAACATCGTACCTGTTAACCACGTTAGCTGATGATCTCTTCCACGCTTGGACTCAGTTTGCTACGGCTCGGTACCGGTCCATGGCGCTCGCCGATGACCCTTCCGTCTCGGCTCAACAATAAGGCTTGCTCCTCTTTATGGAAAAACCAATAACGCTGTATTGCTCCCCAAATACCAAGCTCCCCGGCGGTGCCCCTAATGTGGGAGCGGATACGGCGCCGGGCGCGTAGCAGTTGATCATGTAGCGGAAGACGCCAGAAATCTCGCCCGAATCTTAGATAACGCTGAGATTCACAGGCCGCCAGGGCGAAGACCGGCTGAGACGTGCGCTGGAAGTCGGTGTCCACCCACACATAAGGCCGGAATGCCTTTTTTTCCTCGTCTTGTTCGGCGATTATAGCCGCCATGTGTTCGGTTAGCGCACGTTGATCAAGCCCCAACACAACACCCAGTGCTTTGAGAAACGCCTGATCACTATACTTGAAGTCGAAGTTGCCACTGCCCAAGCCCAGGTCCGGGTTCTCTACCACATTTTTCAAACGACGCCGGCTTTTCTGCGTGGGTGCACCATAACCCATCACTTTTAGCAAGTCGTCAGCTTGATATCGGGCGACTCGCCTGCATAGCTCAATCCCGATGCCCGAGCTCATGTGATCACTTCCTCCAAGGCACTAACCACTTCATTCAGCCCCGCGTCTGCGGTCGGATCGGCGCCGAAGCATTCGTCGAATGCACCGACCACCGCCGCTTTTAAGGAACGTCCGTGTTCAAGCCGGTCCGCTACAGCCATCGCAACCCCGTCATATTCTTCGAAACAATCATTTTCTTTACAACAGGTCCCCATTGGATCGATGTCAAAAAGCACCCGAGAGATGCGTTGCCAAATTTCTTGATCTTCCATAAGCCGCTCCCGCAATTAAAGGGTAGTCCTTACTCGACCCAACGCGTCTGTAGCTTCTCAAGATATGACGCCATTATCGTCATGGCAATACTGGCCACCTTAACACGTCGCTTTTTGCAACACACCCCGGGGAAGAACCCCACCGACTAGCCAATAACGGAGATCTGCTAGCCCCTGCGGGTGAAGCTTTCAATGACGCGCCGACCAACAACGGGCGGCAACAGATGTCGCAAGGTAAGAAATACCACCATGGCGGATTAGCCGCCCTTCTAAATACTGCATAAACATGACCTTCCGGTCTGTTTATTTCTCAATCCCCATTAGATCATTTTCTAATCGTCTGATAGCTTTTCGCCACCATGTCCGGCCCGAGAGGCCACCTCTATCCCGATAGAGGCGATGCGCGGCAATCCCCATGAAAAAGAACAACATACCGATCCAACGGAAGTTAGAGCTATGGAAAGGCTAGTAAAACGCCCTCCCCACATTCACCCGTTTTTATATCTTTATAGACTGCACAGCCCTGCACTCTGGTTCTGTGTCATCCCTCATCTGGACCCGGAAGGCAACCGAAAACTCAGAAGGAAAGATTTCAGAGACCGGAAGCACGGCGGAAAAGACGCTGCTTTCGCCGCCGCGAAAGCTTGGCGGGACGAGCAACTTACGCTTCCAGAAGTCAAAGCTGCCATGGGTGACCAGCGCCCTCTGAAGCTGTTCACCGAGAAAACAGAGGCCAACCCATTCGGCCTGGTCGGAATCCGGCCAGTACAAAGAGGCAAATCCCAAGACTGGAACATCACGGTGACCGCGCAACAGGGCCTGAAGAAGAGCTTTTCCATGCGGCGGTACGGGATATGGGGGGCGTATCAGCGCGCTGTTTACCAGCGATGCGACTGGATAGGCGTCGACAACCCTAATATTGACGACCTGAAGATTCGCTTCAATCGTTGGCTTGAAGACAATCAGAGCCTACTAGATTTGTATGAGTTAGATTCAGAGTAAAAAAGGGTGGGCCAGAATGCGCCCACCAGATAAAGGTATACACTTAAGCAAGATCTATTCACATCGCTGGAAATCTCACTCCGTGAACACGCAAGGGCCTTAACGCACCGGGTGCATAAGCTGGACTACCGTCCGCCTGCGCCATGCGGATAGTGCCTTTGTCATCCAAAAGCCCGGCTTCCAGCATCTCTATCAGTTCGTTTTCCGTCACCTTTACCGTGTCGCGGGTGGTCGGCCCGGCATAGATCACATAGCGCCCATCTCGAAGTGAAACGGGGTGGCACTTCTTGCCTGAACGGTTTGCACCCTCGACGGATCGCAGCAACTTCTTCATGACTATCTCCTTTAAGACCTGATTATGAT
>Ga0208300_100940_pt1 | contig 14809 bp, 10 predicted proteins | sample 23_taG_FD_184096 | JGI IMG/M metagenome (GOLD analysis project Ga0208300, IMG submission 184096) | Marine viral communities from Cariaco Basin, Caribbean Sea - 23_WHOI_OMZ (SPAdes) (version 2) | ecosystem: Environmental > Aquatic > Marine > Oceanic | place: Caribbean Sea: Cariaco Basin... | reverse complement strand
TCGGACTGTCTTGGCGAGAGCCGCAACACGAGCAGGTTTGGGTGCTGTACGCTTCATTGACTTCGATATAGTGGCAACCTGCGTTCGCGCATTTATAATCCAGTTGCCGCTTAATCTCAAACCAACCAGCATCATAGACGGATTTGGCCAGTTTGGATGAAGTGAATGATGTTGATTTGATTTTACCAACAACGATTAAGCTGTTGGCTTTAACAAGCTTTGATGTGAATTTATGGATCAGATCTTGACGGGTATTTTTAATCTTGGCGTGAATCGCCTTAACCCGCTTTTTGTTTTTAGCTCTTTGGGCAATGGCCAGTTTTTCAGCATATTGATGGGTGACTTTGATTTGTAGCTGATCACCCTCACTACTGACTGCTGAATCTTTGCAGCCTAGATCAATACCGACTTGGCCCGTGCCACATTTAATCTTTGGAAAATCTTTGACGGTGATACAGGCGTACCAATGGCCGCGATTGTCTTGCACTAACTCACAGGTGTTGATGCTGTACAGGGCTAGGTTATAGCTGTCCCATAGATCTATAGTAAGTTTTTTGCCTTTAGCGAGGCTTAACTGAATGGTGGATTTGAGGCTTTTCTTGCCTGATTGACGGGTTGCTAGGTGCTTAATCGCGGTCTTTTTAAAAGGAATCCAGCCCAAACTTCTTCTCTTGACCTTTGGATTATTGGTACGCCAGTTTAGTTTGGCTTTTTTAAACTGTGCTCGAGCTTTAGCATGGGTTTCGGTCACTGCTTGCAAGGTTTGACTGTGCAAGTTTAAATACTCGCCACTGCCTTTGGTATAAGCGGCCAAATCATAGGCTGAAAAGAATTTTCCTGTGCGCTTAAGATGTTTAAAACTTAGCTCATTGATGTAATTCCAGACAAAGTTGACCGACCCAGCCAAGATATTGAGCTGAGTGGCATGTTTGTCTTTGATGCGTAGCTTGAGCGTTTTCATGGGATAATTATGATCTCAATACAGTTGGTTATCAAGGGGTTCGCTATACTGGGCGACAATGGCTGACGCCTGATATCCACGCCCTAGAAGGACGTGGTTTTACGGCGCCGGATGATAAATACCGCCATTCACTGTTTATTATTTATTGTTTATTATTTATTGTTTATTGTTTATTGTTTATTAAAGGAATATATCATTATGCCCACCTCTACCATCCCCAGCTATCAGCCAGCGTCTGAGTTTCCACCGATGACGATTGGCTCATTTAAGGCCTATGATATTCGCGGTGAGCTCGGCGTTAGTCTCGATGAAGACATTGCTTACCGTATTGGTCGCGCTTTTGCGCACATATTGTTTCAGCGGTATCAGCAAGCGGCCGCTAATCAAGACAGTGAGCTTGCGACGCTACAGCCCGCTATCGTCATCGGCAGCGACATTCGCCACTCAAGTGAGGAGCTGAAACAAGCGGCCATCAAAGGGATAGTCGATGCAGGCGTCGATGTCATCGACCTTGGTATGACCGGTACTGAGGAGGTGTATTTTGCCACCAGCTACTATGAGGCTTTAGGCGGTATCGAAGTCACTGCCAGTCACAATCCGATCAACTACAATGGCCTAAAGCTGGTCAAAGAGCAGTCAAAGCCCATCAGCGCTGATGATGGTCTGGCCGAGATTCAGGCATTGGCGGAGTCTGGGCGATTTACCAGCAGTGATAAATCAGGGGCATTGCAGCTGCTGACGGATAAAAGCGCCTATATCAATCACTTGATGACCTTTATCGACACCGACAAGCTCAAACCGCTAAAGCTGGTGATCAACTCTGGTAATGGTAGCGCCGGCCCTGTCGTTGATTTATTGACTGACAAATTGACGCAAGCGGGCGCGCCGATCGACATCATCACACTGCATCATACCCCTGATGGTAGCTTCCCCAACGGCATCCCCAACCCGATGATTACCGCCAACCGAGCCGCGACGCAGCAAGCGGTTTTGACTCACAAAGCTGATCTGGGTATTGCCTTTGATGGCGACTTTGATCGGTGTTTCTTGTTCGACGAGACAGGCGAGTTTATCGATGGTAGCTATGTGGTGGGTATGCTAGCGCAAGCCTTTTTAAATAAATATCCAAACGAGTCAATCGTCTATGACCCACGAGTGATATACAACACCGAAGCGGTGATTGACGCGCATCAGGGTGAGGCGGTCATCAGTAAGTCTGGGCACTCCTTTATCAAGCAAGTCATGCGCGAGTCGGGCGCGGTCTATGGCGGCGAGATGTCGGCACATCACTACTTCCGCGACTTCTTCTATTGCGACAGCGGTATGATTCCGTGGCTACTGACCATTGAGCTGCTATCCATCACCGGTAAGACGCTGTCGGAGCTGGTCACCGGCTATATCAATGCCTACCCCAGCTCGGGGGAGATGAACTTTCGCCTAACCACAAATGACGCGCCTGCTATTATTAAAGCCATTGAAGACCAGTATCGCAGCCAAAACCCCAGCAAAACCACGCTTGACGGCTTAAGCCTCGACTTTGGCGACTGGCGCTTTAATTTGCGCGCTTCTAATACCGAACCGCTCATTCGGCTCAATATCGAAACGCGCGGCGATCAGCTACTTTTAGCGGATAAGATACAAGAGATCGAGCAGTGGCTGTCGGCACAAGGGGCGATGCCAGCGTAAAGCCTTTATCTTGGTACAAAGAGTGCTAATGGTCAGACAATAAAGGCTCGCTAGTGAATATGAGCGCGCCTTTATTTCGCACGACCGATGCCCATATAGCTTCCTACCAAGGCCGCAATTTGTGAGCGGCTCATGGCATTTTGCGCATCAAATATCGGCATGGCGTACTGGTTGATTTTGCCAATATCTAACTGATCGCGCGGCGACCAACTGATGATAAAAATAGCCTGCGCCTCTGCAAGATGCTGATAAGGCTGGGTAACCAGCTCCAGCAGCGGCTGCTGCGCATACAGCACGGTCAGCTCATGTTGCGCCTTATCACTATAGACCAGTGTGCGGATATTGTACGACCATAGCAAAGCGAGTAACGGATGAATGGCCGAGCCTGAGGTGCGTCCTGAGCCAGCCTTATAACTACCGCCCCAGATCATCACGGTTTTATTATCGATAAACCCATCAAAATACTGCCAAAACTTACGAAATATCAGCTCTTTTTGATCTTCATTGATATGTATGACCGACTCTAAGAGCGGCATATTTAAACGATGGGTTTGGCTAGTTTGCTGCAGTTGCTGCAGCTCACTTGGCAGGGTGTTGCCACCAAAGCCCCACCCAGCTTGTAAGTAACTACTGCCCACCCGCTGATCTAAACCCATGATACGGCTGACTTGCCCAATATCGACGTTTTGACTATCTGCCAAGCGCGACATTTCATTCATAAAGCTCACCCGCGTCGCCAGCATCGCCATGATGCTACTACGAGCAAACTCAATGGTCGCGATATCGGCATGATGGGACGCGCTTGCATGCTGCATCAATGGTTTTAATACCGCCAAATGCTGACTACTCTCTGGCGTTTTTTCGCCCAGCAGCCACAAGGAAGGGTTTAACATCGAGCTATAAGCATCGCCATCTTTTAAAAACACAAAGGGCACATAGTACACCCACGCCCGCTGCAGCCGCTGCGCCAGTGCAACCACCTGCCCTAATGCCTGAATACCGCTCATGATCAGCGGTAGCGACTGCTGATGACTGTGATTAAAGGCGGTAATCCAGCCATCCTCTAGCCATATCGCGTCAATACTGTCTAAAAATAGCCAATATAGCGCCACGCTGGCTGGTTTGGGGGGATGATCAGCGTCGTTATGAGTGCCATCACCCGGTTTATCATAGTGCTGCAACAGCTGGTCTGCACTATTTGGTAACGCGTGGTGACTGATCAGCTGCTGCTGCTCATACATCTGCCACAGTGCCTGCAGATGATGCTCAAAACCATACTGCTCTAACTGCTGGGCCAGTAGGACTTTATCAGCATACAGATGCACGCACTGACCGAAGCTTGCCAGCACCACCGCACTGGTGATGGCCTCGATACTATGACCGACCAGCACACAGACATCAGGCTCCTTTACTGGCTTTGCTTGCCAGCCCCGCGGGTCAGGCATACGCTTATCACTATTATCCGTGCTCATGATGTTACCTTGTAAACTGATGATTATAGGCTTTAAGACAGCTGATTGATGTGGCGTATCAGCTGATCGGTGGAGCTATCAAACTGCCCTTCACGCTCGTCTTGCATGGCATGATATACGGACTCCGCCATCTGCTTACCCATCTCAACCCCCCATTGATCAAAGGGGTTGATATCCCAGATGCTGGCCATGACATAGACCTTGTGCTCATACAGCGCAATCAGCGCGCCTAGGCTATGCGGAGTCAGCTCATCAAGCAAGATAGTGGTTGACGGCTGGTTACCGCGGTAGTATTTGTATTTATCAGCAGCGCTATCGGCTACGCTATCACTGCCAGCTGTCGCCACGGCGGCATTCCCAAAGGCCAGCACTCGGCTTTGAGCCAGACAGTTGGCGAGCGACAGCTCATGCTGCTGCTGCAGCGGTGCGTTTTTTTGCTTATCATGATAACGGCGCACGCAGGCGATAAAATCACATGACACCTGCTGCGTTCCTTGATGCAGCAGCTGATAAAACGCATGCTGCGCATTGGAGCCGATCTCACCCCACAGTATCGGGCAAGTATCATAGTCGAGACGCGCGCCGTGCTGGGTGACTGACTTCCCATTACTCTCCATCTCCAGCTGGGTTAAGTAGCTTGGCAGATAGCTCAAACGCCCATCATACGGCAGTACCGTGTGGGCATTGACGCGTAAAAAAGTACTGTTCCAAACAGCAATCAAACCCAATAAGACCGGTAAATTCTCTGCAAAGTCAGCCTGAGCAAAATGCTCATCCATACTGTGCGCGCCTGCCAGTAGCGCCTTAAACCCCGCCATACCAATCCGAATGGCTAGCGCAAGACCGATCGCCGACCACATCGAAAACCGTCCACCGACCCACTCCCATAGCTGTAGCTGATGCTCAGGATGAATCCCCCACGCGCGCATCTTTTCGCTATTGGCAGAGATACCGATGAAATGCCGACGCAGCACACTGCCCTCTGTACCTGCATGGCGTTTGGCGGTAGCAAGCAGCCATGATAAGGCCGTCTTGGCATTGGACAAGGTGTCTACGGTACCAAAGGATTTGGACGAGATAATAAATAAAGTGGTCTCAGGATTGAGGTGTTTGAGCAAGTTGTCCAGCTGGGTGCCGTCCATGTTGGAGACAAAATGCACGTCGATATCGGTATCGGCCCATTCATCAAGCGCCGTCGTCGCCATCAAAGGCCCAAGATCTGAGCCGCCGACGCCGATATTGACCACATCAGTAATGGCCTTGCCCGAAAACCCACGCCACGTGCCATTGCGTACCCGCGCTGATAGGCGAGCCACCTGTGCCAGACTGCGATGCACATCATCCACCACGTCTTGCTCGCCGACCTGTAGCGCGGCAGTCGCTGGCAGACGTAGCGCTGTATGCAGTGCCGCGCGCTGCTCGCTGGTATTGACCATCGCGCCTTGTAGCAGCGCCTCGATACGAGCCGATAGATCGCAGCTATCAGCAAGGCTTAAAAGGTTAGATAATACCGTCTCATCGATACACTGCTTGCTATAATCCATGTATAGCGCCCCCGCCCGCGTACTAAAACGTGTGGCGCGCGTGGCATCTTGCGCAAACAAATCCGCTACCGACCAGCGCTGCGCCGCTATACTCTGTAGCTGCGACCAATATACTGAGTGGCGGGCGCTGCGATAAGCGCTATCTTGCTGTCTATCGTCCATGGGTTATTTATCATCCGCGAGTTGGCGCTCGGCAAAGTAGATAAACGCCTGCATATATGAGCGCATATCGCCAGCATCATAGCTATCGCCGCGCATCGTCGTGACATTGACCCCCGATTCACTAATCAGCGCATCAATGGCATCGGTCAGCTGAATCTCACCGCCGACTGAAGCGGTAGTCTGCGCCAGATAATCAAAGATTTGATTGCTAAACACATAGCGGCCGACCACGGCGAGATTGGATGGCGCGTCTGCTAAGCTGGGCTTTTCGACAAAACCTGCCACCTTAACACTGCTATTGCTGTTGGTGTTGTCATCGATATCATTAAACGCTTGACTCAATTGCGCGATACCGTATTTATGCACGTCCTCATCCGCCACGGTCTCGACCAATATCTGCGAATGGCCATCATTGGCAAAGGCATCGATCATAAAGGCTAAGTTGTCCACGCTCATATCGGTGGTGTATGGATCGAGCACCACATCAGGCAATAATACGGCAAAGTCATGCTCGCCGATGATGGGACGGGCGGCCAATACCGCATGACCCAGCCCCAATGCCTTGCCCTGACGGATCATCGACACCGTCACGTCCTCTGGTAGCCAGTTCAGGCTATCGGCCAGCTCGTCTTTGCCTTTATGACGCAGCTGAGTGTCTAGCTCGGCATTGATATCGAAGTAGTTTTCGATTGCGCTCTTTTGTGCATGGCCGACGAGGACGATGTGCTTGATACCAGCGGCGATGGCTTCTGCCACCACATAATGAATGGCGGGGCGATTGCCCAGTGGCAGCAGCTCTTTGGGCACAGATTTGGACAGTGGCAGCATACGGGTGCCAAAGCCTGCGACGGGGATAACGGCGTGGGTGATGTTTTTCATAGTGATTGGCTATATTAATAGGAAAAATGAATTAAGAATGATGGAGTACTATTAGAGACTATAAATCAATAAACTCAATAATGCGCTGCAGCCATTTATCATAATTGTAATTTTGTAATACATGATCACTGGCATAGCGCATCATCTCTTTTTGCTGCTTGGTATAGCCTTTGGCAAGTTGAGCAAACAATGCATCTGCTTGTTCTTTAGTCTCAATAACTTCGCACATACCTTCAAACCTCTGGCTAACTGAAACACTTGAATTAGTAACTGCTAATCGTCCGCAAGCCATAATCTCAATTAATCGGCGAGAGAACATGCTGGGCGAATCAGTAACTGTATTGACATTTAGACAGTGTGAGAATTGACGGTATAACCTCCCTGTTTTGTTATGCGATATATTAGGCATAACAATGGTATTTGGGAGCTTAGGATATCGATAAATATCTGGATTTCTATCAGAATTACGATCTACAATGGTCAGTCCATACTGAGATGCTGATCCAAACGCCATCTCTTGCCATTCACGGCGCTCATTATGGATATGTTTGCTATAGCTTCCTATAAACAAGCTTTCGCGATATCGTGGTGGTAAACATGTAGGATGATGAAACTTAGGCTGCACGGCAAAAGGTAGTACCCCTACTTTTACGCTCTTACCCAATATAGCGCGATAACGCTCAACACAGTTAGAATCAACGGTCAGTACATACTTAAACAAACTGGCTGAGTCTATAAAGCGGTTAAAATGTGCACTGTCTTCTTTATTCCAAAATACAGCAGGGATATTATATTTATCAGCCGTCTCTAGCAGCTTACGTAATTCGACATTGGTTCGCTCAGGGTAATCTGGATAATTAGCGATCTTGTAGCGCCACTTATCTTTATGGCCACGCCAAGCGGACTCGACTAGGATGAAGTCAGGTTTATTACGACGCCAAAACTGATAAGGTAGGTTCCAGTCTATGACAGATAATGACTTTACCCCTCTAAGAGCTAAATTAGTAAGATCATCGCTTATTAGTGCTACTCTCAAGTTAAACCCACCTTTTTTACTGTGATAAATTAATATATTAAATTACACTTAATTTAATATAAAGATGAAAATGGTTTTATCATTTGAAACACACCTAATTGACATTTATTTAATATAATGCCATTTACCTAGAAGTTCTCTCACTAAACCTAACTCATACCAATCCCTTTCATCATAGGGTTCAATACCATAATGAAATAAGGTTTCTATATATTGTTTTTTAAACTGATTCGGTATGTGTGCTAATACATTAGTATTAAACTTATCATAGAATTTTAAGCTAAGTGAATTAGCTAGCTTCTCTGCTTGTTCAGGCATTCCACTTAATAATTTAGACGTTTCCTTCATACCTTGATATTTTAAGAAGTATAAATGCATAAAATCTACATGTAGGCTTTCTCCCCAAGCTGAGAAATGCTCAGATGGCCTGCTAAGTTTATTAGGCAGATTAACAGGCAAATTATTACGAAAACTCTCAATCTCAACATACATTTGCTTTCTAAATCTTTTTTCAGAACTTTCAGGCGCTAATGACTTTAAACTAGCGTCTATAATATCAGGCTGTGTTTGAAGAATTATTTTTGCCGTAGCAGCCTCGGTTATTGATAATGTATATGGGATTGACTCCATATCATTAGCTCTTAACAGATAAGGTGTGGAATACTTTTGTATGAAATCTTTTTTTGATAATGCACTACCTCCAAAGACTCCTCCCCATATGTTATATCTGGCACTCATTAAATCACTATATAGTATTGACGCAATAAGCATAAAAATCCATGAGTTAGAGCGAAAATCCGTATCCAGAATATTAGTTTTAACTATATAGTTAGTAAATACGTTTATGACATCCATCTCTCTAGAAAAATGAGACCCATAGTCCATAGATACTAAGCCTGTATTCTCAGGTAGAAACGGCAGCATTGAAATGCTATCAAACCCCCCACTAAAATTAAGTATGTGGTTATCGTAAGGTTTCTGTATTACAATCTCGCGGGATCTGGATTTACAAATAATTTCCGCTTTCAATGCATATTCGAGTGACATTTTAACCTTATGGCTAACTGTAAGCTCCATATACACTTTCTTGTATTTGTTACCACATAGAGCCGCAAGTGCAATAGCTATTAAATCATCTCTTACAGTTATATCCTGACTAAGCTCGAACTCAATAAAATGCTCTTTATCTTGATCTTGATAGTCAGCTTTGATATAGCCTGGCTTTATTGTGAAATTCTCGAATTTGATATATGTCATTTTTAATCTTTACTTATATTTAAAAAAAATTAGCTAACTTACTTTGAGCAACTTTTATCCGAGCTCAATATTGCAATTTAAACAGTTATTTTTTTAGAGTCATATACTCTCTTACTATCATCTCGTTTATCTCGGATATAAGATTTAATATGTAATTCTCCTGCAAAATTACTTATATCAAATTTAACCTCCATACTCTCTGAGTACCACGATAAATCTACTCTTTCATCATTATTGAATAAATAAAAAGCATAATCATATTGAGACTTATCAAAGAATAAACTATCCACTTGAATCTCACCTATGATTTCATTTTGCTTGACTATCACTTCTACTTTAAACATACTCAGTCCTAAATATATGTAATTTACTTAATAAAGGTTATGTAAAATCTCTTAAAATATTAACTAAGGTATTTCCTTCCTTTTGTCCAATATAACTCTTATATCCATAATCACTCTTCATCTGATCCATGCTACTACCTTTTTCACAAAACATCCAAATTCGACTATTACTTCCTAAATAGTCACTTAACTTTGAGGGCAAATATGGATTGTATCCAAAGACATCCTTTGCTTTAGCATCGTTGACAATTAACACGTCCATCGAACGACTCATTGATAAAAATTGAAGATAACCTACATATGGATTTATAACAAAATAATCGTTTAAACCTTCTTCTTGAATCATATCTCTAGCCTCTTCAGCTTGTTCAGTGAAAACATGTACCAAAGGTAGTTTTAAATCTTTAAATGAATCTCTTCTCGAATGAAATTCATGTAAAGACTCGATCAAATCATCCAATCTTCGGCTTGTATAAAATGCTCCGAAATAGGCAAAATTAACTTTATTATTATCTAGCTCATAGTCATTTTTATAGCTTTCATAAAACTTACTAGGTAACGTGGGATGAGCCCTAACTGTTTTGACACTTTTAGATGCCTGAATGATATCCTGATATGGAAACTCGCTAACCATTAGTTGTTTCTGATTATCACATGTAAAAATAACTTTATCTGCTAAAAGATGAACAATCAACTCACACCATACATACATATTTGTTTCATTGATTAATGCGCTATCTAATTTAAAATCACTTATTACTCTACTAATCCATTGTTTCGAAATATTTGAATACCTAGTTTCACCTTCGATATTCAAGATAACAGGATCTGAGAACTCTGCCACCCATTTTGTTTTAGGATTGTTTCTCTTATACTCAAAAGCAGCAAAATGAGAAGCTGGCCAAAAAGAACGACTATAAACTGTTTCGTAACTTTTATTTTCTAATATCTGGACAACAGAGGCACTAAAGTTATTTATACTTTCCCAATTACCAAAAGAAGCTGCTGTAGATAAAATATAAGAATCTCTAATTAAATGCTGATCTATTTTATATAGCTCTGGATTAATACTTCTTAATTTAGACATATCAGCGCATACAACATCACAGAGTTGGTTGAACTCAAAAACTCTTTTAGCTGTAACAACTGCACTTGTGTCAACAAATGGAGGATGGCAATAACTAATTATAAGCGATTCAGGTGACTTATACCCCAACTTATCTTGAAGATATCTATAAGGGAATCCTTCAATGTGTCTTTTTATTATTTCTAAGTGAACATTACTGTATTCATCTTCATTATCTTGTAAGTAATTCACAATGAAACTACATTGGGCCTTAATTTTAGAGTCAATAAAATCGTTTCCTCTTTTATCTATTGCTTTGTCTTTAAGTAAGATAAGGCTTTTAATAACATCTAAGCGTTGGATAACATTGAAATCAAAACTAACTTCCTGTCTAGATACTGAGTTATCTCTGAGTCTTCTGATATAATAAGCATTTTTATTGTCTGACATTACTAGTTTTGGGTTGTACTTAACAAAGTACTCAGTAAAATAACTAACATCCTCTCCACTTTTTAAATTCTCATCAAAAACTAATTCTTTTAATTTCACAGTTGGTATAATTTTACTAGCAATCATAGTAATTGCACTTGTAAAATATTTAAGCTCATCACTATTTTTATTTAACGCCTGTAATAGGTGACTATTTATAGAATTTTCTTTATATAGTGTTTTGTTATCTGTCATATCATATATGCTACAAAAGCCTATAGAATCTAAATCTCTAATTTTATATAGTGCTGACAAATACTCTTCAGATAGTAAGTCATCATCATCACAAAAAACTATATATTCTTTTGTAGCTTTCGATATTGCAAAGTTTCTCGCGTTGGAAGCTCCAGCAGTTTCAATATAATGACTGTTTATTTTTAGTTCAGGATTATCATGGGCAAAAAGCTTTACTTTTTTTAAAGTATCATCTTTTTCGCCATTCACTACTATAATTACTTCAATTAGACGGAAATCTATATTTTTTTGATTTTTGATACTTTCAAGCATGTCAAGAATTGTTTTCTCACCCTTATAACTTGGAACAACAATAGAAATACCATCATCAAAATTTGGGCCTTGCTCGTAATAGCTTTTGTTCTCTTTAAAATTATTTTCAATACCTTTGAATCTAATTACTCCCTCACCTATAACTCTCAATCCGAAAGTTAAGTACATAGCATTTGCTGGCACTTCTAAATTTAACCCTTTATTGATCGGCAACATATTATAAGAAACTCTCTCTTTAGCAGTTTCATCAAAGAAAGAGATTAAAACCACCACATCTAAATCAGAAGATATATTAAAAGCGAAATTTAAATACAGTAGATTTCCTGTATTCTTATTAATTTGCCAAAATCCTTTTGAAGATGTATATATAGGTTTATCTAAGTCACTCTCAAAAAAGACTTTATCTTTACTTAATATTGATACTCTTTCTCCTGAGCTAATTCCAAAAGTTGATATAAAATCATTGACTGTACTAAAATCAGACTTAATTAGAGTACTGTTTACTGAATAAAGGAAGCTTTCTATTGACTTATAAGCAACAGGGTTAGATAACTGCTTAAAACTCTCTTCTGAACTTTCTTTTGAAACGCTTACAGACTTTCTATTTTTACTTTCCAAATATATCGCAACTAATTTTTTAGGTGTGCTAATAGCATTAGGTAAATCCTTTTTAGCATCTATAAGAGTTTTACCTAATTTGTATGATATCGTGTTAAACTCAGGTTCTCCTATTGATGAGAATATTTCATTAGCCTCATCTTTACTTAAACCATGTAATTTCTTTAACTCAGTATTGATATTGATAAACTTGTTTTTAATTTTTGAAGTAAAACTCATAATTCACCCGCGTTAAATTAATTACAGTAACTGCTAAGATATACCAACAGCATCCACAATAGACTTTTCACTCGGGAATTCTATTGTTTTAAATTCGCTATGTCCAACCAATATACCTATTATATCTGTTTGTTCTAACGCCGAATCTAAATCAACTAAATTTCCTGCTGTTAAACTCTTAGGTAATTCATTAATATTTGGCTCAACGAGTAACAGCTCAGCTAAATCAGCATCTAACATGTCTCTCGCAATATTAACTGCTGGGCTTTCACGTAAGTCATCAATATCCGGTTTAAAGGATAAACCTAATAGTGCTACTTTGGGTCTATCTACACCATTTTGCTTAAGCGCTTCTATTTGCTCATTAATCTTGGTAATTACCCACTTTGGCTTACCATCATTAATCTCACGCGCCATACGTGTAATACGTGCTTCTTCAGGATTTTGATTGACGATAAACCATGGATCGACAGCGATACAGTGGCCACCGACTCCAGCGCCAGGCTGCAAGATATTGACCCGTGGATGATGATTGGCCAGCTCAATCAGCTCCCAGACATTGATATCGAGCTTATCCGAGATGATAGACAACTCATTGGCAAAGGCAATACTCACATCACGAGAGGCATTTTCGGTCAGCTTTGCCATCTCGGCAGTACGAGAGTTGGTCGCTAGCAGCTCCCCTTCCACAAAGATACGATATACTTCCTGCGCCTTTTTAGTCGACTCTTTGGTCATACCACCGATGATACGATCATTTGATATCAGCTCTTCTACCACTTTACCTGGTAATACGCGCTCTGGGCAGTAAGCCACAAAGATATCCGCTTCATGATCAGGCTGATAATAATCAGGGAAAGTCAGATCTGGACGTGCTGCCGCCAGCCACTCTACCATTTGCTCTGTAGCGCCTACTGGCGAAGTCGACTCTAGGATCACCACATCCCCCTTCTCTAGCAGAGGTGCGAGCGCTTTACTCACTGCTTCAATATAAGATAGGTCAGGGGTATGGTCGTCGCCCTTAAATGGTGTGGGTACGGCGATCAGATAAGCATCAGAGTGTTCAGGCGTGAGGCTAGCTTTAAGGTTACCTTTATCTACGGCTTTTTTTACAATGGCTTCTAGGCCAGGCTCAACAATATGAATTTTGCCTTGGTTAATTGTATCAACAGCATGTTGATTAACATCAACCCCTGTCACTTTTGCTCCATGATGAGCAAACATAGCTGCCGTTGGTAAACCAATGTAACCTAGACCAAAAACACAGATATTTTTCATTATTGACTCGCTTAATTTATACTTATTTTGAGATTTTTGTTTCATTAAAGAAACTGACGATAGTTTCTGTTATACGTTTTGATGCTTGACCATCACCATAGGGATTATGTGCTTCACTCATTTTTAGATAGATAGCCTCGTTGTCTATCAAACTACTCACTTCGGCTACAATTGTAGGTGCATGCGTACCTACTAATTTTACTGTTCCCGCCTCTACTGCCTCCTGTCTTTCAGTCGTTGAGCGCATCACTAATACAGGAATACCAAGAGAAGGAGCCTCTTCTTGAATACCGCCAGAGTCAGTTAAAATAATATGACTAGTGCTCATTAAATAGACAAAAGGTAGATAATCTTGAGGCTCAATTAATTTAATATTATCAAGGTTTCTTAATAACCGATTTACAGGCTCTTTGACATTAGGGTTTAGATGTACAGGATAGACAAACTCATAATCTGGATATTTTTTTGCGAGCTCTTGAATGGCTTGGCAGATCGACTCAAAGCCATTACCAAAGTTTTCACGGCGATGCCCTGTAATCAAGACACGGCGTTTACTAAAGTCTAATTCTGAAAACTGTTGCTGTAATTCAGCTCTCAGTGCTTCATTCGTTTCTAGCTTATTTTTGACATTCAATAATGCGTCAACCACCGTATTACCTGTGACATAGATAAAATCAGGATTATTATGCTCATCATATAAGTTCTGAGCCGCTCTTTTGGTTGGTGAAAAGTGCAGCTTAGTGATTATACTAGTAAGCTGTCTATTGGCTTCTTCGGGCCATGGAGAGTAGATATTATAAGTCCGTAAACCCGACTCGACATGTCCGATAGGAATTTGTTGATAGAAAGCAGCTTGAGCGCCGCATAACGTAGTCGACGTATCACCGTGCACTAAGACTAAGTCTGGCTGACACTCTGCAAGAATAGGCTCAAGCGCAAGTAGCATTCTTGAGCTAGCCTGTGTCAAGCTCTGCCCTGATTTCATGATATTTAAGTCATAATCAGGGGTGATTTCAAATAACGACAATACTTGATCAAGCATCTCTCTATGCTGAGCCGTGACACAGACCAGTGATTTGATATGAGGACTGGCTTCTAGCGCCTTGACAACAGGAGCCATTTTGATCGCTTCAGGGCGCGTGCCAAATATGCTTAATACTTTTTGGGGCTGTAGTAGATAAGCACTATGCTAGACTACTTTTATGAAGATAACCCATTGTAAACTAAGTAAAAAAATACAGCGAAGGCTGTTAGAGTTTTTTACGGCTGAAGTGACTGCTAGAACAGCCGC
>Ga0208300_100937_pt1 | contig 14835 bp, 21 predicted proteins | sample 23_taG_FD_184096 | JGI IMG/M metagenome (GOLD analysis project Ga0208300, IMG submission 184096) | Marine viral communities from Cariaco Basin, Caribbean Sea - 23_WHOI_OMZ (SPAdes) (version 2) | ecosystem: Environmental > Aquatic > Marine > Oceanic | place: Caribbean Sea: Cariaco Basin... | reverse complement strand
GCGGTCAAAATGGCGACGGAAGACCACAGGTTGTGATGTGACCGGGATAAAGTGGGTCAAGAGAAACAATTTGACCGACCCGGCCGGGCGAGTAGCCTTGAAAACAGGCCGTTTATGGACGGAAACATTCTAGGCAAAGTACGCTCTGTTCCTTTGAGGGCGCACAAGGAGGAAGGCCATGCCTCTCTGGGTATCACTTACAGTTCAGTTTTTTGTGACGGTTGCCGCCGTGCTTCTCACACTCTGGGGTTTCTGGCGCTTTGTCGTGCGTCCCTACCTGGACAAGAAAGTCTCGGAGCTGATTGAGGTCTCCCGGGAAATTGAGCCTGCGGTTACGCGGGGAGTGAAAAAGGGTGTGGCAGACACTCTGCGAGCGCTGCCCGAGAGCGCCCTGGACGGCACCGTCAAGGAATCGACCCGCCAGTTTCTGAAGTTCGGCTCCGGGCTGTTTGAAAACGGGCTGAGCAGCTTCCTTGGGACTGCGGCAGACCTTGAACGGAATAAGCGGGAAAACCCCGGCAAGCCCTTCGAGCGCCCTACAGACAGTTAGTAGGCCGGGGCAGCCCGGCAATCCGGCAGGCGGTTTTTGCGGGTGTACCGGGAAACAGCTGCATCAGATAGATGCTGTTGCCCTTGTTCTCTCCAAGGGCCTCCTTCACGGCCTTCACGAACAACCTGTTTGAGGGTGGCGATATTTCATGTTCTTTGTAAAAATAACGAAGAAAAATGATGATTTCCCAATGATTTTCACTTAGATGAATGTCATCCTCAGCAGCAATCGTGGTCGCGACGCCTTCCGTCCAGGCGTGGGCATCCTCAAGAAATCCTTCGTTATTGCGTTCCGGCATCGTGCTACTCGTCATGGCTTACCAACTGATTACCCGTCGGGCCTGAAGCGACAATGACACCATATCGCCAAACCCCACCAATGTCGCATTACCAACCATATTACCGACACCACGCGCGGAAACATCCGGCGAAAGTGCGAATACCTTGCCGATAGCCGGCAGACTCCCCGCAGAGAGTAACAGAACGCCGTTTTCAATCAGCAACAGGGCATCCTTGTCGGATAGCAAGGCAAGGCACTGCGCTGCCCTTGGGTGCTCCGGGGATTTATTCAGGATATGCAGAGTATCGAATGAGCTCATGTCCGGTTAACCTGCAAACGCGGTGTGGTCGTATTGATCGAGCAGGGCTCTGTTGGCATCCACCAGAGTCACGCCGGTAATAAGCGAGGTCTCATCCAGCCCATACTTCTGGCAGGCTGAACGGTCTGCAAGGATCGCTTCAATGCCGAATATGGGCGCCGCCGAAAGGTTTTTCTCCACCGACTTCTGGGCTATGCCGGCCGTATCCTGTGCCCGCTTCAGCCAGATGACTCCCGCACCGGTAAACAGCAGCGATGCCGGCTGGTCGAACGCTGCGAGGGAGAATGTCATATCCAGTGCTTCTCGCCCGCTCCAGGTGCCATAGGATGCCTGGTCAATCATGATCAGTGTGCTCATGGTTAGCCTCCGGCGTGGAAATAGAGTGTTCGTGCAGACGTCCTCCGGCCCTCGACCCATTCGCCCAGGCCGGCGATTTCGAAAGGGTGAAGCAGGTTGGAGCCGGGCAACGCGTAGCGCTTCCGCTCAGCTTCATTCACCAGACCCCGGCGCAACGCTGAAGCAATGCAGGCTATCCCGGGGATGCCGTGGTGTTCGAGAAAGCTCGCCCATTCCTTCGGCCAGTGCGTCTCATCAGAGGGGGGGGTACACAGTGCCGAGGCAAGATGCACGCCGTCACCATACAGGAAGACGCGGGCGATGCGGTGGCCTGCGTCGACGGCAGCCCTGGCGAAACCCAGTGCCGTCTGGGGCGCCTGGGAGGAATAAGGCGCGCCAGTAATCACCAGGGTGAAGGTTTCAGGTGAGGTATCGGCCATGATTCCGGTTCGTTTTTGGTTATGGACGCTGGGATTTTCAGTGTAGCTAAAGCAAAAACCCCGGCAACTGCCGGGGTTTCAAAATCGGCTATTTTAGCCCGGCATCAGTTGTCACCGCTGAAAGCGGACAGCAGGTGCAGCAGGCTGATAAACAGGTTGTAGATTGAAACGTACAGGCCGACCGTCGCGATGACGTAATTCCGCTCGCCGCCCTTGATGATCTGGCTGGTCTCAAACAGGATCATAACGGACGCGAAAATGGTGAAGCCTGCGGATACCGCCAGTTGCAGAGCGGAGCTCTCCATCAGGAAGGCCAGCAGCATGGCGCCGATCAGCACAAACGCGCCAGCGGTCAGGAAGCTGGACATGAAGCTGAAGTCTTTCTTGGTAATGATCGCCGTAGCGGACAAACCTACAAAGGCGATTGCAGTCAGCGTCAGCGCTTGAGCAACGATCTGAGAGGCACCGGCGGCAACGAACGCACCAATGATCGGACCAAGGGTGTAACCCATGAAGCCGGTCAGGGCGAAGGTGGTCACGATCCCCCAGGGGCTGTTTTTCAGCTTATAGGTCGCGAACAGCAGACCGATGTATCCCACAATGGTGATCAGAAAACCCGGATGGGTTCCGTTCATGTTCAGGAAAGCGGTAAGCGCCGAGAAGGCGAGGGTCATGCCCAGAAGCATGTAGGTGTTGCGCAACACATTCATCGCGTCAGCGCTGATTCCTGTGGTCGCGCGCTCGGTCTGGGGAGCAGAATAGGCTCCCTGAGAGTTTTGAACGCCGAAACGTTTGTCTTCCATTGTCATCTCCGTTTTATAACGACTGGATACTGTGTCTCATCATAGTGTCAGATACGCAACTTTCAATCATTTACGACATGAAACTGGCTCCTGGATTCCATTAAAAACCGTTAATATTGAAAAATGCGACGGGTTTTATGCAGGGCGTTGACAGCACAGGCAATTCCGGTATCATGCTCACCGCTGTCGCAATGGCAGCAATGGGAAAACGGTGGGCTGGCAGAGTGGCTGAATGCAGCGGTCTTGAAAACCGCCGAAGGTTAGTAGCCTTCCCGGGGTTCGAATCCCTGGCCCACCGCCATTTTTCCTTTCTCTTCTTTCCCTCTTTCCCGGAGACACCCGATCACTGTTCACTTTTCCGGTGGTTTTCCCTACTTGGTTTAATGCCAGGTTACCCTCATTATCAGCGTATTGATATCGCGAGGGCTCATTATGACAGACTCACAAAATACCCACCAATCCGCAGTCGAGTCGCCGGATCGTCGTGACCGGAAGTTTTCTGTGTCAGCAAATCGGGGCAAGGCCAGCCACAAGATCCGGTACGTTGAAGCTGGCGGTGCTGCGGTTGATACGGAGGAGTGCACCTTCTGCCAATCGGTGCCGGATCTTTCGAATGAAGGGGGGAGAGAAGTACGGAGCGGCTGATACCGCTCCGGGGACAATTGAAAACTCCGATTGAAAACTCCGATTGAAAGCTCCGATCAGAGATCGCGGCCCGGATAGGCCGTCTCTTTTTGTTCGTCCGCCCGTTTCTGCCGCGCAGCCAGAACTTCCGGCTCATTCCCCGGCACCTGCCAGCCCAGCAGATTCTCCTCAATCAGCTTGACCAGGGCTTCAATGTGGCCCGGCGTTGCGTTCAGCGCGGTTATGTAACTGAAACCCTCGCCACCGGCTTCCATAAAGTATTCACGGTTCTCCTCGTCGATTTCCTCAATGGTCTCAAGGCAATCGGATGAGAATCCCGGGCAGAATACGTCGATGGATTTAACGCCTGTGCCAGGCAGTGATTTGAGCGTCTCGTCCGTGTAGGGCTTTAGCCACTCTTCCTTGCCAAACCGGGACTGGAAGGTGGTCAGGTAATCTTCTTTGCTCAAACCAAGCCGTTTGGCCAACAGCCGCGAGGTTTTCTGGCATTCACAATGGTAAGGGTCGCCTTTGGTCAGGTATTTCAGGGGAACCCCGTGATAGGAGAGCACCAGCTTCTGATTGCGCCCGTGATTGGCCCAGTGCGCCTCGATATGCCGCGCCATGGCTTCTATATAGGGCGGGTAATCCGGGTAATGGGAGACGAACCGGAGATCCGGTAACCACCTGCGCCTGGCAAAATCGCTGGCAATGGCATCAAAGGTTGAGGCAGAAGTCGATGCGGAATACTGGGGGTAGAGTGGCAGTACCAGCAGTTTCCGCACCCCCTGCTGCTGCATTTCATCCAGAACCCGGGAGATGGAGGGGTTGCCGTAACGCATGGCAAAGCCAACCACCACATTGGGCCCGTATTTGCGCTTGAGCGCTTCCCGGATGCCCTCAGCTTGCTTTGCAGTGTGCAGCAGCAGGGGTGAGCCCTCTGGCTGCCAGACACTGGCGTAGGCCTCTGCACTGCGCCTGGGGCGAATCCGCAGAATAACTCCGTGCAGGATCAGCCACCACAATGGCCGGGCCAGTTCCACCACCCTTGGGTCCGAGAGAAATTCAGCGAGGTACCGGCGGAGTGCGGAGGTCGTGGGGGCATCCGGGGTACCCAGGTTGGTTATCAGCACGCCCAGCCTGTCAGGCTGGGCGTGGCTGAAATTCTCTGAACCTTTGAATTGCATGCGGTCGATCCTGAACGTTGGTTTTGCGTTATGAAAAGGTCAGCCTTTCTCTCTGGCCTGCTGAGCCATACGTGGTGCCAGACCGGAAATGTCGTAACCGGCGTTGCGGGCCTTGGTAAAGATTTCGTCGGCTGACGTGTTTCGGGCCGAACTCAATGCCCAGAGCACAGTGCAACGGGTTCCGGAACGGCAGAATGCCAGTACGGGTTTTTCAGCGTCCCGGATCATTGGCGCGAACCGGCTTACATCGTCGTCGGTGATATTTCCGGACGCCACCGGCATGAACACCCAGGCCAGGCCATGCTCACGGGCTGCTGCTTCGATATCAGCCATGGAAGGTTGCCCGGGTTCCTCCTGATCAGGGCGATTGGCTACCAGGGTTCTGAATCCCAGCTTTGCGGCCTCTGCCACGTCTTCAACGGAAATCTGCGGAGCTACCGAGATGTTGTCATCAATCTTTCTGAAATCCATGGGGGGTTTCGCCTCCGGGATGGGTGGGGGTGAGCATATACCCGTAGGCGATTTTACCAAAAAAAAACCCGGCAAAGTATGCCGGGCAGAGGCGTGCGAGTAGTATCCATGAAAGACTTCCAGACAAACCGGCATCAGCAGGGACACCGGTATAGGGAAGTATTGACTATATTTTGAACACTTCAAGCGAGAGCCACTTTCGTTTGAAAACATTTTTTCATATCGGATAGGTCTTTATACTGCGCCCTTTCACTGAGCGGTTTTCAGGCCGACTGAAATCCCGCCCAAGCTGTAATACAATAGGCTTTCAAGAGAAATATCTGCACCCCGAGGTTGTTACATGTCTGAACAGAACGACGATAAGCCGGAGAATGATGCGCAACTGGCCGCAAAAATCAAGGGTTCCGCGCGCCAGATCTGGTTGGCGGGGCTGGGTGCCTACACCAAGGCCGAGGAAGATACCGGTCGTTTCTTTGACCGGCTGGTTCAGGAAGGCGAGCAACTCGAGAACAGAACCCGGGGTGTCGTTGAAAAGCAGATCAAATCCGTTGAAGACCGGGTTGAAGGCGTTCGCGAGAGGGCGACGGGCACCTGGGACCGCCTTGAGCACATGTTCGACGAGCGGGTGTCGGGTGCCCTCAGAAGACTCGGCATTCATCGCCGGGAAGAAATTGACTCCCTGGCGCGCCGGGTCGAAGTGCTTGAAAGGGAACTGGCACGGCTGCGTGATCAGGCCGGAGACGACGAGGAAGAATAACGCCAGCTGTCGTCAGAGCCGGTTGTCTTTAAAGATAGTCCCGGCTCATCAGCCGGGCTTCTTCCCGGTCGGCTGGTGCCAGGTAGGGAATTACCAGGTGCATCATATGGTAAACGCCCCGGCCGGGGTCTACCGACTCCCGGTCGTCCAGGTGGGAAAGTGTATCGAAAGCGCTCCAGTAACAAGCGGTTAGCGTTAACTGCTCACATAGGGAATCAAGCTCTTCCTGATCAATTATCAGGGTGCCTTGCCGACGGAAGCTTTCGCAGATCGCTCTGAATGCCGACGTTTTCTTCTTCTGAATCCGTTTGAACCGCACCCGCAACTGGTCGTACCGGGACAGCACATTCACCAGATCCTGGTAAAGAAACCGGTAACGCGCCACCGTCTCAAACAGCAGGTGCAGAAAGAATCCCTGCTGGTCCAGAGAGATATCAGCATCTTCAGGAACCGTCAACAGATCCAGCATGTCCAGCTCGTACTGGTCGAACAGTTCCTCGACGATGTCACCCTTGCTCTTGAAGTGGTAGTACAGATTGCCCGGGCTGATGTCCATTTCGTCGGAAATCAGCAAGGTCGTAACATTGGGCTCGCCGACGCTGTTAAACAGCGCCAGGCTGGTTTGCAGGATGCGGTCGCGGGTTTTGATTTTTTTCATATCGCGCCGTGCCAGACCCTAGAGCTCGAAGCTCGCCCAGACCGGGCAATGGTCTGACGGCCGGTCCATGGCGCGAATGCCGTAGGAAACACCCGCCTCCCGGGCTTTCGGGAGCAGGCTGTCGCTGGCCATGATCAGATCAATTCGCAGGCCCCGTTTCGGATCCCGTTCAAAGCCCTTGCTGCGGTAATCAAACCAGCTGAAGGTGTCGGCCTCCTCCGGATGCAGGTGGCGGAATACATCGGTATAACCACGGGCTTCCACCTGGCCCAGCCATTCCCGCTCCTCCGGCAGGAAAGAGCACTTGCCGGTGCGGAGCCACCGTTTGGCGTTATCGGCGCCGATACCGATGTCCTTGTCGGTGGGCGAAATGTTCATGTCACCCATCACCACCACATGGCCACCGGCCTTGTTGAGGTCGTCGAGGTACCGCATGAGGTCGGCATAAAACTTTTCCTTTGCCGGAAACTTCACCGGGTGGTCCCGGCTTTCTCCCTGGGGAAAATAGCCGTTAACCACCGAGAGCTTTTCGCCGTTTACCGTAAACTGGCCGGTAATCAGGCGGCGCTGGGAATCTTCCCCGTCCCAGGGATAGCCTTTGATAACCTGCTCTGGCTCCGCTTTTGAGAGCAGGGCAACGCCGTAGTGGGTTTTCTGGCCGTGGAAATGCACGTGGTAGCCCAGTTCGCGGATCGCCTCGACTGGAAAGTCATCGTCCTGAACCTTGGTCTCCTGAAGACCGATAACATCAGGAGCCAGGGCGTCGATAACGGCTTCAAGCTGGTGCAGGCGGGTACGAATACTGTTGACGTTGAAAGAGACGAACATCATTGCAAAAAACTCTCCGGCGTTGGTTCCTGCCGGAGTTTAGCATACTGGCCCCCGGGGTCTGCCTTGGCAGGGCCGACAGTTTCAGGGGGTCAGTTCACAATCCGGGTAGGTATCCACGGAATAGCGGATATGAGCGGTATAATTCTCATCCTGATTCTTCCGGATGTTGGTCAGGCCAAGATAATCGGAAAGGGCGCCGGAATCGTTGTAACCCAATACAATGGGATCTACCAGGAATCTCACCACCATGCCTGTGGGACGTATCTGCACAACGTGGTCAGCGTTCACCCGGTCGCTCTCGACCCGTTCCAGCACAAAGCCATAGTGCTCGCCCCGGGTAGGTCCAAGAAAGCGGAACTCAACGAATTCGCCGGCCACCACACTCTGCCAGTTCTGGCGGACGAAGTTGTCGAACCCGGAGTCCACTACGGTGTTAGGCGTGTATGCCACCTCAAACCGCTCTGAGTCGCCGCGGGGCGTCTGCCAGTTAATAACCAGCGTTTCCGGTTCGGGGTAGGTGATCTCCATTTTTTCATCGAACGTCGGTTGAGAGAAATCTACGGCCGGGCGAAGCACCGAAGCGTCATATTCGAGCGCCTTACGGGCGAACGACTCCTCTGCATCCGGTTTATGATAGGCCACCTCATGCTGTTGAGGCCGGAAGATTCCATCCTCACAGGTGCCGTCAACCGCGTGGCGCTCCTCATAGATCACGCTACCATCATCGGTGGTCGCGGTACCGCTAAAGCGGAAATCCTGGGCCAGGGCCGGCAGGGCTGCAGCCATCAGGGCAAGTGAAACAGTCACGGTCGTGTGCCTCATCGCACTAGCTCCGGGTATAGGGTCTTACGGGCGAACAAGAGCAGTGGAAAAACGACCAGCCAGCCGAAAGCGAGCGCAATCAGCGAGGGCATCAATTCCGGCAGCTCCACTGCGCCGAGCTGGCTTGCGGACCAGTAGGCGAACGGACCGGCGAAGGGCGCAAGCACGAACGGCAGCCACGCCTTCTTGCTGACCCAGTCCAGAGAATGACTGAGGGTGGTCATGAAAATGGCCCAGATGGCCACCAGCCACGGTGGCGTCAGCATTACCTGGCCGGTGCCGTCGTCCAGAATACCGGTCTGGAACCAGATGCCGTCCAGAACGGAGCCAACCACGGTGCCCAGGCCGATGAACTGCAATTCGGTCATCCGGTTCTGGCTGACCAGGACAAAATGCAGGATCAGAAACGCCACCACGATCCCGGCACCGATCAGCCCCGGATAGAACACGCAGGCAAACCACCCTGCCTGGAAGAGCAGGAAGTTCAGTACGTTACGAGCCGTTTCTGACGCAATCATACGCTCAGAATATTCTCGCGTTTGTTGCCGGGCTTGGCGAAAACCAGCTGAGCCACGCCGATGGTGCGCTCACTGAAGCCCGCCTCACAATAAGCAAAGTAAAAGTGCCACAGCTGTCGGAATGCCTCGTCGTAACCCATTGATTCCAGTTTATCGCGCTGGGCCATGAAGCGGTCACACCAGTCGCGAAGTGTACGGGCATAGTGGAAACCGGTGTCTTCGGCATGGGTCAGCACCAGCTTGCTTTCCTTGCGAACCGATTCGAGGATCGCTCCGAACGAAGGAATAAAGCTGCCTGGGAATATGAAGCGCTGAATGAAGTCCACGTTCTTCAGGGCCCTCTGGTAGCGCTGTTCCGGCATGTTGATGGCCTGCACAAGCGCCAGCCCATCCGGCTTGAGCAGGGCGTTAATCTGGGAGAAGTAGCTGTCCAGAAACTGGGGGCCGACTGCCTCGATCATCTCGATGGACACCAGTTTGTCGAACTGGCCTTCCAGATCACGGTAGTCATCAAACAGCAGAGTCATTCTGTCTGCCAGACCTTCCTGTTGAACCCGCTCTTTCGCCAGCTCCAGTTGTTCCTTTGAAATCGTGGTGGTTGTTACGTGGCAACCGTAGTTTTTAGCAGCGTGAATGGCAAAACCACCCCAGCCGGTCCCAATTTCCATCACCTTGTCGCCGGGCTGAAGATCCAGTTTGCGACATATGGTGTCCAGCTTGTGCACCGCGGCTTCTTCCAGAGTCGACCCGGCGCTCGGATAGATAGCCGAGGAGTACATCATGGTCGGGTCGAGGAAGGTCCCGAACAGGTCGTTGCCCAGATCATAATGGGCACTGATGTTCTTCCGGGAGCCCTCCCTGGTGTTGCGGTTCAGCCAGTGCAACCCTTTTAGAGCCGGCTTGGTAACCCAGCTGAACCGGTCCTCGAATTCATTCATCCGGTCGACGTTGCGGGTGAAGAAGCGAAGCAGCGCAACCAGATCGGGGCTAGACCAGTCTCCGGCCACGAACGCCTCGGCGGCACCAACACTACCGCCGGTCAGCAGGTCCCGCCAGGTGCTGTGGTCGTGGACTATCAGCTCGGCAGGCTCGTATCGGGTGTTGCCGTCGCCGAATACGAGGTCTTCAAACCCGGATTCCCGAACGGTCAGCTTACCTTCGCCCAGTAACCGGAGCTGCTGAATCACCAGGTTTCTCGCAAACCGACTAAGCATTGGCACACTGGCTGAGCCGGATGAGGTGGTTTCAACCGAAGTATTCAGGTTCTCCATGAGCTTACCCTTCCACGAGTCTTGTCGTTGGTTTCAGCGCTGGTCACGTCCAGCCCTGAATCATCATGCCCACGGCGATGGGCGATATCGTCTGCCGGAAGTTTGTCTGGGTGGGTATAGAAAGGTGCACCCTTGAGCTTAAGCCGGAGGGCATGCCAGTAGATGCCTGCCACCACCTTGAATGCTTCAACCGGAAATTTCCGAAGACTTCTGTGGACATTTCTACGAGTGACAGGGGTACGTTGGACTACCAGGGTGGCATCAAAATGCTTGCGGCCTTGTTCCAGAACATTTATGTGGATTCTCAGCTCCGGGCCCCGGAAACTGAAACTCCATTCATAGTGCTGGTTCATGCCATTAAACGGAGAAACGTGAAAACGCTTGCTGAAACCGAACTGCTCGGTGCGCCAGCCTGCCTTGTTGGGTTCTGAACCCGCGGTTTCCAGACAATAGACATGGCGGTCCTGCCAGGGTGTGTTGGTAATCTGAGCAACAATAACCCTGGGCACAGCGCCTTCGACGGACCGGTCTCCAGCACCGTAGCAAAAGTAGAAACTGACCGGATTGAACACGTGGCCGAAATAGCGGGGGTGGGTAATCAGCTCCACTTCGCCCTCAGGGCGCCAGCCCGTCGCTTGTTCCACATGATCCCGTACAGCCGCCGACAGGTCCCCTGCCTCCGGCCGGAAGTAGTCCTTCCGTTTCAGGGAAATCCAGTTGAAACGTTCCAGAGAAAACAGCGGACTGACATCGGCGATGCTACCCCACTCATCGGTGTCCAGAGCAAGCATGCCGGTGCCGTAGCTGAATTCATGTTGCACAGGGTACTTCCGCCTGTGCCGGACAGTACCCTCCAGCCACTGGCTGTTCACGGTCAAAGCTCCACCCCGAATGCCCGGATTACCCGGAGTGCGCTGCGAACCCCGTCCTCGTGGAAGCCGTTAAACCAGTAGGCCCCGCAGAAGTGAGTGCGGTTCCGGTTACCGATCTCGTCATATCGCTCCTGGGCGGCCACCGCATCCAGTGTGAACACAGGATGGGCGTACTCGAAGCGCTTGATTACCTTGTCCGGGGCTATATCGTGGCTTCGATTCAAGGTTACGCAGAAGGTTTCCGGCGCATCGTGGAAATTCTGCAGAATGTTCATGTTGTAGGTGACCGACACGGGCTCCGTGCTGTGGGCAGGAATGAAATAGTTCCAGGCCGCCCAGGCGCGCCGGTTGTCCGGCAACACATTGCTGTCGGTGTGAAGCACAACATCGTTTTTCTGGTATCCCATGGCGCCGAGGATATCCAGCTCCTTGTCAGTCGGGTCCACAAGCATGGCAAGGGCCTGGTCGCTATGGCAGCCAAAAATAACCTGATCGAAGCGGTGCTCCTGTCCTCCGACGCAGACGGTCACGCCGGTTTCATCCCGGACCACCTTGTCTACCGGGCTGTTCAGGTGGGCTGAGTCGCCGAGGCGTTCCATCATTTTTGTCACATACTGGGCTGAGCCCCCGGAAATCACTCGCCAGGTCGGGCGGTCGTCTACTGACAACATGCCGTGGTTATTGAAAAACTGCAGGAAAAAGCGAATCGGGAACTGCTCCAGCACAATCTCCGGGGCGGACCAGATGGCAGCGCCCATGGGCACAATGTAGTAATTCCTGAAATACCGTGAGTAACCATTCCTGTTCAGGTATTCGCCCAGAGTTTCCTCATTGCTGATGCTCCCGGACTGGAGATCTGCCCGGGATTCCTTGTTGAACCGGAGAATCTCCCGCACCATCTTCAGGAACGGCAGGTTGATCAGGTTCCGGCGCTGGGCAAACAGAGTGTTCAGGCTGGTACCGTTGTACTGCAGGCCGCTCGTGCCGCAGTCAACGCTGAAACTCATATCGCTGACTTCCGAGGCGATGCCCAGCCGGTCCATCAGGCGGATGAAATTCGGGTAGGTCCAGTCATTGAACACAATGAAACCGGTATTGACTGGCCAGGCACGGCCACCGGCCTCAACCTGTTCCGTGTTGGTGTGGCCGCCGGCGTAACCGGCCGCCTCGAAAATGTGAACCTCGTGCTTCTCGGCCAGAAGCCAGGCAGCCGTGAGGCCGGAAACGCCGGCACCGATGACAGCAACTCGCTGACGTTCACTACTCATCTACTGTTTTCCTGTGCGGTGTTGCTTTTACGGGCCATGGAGGCCGCTATGCGGTCAACCAGAGGCCGGGGAAGGGCGCTGAGCGCTCTCAGCATCCAGGTAAAACGCTTAGGGAAGGCGATTTCATTGTGGCCACGGGCCAGGCTGCTGACGATTCGTTCGGCAGCGTCTTCTGCAGAAATCAGAAACGGCATCGGGAAATTGTTGCGGTCGGTCAGCGGTGTTTTCACGAAGCCTGGCGAAACCACCACCACATCGATACCTTCTGCGTCCAGGTCTGCTCTCAGGGAGCGGGCAAAGTAGGTAAGGGCTGCCTTGGACGCGCCATAGCCCTCGGCCCGGCCAAAGGGAAACCACCAGGCAGAGGAACTGACGATCACCAGAGTGGCCGGCTGTCCCTTTGCCCTGCTGCGGCGCAGAGCGGGCAGGGCGATGTCCAGGCAGCGGGCGGTGCCAATCATGTTGGTGTGAATGTTCTTCTCGATCACATCACTGCTGTAATTGCCGATTTCCAGGTATTCACAGGTGCCGGCGTTGAGGATCACCATGTTCAGGTCGCCGTGCATCTCAAGAGAGCCGGCAACCGACTGGAGATCTTCCTTGCTGGTAGTGTCTGCCGCAGCCGTAATGATCAGTTCAGGGGCGGCGGAGGCAAGCTCTTCGAGCGCGCCCTTTCGTCTGCCGGTGATGACCAAACGATGCCCACCGCGGGCCAGGGCCCGGGTTACGGATTCGCCAATGCCGGAGCTAGCGCCAGTAATCCAGATATTTGAGGTTTCCTGAAGTCGGTCACTCATCCTGCCTGGTCCTTGATCCAGCGAATAACCCCGCCAACCACCGGCAGGTTTTCGTAGAGCATTTCTCCTACGTCAAAGTAATCGCGGTGGTAGCACACCATGTTGTCCCGGATTTCCAGGTGGCTCATGCCCTGAACCAGCACTTCCCGGCCTTTGGAAATGCGCTTGTGGCGCAGGTACATCACCCACGGAACCGCTGCAAACTCACCCTGGACAACGGCTTCACCAAACTCGAAGCGACAGGAGATGACGTTGGCGTAGGCCCCGGCGAAATAACGGGTGAGCTCATCGAGCCCTTGAACCGTGCCCAGTGGGTCCTGAAACCGAATCTCTTCACTGTAAACACGGGCGAGTTTGTTCAGGTCGCCCTTGTCGAGTTCGTTGAACAGGGCCCGGAAGTTGTCGAGCGTTGCCGGCACCGCCGAGTTACGCGTACCTACTTCGATCTTTGAGGCGGTTGTCATTGCCTTCTCCTCCTCATCTTATCCAGCTCGGTTGTCTCTTCCTGAATATGCTGGGGTATCGGGTTGAGCTCCCAGATTATGCCCAGCTTTGACATCAGCCAGAGGCCATACCATGTGATGTCGATTTCATACCACCGGAATCCCTGGCGCACAGACTGGGGCCAACGGTGATGGTTGTTGTGCCAGCCCTCACCCAGGGTGAGCAGAGCCAGCCAGAAGTTGTTCCGGCTGTCGTCCGGTGTCTCGAACCGGCGCTTGCCCCAGACATGGGACAGTGAGTTGATCGAGACCGTGGCGTGGAATAACGCTACGGTGGAAATAAAGAATCCCCATACCAACAGCTGCAGACCATTGGTTCCCAGGCCAGGCGCCCAGGCGGCCAGGGCCTCACCGAGGGCGTAGATACCGGCAGCGGCCAGGGCGGGCACCAGGGAGTCGAACCGATTGATCAACTTGAGCTCAGGAAACTTCAGCCAGTCCCGGATTCGCCGTTCATCGGTCGCGAATCCTGCGTCACAGGTAAACCAGCCCATGTGCGACCACCAGAAGCCACCATGATGGGGGGAGTGAAGATCCTGCGCTTCATCGGAATGCTGGTGGTGATGGCGATGGTGAGCGGCCCACCAGAGCGGCCCGCGCTGGGCGGCACTGGTGCCAAGAACGGCGAATGCGAACTGGGCAGGGCGGCTGGTTTTAAAGGTCTTGTGGGCGAAATAACGGTGGTAGAATCCGGTAATTGCAAACATGCGCACCAGGAAGAAGGCAATCGCAAATCCGATGGCGAAGGCGCTAGCCCCGGTATAAAAGGCCAGCAAGCAGGCCATATGAAGCGCTATGAACGGAATAACACGTAAGAAGTTGAACGATCTGGACGTGGTGTCGATGTGATCCGAACCTGCCTCGGAATCGAACCATCTCAGAATGTTTGTAAGCCAATGCTGCACTCGGGTCATACCCTAACTGCCCTTTCTCTTAAATGGAACCTTGATCGCACGATCAGCCCGGTGGCTGATTCTGTTTCATGAGGGGTTGTACGATCTCACTACAGGAATTGGATGCACCATAAACCATGTTTAATCAAACCTTTGATTCGCCTGTTATTCGCCGTACCGCGATTGTTGGTTCAGGGCTGGCCGGGCTGACAGCGGCTATCTTCGAAAATTCGCCGACAACGAATGCTTTGGCCCATGGCAAAGGCGGTTTGGTTTCCAGACCCTCGGGTCGGCAGGTTGGCCCGGAAGGACCAGGCGTGGTCGGTCTCCGATAACCGGGGCGGAGAGCAGCCGGGTCACCCCTGGTTTGCGGACCACAGTATTGGCCTGGCAGGCGACTGGCTCAGTGGCGGCCGCGTTGAGGGCGCGTTTGACAGCGCCTGTGGACTGGTCGCCGAAATGAACGCGGTGCCCACTACTCAGTGAAAGAATCCTGGCTGCCGGTGGTTACATCCGGGCGTGTATAGAAATGGGTGATGGTGCCGTCACTGAACTTGCTGAAGAAGGCGCTCACATCGGTGATCTTCTTCAGTGAGCGGGTGCGGTGAATGGGCTCGCGCACCAGCACCTTGATGC
>Ga0208300_100935_pt1 | contig 14845 bp, 16 predicted proteins | sample 23_taG_FD_184096 | JGI IMG/M metagenome (GOLD analysis project Ga0208300, IMG submission 184096) | Marine viral communities from Cariaco Basin, Caribbean Sea - 23_WHOI_OMZ (SPAdes) (version 2) | ecosystem: Environmental > Aquatic > Marine > Oceanic | place: Caribbean Sea: Cariaco Basin... | reverse complement strand
CGGTCAGTTCCTGCCAGGCGGCATCGTTGCGATTGGCAAGAACCATCCGTCGGAGTTGGCGCAATGTCTGTCGCGTGGGTTGTAGCTTGTGCTCACTGACCAGTTTTCGAATCTGTTTGTCACCAGCGGTTTGTTCCGCAATGGCAGTGTGCATGTGCACCACTGCACCAGAACCAGTGGCCTGGTTAACCAGGGCGGCAAGCGAAAGGGTGTTCATGGCCGGTGAGGGCAGGCGACCAACTTCAATCCAGTGCACCTGATGGCCATCCGCCACGAATCGCTGGGCGATGGACCAGGGCCAGAACACGATGTTGTCCATGCTCATTTCGTTGGCCATGCGCGTGGCTTTGGCGATGTTGGCCAGGGATTCATCCACTGCGATCACTTCCACATCTTCCAGATAGCTGGCCAGTTCCATCGCGCGCTGGCCGGACTGGGCGCCGCATACCATGATGCGAAGTGTGGCCGGGAGATTTTCGGTGTCCAATCCCAGTTCGGTGGCCATCAGTGTTTTAAGGCTGCTTTCGGTACGATAGGCCAGCTGGGACCAGGACGGCCATGCCTGGGGAACATCGGTCTTGTCCAGGCAGAGTTCCTCGGCCTTTTCATCGAAATTCTGTTTGATGGCTTCTTCTTCGGCCCGGTCGTAATAACTGGCGGCCAGAACTGGTTGCAGTGCCAGGGGCCAGTCCACCAGATTCCATTGGCCAAGTTGTACAGCGAAGGGCTGGTGGAAGAGGGCGCCGTACATTGCGCTGATCATCAGTGAGCCGATGATTCCGTCCTGCTCCTCGCCAAGGGCGAACTGGGCCTGGATGCTGTCGTTGATGGCAGAGATCAGTCGTTCTTCATCGTCTTCAGCTGCCAGGGCATAGCCGGTTCTGTCCGCATACTGGGCAATGGCCAGCGTCAGGCGCTGGAGTTCGTCCCGAAGTTCAACGGTTTGTGCGACTTCGGCGATGATCGCCCGACGCAGCAGGGTAACCAGCTCTTCCATCGCAGGATTGGGCATCAGGGTTTTCTGGGGGGCAAGGATCAGCAGTTCGTCTTCGCTGGCGGCTTCAGATAGCCCCGACATTCCTGCCGGGCCTTCAGCCGCTGGATATGGCTGAGACCGTTGCTGTTGGACTCCCCATAGGCAAGGTTGGCCTGCAGGAGCAGGCGCGCAACCTGGGCCTGCTGGGATTGGGAAACCTGGACTTGATGCTTGGCTTGCATGGGACACCTCGTGATAACAGCCGCAATCCGGAGCGGCAAAGGTCTGCAGTTTTTGACGGTTTGCCGTGCTTTGAGGGAGGTGTTGCGAAAGGTGTGCCAGTTCTCTAAATCAACCGAACAGGCCCCGGATAGCGTGCAACCAGCTCATCGGAGGTAAGTAGCAAGAAACCTTCTGTCTCTGCCTGGGCGACCAGAATCCGGTCGAAAGGATCCTTGTGTATGTCCGGAAGGTGGCTTACGGCAAGTGCGTGCTGCGACGATATCGGCAATTCCAGGTAGCCGTTATCCATAAGGCCACGCCTCAGTAGATGCGGATCAACGTGAAAATCCGGTCGGCCCAGCCCATTCTTGATAACCACTTCCCAAAGACTTGCGGCGCTGAAATACAGGCGGTTACTTTCGTTGCTGATCAGGGTTGCCGCCTCGGGTGACAGCTTATCCGGCTCGGCCGCTGCCCATAGCAGAATGTGGGTATCCAGAAGCAGGTTCACCTCAGCCTCCGAACATTTCAACTATTTCGTCCTGGCCCATCCGGTCAAAATCTTCCGGCACCGTGAATTCACCTGCCATGAAGCCAATCCGTTTTTGCTGGCTTTGTTCGGGGGAATCGTAAGCCATTACCCGGGCAACCGGCTTTCCCGCTTTGGCGATGATGAATGCCTCGCCCTTGGCGGCACGGGCCACCAGTTGTGACAGGCGGGTTTTTGCTTCGTGCATGTTGACGGATTCCATTTTTCCTCCATAGACTTAGTTCTTTGAACTTAGTCTATCACTGGCGAGGTAGTTGGGCTACCTTCCGGCGCATTTCTGATTAGGCAATGCCGCAACAAGGTAGAGTGCCGGGAAGGTGTGGGTTAGACTTTTGGGAAAGCGACTTATTTATAAGGGAGCGGGAATGGCTAAATCCGGATTGCCAGGTGTCCTGAGGGATCGACACGGAGAACTGAACCAGCTTTGCCGTAAGTACAATGATTGCGTTTAGAAATGTGCTCATGAAGTGGACCCCAAACTACCGGAGCCCTTATGCCCCCGCCAGCCAACAAAGCCTACCAACTCAAAGTATCACTTCTCGGCGCCCGGCCGCCGATCTGGCGCCGGTTGCTGATTGCGCCGGATACCACGTTTCAGGATCTTCACCGGATTATCCAGTTGGCGATGGGCTGGCAGGCCTGTCATCTGCATATGTTTCAGGCGGGTGATGACCGGTTGATTGGTGATCCGGCGGAGGATTTCGATGGCATGCTGAATTTTCAGGATGAAACCATGGTGGCGGTGTCTGCTGTGCTCAACAAGGAAGGGCAGGCTCTGACGTATGACTATGATTTCGGCGACAGCTGGGAGCATGAGGTACGGCTTGAAAAGGTCCTGCCGGGCGATCAGGGCGAGCCGTTGCCCCGCTGCATAAAAGCCGTGCGCCAGTGCCCGCCAGAGGATGTCGGTGGCTTGCCCGGATTCTACGATTTTCTGGAAGCCATGGAAGATGCCGCTCATCCGGAGCATGTGGCAGTGCGCGAGTGGATGGGTGGCGAATGGTTCGAGCCGGAGTTTGTGGATCTTGATGACATCAACCAGGCGCTCGCCGAGCGGGATGCCCTGTTTTCCGAAACCGAATCCGAACCCGATATCCCGCCGGCCAGAGACTTCTTCGGCCTTAGCCCCAGCCAGGTTTATGAGCTGCTGCAGAACCCACTGAATTGCCCCTCTGTGTTCAAGCCGCTGATCGATGCCGAAGCCGTAAACCGCGAACTCGACACCGCGCCGGTCATCCGGATGGCGAAAGTTCTGGTTGAGGCCATGAAAGGCAAGGGCATCCGCCTCACCGGCAAGGGCAACCTGCCTCTCAAACAGGTCAAGGCCATGATTGAAGCCGGTGGAGAAGAGATTGTGGCACCGATGGCGAGATATTCTCCGATTCGCTCCGAGGAGCACATTCTGGCCGTGATTCTCACCCGCGTGTTGCTGGAAATTGCCGGCTATACCAAAAAGCAGAAAGGTGTACTTTCACTCAAAAAAACCGCCGAAACCAGGCTTGAGAAAAAAGGCTGGTTAATGGTTTACAGGGATCTGCTCTCCACCGCGTTCTCGCGGCTCAGCTGGGCTTCCATGGACCACTACGATGGCCTGGATGAAATACAGTACACCGCACCATTCTGCTTCTGGCTGCTGTCAGAGAAAGGCGAGCAGTGGCGCCCGGTGGACGACTACCTGGAGGACATGCTCAAGGCCTTTCCCCGGCTGCCGCTTGCCGCCTACCCGGTGGTCTACATGAGCGATGAGGAGCAGGCACGATCTGCGATGCGCTCAAGAATGTTGACGCTGTACCAGCTACTTGGCCTGATCGAGCTGGATCCTGAGCATGCACGGTTGCGGAGTGAGGGTGAGCAGATGATGCGGCGGACGGCGTTGTTTGAGGGGCTATTTACCAGAGTATAAGTTTCGGGGCTGGCTCCAAAGTAGTGGCGGTGCATTCTTTGGCAATTTTTGCCATTATCTGACCATTAGAGGGCTTAATTATGGCAACGATGAATATATCCCTGCCCGATGCGATGAAAACCTGGGTAGAGCAACAGGCCGAATCTGGTAGGTATTCCAATACCAGCGATTATGTTCGTGATCTTATTCGTAAAGATCAGGACCGGCGACACAAAATCGACCAGTTACAAAGTCTCGTTACAGCGGGAATTGCCAGTGGCAAAGGGACTTGTTCAATGGATGAACTGAGAGTTTCTGCAAAGAAACCAGCCAGGGATTCATCCACCGCGATCACTTCCACATCGTCCAGATAGCTGGCCAGTTCCATGGCCCGCTGGCCGGACTGGGCGCCGCAGACCATGATGCGCAGAGTGGCCGGGAGATTGTCGGTGCCCAGCCCCAGTTCGGTGACCATCGCGGCTTTCTCATCGAAATTCTGTTTGATCGCCTCTTCTTCTGCCCGATCGTAATAGCTGGCGGCCAGAACTGGCTGCAATGCCAGAGGCCAGTCCACCAGGTTCCACTGGCCAAGTTGTACCGCGAATGGCTGGTGGAAAAGGGCGCCATACATCGCGCTGGTCATCAGTGAGCCGATGAGCCCGTCCTTTTTCTCACCAAGGGCAAACATCGCAGGATTGGGCATCAGGGTTTTCTGGGGGGCAAGGATCAGCAAATCGTTTTCACTGGCGGCCTCAGATAGCCCCGGCATTCCTGCCGGGCCCTCAGCCGCTGGATATGGCTGAGGCCATTGCTGTTGGACTCCCCATAGGCAAGATTGGTCTGCAAACTCCACCGTCCATAGTCGAGCCATCGGGTGATCGGCCTGCCAAGGCTGCGGTAAGTTTTGTCCTCAGTCTACCTGGACCAGCCGCACAGGCCCCGGGTGCGCGCCACCAGCTCATTCGAGGTAAGTAGCAAGAAGCCCTCAGTCTCCAGAGGCTGGCAGCACTGAAAAACAGGCGGTTATCTTCATTGCCGATCAGCTCTGTCGCCCGAGGGGATAACTTGGAGGGCTCACCTTTGGCTGCACGGGCAACCAGTTGCTGCAAGCGGGTTTTCGCTTCCTGCAAATTGACAGATTTCATGATTGACCTGACCGGCCATCTAAACTTGTTCAAAAGAACTTAGGGAGACTCTGAATAAGTCTCAAAATCAGCGATAATACGGCCATCGTCAACCGCACAGGATTCATCACCACCATGGATCAGATTACCGTCTCCGAAGCCGAGTACCAGAACAAGAAGCGTAAAACCCGCCGCGAGATTTTTCTGGAACGGATGGACAAGCTGATTCCGTGGAAGCAGTTGGAGAAGAAGGTAGCCCGATATTACCCCAAGGGGCCAGACTGGCCGGCCACCGTATCCGCTGCCGACCATGCTGCGTGAAGGCAGCATTGTGGATGCTTCCATCATTTCTGCACCAAGCTCCACGAAGAATGAAAGCGGCCAGCGCGACCCTGAGATGCGACAAACCAGAAAAGGCAACCAGTGGTACTTTGGCATGAAGATGCATATCGGCGTGGACGATACGCTCGGCTTGATCCACAGCATCGATACCACCGCTGCCAATGTCCACGACATCGTGTCCGCCGGCAACCTTCTTCACGGTGACGAGCAGCGCGTGTTCGGTGATGCCGGTTATCTTGGCATTCAAAAGCGGGATAAGCATAAAGATCGCCAAAATGTATCCTGGTTCATTGCCAAACGCCCCGGTTGTTGGCCGTTCCGGCCGCCGCTTTCTTTATTGTTTGGGGGGCAAGGTTTAAACTCCAGACATATACCGTAAGCGACTGAGTAAAGTATGGCCGCATTTAATGCACTGGAGATGCTGAAAGAAAAACAGGACGAGATTCGGCGGCTTTGTGAAAAGCACCGGGTAATGTCGTTTGGTGTTTTTGGCTCTGCTGCTACGGGGCATTTCAATGAGAGCAGTGATCTGGATTTTCTTGTGGATTTTGATCCGGCTTTACCCGCCACCCAAAAAGCTGAGGCGTTTTTCGGGCTAAAAGAAGATCTTGAAGTGATGTTTTCTCGCTCCGTGGATCTGGTCACTGTGTCCTCCTTGACCAACCCTTATTTCAGAGCCTCGGTTCTTGAAGAGCGGCATTCCTTGTATGCAGCGTGAGGCTCTCAAGTACCTTTACGATATTCTTGCAGCTGCTGAGAAGGTTCAGCGTTTTGTTGCTGGTAGCAGTGAAGACGATTATCTGAGTGATGAGTTGTTGCAGTCTGCTGTTGAGCGCCAGTTTGAAATCATCGGAGAGGCGATGGGTAAGTTACACAAGATTGCTCCGGACGAGGCTGAGCGGTTTGTCGATTATAAAAAGATGATCGCATTTCGGAACGTGCTTATTCACGGCTATGCGACTATCGATCCGGTGATTGTTTGGGGCGTGGTGGAAAGCAATCTGAATGACGTTTTGAATCAGGCGCGGGAAGCTCTGAGCGCTGATTAATCATCGAAAGTTGATATTGCAGGAATGCGTTAAAAACGGGGTCAGATGAGAACTTCATCTGACCCCAAGTTCAATCTCACCGCCGCTTCACAAAATAAACACTCAAATTCTGCCCCATCAGACTCTGCACCTCACTGCCCAGCGCCTCCGCCTGAATCTGCTTCTGAACCGGCCCGGTTGCCAGGCTGTGGCCATCCACATCCCGCGCTTTCACGAGTTTCCATTCCACCTCATTACTGGCCATGGCCATCAACTCTTTCAGCTGGGCGGTATCCTGTGGCCGGAACCATCTGTCGCGGCAGCCGCCGAGGCTGTAGAAATCGGCGTCGGCGGTCAGTTCCTGCCAGGCGGTATCGTTTCTATTGGCAAGAACCATCCGGCGGAGCTGTCGCAGCGTCTGGCGGGTGGGTTGGAGCTTGTGCTCGGCAACCAGTTTGCGAATCTGTTTGTCGCCGGAGGTTTGTTCTGCAATGGCGGTGTGCATGTGCACCACAGCGCCGGAGCCGGTGGCCTGGTTAACCAGCGCCGCCAGTGACAGTGTGGTCATGGCCGGTGAGGGCAGGCGGCCGACTTCGATCCAGTGCACCTGGTGGCCATCGGCCACAAAACGCTGGGCGATGGACCAGGGCCAGAACACGATATTGTCCATACCCATCTCGTTTGCCATGCGCGTGGCTTTGGCGATGTTGGCCAGGGATTCATCCACCGCGATCACTTCTACATCGTCCAGATAGCCCGCCAGTTCCATCGCCCGCTGACCGGACTGCGCACCGCAAACCATGATCCGAAGGGTGGCCGGGAGATTTTCCGTGTGCAGCCCCAGTTCCGTGGCCATCAGTGTTTTCAGGCTGCTTTCGGTACGATAGGCCAACTGGGACCAGGACGGCCATGCCTGGGGAACATCGGTCTTCTCCAGACAGAGCTCCTCGGCCTTCTCATCGAAATTCTGCTTGATGGCTTCCTCTTCGGCCCGATCGTAATAGCTGGCGGCCAGAACTGGCTGCAATGCCAGGGGCCAATCCACGAGGTTCCATTGGCCAAGTTGGACCGCGAAGGGCTGATGGAAGAGAGCGCCATACATCGCGGTGATCATCAGTGAGCCGATGAGTCCGTCCTGTTCCTCACCGAGGGCAAACTGGGCCTGGATGCTGTCGTTGATGGCAGAGACCAGTCGGTCTTCATCGTCTTCAGCTGCCAGGGCATAGCCGGTTCTGTCGGCGTACTGAGCGATGGCCAGTGTCAGGCGCTGTAGTCCGTCCCGAAGTTCAACGGTTTGCGCCACTTCGGCAATGATCGCCCGACGCAGCAGGGTAACCAGCTCTTCCACAGCCGGACTGGGCATCAGGGTTTTCTGGAGGGCAAGGATCAGCAGTTCATCTTCGCTGGCGGCATCCAGGAAAATCTGAGCATCCGGGTTATTCAGATCGTATTGTTGATGAATAATGGCGCTGACAAACCGGCCAAGTTCCTGATGCGGCAAACCATCCCGCTGAAGCAGCGCGATGGCATTCAGGGACAGGGCGGAATCCGCCTTGTTTACTTCCAGGTGCTGGGCGCAGGTCAGCATTCCGCTGTAGACGGAATCCCATTCGGCGCCGCTTTCCAGCAGCTTGCGGTAATGCAGGTAGGCGACATCGAACTGTCCCTGCAACCGCTTGGAATGGGCAACACCACAGAAAGCGGCGGCAGATTGCCGGTCGCAGTCCAGGGCCTGCAGGAAATACTGCTCTGCAAGCGCCGGCCGCTCGGTTTTCAGGGCCCAGTAACCCAGGTTGCAATACTGCTGAACCTGGCCCGGCTGATGGTCCAGGCTGGCATTGAATAGGGTGTGGGCTTTCTCAAGCTGCCCGTCGTCCATCTCCACACGGCCAAGCAGCCCCAGGCCACCGGCATTCTCCGGCTCCAGAGCCAGCGCTTCATTCAGATAACCCCGGCATTCCTGCCGGGCCTTCAGTCGCTGAATATGGCTGAGGCCATTGCTGTTGGACTCCCCGTAGGCAAGATTGGCCTGCAGAAGCAGGCGGGCAACCTGGGCCTGTTGGGATTGGGATACCTGGACTTGATGCTTGGTTTGCATGGGACACCTCGTGAATACAGCCGCAATTGGGAGCGGCAAAGGTCTGCAGTTTTTTGACGGTTTGCCGTGCTTTGAGGGAGGTATTGCGAAAGGTGTGCCAGTTCTCTAAATCAACCGAACAGGCCCTGGACAGCGTGCAACCAGCTCATCAGAGGTAAGTAGCAAGAAACCCTCTGCCTGGGCGACCTGCCGCTTAAGTGCGAATTTCCCAGATTAGAGGTGTTCCCTGAAATCCATGGATTCATGCAAGATGCGTACGATAACGATTTTCTGTTCATGCTCCTTGAAAAAGAGAATGTGCCTGGCCTTCTTCCCGGCCCTCTGAACCTGCATACTTAGGATACCGGGAAGCACTTCCGATCGCTCTTTGGCTAATGGATGTGCAGGGCCTGACCGGGATAGCTCTTGGAGCGCGTTACCTATTAAGGCGCTGTAACGAACCGCTTGATCACGCCCGAAGTTTTCCTCTGTGTGCAGGATTACTTCATCGAAATCCTTAGTTGCTTTTTGTGCAAACTCCACCGTCCATAGTCGAGCCATCTGCTTCAATCCTTGCGAGCGAGGTCAGCGGCGCGGCTTGTAAGGTAGTCTGTAATTTCTTCGCCGACTCCAATGCTTACAGTGCGCCCATTCTCGATGTCATCCAGACCTTCGGCCAATGCCTCGCGCAGTTTCAGGAGTTTGTTCTGGTATTGCAGTTCTTGCTCTTCTACCAGACGCAATCCTTCACGCAGAATTTCGCTTACATTCTGGTAGCGCCCGGTTTTTACTAGGGCGCCAACCAACTGCTCCTGGTGGTTGGTCAAAACGATATTTCGGGTTGCCATAGGAAGTCTCTCTCTAACGTGCACTGGCATATAATGCCATCGGGTGATCTGCCTGCAAAGGCTCGGGTAACTTTCTTCGTCAGTTACCCTGGATCAGCCGCACAGGCCCCGGATAACGTGCAACCAGCTCATCAGAGGTAAGTAGCAAAAAGCCCTCAGTCTCTGCCTGGGCAACCAGAATCCGGTCGAAAGGATCCTTGTGTATGCCGGGAAAGTGGCTCACTGCAAGAGTGTGTTGCGAGGTGATTGGCAATTCTGAATAGCCGTTATCGACAAGGCCGCGCCTCAGCAAATGAGGGTCAACCCGAAAATCTGGCCGGCCCAAGCCATTTTTGATGACAACTTCCCAAATGCTGGCAGCGCTAAAAAACAGGCGGTTCTCTTCATTGCCGATCAGCGCTGTCGCCTGAGGTGATAACTTTGAGGGCTCGGCCGCCGCCCAGAGCAGAATGTGAGTGTCCAGAAGCAGGTTCACGTCAGCCTCCGAACATGTCGACTATTTCATCCTGACCCATCCGGTCGAAATCGTCTGGCACGGTGAACTCACCGGCCATGAAGCCGATCCTCTTTTGCTGGCTTTCTTCCGGAGAATCGTAAGCGGTTACTCGGGCAACCGGTTTGCCAGCCTTTGCAATAATGAAGGCCTCGCCCTTGGCTGCACGAGCAACCAGTTGTGAGAGCCGGGTTTTTGCTTCGTGCATGTTGATGGATTCCATGGTTTGCGCACCTGAGCTTAGCTAATAAGACTTAGTCTAACACCCAGGTTTTGTGCGAGCCACCGTGAAAAAAAACAGCAATCTAAAACCAAAACAGCCGAGCTAATAGCCCGGCCGCTCTGGTTCCACTTGTCAGGTCAAGCGCCGTTAACCCTGTAGCAACTGCAACACCTGCTGCGGCCTTGCGTTGGCCTGGGCCAGAACAGAGAGGCCGGCTTGCTGGAGGACCTGGGTTCGGGCGAGCTCCGCCGATTCTGCCGCGAAGTCGGCATCGCGGATTCGGCTGTTGGAGGCCGATAGGTTCTCGGACGTTGTTGCCAGGTTTGCGATTGTGGATTCGAAGCGGTTTTGGACGGCGCCAAGTTCGGCCCGAAACCCGTTGATGCTATCAATAGCGTAATCGACAGCGATCATGGCGAGGTCCGCGCCGTCACGAGTTGAGATATCAATGTCGTTCATTGAGACAGTGTTGTCTTCAACAGTTGATGCAACGGTTTCAATTGTTTCCGTTAGTGCATCAAAAGTGCCGTCGCCATCGACATCCGCCTGGATCTCGATCGTGAAAGGCTCGCCAAATTGTGAAGAAAAGAATATCTGGTCGTTATTCGCATTCAGGTTGGCCTGAATGCCGGTATCATTGGACTTTGCGTTTACTTGGCTTACGATGTCATTCAGTGATGTGAGTCCATCAAAGCTATAGCTCGTACCATTAATATCGACGTTGAAATCAAAGCTTTCTCCACTCGCAAAAGCAGAGCTGAGCGTAAGGGCCTCTGACAACGCAGCATTAATGGTCTGCTCGGCCGGATCGTAGGTGTTACCTACGGCGTTGCTGTCAATTTGGATAGTCGGAAGGTCCGTCCCAGGACTTGCCGTGGTAGTTTCGATCTCCAAAGATCCAGAAGTGTTAGTGACGGTGATGTTATTATCACCGGTTTCTGTTCTCAATGCCGCTTGGAGAGTGTCGGCAACATCTTGATTGGATGCCCCGTCAGCGATGGTGATTGGGTCGGTCACACCTCCAAGGGTAATTTGGCCACCGTTGGTAAAATCAAAGCCTGTAGAAATATCTAGAGTTTGCGCAGCATCACCGTTAGCAATGGTGGCTTCATTGGTATTGGACACCGAATTTGCAGCTGCGGTTGCGTCATCCGTCAAATTGAAATCGACAGTACCATCGCTGGCTGTTGCGTTGGTAAAAGTGATCACGCCAGTTCCGTCGTCGCCGGACACTCCCGTAATACCATCAAGTTCGCCGTTGTAACCGGACGCCGCCTTGGCGGTTGTAATACCAGTTTCAATTGCAGTTGCAATAGAGGAAGCTCCGGTAGCGTTTGACGCAGAGACACTAACATCAACGCCGTTGATGGTAACGGTGCCTGTAATGTTCTGGTTACCATCTAAAGTTAGCCCAGAGCCACTGATGTCCACTTCCGTGTCAACAGCGCCGGCGGGCGCAATTTCAAAATTGGAGAGCTGGCTGGTTTCCTTCAAAACGGACCCAATCTGGCTCCCCCGAGAATCAAGTCCGCTGATAGCAATGGTCTCGCCGGTATTTGCGCCAACCTGAAAGGTCTGTGTCGCAAATGTGCCATCCAGCACCTTCAAACCGTTGAATGAAGTCTGGGCAGCGATCCGGTTGATCTCTTCAATCCGCTGCTGCACTTCCTGGTTCAGAGCCTGACGGTCCGAGATGCTGTTAGTGGCGTTCGCGGACTGAACGGCCAGCTCACGAATTCGCTGCAGGTTGTTGGTAATCTCATCCATGGCACCTTCAGCAGTCTGGGCGAGGGAGATGCCGTCATTGGCATTTCGCTGAGCCTGATTCAGGCCGGCAATTTGCGACTGGAAACGCTCAGAGATCGCAAGGCCAGCCGCATCGTCTTTGGCAGAGTTGATGCGCAAGCCTGAAGACAAACGCTCAAGAGCCACGTTGGCCTGCCCCTGAGAGGCGTTCAGATTACGTTGTGCATTCAGCGAAGCAATGTTGGTGTTAATGACCTGAGGCATATCAATTCTCCCTGCTCAGAGGTGCCGGAAGCTTGGTGCCAGATCTTTAATGGCAACCGTTGCCGGCTGAAATTCGTTAAATTGCCGTTTTGTAGGGTGACAAGCGAAGGGTGTGCCAGTTTCTATAATTTAAATTTATATTGCTGTTTTTAAAAAGGTTTCCAGTCACTGTGCCCGGTTTAGGAAAGTATTGCACGCCAAAGTGCTGCCGCTTGTGAGGAATTGAATTGCCGGTTTTACATTTGTTAACAAAAACAGCAAATTTTTTTCTAAAGCAACCGGGGGCGGCGCCGTTAAGAGGTGTAACAGGGCGGCGCTCCCAAACTTAAAACGGGCGCCAGACCTTTTCCATGAAATAACGACACCAGTCGAAGGAGAAGCATTATGGCTCTCGGTATTAATACGAACGTAGCGTCACTGTCCGCTCAAAATCAGCTCAGCAACTCCCAAAAGCTGAACGACCAAGCACTCGAGCGCTTATCCTCAGGCCTCAGAATTAATTCGGCCAAAGATGACGCAGCCGGATTGGCGATTTCTACTCGTTTCAACTCACAGATTTCCGGTTTGAACGTTGCAGTTCGTAATGCCAACGACGGTATCTCTCTGGCCCAGACTACTGAAGGTGCGTTGGATGAGATTACCAATAACTTGCAGCGTATTCGTGAGCTTTCAGTGCAGTCTGCGAACGCCACTAACAGTGATTCTGACCGTCAGGCTCTGAATGCTGAGGTTCAGCAGCGCCTCGCCGAAGTGAACCGGATCGCTGGTCAAACTTCGTTTAACGGCTTGAAGGTTATGGACGGCACCTTGACTGATCAGGCTTTTCAGGTAGGTGCCAACGCGGGCGAGACGATATCTTTTGGAGGATTGGATGCACGGGGCAGTAAATTAGGTGCGACGATTGCTCAAACCTCGAGCCTTACCAGCACGCCTACCAGTGTTACCAGTGAAACTACCACATTTGATGTGTCGGATTTTCAGTTTGGTGGCTCCAAGGCAACGACTGGAACCGTTGATCTTAACGGCGTAAGTTTGAATATCGATAACGCGACTACTGCCGCTGACGCCGATGCCCTGGCATCAGCTATTCAGGCGAAAATCGACGACAAAGTCGTGAACGGCACGGCTACTGAGAAAGATAAGCTGACGGGCATTAGCGTTACAGCAAATGCTGACGACCAGCTAGTATTTACCAGCAATCGGACAGAAGACGTTGATGTTACGTTTAACTTGTCTGAAGAAGGCACCACGCAGTCATCTGGTGATGTTACTGCCATTGCTGACGCAGCTAAGGAATTTCTGGGCTCTGCCGCTCTGCAGAATATCCTGGGCGTTGAAGGTGGAGGAACCATTTCTTTCACGGCGGGAGGCAATGTTGACTCGACAACTGCCGTTACTGCCGGGGCGCTCACAGTAGATATCGAGGAAAGTGATACGATTGGACAGGTTGCTGGGCGGCTGAATGCAGCGGTAGTAGCTGCTGGAGGTAATGCTGAGCAGCTCACTTTCCAAGTCGATAGTGCAGGCACTGGCATTGAAGTGGTTGCTAATGACAGCACTGATTCAGTTGATCTAACAGCAATCAGTTTTGCGGGTAACGATGGCGCAACTCTGAAATCAGGCTCTGACCCTGATCAGATTAAGGCCGCAACTACAGAAACGATTGCGACTGCATTTGAGAACAATAAGCAGGTCTCATTTGATATCGAGGTGTCGGGTGAATCCATCAAGGTTACTGATGCCAGCAATCTTCAGGATGTTGTTGCCGGCATTAATGATAAGACCAAAACGACCGGAGTTTCCGCGTTTCTGAGCTCAGACGGTAACGAAATTGTCTTTGCATCGGCAAAAGGCGAGTCTTTCACCGCTACAATTTCAGCGGATACTGATAGCGACCCCGCGAATGGTGAAGTAAGCCTTAGTGTTGATGGTAGCTCTGAGGTTTCTCTGAACCAGCTTGACATAAGCACGCGAGCTGGTTCTGATCAGGCCTTGGTGGCAGTGGATTACGCCATTGATCAGGTTAACGCTTTCCGGTCGGATCTCGGTGCGGTTCAAAACCGTTTCGAGTCTACCATTGCCAACCTGAGCACCTCGGTTGAGAATCTCAGCGCGTCTAATAGTCGTATCCTGGACGCTGACTTTGCCTCGGAAACCGCTGCACTGGCCAAGTCCCAGGTACTGCAGCAGGCCGGTATCTCCGTCCTGGCTCAGGCGAACGCCCGTCCGCAGCAGGTTCTGTCCCTCCTGCAGTAAGGGGCTAGCGGTAACGGCCGGAACCTTCGGGTTCCGGCTTAACGCCGTTTGAGGATAGCGAGGTAAAGCTATGAATGACGTTAACCTGAACAGCCCGGATCTGAAGCTGGTTCGTGCCAGTGAACAAGCGCCGGCTCGGGCAATTTCGTCATCTCAGGCCGAAGGCAGGAATGCCTCCGACCTTGCTGGTTCGTCTGCCGCGGTCAGCCAGGCTCAGAATCCCCAGTCAACTTCGGATGTGTCGAAAGCTGAAAAGCTTGAGGCTCGGAGTGAAGCGCAGCGGGAGGAGCTGGATGACGCGGTTAGCCAGCTGAACGATTTTGTTCAGAATGTGCAGCGGGATCTGCAGTTTGAAGTAGATAATGACTTGGGTCAGACGATCGTGAAGGTAGTTGATCAGTCGACCAAAGAAGTTATTCGCCAGATTCCGGATGAGCTAGCATTGAGGTTGGCAGAAAACTTGCAGCAGGATGAGCCGCTGACGTTGTTTAATATTAAAGTGTAAAGGCGGTCGCCTTTTGGTAGATATAAACGACGGTATTTCAGCACCGCCGCACCCGAGAGGGGCCGGCGGTGTTCTGCGTTTTAGGAGGGAGCCGCCCCCTCTCCCCTGGCCCCTCTCCCGCAGGGGGGAGAGGGGAAATAAACGCTTAAGTTACGGGGTGTTACAAATCGGCAGAAGAAAAGGGCAAAGTTTTGCCGCTTTTTGCCGATAAACTGAACAATGAAGAGATTCGCCCCCTTGAGGAGGCATGAGCATGGCAAACATATCATCGTTGGGTCTTGGTTCAGGCGTTCTGAATTCGGATCTGGT
>Ga0208300_100934_pt1 | contig 14867 bp, 15 predicted proteins | sample 23_taG_FD_184096 | JGI IMG/M metagenome (GOLD analysis project Ga0208300, IMG submission 184096) | Marine viral communities from Cariaco Basin, Caribbean Sea - 23_WHOI_OMZ (SPAdes) (version 2) | ecosystem: Environmental > Aquatic > Marine > Oceanic | place: Caribbean Sea: Cariaco Basin... | reverse complement strand
AACCAAACGAGAATTCAAAAGGGTTTAGGCTATAAATCGCCAAGACAGGTGTGGTTTGATTATTATCGTCAGGCTGCGTAACTAAAATCTCCCAAGTTTAGTTGTACGGATTTGACGGCAGGGGTCATAATAGTTACGGCATTAGATTTTTCAAATATATTGGAGACATTATTGGTGTCAATAACCTCATCCTCACTCTTTAACTTAAGAGGATAATAAATACTATAAATATAGACTGGCGTATTACCTTTAAGTAAAGTTTTAAGCTCAGAGTATTGATCAAATTTCTTTTCTAAGTACTTATTCAAACCAATTTCAAAATATTGTCTTGTTTGATCATTTACATTACTAATGATAGGTTTCATTTCTTCAAGTATTTTTTTAATTAATACTGGAATAGTAGCTTTTAGGACAACTGGAGTTACAGGATCTGTCATCAGAATTCCTTAAATAAGTACTTTATAGTTAGCTTTAGTATTACACTAATTCCTCACCCTTCCAACAAAATTTTAGTCGAAGTCCATCTTCTCAAGTAAGTCAAAACCAACTCATTTAACTACAGTTTTATAGTCAAATATTTTAACTACAAATCCATAGCCAAAACCTACCTCTCCATTCAGCAACTAAATAAACACTATCTTCTACGTTCCTTACCCTGCTCTGTTAAAGTAAGTCATGCAAATATCCTAATAAAAAGGATCTATCATGACCTTACTTAATACGCTTAACCTAACCTACCCCATAGTTCAAGCCCCAATGGCAGGCGGTGCCACCACACCTGAACTGATCGCGTGCGTTAGTAATTTTGGCGGACTGGGTTCATTGGGCGCTGGCATGACCGCACCTGACGTTTTAGATAGTCAAATCGATACGATTAAAAGTCTGACCGACCGTTTTTTTATGGTCAATCTGATGGTGTTGTCTGAGTATGAGTCGAGCACCTTTGATACGGCTATGCCTGCTTGGCTGAGTCAATATTACCAAGAGCATAATATAGAATTTACGTTACCTGAGCGTCCTGCACAACACTTTGCCGAACAGTTGCAAGTGCTCTATGACAATCCTGTGCCGGTCGCCAGTTTTACCTTTGGTATTATCAGCGCCGATCAAGTCCAGCGTTTGCAGCGTCTAGGGACACGCGTCATCGGTACGGCCAATCATCCATTGGAAGCCAAGCTATGGGCGGATATAGGTGCGGACGCGGTGTGTGTACAAGGAGTGGAAGCAGGCGGTCATCGTGGCGGCTGGTTACCACAAAGCGAAACCGATCCTTTGGGATTATTGACGCTGATTGGCCAAACGCGCGTTTATACTGATATTCCGTTGATTGCAGCGGGTAGCATTATGACGGCACAGGATATCAGAGCGGTACAAACAGCAGGTGCTGAACTTGCGCAACTGGGGACGGCATTTTTAACCACAGATAAATGCGGTATCAATGGCACTTATAAACAAGCGCTACTTGATGCCAGTGAAAGGGCACGAAGTACTGAGACGCGCTTAACTCGCCTGTTTTCCGGCAAGCTTGCGCGTGGTTTATTAAACAATTATTTGCAAGATTTTGCACAATTTGAGAGCGAGCAGAACCTACCGCCCTACCCACAATTGAATGCCATGACCAAATTTATGCGGGCGGATGCGACTAAGCGCTTGGACGCAGAGTGTCAATCTTTGTGGGCAGGACAAGGCGTCGCTTTGGTTAGAGATGAGGATACAACGACATTGCTAAAGCGCCTTATAAAAGAATTATAGCTTACTTATCTTTAAGCCCTGCCCGAAACCTTTTATAATCTTCCGCCGTCTGATCTACCGCCTCTACCATCGGTATGTGGCCAACCTTAGGCATCGTAATGACCTTCGCTTGCGGCATTAATTTTTTCATTATGACTGCCGTCTCAGGCTTTATAATTTTGTCCTCAGCACCCCAAACGACAAGCGTTGGAATATTGTACTCGGCGATGACTTTGGCGCGTGCCTCCACATTGTCTTCCGTGATCTGCTTAAGGATGTTGGCATGCAGCTCTCGGTTGGCAATGTTGCTCTGAGCAAAGACGGCTTGCACGGTTTTGGGAATATAGGGCGTGTCGTACATGACCAAATCATATAAGGCAAAATAGTCATCCGCATTCTTGACCAACAGCGGGCTATCTTCAAGACTACCATCGCCAAACCTGTCTTCTGGAAACCCTGCTGACCAAAAGCCACCACTGTCGAGTAACCACAAGCTTTTGACGCTATCAGGGTACATGGCTGCGTAGGCGACACTGATACCGCCGCCCATCGAGTTACCGCCTACGTGGACACCACCAGCCAAGCCTTTAGCTTGCATGAGCTCGTGCATACGCTGCGCTTGGGCATCCGTACGGTAGTCGGCTTGCTGCGGCTTACTCGACTCGCCAAAGCCCAACAAGTCAGGAATGATTAAATGATAATCTCCCAATTCTTTAGCAATACGGGTAAAGTTGTCTTTGTTCGCCCCAAAGCCATGGATCAATAACAAAGGCTCACCATTTAAGTTACCGCCTTCTAGATAGGTCATGGTATCGCCAGACGCCAGCGTAAATACCTTTTTTTCAAGGTCGGCTTTATTTCGCTCATACTGTACGAGCTTTTGGGCGGTGTTGACTGTCACGGTATTGGGTGTGGTACATCCTACGACCGAAGCCAATAGTAATGCGGTGATACTGGCGCGCAATAATGTCATCAAAATCTCCTTATTCATCATAGACAAAAAGCTTATCGCAATTTTTAACTCGCCATAAAACTATAGCGGATAACGACCCATTAATCTTTATTTAATAAGAACGCGACAGCCGCTTTTGCATGAATAGCCGTGGTATCAAAAACGGGTATCGGACTGTCCGCTTGCGTGATCAGTAGGCCAATCTCTGTACAGCCTAGTATCACGCCTTCAGCGCCTTGCTCAGCAAGGGCTTTGATGACATCGACGTAATAGTGACGCGAACTGTCTTTTATTTGCCCTTGGCACAGCTCCTCGTAGATAATGCGATGTATCTCTGCTCGTGCCTCCTCTTCTGGTATCAGTACTTGTAAGCCTGCATCCATCAGATGCTGCTTATAGAAGTCTTGCGTCATGGTAAATTCGGTGCCGAGTAAAGCAATCTTGGTCAGGTTTTGTTCTTTGATCGCATTAGCAGTCGCATCAGCAATATGAATTATTGGTAACTTGGTCGCCTCTTGTACATCATCCGCAACTTTATGCATGGTATTGGTCGCGATTAACAGTCCTTTCGCGCCAGCCGCTTGCAAGCGTGTGCCACTACTTGCCATGATGTTACCCAACTCATCCCATGCGCCTTGCGCTTGTAACGCACCGATTGGCGCAAAGTCCACACTATGAATGAGTAGGTCTGCTGAATGTAGACCGCCAAGCTCAGCCTTGACCCCTTCATTAATCAGGCGGTAATAGCTTTGGGTACTCTCCCAGCTCATACCCCCTATAACGCCCAGTGTGTTTTGTTGATGATTTGGCATGTATACCCTCACATTTGTCGGTTTTTTAGTACGGTAGACTCAGTTTTTTAGCATACTTTTTTTATAGAAGCAGGACAATATAATATGGTAAAGCCCAAAGTGAGTAATAACGATTTTACCCGCTTATCATCACAAGGTATCATGAGCGCTACTAGCCAACCATCTCCTGACTCACGAGCATTTATCCGCTCACCATTATCTGCATTCATACGTGCCAGCATTATCCGCTGCGCGTAGCGATCGCCCTGTAGGACACCCTTAATATTATGGCCAAACTCCCTCTCATCAGAATACGCATACGGCGCAAGTACTACCGCCTTATTTTTACCGGTCTTATGGCATTGATGATGTCTTTGATTATCTCGTCAGCGTTACTACTCGTCAAAGTCGGCTACGTCGATGGCTTCTTTACCGAGCTTTTGCACTCCTGGGGTCTGGCCTTTATTTTTGCGTGGCCAAGTGCTTATGTCTGTGCCTATATGGTGCAAGAGCATGTGCTCAGTCACATTGAGTTTTATTAAGTAAGCACAGCCCACAAGTGATATCACTACCTCATAAAAACCGCTAAGATAGTCTGCAAACTGTTCTTAATGAGAGAGTGCTATGAGTCAACCAAAGCGCACTATTGAGCATTTACTAAAACACGGCGCGCTCCCCATCAGCCGCGTCGATGCAGCGGCTACCCACCTTGGAATCTATCCCACTAAGCAGACATGGCTGGCGTTTTTTGATAAAGCGCTGCTGATTATTGGCGCGGTAGCACTGGTCCTGTCTCTTGTTTTCTTTATCGCCTATAACTGGCAAAACATGGGCAAGATGGGTAAATTTGCTTTGGTTGAAGGGGCGTTGGTCATCACCATCGCTCTCTATGTTGGTCTTCATTTTACAAGACGGTTTAGACAACGATTTCAGCTCATTCGCCAGTTATTACTACTCATCGCCAGTATTATTACTGGTAGCTTATTGGCTTTATTTGGGCAAATTTATCAGACGGGCGCAGATACTTGGCAGTTATTTTTCACATGGGCTCTATTGATTACGCCATGGGTCATGATCGCGCGTTTTCCTGCGCTGTGGCTACTGTGGTTGGCGCTTATTAATACCTGCTTAATGCTGTACTTCGATGTCACCAACCTGCCGTTTATCGACACAGGCTTTCAACATCACTTTCAGGTAGCGATCCTGTCGCTATTGAACCTTATCGCCTTATACGGCTGGCTCAGCGTTTTTGATCATCAACGCGCCACTTTTTCTAGTCATCCTTTTGATACTACGACTCATAATAGTAACGCTGCTATTAGCGTAACAAGTGTGCAAAAAGCATCCAGCTTACACTGGAGTACGTATGTCGTCGGTTTCTTGAGCACCTGCTTTGTGACGTATCTTGCCACCATCAGTGCCTTTGACGATGGTCCTATTTTTGTCACGCTGATGTCGATCACACTATGGTTAGGCTGGTGCGGGTTTATGCTTTGGCATTTTTATCAGCGCCGCGTGGATTTACTCATGCTCACTTATCTGGCGTTTTCTCTTATTACTGGGGTGATGGTTTGGGTAGGACGATGGCTGTTGGACGATTCTAACGCTGCTGGCTACTTAATATTAGCGCTGCTGCTGATTGGGATGAGTTCAGCCGCAGTGATATGGCTACGCAACGCTGCGCACTTAGATAGGGGCAATAAAACCCAGCCAGTCAGAAGAGGCGCAGACGATGAATGAAAAGATGAATAAAGAGAGGCAAGTACTGGCTGAGCTAAAAAACCTTGGTGTCATTGATCGCAACTTGTCTGATGCCAATGAAATGAGCGCAGATATAGACAGCAGCAAAAGGGCTAATGACGATCCTTGGTTCTTACAGTTATTTTTTGGCTTTAGTGGTGTCTTGGCGAGTTTGTTTTTCATTGGGTTTTTATCACTCATATTATGGGAAACCAATGTTTTTGACAGTACGCTCGGTACATTTGTTATGGGCCTATTACTGAGTGTCGCAGGATTGGGGTTATTTAAAAACAAGCATATGCGCCGCCACAGTTTTTGGGCCAGTTTGGCCTTTGCCATCAGCGCTGCGGGTCAGTTATACCTCATTTTTGCATGGTTGGACGCCGACATAGACCAGCCTCTGAGTATCTGGCTATTTTTGCTGTTTCAGAGCGCAGTGACCATCATGATGCCAAACTTCGTGTATCGTTTGTTAAGTAGTATGGCCGCACTGGGCAGTATGGTCTATCTGCTTAATTATTATCAGCTGACCGAGGTCAGTTTGGCGCTACTGGCACTGATTACTATTGGGAGCAATCTACAACGTTATACGCTATTGCGTTACGCTCCTAGCAAGTGGCACTTAAGTGCTTTTGAGGTCAGTAAAGCACTCATGTACGCCAGTGCGTTGACACTGCTTGTCTTCTCAGTCTATGTGGCTGCGGGCGAGTCCAGATTCCTCTTGGTAGACAGCAATGAGGCATTTCACTATAACTACTTCGTCGCACAAGGACTGCTGGTAGCGACTAGTCTATATGCGGTCTACCTTATTCTCAAACGTTACGATGTCAAACTATGGTCAAAACATGGCGTTATCGCGGGCGGCGCCACCATCGTTCTTGGCATAACGTCGATTTATGTCTCAGGCTTACTGGCCACCAGTTTGCTTATTATGATCGCCATAGCCAACAGTCAGCGCACCTTGTTAGGCCTCAGCGTTTTTGCCTTGGTTTGCTACGTGTTTTGGTATTACTATCAACTCGATACCTCCTTACTTGTTAAGTCCGGCTCGATGCTCATCATCGGCATCGTTCTATTGCTACTGCGCTGGCTCGTCATCAAACGGTATTTCATGGACAATCTCACTGCTCCTGTTGCTAGTGACTTTACCAAAAGTACAAAGCCACCAAGCAGCATTACCAATAGTCAGGAGCGTCAGCCATGACAGACAATATCTTGACTAAACGTGCGTCTAAGCCCGCCTCCAAGCCCTCCACTCATTGGAGCCAAAAACGCGCATTCACCATTGCCGTTGCTCTATCTGGACTAATAATAATTTTAATCGTCATGGCGCTTAGTGTGGTGAAATACGAGACGCATCTTATGACTGGCGATACGGTGTTATTAGAGCTCGCTCCAGTAGATCCGCGTGGCTTTATGCAAGGGGACTATATGACGCTTCGTTATGACTTGGAGCGTGATATTTTGGAGAGATTGGCGACAGCTAGTGACCGCGACAAACCCTCTGATGGCTATGTGATAGTCGCATTAGATGAACACAACGTTGGCCACTTTGTGAGCTTGGCTGACAGCCATCAGCCTGCCACTTTAGCCCATAATGAGAAAGCCATTCATTACCGTAGGCGTCATAGCTCGATACAGATTGCGACCAACGCTTACTTCTTTCAAGAAGAGAATGCCGAGGCTTTTGAGGCAGCAGAATACGGTGTGTTTCGTCTCAACGATAATGGTGAGCCGCTACTGGCCAGTCTAGCCAACGAAGCGTTTGAAGTGATAGAACCAAAAGAGCGGATTAAAGCGCCATTGGATAACCCACCCGACTAGACGATGACTAGGTGGTGGCGAGAAGTCACGGATAACCTTACTTAACCAAATAAGTACTGATAACGATAAGGTGGTCTTACTACTGTGGTGATCGAATTGTACGCTTCTCTACGGAGCGTTGATTGCCAATAACCTAATAACTAAAGTACGATTACTCAAAAATAAATAAAGGAAATTAACATGCGTAGTGCCACTTATAACACCTTTGGTAAACCCACTGAAGTATTGAGCTTAGGCGATAGTCCTGTCCCCGAGCCAAAAGCGGGTGAAGTCCGTGTCAAAACCATACTGGCCTCTATTCACAATCATGACCTGCTGACCATACGCGGACAGTATGGCTTTAAGCCTGAGCTGCCAGCAATCGGCGGTAGCGAAGCGGTTGGGATTGTCGATGCCATCGGCGATGATGTCAAAAACGTCAAAGTCGGTCAGCGCGTCGCTGCTGCTAGTGTACAGGCCACATGGGCGGAGTACTTCGTCGCCGCAGAAGACATGGTGTTCGCCGTTCCTGATGACTTAGAGGACGAAATAGCCGCCCAGCTTATCGCTATGCCCCTTAGCGCCTTGATGGTGATCGAATTTTTAGAACTAAAAAGCGGGCAATGGGTTATCCATAATGCGGCCAATGGGGCGGTCGGTACCTCACTCGCCATGCTGGCCGCAGCGCGCGGTATCAACACCATCAATGTCGTCCGTAGTGCCGATGCCGTAGCAGAATTAGAAGCGCTCGGTATCAAAAATAACATCAACTCATCAGATGAGGACTGGAAAGATCAAGTCCGTCAAATCATTGGCGACGATAAAATCAGCGGCGCGATTGACTCTGTCGGCGGCAAGTCCAGCAACGACTTGCTATCGTTACTGGGGCATGGCGGCACATTGGCATCGTTTGGTATTATGTCAGGGCAACCAATGGCGCTCGACCCAACCAACATCATCTTTAAACAAGTGACGATTAAGGGCTTTTGGGGCAGTAAAATCAGTCAAGAAATGAGCGTTGAAAACAAACAGCGCTTGATTGATGAGCTGATCGAACGCGCGACCAACGGCAACCTCAAACTGCCGGTTGAAGCGACTTTTGATTTGGCTGATATCAAAAAAGCAGTCGATGGCAAATTGCAGTCAAACAAAAACGGTAAAGTATTGCTTAAGCCTTAATAAGTAACGCACCCTCACATTGATGGCTAAACCCGTCACCTCAAAACATATACAAAAGCCCATTCGTATTAATATAACAATACAGTGGGCTTTTTTTGTTTTAATGATATAGGTAAGTCATTAACAATGACCGCCAATAATGTCTATCAATAATAATGTTTAATAAGGATATAACCATGTCTAACAACACAGCATCAAACACCACTTTTAAAGCCTTGGTCGTCGAAGAGAGCAATGACGGTGAATTTAAAAAAAGCATCAAAGAACGCAATGTCAGTGACTTGCCAGACAATGACCTGCTAATCGAGGTGCATTACTCCTCGCTCAACTATAAAGATGCGATGTCGGCTTCGGGTAATAAAAGAATCACCAAACACTATCCGCACACGCCCGGTATTGATGCAGCTGGCGTCGTCGTCAGCGACAAATCTGGCACCTTTACCGAAGGCCAAAAGGTCGTGGTATTTGGTTATGATCTGGGCATGGATACGCCGGGTGGGCTAGGGCAAATGATTTCTATACCTGCCGACTGGGCAATAGAATGTCCAGAGTCATTGATGCTAAAAGAAGCCATGATCTATGGTACTGGCGGCTTAACGGCAGCCTTAAGCGTGCAAAAATTAGAAAAAATGGGCGCTACGCCCAGCGATGGCCCAGTTGCCGTCACGGGTGCAACAGGCGGCGTCGGTAGTATCAGTATCGCTATTTTAAAGCAGCTGGGCTATGACGTCATCGCCTTCTCAGGTAAACCTGAACAAAGCGAGCATCTAAAAGAGCTTGGCGCAAGCGAGGTGCGTCATCGCGATACCATCAATGAGATCGGTAGCAAACCTATCGGCCGTGAACTGTGGGCCAATGCCATCGATACGGTAGGCGGCGATTATCTAGCAAACTTGCTCAAACAAACTAAAGCTGGCGGCGCGGTCACCAGTTGCGGGCTGGCAGCATCACCTGAGCTCTCGATGACGGTAATACCTTTTATCACTAGAGCGGTATCCCTGCTCGGTATCGACTCGGTCTATATTCCGTTGACGGATAAAAAGGCCATCTGGCAACGTGTCGCCACCGACATGAAACTGCCCAATCTGGACAGCTATGGCGAAGAGATTACGCTTGAGCAGACGCCAGAGTATTTAGATAGATTTATCGCGGGCAAAACCGTGGGGCGTTATGTGGTGAATGTGAAGGGTTAGGATTTAGTTTAGAGCTTTTGATACAGATAAATCAAGGCAGCACTCTTTTGGGGTGCTGCCTTTTTTAGCAACATCTTCAATTTTTCTTTGAAATGTAAACTGTTGTGAGTCGAAAGTGATTCGATTGCTCGCTTTATACACTGTATTATTAAAAGTTCGTTTGAAAATTAAAATCACCTCAAATAAATTAACTTTTGTTCGATAATTTAAATAGACTTATGTTAGTATTTATAGTGAGCTAAATTTTATTTTAACTCACTATTTTTGAGAGTATCAAACATATGCTCTTGATAACTCTAATAAACCTAAATCAAAGGTGGTAACAGTATGTCAAATTATGTTAAGTATCCTAACAGCGATACATGGCATTGGTGCAAAAATTGTTCAAATTATCCTAGTAGTGTTGGATCTACAAGCTCAACCAAACCTACATCTGGAGAGCTGTGCAATCAATGTCAATCTAAACAAAAAAGTGGGAATTGTAATTGATAAATGAGACTCTATTTTAAATCAACGGTTGGAGAATACTTCTTAAGTAGTGTTCTCCTTTTATATAGAAAAAAATTTGTATAATATCTATCAAATATTTACTTCATCCAAAGTTAATCAGTTGCAAACAAACAAGAACAGACCTGCGGATAATGCTACTACCAATATGCTAGCCATAATGGTGCTAACCCACAACTTCCTCGCTTTTTTATACTAACTCTTGTTCAGTAATATCGGAATATACTGTATTATTTTTTATGTTTTTGACACTGTCCTTAAAGTAAAAAAATTGCCTAAAAGTCCTGTTAGTACAGCCAACGCTATAAAAAATCTGGTCTGGCCAAAAGAGCTATACGTCTGCATACTCAACAAATACATTAACAACAAATCGACTGTGTTGATGCCAATTACAATAAAAAAATGATTAGATACATTTTGCGACAGCAAAACCGAGACGGGCCAAGAATACCTAGAAATAATTATTCTAAAAACAAAAAAAAGCACCCAACCAAGTTGAGTGCTTTTTTATTTATGACAAAATGTATATCAATTCGAAAAATTTGAGTAGCAAGGAAAACGAGTGATAGCACTACATTAAGTAGGCTAAACGATTTTGACGATGCTAATCAGATTTTTGGTTTGCTCTGATTAAAAGCTATTCCCACTCAATTGTAGCAGGTGGCTTGCTCGATACATCATAGGTCACGCGTGAGACGTCTTTGATTTCATTCATGATGCGGTTTGATACCGTCTCAATCAAATCATACGGCAGATGGGCAAAGCGTGCGGTCATAAAGTCTACCGTTTCAACGGCACGTAGCGCAATCACCCACGCATAGCGGCGGCCATCGCCGACCACGCCGACCGATTTAATCGGTTGAAATACCGCAAACGCTTGCGCCGTCTTGTCATACCAGCCTGAACGCTCAAGCTCTTGCATAAAGATGGCATCGGCCAAACGCAGGATATCGGCATATTCTTTTTTGACTTCGCCCAAGATACGCACGCCCAAACCTGGACCTGGGAATGGATGACGATAGATCATTTTTTCTGGCAGACCCAAAGTGATACCCAACTTGCGCACTTCGTCTTTAAAGAGGTCACGTAACGGCTCAACCAATTCAAACGCTAAGTCATCCGGCAGACCACCAACGTTGTGATGGCTCTTAATGACGTGTGCCTTACCTTGATGCGACTTGGCAGATTCGATCACGTCTGGATAGATCGTACCCTGTGCCAAGAACTCAACAACTTTGCCATCGCTTTGCTCGCTGACTTCACGCGCACTATTGGCAAATACGTCGATAAAGGTCTTACCAATGATTTTACGTTTGGCTTCTGGATCAGACTCACCCGCCAGCGCATCTAAGAACAAGTCTTCGGCATCGACACGAATGACTTTAACACCCATGTTTTCAGCGAATACTTGCATGACCTGATCGCCTTCATGCAGACGTAAGAGGCCATTATCAACGAACACACAAGTCAGCTGGTCGCCAATGGCTTTGTGCAAGATTGCTGCGACCACTGAACTGTCGACACCGCCTGATAGACCTAGCAATACTTGCTTGTCACCGATTTGCTCTTTTAACTGCTCGACACGCATATCAATAATATTGTCAGGCGTCCACTCACCTGCACACTCACAGATCTGATGGACAAAACGGCTGAGCAACGCTTGCCCTTGTAAGGTATGCGTCACTTCTGGGTGGAACTGTAGACCGTAATATTGCTTGTCATCATTGGCCATGATCGCAATCGGACAGCTTGGCGTACTGGCGACGATGTCGAAGCCTTTAGGGGCTTCTATTACTTTGTCGCCATGACTCATCCACACATTTAGCTTGGCTGACTGACCGTCAGTTTTACTGTCTTCAATGCCTTCAGTCAGCTGCGAGTGACCATTTACTTCGATCGTCGCGGCACCAAACTCATGAATGTCACTGGCATGAACCTGTCCACCGAAACGATCCGCCATCGCTTGCATACCGTAGCAAATACCCAAGACTGGTACGCCCAAGTCAAACACCGCATCGTTGATACGTGGACTGTCGTCTGCGTGCACACTCTCAGGGCCACCCGACAGGATGACGCCTTTTGCGCCAAAATCGATGATGCGCTGGCTGTCGATATCATAAGGGAACATTTCACAAAACACCCCAGAGTCGCGCACACGGCGGGCGATCAACTGGCTGTATTGCGAGCCAAAATCGAGAATTAAAATGCGGTCTTCTTTGATTGCAGGCGTGGCAGTGGTCATAGATCGATATCCATCAATAGATAAATTGGTGCCCTATTTTAACAAGTTTAGGCACGCTATTGGCTATTAGATGTTCAATTATTCACAGTTATGTATAAATATTTCATTTTTAGGAAGATAAGCGCGAAAAAAGAAGGTCAAGCAGAATGCACGATAAGAGGGCGGAAAACTGCCAAATACTTTTTGTACATAATTCAATAAATGCAACCAGATATTATTCGCTAGTATAAACAGCAGCTTATCATAAAATCATGGAGATGAATGATGACCACACCCGACCAAAAGCCGCCTAAGGATACGCAGGCTTACGTCCTAACGAAGTCCGCTATAGACCATACCACCGAGACCAAACATATCCATCAATTCAATGAATACGCCATTCGCCATACCGTCTCATTAAGTGACATCGTCGGTCTTACTAAATTTGGTTTGCACCTTGTGCGGGTTGAGGCAGGCGATGAGACGACGACGCATCACTATCATGAAGAGTCAGATGAGTTCATTTATATGCTGTCGGGCGAGCTTTCGCTACGCTATGGCGATGAGCAATATCAATTAAGCGCTGGTGACTTTGTGGGCTTCCCTGCGCATGGCGCGCCGCACTCGATGCGTAATGATAGCGATGCCGATGCCACTTACCTGATGGGCGGCAATAGGCCACCGATTGACATTACCCTGTATCCGGACATCAAGCGTAAGATGTACAACATTCATGGGGAAAAAGAGTATGTGGATTTGGAAGATTTGGGTGAGGTTTGAAAAGAGTGTTAGTTGCTAAATAAGCCCGTGTTAATGGTTGTTTTAAACAACTACCAACATGGGCTAACTAGGTGATTTACTTTTTCAAATGAACGACTAAATGTTATTTACCTTTAAACTCAGCCTCACGTCTCTCCACCATCGCCATCGCGCCCTCACGCGCATCTTCTGAATAAAACAAATCTGGCAGATAGCTATGAATATTTGCCAGTGCCGCGCCGACGCCACTACGGCTGACATCTTGTGCCGACGACAGTAGGCTTTTTACACCAAGCGGAGCCGCTTGGCAGATCTCTTTGGCAATCGTGAGCGCTCGCTCATATTCGGTGCCGTTTTCTACCACTTCACTGACCAGATTGAGTCGATCTGCCGTCTGTGCATCGAACGCTTTGCCAGTGAGCAGGTACGGCATGGCTTTTTGCCAACCTGCCGCTTGTACAAATCGGACGGTTGCTCCGCCAAACGGCATGATACCGCGCTGCACTTCCATTTGCGCAAAATTGCAGTTGCTACTTGCAATAACCACATCACTGTTGAGCATCAGCTCAATCCCAGCGGTAAAGCACGTGCCTTGCACCGCGACGACCACAGGTTTGCAGCGTAATTTACCGCTAATGCCCCACGGATCGATTTGGCTATCGTCAAACTCAAACGCGCCTTTGTCCCATTTGTCTTGTAGCTCCATCAGATCCAGACCGGCAGTGAAATGCTCACCATGGGCGAAGATGAGCGCACAGCGTAGATGATTGTCGTTTTCGTAGTCAGTGAGCGCCTCAGATAACTGCTTAATCATATGGCTATCAAAGGCGTTGCGTTTGTCCGCGCGATTAAGTCCAATCAGGCAAATATAGCCGTCGGTTTGATAAGTGATGCGATTGTCGGTGTGTTGATTGCGGTCCGTGGTCATGACTTTATCCTTGTCGAAACTGGCGTTGTGAGAGCGTTATTAGAGGGGCAATTGCTATAAACTTATTTTTATTAACGTGCTTTTAATATAATCATCCTTACACTAGAACACAAGCAATAACACCGTGCGGCACCCTACCCATGACGGATAGCAGCGCACCTCATTATCAGTTGACCTTGCCCTTGATAAATGCAACTATTATTGAGCTTTATAGCGTTGCCACTCTCACTTGCTGGCACCATCGAACAATGGAATCACGGTCTTATGGAATTTTGGCACGGCTTTTTGCTTATCACCAGCGTTCACTTGCTTGCTGCCGCCTCACCTGGCCCTGATTTTGTCTTGGTATCGCAGCAAACCTTGGCAAAAGGTCGGCGCACGGGTCTGATTTGTAGCTTTGGCATTACTTTGGGCTTGGCTGTACATATTATCTACTCGGTGTTGGGTCTGGCGACCATCATCGCCCATTCGCAGCCGTTATTGACCGCGATTAAGTGGCTGGGCGGTGGGTATCTGATTTATCTGGGTTGGCAAGGGATTGGGGCCAAACCCAAAAAGCCATCAGATTTAGCAAATTCAGCAGACTCGGCAAGGTCAGCTGTTAACGTTTTACAAGATGTGCTTACCCATCAAACCACGATTTCTAATAAAAACCTCTCTACCAAAAAACCATCTGACAATACCGACTCAACTGCCGCTATTTTGCGTCGTGGCTTTTTTTGTAATGTCTTTAATCCAAAAGCGCCCGTGTATTTCGTCGCGATATTTACCCTCGTTCTCTCACCAGACATACCCCTTTGGCAGTTGGCCATCTATGGCGTATGGATGATGGTCTTGCAGATGGCATGGTTTAGTACGGTCGTCATGCTGCTCTCTATCCCAGCGATCCATCGCCGCTTCCAACGTTTTGAGCATTGGATAGACCGCGTCTTGGGATCAGCGATGATCGTATTGGGGTTAAATCTTATTTTACGTAGCCGATAAGCCGTTCGTTCCTTGTGAAATCTGCTAAACTGGTTGATTATATTCAGATATCAAAGCCCCACACTATGACAAGTAAGCC
>Ga0208300_100932_pt1 | contig 14899 bp, 9 predicted proteins | sample 23_taG_FD_184096 | JGI IMG/M metagenome (GOLD analysis project Ga0208300, IMG submission 184096) | Marine viral communities from Cariaco Basin, Caribbean Sea - 23_WHOI_OMZ (SPAdes) (version 2) | ecosystem: Environmental > Aquatic > Marine > Oceanic | place: Caribbean Sea: Cariaco Basin | collected... | reverse complement strand
TTTTGGTGGTGGCGACCGGCGCTGAACCTAAGATACCACCGTTTAAAGGTGCTGATCTTGCAGGCGTGTTTACGCTACGTAGCATGAGCGACGCCAAAGCCATCAAAGAGGCCAGCCAAGATAAGCAGGTGGTCATCGTGGGTACTGGGTTTATCGGCATGGAAGCTGCAGCGGCGTTATCGCAAGCAGGCGAGGCCGCTTCAATCACTGTCATTGGTCGTAGCGCGCGGGTAATGAGCAATATCGTCTCTGAGGCAGTGAGTAATGCGCTCATCAAACTGCATGAAGAAAATGGGGTGCGCTTTGTGTTTGGTGCAGGTGTTGAGAGCATCGATGGAGACGGCAGTCACGTCAGCGGTGTCACACTGTCAGACGGCAGTACGCTGGCAGCGGACGTGGTGATTTTGGGTACAGGAGTAGCACCGCGCACCGATCTACTTGAGCAGGTCGATGATCCTGATGGCGTACAAGTCGATAACGAGTTGCAGCTGCGCGATGGTGTGTATGCGCTAGGCGATATTGCCAAAGCTACCAATCAAATGGGACGTATGCGTATTGAGCATTGGCGCGTCGCCTTACAGCATGGCATGGTAACGGCTGCTGCTATCTTAAATGAAGACAATGACCACTCGCTAGAGGAACGTATCCCTTTCTTTTGGACGGCGCAATATGGTAAGAGCCTGCGCTATAGTGGTCATGCCGCGACGCCAGATAAAGGCATTTTATTTGGTACGCCTGACGATTTAGATTACATCGAGTACTATTTTGACGACGAAGGAGAGAATACTCGCGCTAGTGCCGCCAGCTCCCTAGGCCGAGACAAAGAGCTGATTGCTTTTAGCGAATTATTACGCCGTGGTCATACGCCAACCCGCGCTCAAATCAATGCAGGATTCGATATTATCGAGCAAGCCTATGCGCTATCACCATAGACTAATTAGCGGTTAATAATTATCATAAAGGCTGTCCTAGTATATTAGGTCAGCCCTTTTTATTAGCAATCATGTTTAGCCCGAGAGAGTACCCAAATGACTGATACCGCGAAAAACAAAAAAACTGACAATGACACTGCTGACAAAGCAGCAAAAGTATTTTTACGGCAAGCGGATGCTAATGATGTGAGCGCTTTAGAGCAACTCTTAAACCTCTGCTATCGCCAAGATGAAGGCTGGACCAATGAGGCCGATTTGGTGGGCGGTATTCGCACCACGGCAGACGAGCTAGCTGGCGTCATTGCCAATCCTAAGCACTATGTTTTTGTTTATCCACAGACCGATACCGGCGAGCGCGGCGGCAAGGAGGTAGGCGAGCTATTGGGCTGCATAGCTGTCGATATAAAGGTCGAGACAGGTTCAGATAAAAAATCTCATAGCAACAAAGCTTATATCGGTATGTTTGCCGTGCATCCAGAGCTACAAGGAGCGGGCATCGGTAACGTGATATTGCAGGCCGCCGAAACTTTCGCTGAAAGACATCTAAAAAGTAACAATCAACCCACCCGTCTTACTATGTCCATTTTAAGTCACCGCCCCGAGCTATTAGCCTACTATCAGCGCCGTGGCTATCAGCTAAATGGTAATAGTATGCCGTTTCCTATCGATGGCAATAATGGCGAGCCTAAGCGCGATGACTTAGTGCTATTGGAGCTTGAGAAAATCGTTAACGCATAACAGCGGACTTTATGCGCCCCAAAAGTGACCAAAAGTCATAAACAGCCCAATACTGAGCAAGATAAATGCCACAATAATTAAGCGCTTGAACCAGTTAAAAGCAGGCAAGCGGGTCGCAGGGTCATCAGACATCAAAAATGCAAACAAGAACAATAAACTTGCTGCTAAAGTCATAATGCCTAGGCCCACGGGTAATATAAAAAGGTACACCTGCCACACAGTCATCTCGCAACGGTTATTATTAAACGCATCATAGCAGTATCAGGATTGTGCTGTCTGTATGTGGTTTTACACTAAAGCAAAAATAGACAATAAAAAAGGCCATTTGTTAAAAATAGCCTTTCTTCTCATTCAGTCTGTCTAACGCATTGTCACAAACTCTTCTGCACCGGTTGGATGAATAGCAACGGTATTATCAAAGTCTGCTTTGGTCGCGCCCATCTTCACTGCTACGGCAAACCCTTGCAGCATCTCATCGACACCGTAACCGATGCCATGTAGGCCAATGATTTTTTCTTCCTCACCTAAGCACACCAGCTTCATCACGCACTTTTGGCGATGCTGCGTCACCGCGCTATACATCGAGGTAAAGGTCGAGGTGTAGCACTTAATGTTGTCTTTGCCATGTAGCTCCACCGCGTCAATCTCTGACAAGCCAATCGTACCAATAGCAGGATGAGTAAAGATTACCGTTGGTACTAAATCATAAACCAAATGCTCGTCAGTCTTATCATTGAACAAGCGCTCTGACAATCTGCGACCTGCCGCGATAGCTACTGGCGTCAGATCAATGCTGTTTTCGATAATGTCACCAACTGAATATATGCCCTCAACATTGGTATTCTGGAATTTATCGACTTTGATTTTACCATTGGCAGTCGTCTCGACTCCGGTCACTTTCAAGTTGATATTGTCAGTAGACGGCGCGCGGCCAATCGCCCAAATCAGACAATCAACCGTATCTAGCGTACCATCTTTAGTAAATAGCTCTAAGCTGCCATCTTCGTTTTTATTGACCTCAGTGAGCGTAGTGTTGGTATGTAGATGAATACCGTCTTGCTCCATCTCTATCAGCAGCGCCTCGACGATAGTATGATCAAACGAGCGCAGCGGCGAATGCTGGCGCACGTATAGATGCACCTCAGCGCCTAAGCTGTTGAGTACGCCTGCAATTTCGACAGCGATATAACCTGCGCCTGCGATAGCGACGCGTTTGGGCAAATGAGTCAATTCAAAGAAGCCATCAGAATCGATACCGTGCTCTGCGCCTGGGATATCAGGGAAAATAGGATGACCGCCCGTCGCAATCAAAATATGGTCAGCAGTGATTTGCTCGCCATTGACCTCAACCGTATTGGTATCGACGAATTTAGCAAAGCCTTTAATCACTTCCACGCCATTTTTGGCTAAGTTATTGTCATAAGAGCGATGGATATTCTCGATGTACTGCTGACGGCTTTGAATGAGTTTTTGAAAATCGAAATTCTTTAACTCAACCTCGAATCCGTAGTCTGGCGCGTACTTCTCAATCGCCTCAGCGACTTGCGCGCCGTACCACATCACCTTTTTGGGTACGCAGCCCCAATTGACGCAAGTGCCGCCTAATTGCTCCGCTTCGATAATCGCGCACTTTTTGCCATAGCTTGCTGCACGGTTAATGGAGGCAATACCGCCGCTACCGCCGCCAATGGAAATATAATCGTAATGCTTTGTCATTGTTATGTCTCTTCATTAAGTTTCGGTACAGTTTTGAACTCTATTGTAATGGGTATGGATAATCCATCTTACAAGTTTTTTATCATAAGGGTGTGCCAGCTAGCATCAGTTTATAAAAGTATTTAAACAAAAATAGCCTAACACATAATAATCTCATTTAAACCCACTTAAACCTGCCTAAACTATGGCACGCCGTCTATAAAATAACAGTCCAGGAATGGACAAGCCCAGTACCAATCCTGAGGTCACAAACAAGGCTTCGAATAAATACACCATCATTTGGCTAAATAACTCGTCTGAAAAGCCAAAATAGCCTATCTGCACCATACTGACCATCGCCTTATAAGCGGCGATACCTGGCATCATACAGATGACGCTGGGTGAGATTAAGGCTTTGGGCGGTAGGGTGTATTTTTTAGAAAAGTACACCCCCAAAAAGCTCGACAGCATCGCCCCAAAAAAGCTCGCGATCACCAGATGTATATGCTGATAGACAAGCGCTGTTTTAAGTCCGAATCCCAGAGCGGTCATCAGCAAACACGGCAAAATATAGCGTTTGGGCACGCTGAACATCAGCGTCCAGCCAAGGGTAATGATGCAAGACAGTACGACGGTCTCAATAAACCACATCTAAAACCCCCAGTGCTGTATGCGTAGTAACACCAGCGCCATCACAATGCCCACACAGGCGGACAAAGTGAGCATATAAGTAAAAACCGCACGACCAATCCCAATATTGACATAGCCTTTTAAGATATCGGACAAAGAGTTAATCAAAGGAAAGCTTGGAATCAGCAGCAGCACGCTAGAGGCAACGGCGATATCGGCGTTATTGCCAATATCAAAATAATAGGTCGTCGCGCCAATTAAGGATGCAATAAAAGCGGTCACAATAACGGTGATAAAAGGGTTGAAGTGGTGTTTGGACAAATAGATACGAGTAAACATCGCCACCATACCCGCGATAAAGGTCACCGCGGTAATCGACCAGCTGCCACCATTTAAGTAAGCAAACGCCGCACATGACGCACCAACAAATATACTGACTAGCCATGTCGGATATACCGTTTTATCCAACTCATCAAACGCAAGGGTTGTGCGGTCAATCAAATCATTATTATTGATAGTGGCTTCGGTTTTATTGACGATTTGCTGAATTTGTACCAATAAATTGACATTGATGCTCTGATTGATCGTATCTCGGGTGGTGGTAATACAGCGCTCATTACAGATAGTCGTCAAAGTGATCGCATTAAAATTTAGCGAACACTCGACGCTACTCATTCCCAATGCAAACCCCAAACGCTTCGATAAGTCCACTACCACGGCAGACTCAGCGCCATACTGCATAAGCAGTAATCCGCAGCGCACGCATAGCCGAGTAATGCGCTGTTGCTGTACGTAGCTGATAGAAGTCATGGGTAAGCTGGGCATGTTGGCTACTGGCGCTCTTATGAGGGTTATAAGGGATGAGAAGTAGTGATGACGTATCGATATAGCAAGGTAACGATAGCATAACTTGCGCTATTGATTTGCTACTATTATAAGGCGTAAACCATTGCTGCAAGGAAAAAAACATAACTTAGCGGTTAGGATGAGCGTGCAATCTTAATATAGCCAAACAATAGACTGTTAAATTGATAGACTTTTGTTTTTTTTACCGTGATAATCTCTTTGTGCAATTTAGACACATTAGTTACATATTGGTTACATTTTAATGGTTATGGCTCTCAAATAGGACGTCTGATGACAACGTTTCAAAAAATAAAAAATGCACTATTGCTGACTACGGTTACTACTTTAGCAGGCTGCACCACGGTCGCTGATATTGCAGGATATGATACTGCTACCATGAATATCGATGCGGCAAAAAGCTACTCGCAAGTGGTTTCTAGCGCTCATAGTCAAGGCGCGGTAGACAATACCTCTGCCACCGCCGCGCGGGTAAATCGGGTTTTTCATCGTATGAAGCCCTATGCTGTGCGCGCTAATACAACAGGGGTGCCCTTTGATTGGCAGGTCACTGTGATACGCTCGCCTGAATTAAACGCTTGGGCAATGCCTGGTGGTAAAATGGCATTTTATACCGGTATTGTAGAGAAGCTACAGTTAACAGATGCAGAGATCGCGGCAATCATGGGACACGAAATGACCCATGCGTTAGCTGAGCACAGCAAAAAGGATACTGGGCAAAAAATTCTGACAAGCCTAGCACTTCAGTTAGGGGGTGCTGCGATACAGGCGGAAACAGGGCTGAGTAATGAGGCGCTGGGTTTGATTAGTGATTTTGGTATTGATAAGCCGTTTTCTCGTAGTCAAGAGTCACAAGCCGATGCAGGTGGCTTACGTTTGATGGCGCAAGCAGGCTACAATCCAGAAGCTGCCATTGCAGTATGGAAAAAAATGGAAGCGGCAAATGGTCGCAGCAACACCTTAGTCACGTTGATGTCTACGCATCCAAACTCAGGGCAGCGTATCGTCAAAATTCAAGCACTGCTACCTGACGTGATGCCAGTTTATCAAGCCGCTGTAAAAGCGCCAACCAATACCATGAGTGGCACCACGACTGGGGTAGTGACTCGGACGATTAAACATAAATAAATCAGTTATGATGTTGGGTGTCGCAAGTTCCGCCCAACCTACAAGATTAATTTTGTTGGGTGTCGCAAGCTTCACTCAGCCTACGACGGATTTAATGTTAACTATGAATAATGCAAGGTAGGTTGATGTCGAGGAACGAGACCCAACAAGATAGTTTTGGGTAATATGAATCGTTGGGTTTTCTTCGTCAATTCAACCTACGGGCTGTGCGCTTCGCACTTATCGATGCTGCGCAAAATTCATCTCAATAGCACTGTATCGTTTTAAAGTGAGACAATTACAGTGATAATACTTCTTGCGTGCGGCGGTTCAGCTCGGCAATAGCGTGTTTATCTAAAGCATCAGCATGCGGTTGTCCGAACTCGCCTCTGGTATCGCCCTGTGCGCCGTCTTTGATGTCATTATCAAAGTATTTACCTGTATCGTTAGCAAACTCATCGGATATGGTAAGCTCAGTTAAAATGTTCGCGCCTTTATCTGCTGATGACCAATATCTGCCATAAGCTTCATCGACCATTTTGGTATTCAGTAGCGAGCCAGGATTGACCGCGATGACGTTGATATTATCATCTGCGACGGTATCGGCTAAGTCCATACTCCACATCGTGAGTGCCAGCTTGCTTTGCGCATAAGCGTCTTTGTCGTCAAGACGTTCGTTCCCTGCAAATGCGGGATAGGATATTGGTGCTTGCGCCGCTGAGCTTAGATTAATAATGCGTGCTTTATTAGATTTTTTAAGCAGTGGTAATAAGGCGTTAGTTAATACATAAGGCGCTAAATAATTAACCACGAAACGCACGTCGAGTCCGTCTTTGGTCACGGGCGATGCGGTGGTATAAATCCCAGCGTTGTTGATGAGTACATCCAGCTTTGCTAGCTTGTCATTTACTTCTGCTGCCATATTACGTACCGCATGTAAATCTGAAAGATCAGCCACAAACCCGTCGATATGATCTGCCACTATGCCAGTCGCTGCCGCTTTGACCTCCATAATGACCTTGTCGAGCTTGTCTGCGTCTCTGCCATGCAAGTACACTTGATGCCCCGCTTTTGCTAAATTTAAAGCCGCAAGTTTGCCAATACCATCAGTGCTACCGGTAATTAAAATAGTTTTAGTCATGAGTCATCCTTATATTCTCAGTTACTGATTGAATTTTGAATGTGTTCTATTTTATCGGTCGTCATGGCGCTGATTGTAATGAAAGTGTTGTGATTGGGAGGTACCTTAGGTAATAGCAAAAACTAGCATCTACTAAAATATTATATTAGACCTCTTGCAAAAGTAGTTGTAAGACACAACGTATATTATTGAACTCTACCTACTTAATAGATATGCCAAACATAGATAAGCTACTCAAACAAAGTGACGCTGGTTTTAAACGCTACACTGGCATTCATAAAGCCACCTTTTATGACATGCTTGAGGCCATGCAAGAGCATGAAGCATCTAAGACCAAATCAGGCAGACCAAGTGTGCTCAGTCTTAAGGAGCAGATACTACTAGCCCTGACTTATTGGCGTGAATACCGCACGCTTTATCATATCAGTATGGACTTTGGTATTCATGAGTCTTCTGCTAGCCGTATCATTCGTAAAGTAGAAGACGTACTTATCGATTCAGGTAAGTTTGAATTACCTAAAAAGCTGCCTAGTCGTGTCGATGAGGACATCAATTGGTCAGTCGTCATTGTCGATGCCACCGAAACCCCTATTGAGCGTCCAAAAAGAACCAAAGCGACTACTATAGTGGCAAGAAGAAACAACACACCTTAAAAGCGCAGGTTATCGTTCATTGGCAAACTGGTTTGATACTTGATGTGCAAACCTGCAAAGGGTCAATCCACGATTTTAAGCTCTATAAAGATACTTGTCCTGATTGGCTTCCTAACAATGCTAAATTACTAGCAGATAGTGGCTATCAAGGGTTAGCAAAGCGACATAACCAAACCTTCACCCCTTTTAAAAAGCCACGTGGTGGTCAGTTATTGGAGATATGCAAACAGGGCAATCACTATCTGGCAAAGTTCCGTATTGTGGTTGAGCACAAAATAGGCTTAATCAAGTTGTTCAAAATCGTGGCTCATAAATATCGTAACCGTCGTCAGCGCTATGATCTTAGAATGAAGCTATTTGCTGGTATCGTTAATTTCGAGCTAAACCTATGACTTTTGCAAGAGGTCTATTGAATATGAAAAAGGCCACCCTATAAAGAGCAGCCTTGAATTGATATCATAAATTACTAAAAAGAGACTAAAGTGACTTATAATTCAAATACAAGATATTGTAATATTCTTTGCTGCGCGTTCATGTCATTATTTGACAGGTTAGATGAGTTTTTGAAGCATTCATTGAACTCCTCTTCATTCAAGGCATCATAACAATAGCTACCACCTTCTTCATTATGATAAGAAGTATAGGTGACGCGCCCTTTACCATAGTTGAACGCCACTGTTAATGGACGAAGTGATTGATCACTGTCTTGCCCAGTTACATATATATCTACGTTTTTACTGTTGTTGACTGAGTTCATTCTAGCCCATCCACCTGCAAAACCTTTTATAGTAACAGTACCATCAGCATTCAAACATGATCCTTGAGCGCAAGTTACGCCTTCTAACCACGATTTGAGTCTTGGTTCGATATTGCTTTGAATAGTGATACCATCTTCGCCTTCGTTGGCGCTGTATAGTTCTTCTGGCTGATTGGTTGGTGTGTCATCTGAACCAAAGAAATCAATATATTCTGGGAAAGTCTGCTCAACAATATCGTAGGCTTGGTCACTAACATAGATGCGACCACCAGTGTTAATGTAGTCTTTTAAAATTTGACGTTTACCATCATCCATTAACCATGAAAGACGATTTTGACCACAGTTAAAGAACACTATTTCATAGTCGTATATATCTGCTTTACCATCATTGTTATTATCTGCAAAAAGCTTATCAGTTGAATCCCATAAGTCGAACTCAGACTCAGTAATCTCTCCAGTCTCAGCGTCAATACTAGCAAGTCCTAATCTTGCTAGTATTAGTTCAATGCTATCGTAAAGGCCTTCAATAACGACCATTTTAGGAACACTTTGAAGAACAGTATCGCTTAGTTCAGTTACTCCTGCTTGAGATGACCCAGTGTTTTGTAGAGTGATTTTTTGCTCAGCAGTGAATGCTCCTTTTTCAAATTTGATAACTAACTCTTTTGCATCGGTTTCAATATCTAAATCGTAGCTTCCATCCGCACGAGTACAAGTGCTGGCCAAGCTTGACTCAGGAGCCACACCACATTCAGATGCCGCGCTATTAGAGGTTAGATCTACATCCTCTACATCAATGCTACTAGCGCTATATAAGCTCGTCATTATTTTACTATCCAAAGCATTTTGTTGCCCTACGATATATACCAATGCATTAGTAATAGGAGTCTTACCGTCGTATGAAACCAACTTACCAGATATCATATTACTTTGTGTAGGTAGAGATGGCTCGATAACTTCTCCAGGATTTTCAGAGTTTTGCACAGTTACGTTTGAATCATTGTCATCGTTACAAGCCGCTAATGACATAGAGGTCATAGCTATGATAGTCATCATTGACAATTTGTTTTTTAGAAATTTTGTCATACCTTCAGGCCTTTTTATGTGGTATTAAAATGTTTTAGATGATGCTGGAACACAGAAGAAATCTAGCAAAATTCTATCGTGATTACATATCGTAATAATTGAGTATGCAGGCTGTAACAACCAAATAAATAGTAAACATAAGTATATTAAGTGTCAACCATTATATTTTTAATTTGACTATCTAGAATCTAGCCCAAAAAAAAGGCCACCCTAAAAAGAGCAGCCTTTAAATTAAAACCAAACAATTAACTAAACTAACCCGCCTCAGAAACCACCTGCATAAGCATCGGCTTCAAAAACTCACCCGTGTGTGAGCCTTTAACTTCCGCCACTTCCTCAGGCGTACCTTCTGCGATGATCATGCCGCCACCTTTACCGCCTTCAGGGCCCAGATCAATCACCCAATCCGCAGTTTTAATGACATCGAGGTTATGCTCGATGACCACGATGGTGTTACCTTTATCGCGTAGCGCATGCAAGATGTTGAGCAGCTTATCAATATCATGGAAATGCAAGCCTGTGGTTGGCTCATCCAAGATATATAGCGTCTGTCCCGTGTCGCGCTTAGCCAGCTCGCGTGCCAGTTTCACCCGCTGCGCTTCACCGCCAGATAGGGTCGGTGCAGACTGACCCAAGCGAATGTAGCTCAGTCCCACATCCATCAACGCTTGCAGGCGACGATAGATCGCTGGAATCGCCGAGAAGAACTCAGTGGCGTCCTCTACCGTCATCTCGAGCACGTCAGCGATGGTTTTGCCTTTATAGTGAATCTCTAAGGTCTCGCGGTTATAACGCTTGCCTTCACAGGTGTCACACGGCACATACATATCCGGTAAGAAATGCATCTCAACTTTGATAAGACCGTCGCCTTGGCACATCTCACAGCGTCCGCCTTTGACGTTGAAGCTAAAGCGCCCAGCTTTATAACCACGGGCGCGGGCTTCAGGCGTTTGAGCGAACATCTCACGCACGGGAGTGAAGACGCCAGTATAAGTCGCAGGATTGGAGCGCGGGGTACGACCGATTGGGCTTTGATCGATATCGACCATTTTATCCAAATGCTCAAGACCGCTAATGCTGTCATGCTTATCCGCGATTAGCGTTGAGGCATTGTTTAATTGTGTGGCGGCGATAGGCATAAGCGTACGGTTAATCAGCGTTGATTTACCAGAACCCGATACACCCGTGACACACGTCATCACCCCAACGGGCAGGCTCAGATCGACGTCTTTTAGGTTGTTGCCTGAGGCGCCTTTGAGCTCGATAGTCATCGGTACCTTTTTTGTTTTGGCTTTAGCTTTACCCTCGACCTCTACGGTTTTGGCTTTATGCCGCACTTTTGGTATCTCAATGCGTTTTTCGCCCGACATATATTGTCCGGTGAGCGAGTCTGGGGTCGCCATGATCTCATCGATCGTACCTTGAGCGATGATATGACCGCCATGCACGCCTGCGCCGACACCGATATCGATGACGTGATCCGCTTGACGTATGGCGTCTTCATCGTGCTCGACGACCAGTACGGTATTACCTAAATCACGCAGCCGCGTTAGAGTCTTTAGCAGACGATCGTTGTCACGCTGATGCAGACCGATCGACGGCTCATCAAGGACATACATCACGCCCATGAGACCGGCACCGATTTGGCTGGCAAGACGGATACGCTGTGCCTCCCCGCCCGATAACGTCTCAGCAGAGCGAGCAAGGGTCAAATAATCTAGCCCGACACTAACGAGGAAGTTTAGACGCTCATTAATCTCTTTAAAGATTTTTTCTGCCACTTCGCCTTTATGACCGCCGATCTTTAAGGTCTTATAATAGTCAGCAGCATCACCGATAGATAGCTTGACGATATCGGCGATGGTCTGCTCATCGACACGCACGTTGCGCGAGATTACATTGAGACGCGCGCCATCACAGACATTACAGGTGGTATCAGCCAAATATTTGGCCAGCTCATCACGCACAAGGTTACTTTGCGTTTTGGCATAACGGCGCTCAAGATAGGGTAGTACGCCTTCAAAAGGAACGGTTTTATTGGTTTTACGTCCGCGCTCATCGGTAAAATTAAAGGTGAGCTTCTCTTTACCTGAGCCGTGCATGATCAGCTCTTGCTGCTTTTTGGGCAGCTCCGTCCACGGCATATCCATATCGATATTAAAATGGTTACAAACGGTGGTTAGCAGCCCAAAATAGTACGAGTGGCGCTTATCCCAACCATTGATTGCGCCTTGGTTGAGCGATTTTTCATGATGGGTAATCAGCTTCTCAGCAGAGAAATACTGACGTTTACCGAGTCCATCACAAGTTGGGCAAGCACCGTAGGGGTTGTTAAAACTAAACATGCGCGGCTCAAGCTCAGGTACAGCGCGATCACAGACAGGGCAGGAGTGCTTGGCTGACATCACTTGGTCGTCAGCACTGTCTGCGTTTGGGTTGCCATCCATAAAGTGCAGCGTGACCAGACCTTGGCCTAAGCGCAGGGCTGTCTCGAGACTTTCGGCGACGCGGTTACCTAAGTCATCACGTACTTTAAAGCGGTCAACCACTACTTCGATGGTGTGCTTTTTCTTCTTATCGAGCGTCGGTAGCTCGTCAGTATCATAGACATGACCATCGACGCGTACGCGTACAAAGCCTTGACCGATCAATTGCTCAAGCAGCACTGTATGCTCTCCTTTACGCTCACGCACTACTGGCGCAAGGATCATAAGCTTGGTCTCATCGGGGAGTGCCATAACCTGATCGACCATCTCGGTCACCGACTGCGCCACCATAGGTTCGCCATGCTCTGGGCAATAAGGCGTGCCGATACGCGCGTATAATAGACGCAGGTAATCATAAATCTCAGTGATCGTACCGACCGTCGAGCGAGGGTTGTGGTTGGTGGATTTTTGCTCGATGGCAATCGCAGGGGAGAGTCCCTCGATGCTATCGACTTCTGGTTTTTCCATTTGTGAGAGAAACTGACGCGCATAGGCAGACAGACTCTCGACATAACGACGTTGCCCTTCAGCATACAAGGTGTCGAAGGCCAATGACGATTTACCAGAGCCTGATAAACCTGTGATTACCACGAACTTATCGCGTGGGATGTCCAGATCGATGTTTTTTAGGTTGTGCGTGCGGGCGCCGCGTATTGCAATGTGGTCATTTGCCATCGGTGATAGGTTTCCTATTTGCTAAAGTGATGGATAAAAATACTGATGTATAAAAAGTAGTGAGCGCAATATACATTTAAACCAGCCATGTAAAACAGCATCACAGTCGCGCTATGTTATTTTTAAAGTGTATGAGGGTCAAAATAGTGACGCAAAAGATAGCTGGCTTTTATAAACCGCGTTTTTGTAAGCTATGTTTTTACAATAACTATTTACAAACGATTTATAAGCGATGCTTTTATAGACGCTACGCTTTCTTTATTGCTTCGGTTTTTATAATGGCTTTATCAGGCCTCGCTGCGGTTTTTACCCCATTTTTTAGTGCGTGCCTTTTCGCGCGCGTTTTTTATAAGCTGGGTAATCTTTAACCAAACCGTTTAAGGCGGCTAAACCATCTAGGCCGTTTTTATCTCACAAGTTTTGTTAGACTCAGCCAATCTAAATCAAATCTGTGTTACGTAACAGGTATCCTTTGTTATGGTTTTGACCAGCACGCTTGTCTTAGTCAGCACTTAACGGCTCAAGCGAATCCGCAACCTTGTTGATAACGTTGTACTTTATTGTCATGATGCGTGCATTATTCAAGGCAAAAAGCCGCCAGAGACGCACTTGGTAACAAAAAACAAAAGTCTCGGCAACCAAACGGCGAATGTCTTATACTAGGGGCCTTAATTTAGAGGGCTTGAATTGTAGGCGAGTGCCCTGATAGATCGACTGTGATATTGATGTATGGCTAATCTATTTTAAAATAAGTATAGACCTACTGGTCGTCATTTTTAGAGTGAATCGACTATATCAGCAATGATAAACCTGTGAGGCAAGTATGAATAGCGTAGAAAAACGGGCAATCCTCGGGGTCGGCGGCATCTTTGCCCTGCGTATGATTGGCCTGTTTATGATTGTGCCTGTGTTTTCGGTGTATGGCGACAATTATGCGCATGCTACGCCGTTTTTGATTGGTTTGGCGGTCGGGGTTTATGGGCTGGGTCAGGCGATTTTTCAGATACCGATGAGCCTTGCTGCTGACAAGTTTCCGCGTAAGCCGATTATCTTTTTGGGTCTGATATTGTTTGCTTTGGGCGGTATGATTGCAGCCAACGCCACCGATATTTATGAGGTCATCATCGGGCGCGCGCTGGCAGGAAGCGGTGCGGTGTCGGCGGTATTGATGGCGCTACTCGCTGATGTCACACGCGAGGAGATGCGTACCAAAGCAATGGCGACGATGGGCTTGACCATTGCCACCTCTATTATGTTGGCCTTTGCCTTTGGCCCTTTGTTGGTCGGCTCGCTTGGTATGTCAGGCTTGTTTTGGCTGACATCGGGTTTTGCAGTATTGGCAATGATGTTACTGTTTGTGGTGCCGACGCCGCTACGAGTGCTCAAACATAACTTGGACAACAAATCTATCGGTCAGCAGTTGGCCAGCGTGCTAAAAATCGGCGATTTAAACCGTCTGCATATTGGTATCTTTGCCTTACATTTGACTATGACGGCGATATTTGTCCTCTTGCCGCATCAGCTCTCTGAGGTGCTGGGCTTATCGGTTAGTCAGCAGGGCTTGGTGTATTTGCCGCTATTGTTTATTGGTTTTGCGGTAGCGATACCTTTTATTATTGTCGCAGAAAAAAAACGCAAAATGCGTCAGGTGTTTTTGGGTGCGATCGGCTTGATGACTGCGGCACTGGCATTACTGGCGCTGGGTAGCCATGTGGGTATTGGGATTGTTTTGGGGTTGCTTTTATACTTTATGGGCTTTAACTTGCTTGAGGCGACGATACCGTCTTGGATATCCAAGCGTGCGCCAGTCGCCAACAAAGCCACAGCGATGGGACTCAACTCATCCAGCCAGTTCTTTGGTGCCTTTGTCGGCGGGGCGCTGGGCGGCATACTCTTGACGCAGCCAAATTTGCTAGCATGGGGCGTACTGGCGCTGATTATGGGCGCGGCGCTATTACTGATATTTCCGATCGCCCAGCCGCCGTATCTATCAAGTACCACCATTACTATTCCTAAAAACATCAATATCCAAGACTGGTCGCGGCAAATGCTGGCGGTAGATGGCGTAGATGAGCTGGTGGTGATGGCAAAAGAGCAGGTGGCCTATCTTAAGCTGGACAAAACCCAGCTCACCG
>Ga0208300_100931_pt1 | contig 14910 bp, 10 predicted proteins | sample 23_taG_FD_184096 | JGI IMG/M metagenome (GOLD analysis project Ga0208300, IMG submission 184096) | Marine viral communities from Cariaco Basin, Caribbean Sea - 23_WHOI_OMZ (SPAdes) (version 2) | ecosystem: Environmental > Aquatic > Marine > Oceanic | place: Caribbean Sea: Cariaco Basin... | reverse complement strand
AATCGGAGCTTCGTGTAAGGTCTCTGCCATCAACGGATCCGGCTGTTGTGGCCGGAATTCTACGACAGGAAAGGGCGGTAGAGCTGGTGCTAAGCCGGGAATGCACACTGCTCCAGGAGCCCGGCGCAGAGCGATTGTTGGTGGCCCTGAACCTTCCCGTCACGGTCACGCCCTGAATCCCATCGGTTGCTCCATAGGTCTTGATTAGCTGATGTTTATAGATGTTCTCTCCATTGTTGGACTGACCGTCCTTGCCGGCGCCTGCATTCCACTGGGCGGACTGCTCGCCAGCTTTGAACGGATCCGACCCAATTGGCTGGAGCAGGAGTTTCGCCATTTCGTGATCGCGCTCGGTGGCGGCATCCTGCTTGGCGCGGTCGCTGTGGTTTTTATTCCGGAAGGCCGATCCAGCATGGGAGGATCCCTTCTTGCGATTCCGGCTATTCTTGCGGGCGGGCTCATATTCTTCCTGATAGAGCGGGTTCTCGGTTTGAAACGCCGTGAATCTCCGCAGCTCCTGGGTGTGATGCTGGATTTTATTCCGGAAGCTGCCGCGCTGGGCGGGCTCGCCGTGGTGAACACCGAGATTGCGCTGCTCATGGCGTTACTCATTGCCTTGCAGAACTTGCCGGAAGGGTTCAACGCCTATCGGGAGTTGCTTTACCTGAAAGGCCACAGCTCCCGAAAGACGCTGGTCTTTATGAGTAGCCTGGTGATCACAGGTCCGGTGGCCGGCCTGTTTGGCTATTTCTTCTTGTCGGAGCGCCCCGTATTACTGGGCTCACTGATGCTGATGGCTTCCGGGGGTATTCTGTACCTGATTTTCCAGGACATCGCTCCTCAGTCGAGGCTTGACCGGCATTGGGGGCCACCTCTGGGAGCGGTCCTTGGGTTCTGTATTACCCTGTTCAGTCATTACCTGGTGATCTAGGCCATGACTTGAGTATCAGGCAATCTTCCGTGCATCTTCCTTGCGCAGGATTTCCTCGACGTCCTCTGCTGACAGCGTTTCCTGTTTCAGCACGGCTTTGGCCAGTGCGTCCAACTGGTTTCGGTGCTCGGTCAGGAAGTCGAGGGTTGCCTTCTCGAGGGCCAGGAGCTGGGACTGGATTTCCCCATCGATCATCTCCGCCATCTTTTCGCTGAATTCCCTTGGCATGCCCATTTCCCGTCCAAGGAAGACATGTTCCTCGCCGATGTTCAGGCCCAGCGGGCCAATCTTTTCGCTCATGCCCCATTGGCCGATCATCTTGCGTATCAGCGCGGTGGCTTCCTTGAGGTCGTTCTGGGCGCCGGTGGAGACTTCGCCATAGATCAGTTTTTCTGAGCAGCGGCCGCCAAGCATCACCTTGATCCGATCCTTAAGGTAGCTCTCGGTATAGGTGTAGTGATCTTCCTTGGGTGTCTGTTCAGTCACTCCCATAGCCATGCCATGAGGGATGATGGTCAATTTAGTGAGTGGGTCTGCGTTGGGCATGTAGTAGGCCATGATGGCATGACCGCATTCGTGGTACGCAACCGCCTCGCGCTCCTGCGGGTTGAGCTTGGTATCTCGTTCTTCGCCAAGAATGATCCTGTCCCGGGCCAGCTCAAAGCAATGGGCGTTCACTTCGTGCAGGCTTTCGCGGGCTGCGGTGAGGGCTGCCTCATTCACAAGGTTCTTGAGATCCGCACCTGAAAAGCCGATGGTGCGAGCGGCCAGTTGATCCAGGTCGACATCATTCGCCAGGGGGACCTTTCGCACGTGAACGGCCAGGATCGCCGCGCGGGCCTCCTTGTGGGGGCGGTCGAGAGTGATCTTGCGGTCAAAACGGCCCGGGCGGAGCAGGGCACTGTCGAGTACGTCCGGCCGGTTGGTGGCAGCCAGTACCAGAACATTTTCGTGAGCCTCGAAACCGTCCATTTCCGTGAGGATCTGGTTCAGTGTCTGCTCTCGTTCATCATGGCCACCACCCAGGCCCGCACCACGTGATCGGCCAATGGCATCCAGTTCGTCGATGAAAATCAGCGCCGGCGCGTCTTTCCGGGCTTCCTTGAACATGTCCCGAACCCGCGCGGCGCCGACACCCACGAACATCTCGATGAATTCCGAGGCGCTGATGCTGTAGAAGGGCACTTCGGCTTCGCCGGCGATGGCCCGGGCCAGTAGTGTTTTGCCGGTGCCCGGCGGACCGACCAGAAGCACGCCCTTGGGCATGACGGCACCCAGTGCCCGGTATTTTTCGGGAGATTTCAGGAAATCGATGATCTCGGCAATTTCCCGCTTGGCGGATTCAATGCCGGCCACGTCATCCAGGGTGGCGGTAGAGGTTTCCTTGTGGGCCCGCCGTGCCTTGGAGCGGCTGAAATCAAACGGGCCGCCACCCTGTGTCATGCGTTTCTGCGCCGCACCCCAGAACCAGAACATCAGCGCCAGCAGCAGGATCCAGGGCAGGAAGCCGCGAATCATTTCCTGCCACCAGGGCAGACCTGATGGCGTGGCCCGAATGGTGACACTGTGCTCTTCAAGAAGGTTGAGCAGCGACGGGTCTTCCATGGGCGGGCGGATGGTATGGAAACCGGGCGTGCTGGTGTGGGGTGGGCTGTCAGAGCTGAAATCGGCTGCACCGCTGTCGGTGAACAAGCCGGTAATGGCTTCTTCTTTCAACGTGACTTCTGCCACCTGATTGTTCACAACGGCCGTCTTGAATTCCGAGTAGGCGAGGTCCTGAAGCCGCGGTTGTCCGCCATCCTGCAGCCAGAGCACCATCAGGAAGATGGCAGCGCTCAGCCAAAGGAACGCATACTGGTTCGGAATGACCGGTTGTTGGTTCTGATCCGGTTTCTGTTGCTGGTTGTCTGGCCCACTCGGTGCTGTCATTTCGGTCTCCGGTCGCCCTCCATGATCTTCGCCACGAAGACAGATTTGCCGTAGGTCTCGAACGACCATTTCATGGTGTCCGAGAGCACGCCCATAACCTCATCATAGTCGCCGAAAATCTCGGTGCTCATTCGCCCCGGATAGACTTCCAGTCCGGTCTGCTCCAGGCGCGCGATCAGGTCTTTGATTGGCTGCTTGTACTCCTCTTTCAGGGGATAGCAGCTCAGTTGTACAGAAAGATACATAAAGCCTCCATTCAGGTCAGTGACCCTGGTCAATTGCCCGTTAATAGCCCATGGCCGACGAAGTGCTCCTCCTCGGGTCCGCGCCACCATTGAGAACACCCTCTTCGTCAATCAGGATGCTCTGGATGGCGCCCATGGCTGATCCACCGACCACCGTGTGCCCCCGCTCCTGCAGAAGCCGGATGGTGTCGGGGCTGATGCCCTGTTCGATCCGGATTTCATCCGGCAGCCACTGGTGGTGCATGCGCGGAGCGCTCACGGCGGTCTGGATGTTCATTCCATGATCAATCACATTGAGGATCACCTGCAAGGTGGTGGTAATGATCCGGGAGCCTCCGGGGCTGCCGGTAACCAGAACGTTCTTGCCATCCTTCTTAACGATAGTGGGCGACATGGAGCTCAGCATGCGTTTGCCGGGCTCGACCTTGTTGGCTTCGCCACCGATCAGGCCATAAGCGTTGGGCACACCGGGCTTGGCACTGAAGTCGTCCATTTCGTTGTTAAGCAGGAATCCAGCGCCTTCCACCGTAATGCCGGATCCATAACTGAAATTGATTGTGTAGGTGTTGGACACGGCGTTGCCCCATTTATCCACCACGGAAAAATGGGTGGTTTCAGGGCTTTCCCAGGCAGCCGGCTGGCCGGGATTGATGTCGCTGGCCGGTCGTGCCCTGTCTGGATCAATGCCTTTGCGCAGTTCTTCTGCGTAGCCTTTGCTGGTTAACCCCGCCAGCGGCACCTCCACATAATCCGTGTCGCCGAGGTATTTTGAACGGTCCGCGTAGGCCAGTTTCATGGCTTCGGCCATGTGATGAATCGCATCAGCGGAGTTATGGCCAAACTCGGCCATCGGGAAGCCTTCCAGGATATTCAGGATCTGGACAATGTGCGTGCCGCCGGAGGAGGGCGGCGACATCGAGAAAATATCGTACCCGCGATAGTTGCCGTGAACCGGCGCCCGGACAACCGGGCGATAGTCTTTCAGGTCCTGGTGCGTGATGAGGCCGCCATTCCGTTCCATTTCGCTGGCAATCAGATCGGCGGTTTCGCCTTCGTAAAAGCCTTTCACGCCGTTGTCGGCAATGCGCTGGAGTGTTGCCGCCAGTTCCGGCTGTCGAAAGCGTTTCCCGGGCTGCCAGGCGCTGCCGTCTTCCCTATAAAAGGTGTCACGGGTGGCGGGCCATCGCTCGAGTCTCTCCCGGGCCTGCTCCAGACCTTCAGTAAAACGCTGGGGCACTACGAAACCGTCTTGGGCCAGTTTGATGGCCGGCGCCAGTGCCTGCTTGAGGGTAATGGTGCCGTGCCGCTCCAGCGCCAGTGCAAGGCCGGCAACTGTGCCCGGAACCCCTGCGGCCAGGTGGGTAAAACGACTGCGGTTCCTGACCACCTCGCCGGATTCGTCCTGGAATATGGTTTCCGTGGCGGCAGCGGGCGCTTTTTCGCGATAATCAATGGCTTCCGGATCTGATCCGTCGCCCCTGGAAATCAGCATGAAACCGCCACCGCCAATGTTGCCGGAACGGGGCTGGGTGACAGCGAGTGCAAAACCGGCGGTAACGGCTGCATCGATTGCATTGCCGCCGTTTTTCAGCACTTCCAGAGCCACCTCGGTGGCCAGTGTATGGCTGGTGGCAACCATGCCCTGGGTTGCGGTAACCGGGTGAAACCGCTCACCCTCGAGAATGGCCTGTCCGAAGGCCGGCGCGGTGGTGATGAAAAAGGCCAGGGCGGCCGCAATCGAAAGGCGGCCTGAGCGCCCCGTGGCGAGGTTTTTGATTGTGCGTTGGTAGAGGCCTCTGTCCATATCTCCATTCCTCGTTTCTGGCGTTCAGATAGGCTATGATAGCCGGTCATTTTCATAGGTGCGTACCGTTAACCTGCCGTTAATGTCGGCGGTGATTCCCCGACGCACCTGCTTTCCCGGATTTCAGTTAAGGAAAGGCTTTCATGGAGCATACCTATCGTCTTGTGATTTCCTGCCCCGACCGGGTGGGAATTGTCGCCAAGGTGAGTAATTTTCTGTCGACGTACAATGGCTGGATTACCGAGGCGAGTCACCATTCCGACACGCAAACCGGCTGGTTTTTCATGCGGCACGAGATCAAGGCCACCTCGATTCCGTTCGGTCTGGACCAGTTCCGCGCCGCGTTTGAGCCGATTGCCCGCGAATTCAATATGAACTGGCACATTGCCGACTCGGCCCAGCCCAAGAAAGTCATCCTGATGTGCAGCAAGGAATCCCACTGTGTGGCAGATCTGCTGCACCGCTGGCACAGCAAGGAGATCAATGCCGAGATTGTGGCGGTCATCTCCAACCACGACGACCTGCGCCGGATGGTGGAGTGGCATGAGATTCCCTACCACCACGTGCCGGTAAGCAAGGAAAACAAAGAGGAAGCTTTCGCCCATATTGATGAGCTGTTCCAGAAATATGAGGCCGATGTGGTGGTCCTTGCGCGCTACATGCAGATCCTTCCCGGCGAGCTCTGCGAGAAATACTCCGGCAAGGTGATCAATATCCATCACAGCTTCCTGCCGTCCTTCGCCGGTGCGCGCCCCTATCACCAGGCCTACAGCCGCGGTGTTAAGCTCATTGGTGCCACCTGCCACTATGTGACCCAGGATCTCGACGAGGGCCCGATCATCGAGCAGGACGTTATCCGGATCACCCACAGCGACTCTATCGAGGATATGGTTCGCCTGGGTAAGGATGTGGAAAAGAACGTGTTGGCCCGGGGCCTGCGCTCACACATTGAAGACCGGGTGATCACCTACGAAAACAAGACAGTGGTGTTTGATTAAGGCTGCCTCACAGTTGCCCCGGAAAGGGTGCGACTGTGGTAGACTTGGCGGCTTGTTGAAGAATAACTATGGGGCCCGGAAACGGCCCCGATACGACTTCCAGATAACGCAAAGGAACCTTTCTCGATGGGTGAGTTAGCCAAAGAGATCCTGCCGGTCAATATTGAAGACGAGTTAAAACAGTCCTACCTCGATTACGCCATGAGCGTGATCGTCGGGCGGGCGCTTCCGGATGTGAGGGATGGCCTCAAGCCGGTTCACCGCCGCGTTCTGTTCGCCATGTCCGAACTGAACAACGACTGGAACAAGGCCTATAAGAAGTCCGCCCGTGTGGTGGGTGATGTTATCGGTAAATACCACCCCCACGGTGACTCTGCGGTATACGACACCATCGTACGTATGGCCCAGCCGTTCTCCCTGCGGTATCCGCTGGTTGATGGCCAGGGTAACTTCGGTTCCATCGACGGTGACAACGCGGCTGCCATGCGTTACACCGAGATCCGCATGGAGAAGATCGCCCACTCCCTGCTGGCGGACCTGGACAAGGAAACGGTCGATTTCGTCGATAACTACGACGGTACCGAGCGGATTCCCGAGGTTCTGCCCACCCGGGTGCCCAACCTGCTGGTGAATGGTTCCTCCGGTATTGCCGTGGGCATGGCTACCAACATTCCGCCCCACAACCTGACGGAAGTCGTAAGCGGCTGCTTGGCGCTGATTGATAATCCGGATCTGACCATCGATGAGCTGATGGAATTCATTCCGGGCCCGGATTTCCCGACCGAGGGCATCATCAACGGCCGTGCCGGCATCGTTGAGGCCTACCGTACCGGCCGTGGTCGTATCTATATTCGTGCCCGCCACGAGATCGAGCACGACAACAAGACCAATCGCGATGCCATCATCATCACCGAGCTGCCGTATCAGCTGAACAAGGCCCGCCTGATCGAGAAGATCGCGGAGCTGGTAAAAGAAAAGCGTCTTGAAGGTATCTCCGAGCTGCGGGACGAATCCAACAAGGAAGGTATCCGGGTGGTGATCGAACTGCGTCGGGGTGAGAACCCGGACGTTGTGGTCAACAACCTGTTTGCCCAGACCCAGCTGGAAACTGTATTCGGCATCAACATGGTTGGCCTGATCAACGGTGAGCCGAAAACCCTGAATCTGAAGCAGCTGCTGGATGCGTTCGTTCGTCACCGCCGTGAAGTAGTGACCCGCCGGACCATCTACGAACTGCGTAAAGCCCGTGAACGTGGCCATATTCTGGAAGGTTTGACGGTTGCCCTGGCCAACATCGACGAGATTATCGAGCTGATCAAGGCCTCGCCGTCCGCCGCCGAAGCGAAGGAAAAGCTGATTGCCAAGGGCTGGTCACCGGGCGATGTCATGGCCATGCTGGAACGTGCCGGTCAGGACGCCTGCCGTCCGGACGACCTGCCAGAGATCTATGGGCTGCGTGAAGGTCTGTATCATCTTTCACCGGAACAGGCCCAGGCCATTCTGGACTTGCGTCTGCACCGCCTGACCGGTCTGGAAACCGAGAAGCTCCAGAACGAATACAAGGAAATTCTCGACAAGATTGCCGATCTGCTGGACATCCTGGGCGACCCCGAGCGGCTGCTCCAGGTGATCCGGGAAGAGCTGGAAGCGATCGTTACCGAGTTTGGTGACGAGCGTCGTACCGAAATCACCAGCTCCCGTCGCGACCTGACCATCGCCGACCTGATTGATGAAGAAGACCTGGTGGTGACCATTTCCCACAGTGGTTACGCCAAGACCCAGGCAGTGGAAGACTACCAGGCCCAGCGTCGTGGTGGTCGGGGCAAGGCAGCAACCTCTATGAAGGACGAAGACTTCGTTGAGAAGCTGCTGGTGGCCAACTCCCACGATACGATTCTGTGTTTCTCCAACCGTGGCAAGGTGTACTGGCTGCGGGTGTTCGAGATTCCACGCGCCAGCCGTGCCTCCCGCGGTCGGCCCATGGTGAATATCCTGCCGCTGGACGAAGGCGAGCGTATTACCACGTTCCTGCCGGTTCGGGATTATCCGGAAGACCAGTTCGTGCTGATGGCCACCTCTGCCGGTGTGGTCAAGAAAACGCCGTTGCCGAACTTCTCGCGTCCGCGCAGCAGCGGCCTGATTGCCCTGTCACTGGATGAGGGCGATACCCTGATCGGTGCAGCCATTACCAAAGGCGATGCCGAGGTCATGCTGTTCTCGACCGCTGGCAAGGCGGTGCGCTTCAACGAAGAAGCCGTTCGTCCCATGAGCCGGACAGCCCGTGGTGTTCGCGGTATCAAGATGCCGCAGGGTCACCATGTGGTGTCGCTGATCATCCCGCAGGACGGTGGGGTTATCCTGACTGCCTCCGAAAACGGCTACGGCAAGCGTACCGCCATTGACGAGTTCCCGACCTACAGCCGTGGCAGCCAGGGCGTTATCGCCATGCAGTGCTCCGAGCGTAACGGTAACCTGGTGACAGCCCTGCAGCTGTTCGACGGTGACGAAATGATGCTGATCTCTGACAAGGGCACGCTCGTGCGTACCCGGACAGACGAAGTGTCGGTTCTTAGCCGGAATACCCAGGGCGTGCGCCTGATCAAGCTGAGCCAGGAAGACGAGCGGCTGGTTGGCGTTGAGCGGATTGCGGAAACCGACGACGAAGAGCTCGACAGTGAAGGCAATCCGATTGTTGCCGACGAGAGCCCGGAAGAAGGCCAGCAAGGCCAAGAAGGCGAGAGTGCCGGCGACGAATAAGCCGGCACTTGCCACGGACAGATTCAGCAAGACTTGAGAGAAAGCAGCAACATGAGCAGGGCGTATAACTTTTGTGCAGGTCCGGCCACCTTGCCGGAGAGCGTGCTTCGTCAGGCGCGGGATGAAATGCTCGACTGGCGCGGTACCGGCATGTCGGTGATGGAAATGAGCCATCGCAGCGACGAGTTTGTCCAGATTGCCGAAACTGCAGAAAAAGATCTGCGTGAACTGGCCGGCGTGTCGGACGACTACGCGGTTCTTTTCATGCAGGGTGGGGCGTCCAGCCAGTTTTCCACCATTCCTCTGAATCTGCTGGGCGAAAAAGGCTCTGCGGACTACGTGAACACTGGCATCTGGTCCAAGAAGGCCATTGCCGAGGCCAGTCGCTATGGCAAGGTGAACGTGGTGGCGAGTTCGGAAGACAGTGGCTTTACCACGATTCCGGATCAATCCTCGTGGCAGACCAGTGCCGACGCGGCTTATCTGCACTACACGCCCAACGAGACCATCGGTGGCCTGGAATTCGGTTTTATTCCGGATAGCCCGGGCGCGCCGCTGGTTGCCGACATGTCCTCATCAATGCTGTCGAGGCCGGTGGACGTCTCCAGGTTCGGTGTGATCTATGCCGGTGCCCAGAAGAACATCGGTCCCTCGGGATTGGTGGTGGTCATTATCCGCAAGGATCTCCTGGGTAAGGCCCGCCAGGAGACCCCGACCATGATGAATTATCAGGTGATCGCAGATAACGGCTCCATGTACAACACGCCGGCGACCTATTCCTGGTATCTGGCCGGTCTGGTGTTCAAGTGGCTGAAAGAGCAGGGCGGTGTGAAGGCCATGGGTGAAATCAACCTGCGCAAGGCCCGCAAGCTCTACGATTTCATCGATACCAACGAGTTTTACGCCAACCCGATTGATCCGCGCTTCCGCTCCTGGATGAACGTACCATTCACGCTGGCGGATGATGCCCTGAACGGTGAATTCCTGAAGGGTGCCAATGCCCGTGGCCTGCTGAACCTGGCCGGCCACCGGTCGGTTGGCGGAATGCGTGCGAGCATCTACAACGCGATGCCAGAAGCCGGTGTCGATGCACTGATCGACTACATGACCGAATTTGCGAAGGAGCGTGGCTGATCATGAGTGATGAGCAGGTTCGGCTCGGAGAGCTGCGGGACGAGATCGATCAACTTGATCAGAAGATCATGGAGCTGATCAGTGCCAGGGCCGCCTGTGCCCAGGAAGTGGCGCACGTTAAAATGACCGCCAATCCGGGGCAGGACGTCTTTTTCTATCGCCCCGAGCGGGAGGCCCAGGTGCTTCGCCGCATCAAGGAACAGAATCCGGGGCCGCTGTCGGGTGAGGAAATGGCCCGTCTGTTCCGGGAAATCATGTCGGCCTGCCTGGCGCTGGAAAAGCCCATGCACATTGCCTTCCTGGGTCCGATTGGCACCTTCACACAGGCGGCAGCGCTCAAGCATTTTGGTCACTCGGTGGTCAGCGTGCCTTTGCCGGCCATTGATGCGGTATTCCGGGAGGTCGAATCCGGCGCTGCTCATTACGGCGTGGTGCCGGTCGAAAACTCGACCGAGGGTATGATCAACCACACCCTGGATATGTTCATGTCCTCGCCGCTGAAGATCTGCGGCGAGGTTCAGCTGCGGATTCACCATCACCTGCTTGTGTCTCCGAAGCATGGCGACCAGGAAATCACACGGATTTATTCCCATCAGCAATCGTTTGCCCAATGCCGGCAATGGCTGGACACCCACCGCTACGGCATCGAGCGGGTTACCGTCTCCAGCAATGCGGAAGCGGCCCGGCGCGCAGCCGAGGAGCCCGGCACGGCGGCTATTGCCGGTGATATGGCGGCCGAGCTCTATGGCCTGCAGAAGCTGGCGAACAGTATTGAGGATCGCCCGGACAATACCACACGCTTCCTGATCATTGGCCGGGAGGAAGTGCCTGCCAGTGGCCACGACAAGTCGTCTATCCTGGTGTCCATGCGCAACAAACCGGGGGCCCTGTATCAGCTCCTCGAGCCGTTCCATCGTCACGGGCTCAGCCTGACCAGAATCGAAACGCGGCCCTCGCCAAGTGGCACCTGGGCCTATGTGTTCTACATCGATTTTGAGGGACATATGGAAGACGAACAGGTCCGGAAGGTTCTGGCAGAAGTGGATGAAGAGGCCGTTGAGCTCAAACGCCTGGGTTCCTACCCGATTGGCGTTCTGTAAGTATCTGCACCTGCGTTTCTGAGCAAAGAGTGTCGAGGACGATTTATGGCCATTGATTACCAGAGCCTGGCGGTTCGCGGCGTACAGGCCCTCTCACCGTATCAGCCGGGCAAGCCGATTGAAGAGCTGGCCCGTGAGCTTGGCCTCAATCCGGCAGAGATCATCAAGCTGGCGAGCAACGAAAACCCGCTGGGGCCGAGCGAAAAAGCGCTGTCGGCCGCGCGGCAGGCCCTCTCCGAGCTTTGTCTGTATCCCGATGGCAACGGATTCAACCTGAAGCAGGCGCTTTCGAAGCGTCTGAACGTCGGGATGGATCAGATTACCCTTGGTAACGGCTCCAACGATGTACTGGAAGTCATTACCCGTTGTTTCGCCGATGCAGATTCCGAAGTGGTTTTCTCCCAGTACGCGTTCGCTGTCTACCCCCTGGTGACACAGGCCATCGGTGCCAGGGGTGTGTCTGTGCCTGCCCGGGAATGGGGGCACGATCTGGACGCCATGGCCGTAGCGGTTACTGATCGCACTCGCCTCGTGTTTGTCGCCAACCCGAACAACCCGACGGGTACCGTTCACACGGCGGACGCCATCGAGGCGTTCCTGAAGAAAATCCCCGAGAACGTGCTTGTGGTTCTGGATGAGGCCTACTGTGAATACCTGACCGGTGATCAATACCCGGACGGTGTCGAGCTGTTGGCCCGTTTCCCGAATCTCATCGTTTGCCGCACGTTCTCCAAAGCCTGGGGGCTGGCGGCTCTGCGGGTAGGTTACAGTATCTCCTCGCCGGCCATCGCAGACATTCTTAACCGGGTGCGTCAGCCATTCAACGTGGATACGGTTGCCCTGTCTGCGGCCACGGCTGTGCTTGAGGATGAAGACTATCTCCAGCGTTCCCGGGATGTGAACACAGCCGGTCTGCGTCAGTTGCAGGAGGCATTCGACCGGATGGGGCTCAGTTACATCCCGTCAGCCGGGAACTTTGTTGCCGTGGAAGTGGGGGAGCAGGCCATGGGCGTGTACCAGTCCCTGCTGGCCCACGGCGTGATTGTTCGGCCCATCGGCGGTTATGGTATGCCCCGGCATCTTCGGGTTTCTGTCGGGCTTCAGGAAGAAAACGAGCGCTTTATTGATGCACTGGCGCAGGCCCTGGCGGCCTCGGGGTTGAGCGACTGATATGGCGCCGTCCGAGCCTCTGTTTAAACGGGTAGCGGTGATTGGCCTGGGGCTGATTGGCGGCTCCCTGGCCTGCGCGATCCGTCGCAATGGGCTTGCGGGTACGGTTGTTGGTGCGGATCATCGCACTGAGGAACTGCAGCTCGGTAAAGAGTTGGGTGTGATCGATCAGGCGGCGTCAACGGTGTCTGATGCAGTTCGTGGCGCGGACCTGGTTGTGCTTGCCGTTCCGGTACGAGCAACACGCGCGGTTCTTGAGCAGATTCGCCCGTCTCTGGAGCCGGACGCGATACTCACCGATGTCGGTAGTACCAAATCCAGCTTCGTAGCCGATGTTGAGGCCGTGTTCGGCGGCTTGTCGCCTCTGGTTATTCCCGGTCATCCCATTGCCGGTTCCGAGAAGAGTGGCATCCGGGCGGCAAATCCCGAGCTTTTCGCCAACCACAAGGTCATCCTTACGCCGCCGGACAATGTCAGCCAGCCCCACCTGGCTCGCCTGCAAGGGCTCTGGGAGGGCTGCGGTGCCACGGTGCTGACCATGTCGGTGGCGTATCACGATGAGGTGCTGGCAGCCACCAGCCACTTGCCTCACCTGATCGCGTTCTCCCTGGTAGATACCCTGGCGGGTGAAGATGAGAACATGGACATCTTCCGGTACGCCGCCGGTGGCTTCAGGGATTTCACCCGGATTGCGGCCAGCGATCCGGTGATGTGGCACGATATTTTTCTGTCGAACCGTGATGCGGTTCTTCGTGTCATTGACCACTTTACCCACGACCTCGAACAACTGCGCACTGCCATTGCCAATCAGGACAGTGCCACGTTGTTGCGGGTTTTCAGTCGCGCCAAGGCGGCGCGTGAACATTTTTCGAAGATGCTCTCAGGACAGGCTTACGTGACAAACAACAGTGAAAAGCAGGTAACGTTCCGTCTTCAGTCCGGTGGCGCGATCACCGGTGATATCCGGGTGCCCGGCGACAAGTCAATGTCGCACCGGTCCATCATGCTGGGTGCTCTGGCAGATGGCGTAACCGAAGTGAAAGGGTTTCTGGAGGGTGAAGACAGCCTGGCGACGCTCCAGGCATTCCGGGATATGGGCGTTACCATTGAAGGCCCGGACGACGGCTTTGTTCGCATCCATGGTGTTGGCATGCACGGGCTTCAGGCCCCCCGCGGGCCTCTGTATCTGGGTAACTCGGGAACCGCCATGCGGCTGTTCGCCGGTTTGCTGGCGGCCCAGCCCTTTGATTCCGAGCTGACCGGCGATGCGAGTCTCTCCGGTCGCCCGATGGGGCGGGTTGCCGATCCTCTCAGGGCGATGGGCGCCGTTATCGATACCGCAGAAGGGGGGCGCCCGCCACTGAAAATCCGTGGTGGCCAGAAGCTGTCCGGTATTCACTATGAAATGCCGGTGGCCAGTGCCCAGGTCAAATCGTGTCTTCTGCTGGCCGGGCTTTATGCCGAGGGCAGTACATCGGTGACCGAGCCGGCGCCTACTCGCGATCATACCGAGCGCATGCTGGCGGGCTTTGGCTACCACGTCCACCGGGACGGCGCGACCGCCAGTGTTAGTGGCGGCGGCAAATTGACGGCGACCAATATTGACGTCCCTGCCGATATTTCTTCGTCTGCATTTTTCCTGGTCGCGGCCAGTATCGCCCCGGGCTCCGATCTGATCCTTCGCCACGTTGGAATGAACCCGACCAGGGTTGGTGTGATCAACATCCTGAATCAGATGGGCGCCAATATCGAGATTCTGGACGAGCGCGAAATCGGTGGTGAGCCGGTTGCTGACCTTCGGGTCCGCTCGGCGGAGCTGCAGGGTATCGACATCCCTGAGGATCAGGTGCCCCTGGCCATCGATGAATTTCCGGTGCTATTCATCGCCGCGGCCTGCGCCAATGGTCGCACGGTTTTGCGTGGCGCTGAGGAACTCCGGGTCAAGGAAAGCGATCGGATCCAGGTGATGGCAGATGGCCTTGCTGCATTGGGCGTGGACACTACCGTAACCCCGGACGGCATTATTATCGATGGTGGTCAGACCATCGGTGGCGGTACCGTGAACAGTCACGGCGACCACCGCATCGCAATGTCCTTTGCGGTCGCTTCCCTGCGCGCTGCGGGTGACATTACAGTGAACGACTGTGCCAATGTGGCTACGTCTTTCCCCGGTTTTGTGGAACTTGCGCAAGGAACGGGAATCAATATCTCGGCCGAGGGGGCTGAATAATGGTTGATAGCAGTGCGCCGGTGATCACCGTGGATGGTCCCGGGGGTTCCGGCAAAGGCACGATTACCCAGATGCTGGCCCGAAAGCTGGGCTGGCATCTTCTGGACAGTGGTGCTCTTTATCGGCTGACGGCGCTGGCCGCGGCTCGCCAGGGCGTGTCCATGGATGATGAGAGCGGGCTGGTAAAAGTCGCCGCCGGACTGGATGTGGCGTTTGAGCCCACGCCGGCAGGTGAGCCGGTAAAAGTCGTTCTGGCAGGGCAGGACGTGACCGCAGATATACGTACAGAATCGGCGGGCGACAATGCTTCAAAGGTGGCTGTGATCCAGTCGGTCCGTGACGCCCTTTTGCAGCGCCAGCGGGACTTCCGGCAGGCGCCGGGCCTTGTGGCCGATGGCCGTGATATGGGGACCGTGGTGTTTCCGGACGCGCCGGTAAAAATCTTCCTGACGGCAAGCGCCGAGGAGAGGGCTCAACGGCGCTATAGCCAGTTGAAGGACGCGGGTGTCGATGTTAATATTGACGCCCTTTTAGAGGAGATACGGGTTCGTGATGAACGGGATATGAACCGTTCCGCAGCCCCTCTCAAGCCCGCAGATGATGCGCAAGTCA
>Ga0208300_100928_pt1 | contig 14962 bp, 14 predicted proteins | sample 23_taG_FD_184096 | JGI IMG/M metagenome (GOLD analysis project Ga0208300, IMG submission 184096) | Marine viral communities from Cariaco Basin, Caribbean Sea - 23_WHOI_OMZ (SPAdes) (version 2) | ecosystem: Environmental > Aquatic > Marine > Oceanic | place: Caribbean Sea: Cariaco Basin... | reverse complement strand
CAAGGTGACCGCGCAGGTCTCCAACAACGAAGACGGCGCGACGGCGTTTCTGGTCGAAGTCGAGCAGGCCGGTCTGTTCCGTATTTCCGGTCTTGCCGGCGACCAGCTGGATCACACGCTGGGCGCCTTCTGCCCCAACGTGCTGTTCCCCTACGCGCGGGAATGCATCGATAGCCTGGTCGGTCGCGGCAGCTTCCCTCCGCTGATGCTGGCGCCGGTCAACTTCGAGGCGATGTACGCCCAGAAGAAGCAGCGCGCCGCCCAGGCCAGCGAAACCACGCAGTAAGCCCATGGCCAAGCCGCGTATTCATGTCGCCGTCAGCCTCATCGCTGGCGGCGATGTCGTTCTGCCCGAGGGGCCGGCTCGCCATGTGGCGCTGGTGCTGAGGCTGCGCGAAGGCGCACCGCTGACGCTGTTCGATGGCGCCGGCCACGAGGCGCAGGCGACGCTGGTCGAAGTCGGTCGCAAGCGAGTCGTCGCGCGCATCGAGCAGGTGAGCGCGGGTAGCGGGGAATCGCCGTTGCGCGTGCATCTGGGCCAGGCGATCTCCAAGGGCGATCGCATGGACTACGCGATCCAGAAGTCCGTCGAGCTCGGCGTGGCGGCGATCACCCCGCTCTATGTCGAACATGGCGACGTGCGCCTCAAGGGCGATCGCGAGGCCAAGAAGCTGGCGCATTGGCAGGGCGTGGCGGTCAGCGCCTGCGAGCAGTGCGGGCGTGCCAGCGTACCGACGATTCATCCGCCGCAGACGCTGACGGAATGGCTGGCCGGACGGGACGAAAGCCTCAGGCTGGTGCTGCATCCCGCTACCGACGACAGCTGGCAGCAGGCGGAGGCGGTCGACACCGTCGCGCTGCTGATCGGTCCGGAAGGCGGGCTCAGCGACGCCGAAGTCGACGCTGCCCGGCGCGGCGGTTTCCAGCCGCTCACCCTCGGCCCGCGCATTCTGCGTACCGAGACCGCACCGGTCGTCGCACTGACGCTGCTGCAGCATCACTTCGGCGATCTGTAGCGCGGGCCGGGTTGGAAATCTCCTCGATACCTCTCTGACGCTCAGATCACGGTCTCCGCCTGCTTTGATTCGCTCAGAACCGGCCGTCTTTCCCGCCACGATGTCGCCAGTTCATAGGCGTGACCGGTGCGCAATACCGTGGCTTCGTCGAAGTATCGGCCCACCAGTTGCAGCGATAGCGGCAAGCCCGTGTCGCTATATCCGCAGCAGAACGACAGTGCCGGATGGCCGGTCAGGTTAAACGGGGCCGTCATGGGCGGCTGGCTGCGAAACGGCACGACTTCCACGTCTTCGATCCGCGGCGCCGGTGTCGGTACCGCAGCGCTGGCGATCAGGTCGACGGTCTCGAAAACGGATTCGACGGCAGTGGTCAGCTCACGGGCAGCTCGCTGGGCGTCGATATAGTCCGCACCGGAGATGAACGCACCCATGCTGAGACGCTCGAACGCATTGCGACCGTAAGTCTCCGGTCGGGACTGAAGATCCGGCCCATGGATGCTGAATCCTTCGGCGGCGAGAATCGCCTGTTGCGCGGCCTGGAAGCGATGCATCGAGGGCAGTGTCACCTCGACGATTTCCGCCCCCAGAGACGCCAATTTTGCCATGGCCGTGTCCATGCCCTGAATGAGTTCCCTATCGCAACCCACGGCATGGAATTGACGCAGGTAGCCGATTTTCAGGCCACTGATGCCTTGATCTAGCGTCTCCTGATAATCCGGCACCGCGTTGCGCGACGAGCCAGGGTCATCGGCATCGAAGCCGGCTAGGACCTGCATTGCCAGGGCACAGTCCTCGACCGTCCAGGTCAGAGGGCCCAAGTGGTCGAGCGTATAGGATAGCGGCGCAACGCCACGTCGGCTGACGCGGCCGTAAGTGGGTTTGAGGCCCGCCAGGCCACAATAGGCCGCCGGTAACCGAATCGACCAACCGGTATCACTGCCCAGGGCCAGCGGCATGAAGCCGGCAGCCACGGCAGCGCCGGAACCGCTCGACGAGCCGCCGGTGAAATGATCCGGATTCCAGGGGTTGCGCGCTGGCGGAAAAGGCAGGTCGAAAGAGGGTCCGCCAATGGCGAATTCATGGGTCGCCATCTTGCCCAGCAGCACCCCGCCAGCCTCTCTCAGACGGATGGCGACTTCCGCGTCCGCTGTCGGCACACGGTCGATATCGCGCTGGGAGTGACAGGTGGTGCGAATCCCGGCGGTGTCGATGATGTCTTTCAGGCCATAGGGAATGCCGTGCAGGGGGCCGCGATCGAGACCCGCCGCCAGCTCCGTTTCGGCGCGGTGGGCCTCCTCCAGCGCCCGTTCCTCGGTCATCAACAGTACCGAGTGCAGGGCGCCATCGTAGCGGTGTATCTGCGCCAGACAGTGCGTGGCCAGTGCGATCGGTGACAGGGTGCCGTCACGAAAGGCGCGCCCGGCGGCGGCAATGGACAATGGCTTGGCTGCGAGATCGATCATGCTGGCTCTCTCGTGGCAGAGTGGATGAACGCCGGCTCTAAGGCCGGGGTGAGGCGGTCACGGTTGCCGGCGATCAGGCCACGTAAAGCCAGAAAGGCTTGAAACATCACCTCCCGGCGTTCATCGGCAATGACGATGCCGTGTCGGGCCAGGCAGGTTTCGAATTCGGTTTCCAGGGAAGTCTCGGGCAAGGGCATGGCGTGGGCTCCTGACGTTGTCAGTACTCGGCGAAAATGCGGGTGATCTCGGCTGGGTCATCGGTGACGCCCAGTGCCAGCGCAAGCAGTAGTCTTGCCTTTTGCGGATTGAGATTGTCGGCGATCAGAAATCCGGCCTCCCGCAGGCGGTGCCCGCGATAGACATTACCGCTGCCGGCGCGGGTCGACTGCACCACCACCACGCCTTGGGCGACGGCTTCGATCAGGGCCGCGCGTTCGCCACCGGTGACGAAACCCGGGGCAAATCCCGCGGCGACGATGCCGCGGGCCCCGGCGGACACGAAGGCACGGATGGCGGCGCCATCGCTGCCGGCATAGCTGTAAGCGATATCGACTCGCGGTAGCGGATCGATCGTGGTCAGTGAAAACTCGGTGTGGGGTGCCGTCCGGCGCAGACTCTGGCGATAGAGCTGGACGTGGTCGCCGTCGACATGGCCCAAGGGGCCACTGACCGGGGACTGAAAGGTCTGCAGCCGCGTGGTGTTGGTCTTGGTCACTTCCCGGGCGGCATGCAACTCATCGTTGAGCAATACCATCACGCCGCCGCGCCGCATGGCAGGGCTACCGGCCGCGCGCACGGCATTGACCAGGTTCATGCCGGCGTCACTGGATAGCCCGCTGAGCGGGCGTTGCGCCCCGGTGACGATGACCGGGATTTCGAGCGGAAGCGTCAGACTCAGACACCAGGCGGTTTCCTCCAGCGTGGCGGTGCCGTGGGTGATGACGATACCGGCCAGGTCCGAATGCGTCCTTTCAAGCCGAACGCACTCCGCCACCAGCGCGCGCCAATCGGTTTCATCGATATCGGGACTGACAATGGCGCGATAGTCGACCACGCTGAGCTTGGCGACCTGCATCAGTTCCGGTACCCGTTCGGCGATCTGACTGGCTGCCAAGCGAGTGTCGTTGGCGCCGTAATCGAGAATGTCCAGGCTGTTTCGGCCCAGCGACGAAATGGTGCCGCCGGTACCGATCAATGCCACGTGAGGTAGCGTCACGATCTATTCCCTCTGAATGCTCACAGGCGTACGTCCATGGCTGAGCGCAGACTATCCGACAGCAGATTGAAGGACATGCAGGTGATGAAAATGATGATTCCGGGTAGCGCGGCATTGATCGGCGCCACGTAGATCGATTCGCGCAGGGCGTTGAGCATCAGCCCCCAGTCGGCGATGGGCGGGCTGACGCCGAGCCCGAGAAAACTCAAGCCGGAGGCGATCACGATGCTGACACTGAGCAGGCTCGAGGCGTAGATCAGGACCGGCCCCAGCACGTTTCCCAGGACGTGGACACGAATGATCGTCAGCGTGCCGGCCCCGGTGGCGCGGGCAGCCTGCACGTAGTCCTCGTTGCGAATCTTGGTGGTGACACTCTCGGTGATGCGCGCCAACGGGGGGATGAAGATCAGCGTCAGCGACAGCATGCCGTTGACGATCCCGGCACCCATGGCGCCCGAAATCGCGACCGCCAGCAGAATCGAGGGGAAGGCATAGAACACGTCGGTAAGGCGCATGATGCACATATTGACCTTGCCCCCCGCGTAGCCGGCGATGACCCCCAGCGTGCCGCCGATCAATAGCGCCACCAAGACGGGACTGATGCTCATCGACAGGGTGACGCGCGCGCCGTAGATCAGACGGGTCAGAATGTCGCGACCCAGCTCGTCGGTACCCAGCAGATATTCCAGTTTGCCTCGGCTGGTCCACGCCGGTGGGGTCAGACGGTCGAGCATGCTTGCCTGATAGGGGTCGTGAGGCGTGATCCAGGGCGCAAAAATGGCGGCGAGCACGATCAGCCCGAGCAGGGTCATCGTCGTCAGGGCGACCCAGTCATGGCTGAGCTTGTTGCCGACGTTGTGCCAATAGCCCTTGGGCGGTTTGCCCGAAAGCTTAGCTTCGTCGGCCATGAGTGCCGACGTTGTCGGTGGCGTCTCGGTCGGGAGCTTGTCGCGAGCGTCTAGGGTCGGGGTGTTCATGGTCGGTTCCTGGAAATATCAGCGGCGTATGCGAGGGTCGAGCAGCGTTTGCAGGATGTCCGCGACCAGATTGGTAGCGACGAAAATCAACGCCATGATCAGAATCGTGCCCTGCAGGATCGGCAGGTCGCGCATGAAGATGGCGTTGTTGAGCAATTGACCGGTTCCGGGCCAGACGAAAACCGTTTCGATGAGAATCGACCCGCCCAACAGTTCCGCCATCTGCAGACCCATGACGGCAATCGCGGCGCTGCAGGCGTTGCGGGCGACATGCACGAAGACCTGACGTTCCGGCATTCCCTTGGCTCGTAGCGTCTGGACGAAATCCTGACCGTAGGTCTCCGACACGGAGCCGCGCACCGAGCGCGCGATGATGCCGGTCGGAATCAGAGAGAGGGCGAAAATGGGCAACACGAAATGCTGTATATGGGCCCAGTCAAGTGCGAAGCCCGTCGAGCCACGTGGGCCCATTCCCATGGCGGGCAGCCAGTGCAGACCGACGGCGAAGATGGCCACCAGGACGATGGCGATCCAGTAGTGGGGCACACTGACACCGGTGACGGCGAAACCGGTCACCACCCGATCGGACAGGGTCCCCTGCCTCGAGCCGGCAATGCTGCCGAGTGTCAGCCCCACCACAAAGCTGACCAGCATGCCGCCGAACGCCAGCATCAAGGTGTTCCCCAGCGCGGAGAAGATCTCGGTGCTGACCGACCGGCCGGTGGCGATCGATGTGCCCAGATCACCGGTCAGCGCGTGCCCCAGCCAGGTGGCATATTGCACCGGAAGCGGCTTGTCCAGCCCGTATTCGGCTTTGACCTGATCGATCATTTCCTGGGTCGCGTCTTCCGGCAGCAAGGCATTGATCGGATCGCCGGGCCCCAGCTGTACCAGTAGAAAGCAGATCACGGTCACGCCGAGGGCAATCGGAATGGTGTAGAGCACTCGGCGCAAGATGTAGGAAAACATAGGATTCAACTCCCCAAGGTCGCTGAGCCCATCGATACCGACGTAGCGGTATCGATGGGCCGGGCTTCCTTACTCCTCGAGATGGACCGGTGTCAGATCCTGGAACCAGTTCTTGGCCTGGACAAACCCTTTGAGGTTGGGCGCCAGCGCGCGGGGATTGACGTCATGGGTGACCCAGATCCACTCGGCGTTATCGACCACCTTCTCGTGCAATTCGCTGAGAATCTTGTCCTGCTTGGCCGGATCGAACTCCTCGCGCGCGGCTTTCAGCAACTTGTCGTACTCGGGATCGTTGACCATGCCCCAGTTGGAGCCGTTGGGCGGCACGCGATGGGAATCGAAGAGGCGGGTAAAGGCACTGTAGGGGTCCATCAAGGTACGACTGACGATAATGCCGTTGATGCCCTTGTCCGCGCTGTCAGGGGCTTCGGCCGACTGCCGTGCCAGAGCCAGCAGCGCATTCCATTCCATGACTTCCGCTTCGACATCGAAGTGGCACTGATTCAGCGTGCTCTGAATGTACTGGAACATCGGCAGCGGCTGCATCTGGCCGGATCCGCTGGTCGAGACGGCGATCTTGACGTGCAGTGGGGCATCCTGGGTATAGCCGTGCTGCTCCATCAGCGAGCGGGCATCGTCGGGCTCGTAGCCCAGCTTGAAGGTAGGCTGGCCGAACCACGGGCTGTCCGGTGTGACATGCCCTTCGGCGGGAATGCTCATTCCTCCCAGCAACTGATCGATACCTTGGCGATCGATACACAGGTTTGCCGCCTTGCGCACATCGATCTCGTTCCAGGGAGAGCCTGCGGCGCGGCTCGGTGCAATTGCCCAATTGTGCGGATAGCTGTTGGTGACGATCTGCATGCCGGCGCCTTCCAGCTGCGGAATGGCATCGGGAGAGGGCGCTTCGATCCAGTCCACCTGGCCGCTCAACAGCGCCGAGGTGCGGGACGAGGCTTCCGGCGTGGGTATCAGCTGTACCTGATCGGAAGCCGGCACCCGATCCGGGTCCCAGTAGTCGGGATTACGCGCCATGGTGACCTGCTTGCGCGGCTGCATGCTGACGAATTTCCACGGCCCGGTGCCGGACGGCGCCTGAGCGAAGGCTTCCCAGTCGCCGACTTTCTCGAACTGCGCCGGACTGGACATCATCCAGTAGCTGACCTGGAACGGGACGAAGGCATCGGGTACATCGGTGACGATCTGCACCGTGTAATCGTCGATCTTGTTCACTGCGACGATGCTCGGAATTCGAGCGGCTGCGAGTCCGGCCTGGCGAGGGTCATACTGTGGTGAATCCGGATCCTTGACCTTATCGAAGTTCCATACAACCGCGTCGGCTGTGAATTCAGAGCCATCGTGGAACTTGACGCCTTGGCGGAGTTTGAACGTCCACTTCGTCTTGTCATCGGGGTCTACCGACCACTCCGTGGCCAGGCCCGGAATCAAGGTGGAGGGCTTGTCGGCGCTGGAAAGATCCCATTCCACCAAGGAGTCATAAAGCATCAAACCCATGAACCGAAACCCCTCGAAACCCTGGTCGGGATTACCGGTCGTTAACGGAATATCCGCTGCTGTCATGCCGACGCGGAACGTCGATAAATCCTGAGCCACGGCGAGATTGCTGGCACAACTCAGGGCCAGAATGGCGGCTGCCGTGCGCAGTGGTCTCGGCATCAAAAACGAGCTTCTAGGCAACATCGTAAATCCCTTGGAATGGTTGTGTTCAGGGGTTTTGCCGGTAATCGTTGTTGTTGTGGCGATCTTCGAATCCGACATTGTTGTTGATTCGTCGTTGGTTGTTAGCCCCAGAGTCAGGCGGAAGCGCTGGAAATAACAAAGCAATAAGCTTGCCAGCTCTGGTCCTGATGGCGCTGCCTGGCGATCTATTTTTTGTTAATAAACTATAAGCCAATGTTGTATAAGGTTTTAATAAAAGCATTTGATTTGAGGATATAGCCCTTTTTCGAGATGGGTCTGTGTCGTATGGAAAAAACATTCGAAGCGGTGACGGCGATCTTATAGAGAGGGACGTATCCTGATTCATTCTCCTGAAGATCATTTGATGCATCATGTTAGTGCGGTAAAAGGGCGACATGCACCGAATAGTGATCGTCTCGTCGTAACATCGTGAGTTGGCGGAGTGCCGGCCGATTTTTCCCAGTAAAAACTAGATAAGAAACGTATTTTCTGAATTTGGGGTGGTGAATTCAGGATGAATTACCCGATTTCCAAAGAGATATGGAAGGGATATTGGGGGGAGGTTCCCTGTCGGCCGCGCTGATCTCTCAAGCGGGAAAAGAATTTATATTGAATATTTTCTTGTTGTTTTGGTGGCTTGCTCGGGGTTTTCAGATGAGAGCTCCTCTGCTGGCATCATAATTGCAGCGACTGTCAAAACGGCGATGGGCCGATGCTGACAGTGAGGATTTCGACATGAGCGTGACCGCGGATACCATTCTGCAACAGTGCCAGGCTTATGCGGGGCCGAAAATCGACGCGGATCGGGCCGCCCAGCTGGCGGTGGAAATCAATTCGCTGCTGGTGCGGGCGACACCGCTGATCGAGCGTTATCGCTATCTCTACGCTGACCCCTTCGCGTTTCTCTCCGAGCTCGAGACACTGGCAGTTGCCGAGTCCGGTGACCGAGGGCAGGCATGATGGTGGGGAGTGAATTGGTCTGGATGAGCCTGACCGACGTCGCGGGTGCGATTCGTCGCCGCGAGGTCTCCGTGAGCGAAGTCGTGGATGCGTCGCTCAAGCGTATCGAGACGGTGCGGCCGATCCTCAACGCCTTCATCGATGTCTTCATCGATGTCTTCATCGATGAGGCGCGGGAAGCCGCGCAACAGGCGGATAGCCGCCTGCAACGTTCCACCCCGACCGCGCCGCTGTTCGGTGTGCCGCTCGCCCACAAGGACATGTTCTCGCGCCTGGGCAAGCGTGCCAGTGGGGGCTCAAGGATCATGGCGGATGTCGAGCCGAAAGCGACGGCGACCGTCATGCGCCGATTGGACGAGGCGGGGGCGATCAATGTCGCTGCACTCAACCTTTCCGAATTCGCCGCCGGCCCGACGGGGCACAACGAGCACTTTGGTCATTGCCGCAATGCCTGGAATCCGGCGCATATCAGCGGTGGCTCCTCGAGTGGATCCGGCGCGGCAACGGCGGCGGGAGCCGTCTACGGCGCCATCGGCTCCGATACCGGTGGGTCGATCCGGCTGCCGGCATCGTTCAATGGGCTGGCGGGTATGAAACCTACCTGGGGACGAGTCAGCCGCTTCGGCGCCATGCCACGGGCCTGGTCGCTGGATACGGTCGGCCCATTGACGCGTACGGTGGCGGACTGCGCGCTGATGACGTCGCTGGTGGCCGGTTACGATCCACGGGATTCCACTACCAGTCGTTTGCCGGTGCCCGATTACACCCGCAGTCTGGGGCGTTCGGTGTCCGGACTGCGCGTCGGCATTTCCTCCGATTATTTCCGAGACGACATCAGCGACGAAGTGGCGACGCTATTTGACGATGCCTGCCGCGTGTTGCAGGACCTGGGCTGCCAGGTAGAAGTGATCGACGTGCCCGATCCGGGAGCGTACGACGCCATCGCCAATGCCATCTCCAAGTCAGAGGCCGCCGCCGTCCATGGTCGCTGGATGCGTGAGAGGCCGGACGACTACGGATTGCATGGATATTCGCGGACCGAGTCCGGTTTCCATATACCCGCGGCCGTCTACCTCGATGCGCTGTCGGTTCGCGGTGCAGTCGTTCGGGATTTCGTCTCTGACGTGTTCTCTCGGGTCGATGTCTTGGCGACACCCTCGCTGCCCTTCGAAGTGCCGACCATCGCCGAGACCGACGAGCGGGATCCGGCCCGGATCCCGGCAATGGTCGGACGAATCACGCGCAATACGCGACCCTTCAATTATCTTGGCCTGCCAGCGCTGACGGTGCCCTGTGGATTCACGGCCAACCGCTTGCCAGCCGGACTTCAGCTCATCGCCAGGCCCTACGCCGAGTCGACGCTGTTCGCGCTTGGCGGCGCCTACGAGCGCATCACGCCATGGAAAGATCAACATCCGACCCTGTGACGGTCACCGCCAGGGCGGGGTTTAATTCGACAACGACAAGACGCGCAGCGCGTCGCTCATGACAGGCAAACCGTGATGAATGACAACGACAAGACGGCACCTGACGTGCCACGCAACCGGGCGCACGACGTCGGCGGTCCGGCGCAGCCGCTGTTGATCGTCGACCAGTTGAAGAAGCACTTTCCGCTGAAACGCAAAGGACTCCCGGGACGGACCAGGGTCGATGTAGTGCGCGCCGTCGATGGCCTCGACTTTCGAGTCGCCAAGGGCGAAACCCTGGGGATCGTGGGTGAATCCGGGTGCGGAAAATCCACCCTGGCCAAATTGCTGATGTACCTGATCGAACCCGATGCCGGAGAGGTCGTGCTCGACGGGCTTACCGTCGATAGCGCTCAGGGTATCAGCGTCAAGGCCATGCGCAGCCAGGTCCAGATGGTGTTCCAGGACAGCAATGCGTCGCTCAATCCCCGCATGACGATCGGCGATACCATTGCCTTCGGATGCAAGGTTCGCGGTATCGATAGTCGCGAAGCGGCAAGGCAGGCGGAAGCCATGCTGGAGGCGGTGGGGCTGGATCCCGAACTCTATGCACGGCGCTATCCGCATGAACTTTCCGGCGGGCAGCGGCAGCGCATCAACATCGCACGGGCGTTGGCACTGGAGCCTCGGCTACTGATCCTCGACGAGGCGGTCTCGGCTCTCGACAAGTCGGTCGAGGCGCAAGTGCTCAATCTGCTGGAGGATCTCAAGCGCAGGATGTCGCTGACCTATATCTTCATCAGTCACGATCTCAACGTGGTGCAATACATCAGTGATCGTATTCTGGTGATGTACCTTGGCCAGATCGTCGAAATCGGGCCGGTCGACAAGATCTACGATAACCCGCAACACCCCTATACTCAGGCGCTACTGTCGGCGCGCCCCTCGATGGATCCCGATCATCTGACCGAGGCCCTGCCGATCAGTGGTGATCCCCCCAACCCGATCAACCCGCCGTCCGGCTGCCGTTTCCGCACGCGGTGTCCACACGCCGAGTCAATCTGTGCAGAGACGATGCCGCCGTTGTCACCGGGCCAGATCGGGACGCAGGTTGCCTGCCATATGATCATCGAAGGTTCCGGACATAGCCGCGCCAAGCGCCATGTAGCCTGAGGAGAGATTGCCATGACATCCCCATCGCCGCTGCTGTCCGTGCGCGACCTGAAAGTCACTTTTGCCTCGCGTGAGCGTGAGGTCTATGCCGTCAACGGCGTCAGTTTTGATGTGCAACCCGGCGAAACCATGGTGCTGTTGGGCGAGTCCGGCAGTGGCAAGAGTGTGACCCTGCGCTCGCTGATGAAACTGCATCCGCCCAAGAAGACCCGTTATTCCGGTGAGATTCAGTTCGACGGTACCTCGATGCTGACCTGCAGCGAACGCCAGCTGCGCCGTCTGCGGGGAGCCGAGATCTCGATGATCTTCCAGGAGCCTTCGACCTCTCTGGATCCGGTCTACAAGATAGGCCAACAGATCAGCGAGATGATCATGCAGCACGAGAGCCTGTCCCAGGCCGCGGCATTGGCCCGGGCCAAGGATTTGCTCGAGCTGGTGCGTATTCCCTCGGCCGCCGAGCGTCTCAATGCCTACCCGCACGAGTTGTCCGGAGGGATGCGCCAACGAGTGATGATCGCGCTCGCATTGAGCTGCAGCCCCAAATTGTTGCTGGCGGACGAGCCGACCACGGCATTGGATGCCACCGTCCAGATCCAGATCATCCTGCTGCTGAAGCAGCTACAGGACGAGCTCGGTCTCAGCATCATCTTCGTGACCCATGATGTCGGCGTGGCAGTCGAAGTCGGTACCAAGGTCGCGGTGATGTACGCCGGACAGATGGTCGAGTACGGCGAGATGCGCGATGTCGTGCGTTCGCCCCAGCATCCGTACACGCAAGGACTGCTCAACTCCACGGTACACGCGGGGTTGAGAGGCAAGCGGCTCGACGCCATTCCCGGTGCGCCGCCCAACCTTTCCTCGCCCCTGGATATCTGTGGCTTTGCACCGCGCTGCCCGCATGCGCACAAGGCCTGTATCCAGGGCGTGCCCGAGCCGCGAATACCGATGCCCGGGCATATGTCGCGCTGTGTGCTGGCCGAAGACCGGGTATCGCGGCTGGCATGAAGCCGTGGGCGTGAACGAGAATCGTGAAGAGGATTCGACTCGCGAAAAAAAGAAGGAGTGATTATGACCGTGACCGTCGATGGTCAGCGCTTGTGGGAACGTGTCGAAACCATGGCCAAGTTGGGAGGCACGCTCAAAGGGGGCGTTTGCCGGTTGGCGCTGGATGACAACGATATTACCGCGCACCGCCTGCTGGCGGACCTGGCCAAGCTACGGGGCTTTCGTCTGTTGCTGGACGACGCCGGGAACCTGTTTCTTCGCCGAGAAGGCAGCGACGCCTCATTAGCCCCGCTAGTCAGCGGGTCTCACTCGGATTCTCAGCCCACAGGTGGGCGTTTCGACGGCATCTTTGGTGTGTTGGCGGCGTTCGAGGCGCTGGAAGCGATCGACGCTGCCGGTGTCGAGACGCGTCATCCGCTGGAGTGCGTGATCTGGAACAACGAAGAAGGGTCGCGCTTCACGCCCGGCTGTATGGGCTCCGGTGTCTATGCCGGTGTGAAGTCGTTGGAGACGGCTCACGCGGCATTGGATAGCAATGGGGTCAGCATGGCAGACGCGATAGCGCGACTGCATGAGCAGTTCCCGGATGCCGAGCACCGCGACCTGGGTACGCCGTTTGCCGCGCTGCTGGAAGCGCATATCGAGCAGGGGCCGTTACTCGAAGCCGGTGGCGAGGTACTGGGCGTGGTCACCGGCATGCAGGGTATGCGCCGCTTCCGGGTCGAAGTGACCGGCAAGGAGGATCACTCGGGGACCACGCCGCGTAGCCTGCGTCAGGATGCGCTGGTCGATGCCGTGGCGATCATCAATGAGCTTCATGCGCTGTTCTGGGACGAGAAGGACGAAATTCGTTTCACCATCGGTCATTTCGCGCTTTCGCCCAATGCCTGGTCGGTAGTGCCCGGACAGGTGACCTTCGGAGTCGACTTCCGCTATTCGGATGCCGGGGTGCTCAAGTCCCTGGGCGATCGGATTGCGCCCTTGGCCGCTGAGGCGGCAAGGCATTGTCAGGTCCAGGTGACCCAGACGGTCAGCGAGGCACCGGTACACTTCGAAGGCGCGGCATTCGAGGCCATTAGAGCGTCGGCGGCCGCCAGCGGGCAGCCCTGGCGAGAAATCTACTCCGGCGCCGGTCACGACTGCCGTTACTTTCCGCCTCGTTGCCCGACCGGCATGGTGTTCATTCCCTGCGAGAAGGGCATTAGTCACAACGAAGCGGAAAACGCCGAACCCGAGCATGTGACCGCCGGGGCCCAGGTAATTGCCGACAGCTTTCTGCGCCTGGACGCGAGTCTTCCCTGATTGGAGAAGCGGGATAGGGGCGCAGCCATGGGTGCGTCTCGCCGCGTCTTTCGGAGATACCGGGGCCCGGGCCTGCCAAACAAAACACCCCGCCAGCCGTTATCCGGTTGGCGGGGTGTTTCGTGGGAATCGCTGACGGCTGCTGGCGTACGGCTGGGTCGGGCGATTACAGCTCGAGATCGTACTCGACGATCAGCGGCGCGAACTCGCTGAAGGTCGCCTCGGTGTCGATCCAGGCATCTTTCACGTTACGCCGGAAGTTGGGACCGACGATCTGATAGTCGAGGCGCCAGCCTTCCTGGCGGGAGCGCGGCACTTCCTGGTCGAGCTTGGGCCACCAGGTGTACTGGTTGGCATCCCGATTGACCTCACGGAAGGTATCGATGAAGCCGGTCGGGCCGAACACCTGATCCATCCACGCCCGTTCTTCCGGCTTGAAGCCCGGCGTCGTCTGGTTATCGGCCCAATTGGTAAGATCGAGCGTCTTGTGCGCGATGTGCCAGGTGCCGCAGATGATGTACTCGCGACGCTTGCGAGCCATCTTGTTCAAGTACTCGAGATACTGGGTCATGAACGTCTGCTTGGCGGCCGGATCGTCGTCGCCGCTCGGCATCAGGAAGGTCGCGACGCTGAAGCGGTCGTAGTCCGCCTGCAGGAAGCGCCCTTCGTTGTCGCACTGCTCGAAACCCAGACCATACATGATGGCCTTGGGGATCTTGCGACAGTAGAGCCCGACCCCGGAGAAGCCATCCTGCTCGGCGTCCAGGAAATAACCTTCGTAACCTTCCGGATAGAGAATGCTGTCATCGAGCTCGAAGCTCTTGGCCTTCAGGTTCTGCACGCAGACGACGTCAGCATCCTGTTCGGCCAGCCAGTCGAGAAAGCCCCGCTCGACGGCCTCTCGGATCCCGTTCACATTGATGCTGGCGATTTTCATACAGTGTTCCTTCTTTGTCGCGCGTGTATGATACCCGAGCTTGAAAGGTTTAGGTAAATGACCGCTGCGTCAGGCCAGGACGAGAGCAGTCTTCAAGAAACATGAGGCAATAGGGAGACCCCGGGGTGAGCGTCGAGATTCAGCCGTATCAGCAAGAGTTCATCGAATTCGCGATCGCCGAAGGAGTATTGCGCTTCGGTGAATTCACGCTCAAGTCCGGTCGTGTCAGTCCCTATTTCTTCAATGCCGGTCTATTCCGTTCCGGCCGTGCGCTGGCCCGTCTCGGACGTTTCTATGCCAGCGCCATTGCCGACAGCGGTATCGAGGCCGATGTACTATTTGGTCCAGCTTACAAGGGTATACCGCTGGCGGCGAGTGCAGCCGTTGCTCTGGCCGACCATCACCAGCGCGACATGCCCTTTGCCTTCAACCGCAAGGAAGCCAAGACTCACGGTGAGGGCGGCAATATCGTGGGTGCCGAACTGCGCGGCAAGGTCCTCATCATCGATGACGTCATCACGGCCGGCACGGCGATCCGCGAGGTCATGCAGATCATCAACGATGCCGGAGCCCAGGCCGCGGGTGTCGTGATCGCGCTCGATCGTCAGGAACGTGGCCAGGATGCCGACGGTCTGAAGCCGCACAGCGCGATCCAGGAAGTCGAAGCGACGTATCATATGCCGGTTGTGAGCATCGTCAACCTCGATCAATTGCTCGCCTATCTGGAAACGCGCGAACCCCGCAGCGGCGAAGATGGCGCTTCCATTGCCCAGCATGCCGAGGCGATCCGCGCCTACCGGGATCGCTACGGCATCACCAGCGACCGCTGATCCTTCG
>Ga0208300_100927_pt1 | contig 14996 bp, 14 predicted proteins | sample 23_taG_FD_184096 | JGI IMG/M metagenome (GOLD analysis project Ga0208300, IMG submission 184096) | Marine viral communities from Cariaco Basin, Caribbean Sea - 23_WHOI_OMZ (SPAdes) (version 2) | ecosystem: Environmental > Aquatic > Marine > Oceanic | place: Caribbean Sea: Cariaco Basin... | reverse complement strand
TTCCAGAAATCCGAAGCCGGTGTGGATACCGCGGGCTTCGAGGTTGAGCAGCGTATTGTGAACCAGATAGCCGATAAAAATCGCCAGGGCCAGAAACAGCACGGCCTGGATAATCAGGGCGCGAATGGCGGGATTTCGCCACAAAGGGCCCCGCCCCCGTCGCGGGAGGGTCGTGGATGGACGCAGCATGAGCTGTCTCTACTCGAGCGTTGAGAGGCACCGCGCCCCGGTGCTCAGACCGAAGGGGCGCGGTGTCGAGAGGACTGTATTCCCAAGAATCTGTTTACGATCTCGCGAGCTAGAGCCAAAAGAGGCGAAAACACTTGAAGAAGCGGAGTTTACATGGGGCTAAATGAGCATCCCGAAGCCGTTTTCAACAATGTTTGGCCGACGCGCAGCAGATCGTAGATAGGTTCTTAGCGAACCGGCGGTGCGTACTGTATACCGCCATCGGTCCACAACGCGTTGATGCCGCGCTCGAGCTCCATCGGGGAATCCATGCCGACGGTACGCTCGAAGACTTCACCGTAGTTGCCGACCATCTTGACGATGTTGTAGGCCCAGTCGTTGCTGATGCCCATCTGCTCGCCGAAGTTGCCGTCCTTGCCCAGCAGACGTGCCACGCCGGGATTCGGCGGGTTGTCGCGCATCTCATCGACATTGTCACTGGTCACGCCCAGTTCTTCGGCGTTGAGCATGGCGAACAGCGTCCATTTGGCGATGTCGAACCACTGATCGTCCCCTTGGCGCACGACCGGACCCAGCGGCTCCTTGGAAATACGCTCGGGCAGAATGGTGACGCTGTCCGGATCCTTGAGCTGCAGGCGCAGCGCCGCCAGTTGCGAGGAGTCGGAAGTCAGCACGTCGCAGCGGCCGCTATCGAAGCCCTGGGCGGTCTGGTCGGGCGTGTCGAACGTCACCAGTTGATAGTCGAGATTGTTGGCCGGGAAGTAGTCGGCGATGTTGAGCTCGTGAGTCGTGCCCGACTGGATGCAGATCGTTGCACCATTGAGCTCCTTGAGGCTACTCACACCGAGATCCTTCGAGACCATGAAAGCCTGGCCGTCGTAGAACGTCACGCCGGTGAAGTTCAGCCCCAGGGCGTTGTCCCGCATGGCTGTCCAGGTGGTGTTGCGTGATAGCACGTCCACCTCACCGGACTGCAGCGCCGTGAAACGCTCTTTGGCCGTCAGCGGGGTAAACGCGACCGATTCGGATTTGCCCAGTGTGGCAGCGGCCATCGCCCGGCAGAAATCGGCATCGATGCCGGTCCAGTGCCCGTCCTGATCCGGTGCAGAAAACCCGGTCAGGCCCGCGTTGACACCGCAGCGGAGAGTACCATTGCTCTTGACGTCATCCAGCGTGGCGGCCTGAACTTGCGTCACGGCCAATGTTCCCAGAGCGGCGATGGAGAGCAGGGACAAGCTTTTGTTCTTGTGGCGCATAATGAAATCAACTCCCTAGCGTTATCGTATAAGTGCATGCCGAGCATGCTCGTACGACAGTAGCAAAGTCCATTCCACATCTGTCTTATTGTGCTTAAAAGTCTATTTTGAATGTCTTTTCGAGGCGGATGCCCCGTCATGACGCCCGGCATCGACATCCCGGCGGCAATAAATTGTTTCAAAACAGTGCTCAAAAAACACAGACGCACCAAAAAGGTGCCTGAGTCGAAGCGCGAGTCAACGTGGCATACATTGGAGATGGGTTATCGATCTTTCCGGCCATTGTCCAGAACGGCTTTCGTCCAGACCGGCTATTGTCCAGACAGACGACGGCGCCGCTTCGACTTCCCGCGTTGAACCAGAGCCAGCAATAGCAGGCCCGCGCCAGCGCCTAGTGCATTCGCGAGAATATCGCCCCAGTCGCCGCCGTGACGCCCCGGCACCCGGACCTGCAGATATTCGATGCCGATACTGAAGGCGACTGTCACGCCACAGGCGACCGACCACCGGCAACCCGTGAGACGCAGACCTGCTGCCAGGCCAGCGTAGGCGACGAAGTGATTGAACTTGTCCCACGGCAGATGCTGCGGCAGGTCGGTAGCCGGGCTCAAGCTGCCCCAGGCGATCCCCGCCGCCCAGATCAATGTGGCCAGCGCGCACCCTTTTTGCCAGAGGCTCATGGGCATGGACTCTCTCCTGGTTCGCTCTCTCGCCTGCCAGGGCATCCACTGCATTCTGGGCCAAGGCTCAACCTTCATCGGCGAGATCGGGCGGCAAGCCGCAGCGTCGGCAGAGTGCCGGCGTCAGCGATGTCAGCCAGCGTTCATGACTTTCGAGACGATCAGCACCGAGGAAGGCCAATCGATGGCGATGGTCGCCGATGAAGCGATAGGTGCGCTCACGCAACGCTCGCGGCACCCGGCGCAGCGCACTGATACGCCTCCACTCTCCCTGCAGTCGAGTCGCGAGGCGCCAGGCGGCATCGCTATTGCGGCTGAGTTCGCCATCGGCGATGTACCAGATGCTGTCGGTGCCCGAAAAGTCGATCTGAAAGTGCTCGCCCAGCCGGCGGGACACCGGGCTTTTCAGCCCGGCAATGCGCAGCCGGCTCTCGGGCCGCTCGTGCGCCAGCAGCCAGCGCACCGAACGCCGGCAGAACGGGCAGTCGGCATCGAACAGCAGCAGGCCATCGCCGGGTTCTATAGCGACAGGCTCGCTGCTGACAAGCTCATCGGTGGTAAGCGGGGCTGAGTTCATGCAAGGCGTCCATGAAAGCGGTGACATGGCCCGGGTCGGTGAACTGGCTGATGCCGTGCCCCAGGTTGAACACGTGGCCTTCGCCAGGCCCGAAGCTCTCGAGGATGCGCGCCACTTCTTCGCGAATCCGCTGCGGCGGCGCGAACAGCACGTTGGGATCGAGGTTGCCCTGCAGCGCGACCCGCTCGCCGACACGGCGCCGGGCATCGCTCAGCTCCGTGGTCCAGTCCAGGCCCACCGCGTCGCAGCCGCTGTCGGCGATCGACTCGAGCCACTGCCCGCCGTTCTTGGTGAACAGGATCACCGGCACGCGACGGCCATCATGCTCGCGAATCAGGCCATCCACGATGCGCTGCATGTAGGCCAGGGAGAACTCACGATAGGCCGGCGTCGACAGCGTCCCACCCCAGGTATCGAAGATCTGCACGACCTGGGCGCCGGCGCGAATCTGGGCGTTGAGATAGTCGGTGACCGCTGTCGCAAGAATGCCCAGCAGCGCATGTAGGGTTTGCGGATCGCCGTAGAGCATCGCCTTGAGATGGCGGAAATCCTTGCTCGAGCCGCCTTCAACCATGTAGGTCGCCAGCGTCCACGGGCTGCCGGAGAAGCCGATCAACGGCACGCGGCCATTGAGCTCGCGGCGAATCGTGCCGACGGCGTTCATGACGTAGTCGAGATCCCGCTCCGCATTCGGCGCGGTCAGCGTGGCGACGTCCGCGGCGGAGCGTACCGTCTTGCGGAACTTGGGACCTTCGCCGGTCTCGAAGTAGAGCCCGAGCCCCATGGCATCCGGAATGGTCAGGATGTCCGAAAACAGGATCGCCGCATCCAGCGGATAGCGTTCGAGCGGCTGCAGCGTCACCTCGCAGGCCAGATCGGCGTTGCGACACAGATCCATGAAACTGCCGGCCTGGGCCCGGGTCTGGCGGTATTCCGGCAGGTAGCGGCCGGCCTGACGCATCATCCAGACCGGCGTGCGGTCCACCGGTTGACGAGCCAGCGCCCGCAGCAGGCGATCGTTGTGCAGCGTCTGCGGCTGGAGATCATGGGATAGTGTCATGGCAGCCTTCATAGTCGAGGGGGTTTAAGCAAGAGCCTCCGCATTGTAACGGATCGCCCGAACATGCAGTAAAACCTTCGGATGTCAAAATTGATGTCCGCTATCGGCACGATTTGCAGCCTTGTAACGGATCGACCGGCAAGCCTGTTATAATGCCGCCCCTTTAATTATCGGCGCCCTTGGCCACGCTTTTTGACTTCCGGGCCTCCGAGCGCCTTTCCACATCGCGAGGTCATCGTGACGATCCGCTTCATCGCCGCATCGCAACTGCCGACTCCCTGGGCGACGTTCATGCTGCATGGCTTCCAGGAAGCCTCCACCGGCAAGGAACACGTCGTGCTGACGCTCGGCGACATCACCACGCCCGAGCCGGTTCTCGCCCGGGTGCACTCGGAGTGCCTGACCGGCGATGCCCTGTTCTCGATGCGCTGCGACTGTGGTTATCAGCTGCAGGAAGCCCTCAAGCGGATCGCCGACGAAGGGCGCGGCGCGCTGCTCTATCTGCGCCAGGAAGGCCGGGGGATCGGCCTGCTCAACAAGATCCGCGCCTACGCGCTTCAGGATGACGGCGCCGATACCGTCGAGGCCAACGAACGGCTCGGGTTCGGCGCCGACCAGCGCCGCTACGATATCTGCGTGCCCATGCTCGAGCATCTCGGCATCCAGTCGCTGCGGTTGATGACCAACAACCCGCGCAAGGTCGAGGCCCTGAGCCAGGATGGCGTGACGATCCACGAGCGCCTGCCGATCACCACCGGTCGCAATCCGTTCAACGAGCACTACCTGACCACCAAGGTCGGCAAGCTCAATCACATGATGAATCTGGACGATTTCACCCCGGCCAGCGACGTGGACATCGAACGCGACGCCTGAATCTCCTCGCTCCCTGTATCCGTGGACTTTTGTCGGCGTCAACTCGGCGTCATGATGAGTCCATAGACTGAACCCGGACCGCAACGGCCGGTCCAATCGAACAGCGCCTTGCATCCTGCACGCCTGATCGTCGAGGGGGTTCGAATACCATGTCAGACGTTCAACCGGATTACCCTGCCCGCCCCTCGGCTCCCTCGGGCAGCCGGCCCAGCGCCGATGAATCCGGTGCAGAGTTCTCGAGACTCGAGGAGTGGCTGCACAGCATCAGCCACGGTATCGGCGCCGCCTTGAGCCTCGCCGGCATGATCGTGCTCATCGTGCTGGCCAGCATCGCCGCCCATGTCGATCCGTGGAAGATCGTCAGCGTTTCGCTCTATGGCAGCTGCCTGCTACTGCTCTATACCGCCTCCACGCTCTATCACGGCTTTCGCCGCCAGCGACTGAAGCGCGTGTTCCAGGCTTTCGACCACTGCGCCATCTATCTGCTGATCGCGGGCACCTACACGCCGTTCCTGCTGGTCAACCTGCGCGGCCCGATGGGCTGGGCGCTGTTCGCCGTCGTCTGGAGTCTCGCTCTCGGCGGCATCGCCCTGCGCCTGATCTGGCCGCATCGATTCAGCGTGCTGCGGGTATTCATCTACCTGATCATGGGCTGGCTGATCCTGATCGCCTCCGGCGACATGGCTGACCACCTGCCGCAAACCGGCATCGCTCTGCTGGTCGCCGGCGGGCTTACCTACACGGTAGGCGTGCTGTTCTACGCCTTGCGCGTGATTCCGTTTCACCATGCCATCTGGCACCTATTCGTGATCGGCGGCAGCGTCTGTCACTTCCTGGCCGTCTACACCGCCGTGCTGCCTTTTCAGGCCTGACGTCGCTGGAGAACGTCGGCGGCGAACGATGCCGACAAGCAGATTGCCAAAGCGCCCGGGGCGGCTATGATCGGTAGCGGCTGGAGATGCCCCGTGGGTAGCCCTCCCGTCCGTCGCGCTCATCTTCAAGGACTGCCATGTTTCGCTGGTTCGAAAACCGTCTCGACCCCTTTCCGCCGCAGGAACCGCAACGTCCGCCGGACACGCTGATCGCCTTCTGCCTGCATTACACCCGTGGCGCCTGGCCGTATCTGCTGGCAGCGACGGTGCTGATGGCGCTGATCGCCGGCATCGAAGTATGGATGTTCGGGTTTCTCGGCAACATCGTCGACTGGCTGGCGGCCCAGGATCGCGAGACGTTTCTCGCCGAGCAGGGCTGGAAACTGGCCGGCATGGCGTTCGTCGTGCTGCTCCTGCTACCCGGCATGGTATGGCTGCATTCGCTATTCCAGCAGCAGACCCTGATGGCCAACTTCCCCATGCGCATCCGCTGGCTGGCGCATCGCTACCTGTTGCGGCAATCGATGGGCTTCTATCAGGACGAATTCGCCGGTCGCATCGCCACCAAGGTGATGCAGACGGCGCTTGCCGTGCGAGAGTGCGTGATCAAGCTGTTCGACGTCCTCAACTACGTCAGTGTCTATTTTCTCGGCACGCTGCTGCTGGTGGGCAACGCCGACTGGCGCCTGGCGCTTCCCCTGGTGGCGTGGCTGGCCGGTTATCTCGTTCTGCTGCGCATCTTCGTGCCGCTCATGGGCCGGGTATCGAAATCCCAGGCCGACGCGCGCTCGCGCATGACCGGCCGTATCGTCGACAGCTACAGCAACATCCAGACGGTCAAGCTGTTCTCCCATGCCAGCCGCGAAGCGACTTTCGCCAAGGAGAGCATGGATGGCTTCCTGGTTACCGTGCATCGCCAGATGCGACTGGTCACCGGCCTCTATGGACTGCTCTACCTGCTCAACGCGCTGCTGCTGTTCAGCATCGGCTGGCTATCGATTCACCTGTGGCTGACAGAAGCCGTCAGCGTGGGGGCGGTCGCCGTGGCGTTGGGGCTAGTCATGCGGCTGTGGGGGATGTCGCAGTGGATCATGTGGGAAGTCTCCGCACTGTTCGAAAACATCGGCACGGTGCAGGATGGCATGGCGACACTCTCCCTGCCCCGCCAGATCGAGGACGAGCCCGAGGCGAAGCCGCTCGCCATCGATCGCGGCGAGATCGTGTTCGACCATATCCGCTTTCACTACGGCAAGGGCAGCGGCGTCATCGACGACCTTTCGCTCCACATTCGCCCCGGCGAGAAGATCGGGCTGATCGGCCCTTCGGGCGCGGGCAAGTCGACCCTGGTCAACCTGCTGCTGCGCTTTTTCGAGCTGGAAGGCGGCGCGATCCGCATCGACGGGCAGAACATCGCCGACGTCACCCAGGAAAGCCTGCGCGCGAAGATCGGCATGGTGACGCAGGATACCTCGCTACTGCATCGCTCGGTACGCGACAACCTGCTCTACGGCCGGCCCGACGCCACCGACGAGATGGCGTGGCAGGCGGCGAAGCAGGCTCACGTTTCGGAATTCATCGAGTCGCTGCGGGACATTCATGGCCGGCAGGGCTTCGACGCCCATGTCGGCGAGCGCGGCGTCAAGCTCTCCGGCGGCCAGCGCCAGCGCCTGGCCATCGCCCGCGTCATGCTCAAGGACGCGCCGATCCTGATTCTCGACGAGGCCACCTCGGCGCTGGATTCCGACGTCGAGGCCGCGATCCAGGAGAACCTCGACCAGCTGATGCAGGGCAAGACGGTGATCGCCATCGCCCACCGCCTCTCCACCATCGCTGCCATGGATCGTCTGGTGGTCATGGAGCAGGGTCGCATCGTCGAACAAGGCAGCCACGCCGAGCTGATTCGTCAGAACGGCCTCTATGCCCGACTATGGCGACGCCAATCGGGCGGCTTCCTGGAAGCGGAACCCGCACAGCCCACGGCGGACGAGACGCGCTGACAGATGCGCTGGGCGTCTTCACGCCCGATGCGGCGACAGCCCCGCGACGCCCTGCAGCGCCGAATCGCTGCCGCCGGCGTCGGGAATGACGCTGAAGGTGCCGTCGGTCTCCAGCACCACGGCATGCACGCGCTCGACATCGGCGATACCGTTCTCGCGGATCGCCGCACGCACCTCGGCCTCCACGACCCGCTCCTGCGCCATCGCCTCCTGCCGGAACTGGCCCTGGAACAGCAGCAGTGTCGGCTGCGACTTGATCAGATTCTTGACGGCACGAGAGCGCACCGAGGAAAACGTGATCACGAACTGCAGCGCGACGATGACCAGAAACGCCGTGATGCTCTGCGCCAGCGAGACCTGGGTCGAGACCAGCGCCGTCGACAGCGTCGACCCCAGCGCGATGGTGACCACGAAATCGAAAGCGTTCCACTTGGACAGCGTGCGCTTGCCGGAGAGCCGGATGATGGCGATCAGGACCAGATAGCTGATGATCCCGACGACGATCGTATGGACGATCGGATGCATGGATAGACTCCTGATCGAGCGGTGATAGAGGAGCTGTCAGCGTAGGTGCCGTGGCGAGATGCGGCCAGCGGAACGGCATTCAGGTGCGTGACGCCAAGTATTGATCTACCAGTTCGATGAGGCGCTGGCGGCCGAAACTCGGATCGTGTCCTCCGTGGACGATGTTGACCGGCAGGCGGCGCAGGCGCTGCATCGTCTCAATGTATCGGGTGGGATCGGCCCCGGCGATAGCATCAAGCAGGGGACCGTCGTAGATGGCGTCCCCCGAGAACAGCGTGCCGGTAGCAGGCTCCCAGAGTCCGATACTGCCAGGAGAATGCCCTGGTATATGAATCACTTCGAAGGCGGTGTCACCGAGATCCAGCACATCGCCTTCGTCGATGAGGCGTGTCGGCTCGGCGCCTTGGGTACGAAACGCCAAGGGGTCGAATCCGGCATGAGGATAGGCATCAATCAAAAGATCCGGCACATCGTAACCTTGGCGTTCAATGGCAGCGCGCATGCCATCGGGCCAGTGCGTGCTGCATAGCACTGGAAAGGCCTCCGGGGTTCGCATCTGTTCCGCCTCTAGCGGATGCACGAGCCTAGTGTCGAACTCATGCAGGCTGCCGACGTGATCCATGTGGGTATGGGTTGCCACGACGATCAGCGGCTTGTCCAGCAACTCGGCCATGGCCGGTTTGAGCTGTCCAATGCCCATGCCGGCGTCGATCAGCAGATCGGCGTCCCGGCCTCGGACATGCCACATGTTGCACTGTTCGAGCCGCGCCACGTGGGGCTCCCACAGTCGCGTGATGCGGTGATCGATGCGCTCCATGGCAAACCAGCGTTCGGCGATTCTCATAGCGTCTCACCTGTAGTAATAAACGGCTCAGCGTCCTGCCAGACTTGTCTGAGGCTGGCCTGGTCCGATACGGCGCCGAAAATGCCGCCTTCATTCATCATCATGGCCAGCGCAGCCCGATGCAGCGCCGGGTCACCTGCACCACAGCAATCCTCCAGCACTAGACAGTCATAGCCGCGATCGTTGGCTTCACGAAGCGTCGAATGGACACAGACATCAGTGGTAACGCCAGTCAGCAGAAGATGGCGGATTCCTTTAGCTCGTAGTATCTGATCGAGGTCGGTGGCATGGAAGGCGCCGTTGCCAGACTTGTCGATGGTTACTTCCGGCGGTATGGGCATAAGTTCGGGGATGGTTTCGCAACCCGCTTCGCCCCTAACCAGAAAACGTCCCATAGGCCCTGGCTCGCCGATGGGCGTCCCCATGGTCTTGGCTCTGGCCCGTTTGGTGGCGTGAAGGTCGCTCAGGTCCGGGCGGTGAGATTCCCGGGTGTGGATTACCAGCATGTCCTGCCGGCGTGCGGCCGACAATAGTTGCCGGAGTGGCTCGATCGCGGCCCGAGTGTGTTCCAGTGAATATCCCATCTGACCGAAGTAGCCCTGTGGATCGAGAAAGTCGTTCTGCATGTCGATGACCAATAGGGCTGTGTCCCGAGCCGACCAGCTACCGCTGAGTGGCCAGCGGTAAGGGCGAGAGTTTGTAAGCGCTGACCAGTTCATTGCGTGTACCGTTCCATGTAGGAGGTCGGAAAGCGCAGGTTGACGTTTTGTTCGTTGCCCAGCACATGAGCCTCTCCAAATTGCACACCGACCGCGTCGGGTCCGGTGGCGCCCTGGCCGAGGAGTCCCTTGTCCCAAGCGAAGTGGGTAATGCTTTCCAGCGTGTCGGCAAAGTCCTGGCTAGTAACCAGCTGTGTCGCTTCTTCCGGGGTAAAGAAGTGGATCGTGTCGATCTGCTTCTGGAAACCCGCTGGATCGGTACCGACGGCGTCGGCCATAAAGGCCATCACCTCGGTGCGGTCGGGATAGTCCGCCTGAAGGCGCGACATCACCTCATACCAGGCACCGGCAAGCGCGTAGCCCAGCTCGGGATGCTCTTCAAGAGTATCTGTATGCACCAGCAATACGTCGGTGATCTCGTTGGGAATGTCTGCGCTGTCGAAGATTACGGTGGAGTCCGGGTTCTGCTCCAGAATGACGCTAAGCTGCGGTTTCCAGGTCGCCACGGCATCGCTGTCCGAGCTTTGGAATGCAGTAATGATGTCGGCGTCCGAGGTGTTGACCAGCGACAGGTCCCGCTCGCTCATGCCATGCTGATCCAGGGCGCGCACCAGCAAGTAATGGGAGCCGGAGAATTCCATCAGGTTGATGCGAGCCCCTTTCAGGTCCTCGACACTCTTGTCCTTTCCCTTCATGACGATGCCGTCGCTACCAGCAGAGGCACTCAGCGGCATGACCACGGTGGAGTCGACACCGATGGCAGCAGGGATAGTCAGGGCGTCGAGGGCGATGGCGATTACGCCGTCGAATTGCCCAGCGGTATACTGGTTCTGGGCTTCGATGTAATCGTTGAGCTGTACCGCCTGGATGTCGACGCCGTAACGGTCGGCCCACTTATCGAGAATACCCACCTGTTCGGCGTAGCCGAGGGGCATGCTCCCGGCATAGATAGTCCAAGCGATCTGGAAAGAAGGTGTTTCTTCAGCGTGGGCGGCGGCGGCTACTCCCAAGGTCAAAGCAATGGCTGTAGTCAGGCGTTTGGCGATGTGCATAGGCACCTCCGGTGGGGTCGGTTCGATGATGCCTTGCAGTGTTGCCCAGCAAAACCGCTACGAAAATGAACGTGTCTGCAGGTTTACCTGAATTTTGCTGCAGGTTTGCCGTGCAGTAGCAGCGTGCCGAAAAGGTCCTCGCGGAAGGCGGCCACGGCCGGGCGGTGGGTATCGCGTGTGGTTCTGAAAGCTGCTTCGATCGGGGAGCTGCGACGGAAATGATCCGGACGCACCGCCACCATTTGGCCTCGTTCGATCCAGTAGCGGACATAATGCGTCGGCAGGAAGCCGACATGCGTGCCGGCCAGCACCAGCAGGGCGGCGGCTTCAACGTTGGAGACCCAGGCGGTAACGTGTCGGGGGTCGTCGCCCAGTATGCTTGTATCCTGGGCATTCAGGAACTGTCGGGCCACCTTGGCACTGGTCGCCAGGATGCATTTGACGTCCTGAAGCGTTTCGGCCGATGCCAACGGATGATAAGGGGAACACACCAGCCAATCATTCTCCCGGTACAGCGATTCGTAGTGCAACTCTTCCAGGTGCGTGGGAAAGATGCCGATGCCGAGGTCAACACGATGATCGAGCAGGGCGCGTTCGATCTGCGCCGGGGCCATGACTTCTAGATGGAGGTGCACACCGTTTTCATCACGCGCGCCATAACGGGCCAAGACATGTCGCAGCGGGCAGTTCGGGTCGAAGACCAAGTTGTCGATCATTGCCAGGCGCACCTGCCCCGACAAATGGCCTTTCAAACTTTCGGCACCGTCCTCGAAATGGCGCAAGGCCCGACTCAGTTCGAGCGTGTGTCGATAGACCTGCCCACCGTCGGAAGTGAGCGTAAAGCCACTGCGCCCCCGCTCGCATAGACGCAACCCTAGCCGTTCTTCCAGTTGCCGTAGTTGGCGGCTGATGGTAGATGCATCGCGATTCAGCAGGGTCTGGGCGTTGGCAATACCCTGGCACTCAACCACGGCGATGAAAACGTCCAGCAAACGGAGGTCGATATCAGCCAGTCGCATGGTTGTGCTCCATCCGCTATCGATCTTGACTAAGGGGTGGCACCGATAAAAGGCTCGGGCCTGACATTCACGGGCCTGTGGTATTTCAGTCAGACTTGACGTTTGAGAACGGAAGGATTTGCTCTTCTCGCCAAGGATGCGTTGATAGCACGATCTTCCACCCGTCGCCTGTACGCTGGGCGTAGCTGATCTCCAACCCGGTGCGCAGGCGCAGTGCGGATGTCTTGAGCGACCCCGGCGTGGCAAGCAGGTCGTGCGTCTCCGGCATGGCGGGGCGCGGCATGATGGACATGGCGTGATCGCCGAATTGCAGCCAGCGTGGCAGGCCGTCCGGCCCCAGGCGTACCTGTTCGTCGCCGCTGCCTGCCGGCTGTTGTTCCCAGTGCTCGATATAGTGCCCTTGGGGGTGGCGCTCCTCCAGCGTGCCGTCGTCCAGCCAGATCATCTCGCCGATATCCTTCTCCAGCCCGGGGCGGAGGTCGAGCAGACGATGCCAGGTGCAGAAGTGCCCCTCGATCCGGGTCAACCCGACAAACGCTGTCTGGCTGGCAAGCCAGACGAGTTGTTCGCGGTTGCACTCTTCCAGTGACATGACCCCGACGAAATCGGGTCGGTCCGCTGGCACGCGCAGATCGGCGTGCCAATGGGCGGTCTGCAGCCAGATCACTCGGGTCGTGCGATCCTCGATATGGCGACCTTCGTCTCCTGCACCGGCATAGAGCGTGCGTTGCCATACCCCGTGATAGACGGGCGGCATGCCATCTTGTGGTGTGCTCATGCCCGCTCCGTCCCCTTGTGTCGGGCGTGCTGGCCCAGCGTAGCGGTATCGCGAGCCCCTTCCGGCAGGCGAATCTCGCCGCGTTCGAGCCGTTGCTGCAGGTAAGCGAAGGTGTGGATGGTCTGGGCGTAGAGATGGTCGCCGGCCTTGAGCGGCTCGTAACGCGCCTGTCCGTCGCGCTCGACCAGTTGCGGCAACGGTGTCACCGTGGTGGCGTAATCGCAGGCGAAGAACAGCGGGAACGAATAGCGCTCCTCCTTCACCTTGCGTACCCGGTGCGAGGTGGCCACGAATTCGCCGTTGGTCCAGACCTCCAGCATGTCGCCGATGTTGATGACCAGTGCATCGTCGCGGTAGGGCACGTCGATCCACTCGCCGCGGCCGTTCATGACCTCTAGCCCTGGCGCTGTGGGCAAAAGCAGCGTGAAGCACTCGTAGTCGGTGTGCGCGCCGATGCCTTGGGCGTCACGGGCGTCGGGATCGAAGGGGTAGTGGATCAGTCGAAGCTGGCTGGGTGGCTTGGTCACGTCCTCGAGGAAGTGCTCCTCAGGCAGCCCCAGGGCGAGGGCGAAGCCGCGCATCAAGGCGCAGCCTACTTCATAAGTGGCCTGGTAATAGGCGTAGACCTGCTCGCGGAATCCAGGCAGCTCGGGCCACACGTTGGGTCCCATCATCGGTGTGCCGGCCAGTACATCGGGATCGTCGGCGGGCAGCTCGAAGGCGAGATCGAACGCCTCCTTGAGGTCGCGCTTGCCCTTCTCTGGCATCTCTTCGCCCTGGGGGACGTAGCCGCGATGGCGTGTGGTGCCATGTCCGGCGGACAGCCCGATGTAGTGCTGCATCTTGTCTTCATGCGGCTGTTCGAAGAAGCGTCGGGCCTGGCTAAGCAGCCTCAGGCGAAGTTCCTCGCCGATGCCGTGGCCGACGATATGGAAGAAGCCGACGTTGCGGGCGGCGTCGCCGAGCCGTTCGGCGACGGCCTTACGCTCCGCCGCCTCGGCGCTGAACAGTCCGCCGATGTCGATGACCGGCAGGGACTGGAAGTCGCCGGGCTGACGCTGTGCTTTCGTGCTCATAATCGCTCTCCCGAAACTCTTCAATGCCGACTGGTGGCCCAGCCCCGCCAACCGCCGAAATGGGTCACGTCCTCGGCCTTGCCGTCGCGCTCCAGCGCGCCGGCGGCGCAGATGAACCCGCACTTCCACTCGCCGTCTTCCAGTTCCACCTGGCCCAGCCCCAGCGGAGCGGGAATGCCGGCCAGGAAGCTGCCGACGGTGTCGATGGGCAGACGCCACACTTCCACCTCGATGGCCGCGCCGTTGACGTCGTCTCGCACCATCGCCGGACGCGCCGGCGGGCCACCGGCCAGGGCATAGAGGCGGTAGTTCGGGCTGCTGCGGGTGCTGGCGACACGCACGCCGCCGCGGCTGGTGAGCTGGTGGTTGAGAGGCAGCCCGGCAAGGTGTGCGCCGCATACCACCAGTTCCAGCGTGCCGTCCTTTGCCGGGGGCAGCGCCGGCAGCTGGGGGCGGGCGATGCCGGTGGCGCCCAGCGGCAGAGCGAGCCGGCGCTCCAGCGCCCGGCCGAGACTCAACAGCGACAGATCGTCGAAAGCGGGGCCGAACAGCGTGACACCGAACGGCAGGCCGGTATCGGTGAAGCCGGTGGGCACGGCCAGGGCGCTGTAGTCGAGCAGGTTCATGAAATTGGTCCAGGTGCCCAGTCGCGAGTTGACGACAATGGGTTCCGCGGCCACCTCGGCCTTGGTGGGATGTTCCACCGTAGTCGGGGCGAGCATCACGTCGACCTGGGCGAGCAGGGCATCGGCCTGGCGCTTGAATTCGGCCAGCTTGTAGCGGGCGTCGAAGGCGTCCACCGCCTTGGGGGCGCCGCCGCCTTCGATGACCTGGCGGGTGGCCGGGTGCAGGACGTCGGGCTGGCTTTCGATCAGCTCGCGCACGGCGTGGTAGCGCTCGGCGACCCACGGGCCCTCGTAGAGCAGGCGTGCCGCGGCCAACAGCGGTGTGCAGTCGAGTTCGAACCTGACGCCACCCAGTGCCTCGAGTTGGGCAATGGCCTGGCGCATGCCGGCGCTGTAGGCCTCGTCGGTATGCCACTGCGACTCGGGGGGCACGCCGAAGCGAAAGCGCTTCGGCATCTCGCCGTAGGTCTGGCCGGCCACGGCGAAATCGTGACGCCGCGACCAGGCGCACTCCGGATCGTGCCTGCCGGCGACGTCGAGCACGGCAGCGGCATCGTCGGCGCTCAAGGTGAAGAGGCTGATAGTGTCCAGGGTGGCACAGGCCGGTATCACGCCCGCGGTGCTCAGCAGGCCCAGCGTCGGCTTGACGCCGAACAGATTGTTGAAGCACGCCGGCACGCGCCCGGAGCCGGCGGTGTCGGTACCCAGCGCGAAGCTGACCTGGCCCTGGGCGGCGGTCACCGCCGAGCCGCTGCTGGAGCCGCCGGGAATGCGCTCGGCATCGAAGGCATTGCCGGGCACGCCATAGACGTCCAGCGCACGTTCGCCGACCAGCCCGGTGGCGAACTGGTCG
>Ga0208300_100925_pt1 | contig 15026 bp, 12 predicted proteins | sample 23_taG_FD_184096 | JGI IMG/M metagenome (GOLD analysis project Ga0208300, IMG submission 184096) | Marine viral communities from Cariaco Basin, Caribbean Sea - 23_WHOI_OMZ (SPAdes) (version 2) | ecosystem: Environmental > Aquatic > Marine > Oceanic | place: Caribbean Sea: Cariaco Basin... | reverse complement strand
TGAAAGCGTGTTGCGGTATTTGGCCAATCGGAATACCAGGGTTTTGGGCACATCCTTGAGCACATCAAAGCCGCCAGCCATATCGCCATAAAGCGTTGAATAGCCCACCGCCATCTCGCTCTTGTTACCAGTTGTCAGCACCAGGGAACCGAACTTGTTGGAAAGCGACATCAGCAGAACACCGCGGAGACGCGCCTGCAGGTTTTCCTCGGTTGTGTCCGGTTTGGTGCCCTCAAAAGGCGCTGCCAGAGTTTCCATGAAGGCGTCGTACATGGGTTCAATGGAAAACACATCGTACTGCACGCCCAGCGCAACGGCTTCAGCCTCGGCATCCTCAAGGCTCATGCTGGAGGTGTAGCGAAACGGCATCATCACAGCCCGAACCCGATCCTTGCCCAGGGCATCGACCGCGACCGCCAGCGTTACGGCCGAGTCGATTCCACCTGAGAGCCCCAGAACCACCGTCTTGAATCCATTCTTGTTGACGTAATCCCGAACACCAGTCACCAGGGCGCTATAGACATTGGCCTCCAACGACGGCTCTTCCGGCAGCGGCCGGGATACCGGCTGGCAATGGTGCTCGCAGAGGAAGTCGACCGGGTATAATCCCTCACCAAATTGCGGAGCCTCTGCAGTCAGCACACCGGAATGGTCGAACACCATAGAGCCCCCGTCAAAAACCAGCTCGTCCTGGCCACCCACCAGATTCACGTACACAATGCTGACCAGATTCTCCCGGGACTTTCGCTCCAACAGGGCCTTACGACGTGTCTGCTTGTCGATATCGTACGGTGACGCATTGAGATTCAGGATCAGACGGGCGCCAGCGGCCGCACAGTCTTCTACCGGGCCCTCCTTCCAGAGATCCTCACACACGGTGATCCCCACCGGAACCCCGCGGATATCCAGAGTCAGAACATCCTGGCCTTCGGCGAAGTACCGCTTCTCATCAAACACCTGGTAGTTGGGCGGGAAGCGCTTGAAATACCGGCCGGTAATTTCGCCACCATCAATCACCACCGCCGCGTTATACAACAGCGGGCCATGACGAAGGGGAGCACCGATAACGATCACCGAATCAAGCCGTTCCGCCTGCAATTTTTCCAGCGCTTCGTTGACCCGAACTTCGAGGCTCGGACGCAACAGCAGATCCTCCGGCGGATAGCCGGTCAGGCAAAGCTCCGGAAAAACCACAATGTCCGCCTGGTGCTCGGACGATGCCCGGCGGGCAGCCTCCAGGACAAGCTCTGTATTGCCGGGGATATCGCCCACCAGAAAATCCAGTTGGGCCATCACCACCCTCAATTTTCTGGGAGACTCCCCGGATGCTGCCTGGGTTCCGGACTCGGACATAAATCGGCTCCTGTAACTCATTGCCATGAAAAGGCTATTATAACCCCGCACAGGCATGGATTTCTTCCGACCAACAGCGGATTCCTCTAAATCATGGCAGCAGACATACCAGCACAATCAGCTGAGACACTCAGCCAGGGGCCCTCAAACCCTGCCGAACTGCAACAGGCGAAGCTGTTCAGGATCTACAACCACTACCGCCTGGTGGTGAGCCTGATGCTGGTTGCTCTGCTGTTCGTGGATCCTGTCAATTTTGACATGCGCTTTCGACTGCTGGATTACTACCAGGCAGGCGTCTCCGCCTATCTGGGCCTCAACGCCTTTATTGCCCTGCTGCTGGTGGCCGGCTTTCACCCGAGCCAGCGCCACATAACGCTGTCGATCCTGCTGGACATTCTCATCATGCATGGTCTGCTGCTTGCCAGTACCGGCATTACCAACGGCCTGGCCAACCTGGTGATTGTGTCGGTGGCCGCGGGCAACATCCTGACTCCGAGCCGGATGGGAACCTTCTACGCGGCTCTTGCTGCAATCTGTTCCCTGGGCATTTCCGGATGGGCTGTGCTCGCGCTGGATGAGTCCGCCGATGATATCGTCCGGGCCGGTTCGCTCGGTATCCTTTATTTTGCCGCAGCTTTCGTCCTGCAAAGCATCTCCCGCCGAATGATGCGCAGCGAGGCACTGGCCAGCAGCCGCGCCCGCAGCATTGCCGAACTGGAACAGATCAACAAACAGATTATCCAACGCATGCGTACCGGTATTCTGGTACTGGACCGTTTTGGCCAGATCCGCGTTGCCAACGCCGCCGCCGAGGAGCTTCTATATGGCTCACCCAAGACTTCGGTGCCAATCCAAGAGCGCGCAACCGTGTTACCCAAACCACTCAAACAGGGTCTGGACGCGTGGTTAAAGGACCCCACACAGCGGATAGAGCCTTTCCAACCGTCAGCCACCTCCCCGCTGTTACAGGCCAACTTTACCCAACTGGATCAGGAGCGGGGCGACCAGATTCTTGTGTTCATCGAGGACATGAGCAAAGTCACCCAGCAGGCCCAGCAAATGAAACTGGCATCGCTGGGCCGACTCACTGCCGGCATCGCCCATGAAATCCGCAACCCGTTGGGTGCAATCAGCCACGCAGCCCAGCTTATGGAAGAAGCACCGAACCTGGAAGCCGGCGACCGCCAGATGCTGGCGATCATCCAGCGACACTCCCGCCGGGTGAACGGGATTATCGAAAACGTTCTTGATCTTTCAAGACGCCGGGCCGCCAATGCAGATCTGATCGAAGTCGCACCCTGGCTCCAGGAATTTCGGGAAGATTTCCTGCAAACGCAGGACGAGGACTGCACCACAGCCAACATTGTTCTGAAAATCGATCCGCAACTACCGCCAGCGCGGTTCGACAAAAGCCAGATTGAGCAGGTGATGGTGAACCTTTGCGACAACGGTTTACGCTACAGTCAGCAGCACTCGGGCCAGCAAAAGATCGGAATACACGCCGGGGCAACCGAGGATGGCGAGCGGGCCTATATCGATGTGCGGGACCTGGGCCCCGGCATTGCGCCGGAAAACAGAAACTCAGTGTTCGAACCGTTTTTCACCACAGACAAGACCGGGACCGGGCTCGGGCTTTATCTGGCCAGGGAACTGTGCGAGGCTAATCAGGCGCATCTTTCCCTGGTAGAAGACAACAAGCCCGGCTGCTGTTTTCGCATTACATTTGCTCACCCGGGGCGAATGATCTGAACCGGCGCCAGCGGATATCGGGCGCTTGAACAACGACATGGAACCGACGACACAAGATGACCACATACACAGCGCTGATCGTTGATGATGAACCGGACATTCGGGAGTTACTTGAAATCACCCTTACCCGGATGGGCATCACAACCCTCACGGCACCCGACGTAACCAGTGCCCGGGCATTACTGGAACAGAACACCACCCACCTCTGCCTGACCGACATGAACTTGCCAGACGGTAATGGCATCGAACTCGTGCAGTGGATTCAGAAACACTCTCCGGCCACGCCTGTCGCCGTGATCACAGCCTACGGCAATATGGACACCGCGATTGAATCGCTCAAAGCCGGGGCCTTTGACTTCGTCTCCAAACCGGTCGAACTGCCCCGATTAAGGGAACTGGTCAACAGCGCCCTCAAACTCGCTGAGCCCAAGGCAGACGCGGAAGAGGCAGACGATGAGCCAGGCCTGTTGCTGGGTAAATCGCCAGAGATCCGCAAACTCCGTAACCAGACCCGAAAACTGGCCAGAAGCCAGGCACCGGTTTTTATCAGTGGCGAGTCCGGCAGCGGTAAGGAACTGGTGGCCAGAATGATTCATCTTCAGGGCCCCCGCCGCGAAGGTCCATTCGTCGCGGTGAATTGCGGCGCCATTCCCTCGGAACTGATGGAAAGCGAATTCTTTGGCCACAAAAAAGGCAGCTTTACCGGCGCCGTGGAGAACAAAGATGGCCTGTTCCGCTCTGCCAACGGCGGCACATTGTTTCTTGATGAAGTGGCGGACCTGCCCCTGGCCATGCAGGTGAAACTGCTCCGCGCCATACAAGAAAAAGCCGTTCGGCCAGTTGGCGATACGAAGGAAGTGCCCGTCGACATCCGGGTCTTGAGCGCTACCCACAAGAACCTGCCAGAACTGGTTCAGGAAGGCAGCTTCCGCCAGGATCTGTTCTACCGGATTAATGTGATCGAACTGGCCGTGCCGCCCTTAAGGGAGCGGCAGGACGACATCCCCCTGCTCTCGAACCATATTCTTGAACGCATTGCGAAAGAGTATGAGTGCGACCCTGCCTCGTTAACACCAGCGGCTGTCGAACGACTTCGAGAATATGACTTCCCGGGAAACGTTCGGGAACTGGAAAACGTGTTGGAACGGGCCTTTACCCTGTGCGACGCCGACCAGATTGACGCTGAGGATCTCCACCTCGGGAATGGAGTTCAGCATGCTGCCTCCGCCTCGCAGATCATTGCCGAAGGACAGGCCGGCGAGGGAGAGGGAATCGCTGTGCCCGATGGTGAAATCGATCTGGAAGGGTATCTGGAGAAGATTGAACGACAGGCTATTGAGAAGGCGCTTGAGGCGACTCGGTGGAACAAGACGGCGGCTGCGAAAAGATTGGGGATTAGCTTTCGGGCGTTGCGGTATCGGTTGAAGAAGTTGGGGATGGAATGATTGTGAAGATATTGTAATATTGAGCGTTGGTGATTCGCAGGATGCGTTTGCCACTTAACTGTAAATACATGGATGTTCAATGATGCTTGCACGCAAAAATCAGGGCTTTTCGCTCTTGGAATTAATGATTGTAGTTGCCATCGCTACAATACTCTTAAATATAGCGCTACCCTCCCTTACCACGTTTGTTAACAACCTCGAACGGAAAAGTGCTTTGTATGGATTGGTGGGCATGTTTGCGCTCGCCCGGCAACATGCTGTAATGACGGGCTCAATTGTTACGGTCTGTCCCCTCAACACCAATGGTACTTGCGGCAAGGATTGGAATGGCGAGATCCATGCCTTTCTTGACCCTTACAACAAGAGGAAATTGAGTTCAACCGAAGCTCTTCTCAGAACAGTCTCACCAAGCGGCAAAGGGCGCTTTATTGTCCGCTCATTAAACCGGAGCTTTTTTCAATTCAGGCCTACAGGACTCGTCCACAGCGACCTAGGAAACATAACGTGGTGCCCCCAATCGGGGGGCGCTTCACTAGCAGGCCAAATAATAATCAGCAGGGGCGGCCGAGTCAGACTAGCCCGGGACACCGATAATGACGGCACTCCCGAGGACGCAAACGGACGCCCCCTTCGATGCTGACCTTTCTACCAACAGTCTGTCCCAGATGTTGATGTTTTGGCGCCAGTATGAGTCAGCGCAAGATTGCCGCAAGAGTCGCTGGCCTGGGCAGAGCCCGCTACAACTTGAGCCGTTACCGTATAGGTGTCCTGAGCTACGTTACTCAAAGTGAACGTGTAACGGCTGTCCATGTTCGATTCGGTAGCACAGGCCAAATTAGGTGCGGCGTCAACATAAGTAAGATTTGTTGTGTAGTAGCGCTCCATGAAATGGGCATATTGGGCCAAGCATGCTTTGGCACTGTCCCGATAACTGCTAACAACATACTGCTGGTATGCGGGGAACGCAATCGCCGCCAAAATGCCAACTATGGCAACCACGATCATTATCTCAATCAAGGTAAAGCCCGCATGGGGCTTTACCTTGATTAGCACTGAACAGCGATCGTTTGTAGTCTTCATATCAGTTTCCTGTATTTAACAGCTCACGCCAAGACGTCCTGCTAGCCCCAGTGCTGAATGGGTTGATATCCAAGACTGAAACATTACCGTCATCGGTCGGAATATACATTTTCTCTTTCAGGAAGGATGGATTGCTGAAACCTGTATTCAAACCCAAACCTGAGACCACAACGAGTTCGCCATCTACTTCAACCAGATCCCCGCTATTGAAAGCACCGTCTTCATTGATATCAAAAAACGTTTCAACAAGTCTTGCGCCGGTAAACGGATCAATCGACATAATAAACCCGCGGCCGGAAGGCGCACAGGGATCGCTTGCATCCGGAATCCGAGTGTTACCAATCAAGGCGCTGCCCTGGAACTGGTTAGGTGTCACCATGCGCTCACCAACACCGGGAGGGCTTCCGTTTGGCAAGAGATCAATATACCAACCACGCTTACCCACGAGATCTTCCCGGGCGCCTGACTCAATGACTCTCGCTGAAACGTCTGCAGATACAGGAACGTCCTGCAGAATCTTCCGCTCCAACAGGTCAGCACTGCGGCTGACCGTGGCAATCGAACCATCATCATTTATGCCATACCAGGTTTGTACAGAGGTGTCGGTTAAATCGCTGGTATTGAGATATTGACCAGTACCGAAGAACAACCAGACTCTCTGAGTAAAGGGTGACCTTCCTGCCAACGGAGAAGACGTTATTGGCTGAGAGTTGCCAGAGGAATCCACCGCCTGAAAGAGTTTCTGTACAGTCGGGTTAAGGCTCGCCAACTCAGTGACTTTCCAGAGATTACCCTGCAAATCACCAGCATACACCGTGTCAGTGATGCCGTTTCCATCGTTGTCCCAAGCCCTGACCGCTGAAAGCCCATTTGCGCTAACAGAAGACATCGCAGTGGACTTTACACTGCCGGAGAAAAGATCAATGGACAGAAGCTGGGCTTTGCCACCCGTACTGTTGGGTCCGTTACCCAATAGTACTGACCAGTTGCCGTCTGCAATCTGAGCGATAACCGGTTTGCCCAAATTAACACCAAGCTCAGGAATATCCGTGGAGCTTTTTTCCCACAGGAAGATCACGTTGCCCGGATCGGTCACATCTAAAGCAAAGATCGCGTTATTGGTGGCTGATCGATCTTTCGCGACGCCGCCAGCGCCGAGTGAGCCCACTAAAATTGTTCGCCAATCTGAGCCATCATATGCGTCAGCAACCGTCATCTCGCCATCGACAAAGTATCGATGGTTGTATGCTGGATTTGCAAGTTCTCCCAGCCCGTTTTCAATAACAGTTTTCGGAACGTAAGCGAAGGTTTCCACGCCACTATTCGTCTCGCCAGTTGTCGCATTGAAACCATGCAACATACCATCGTTACTGCCAACATAAACCGTTGGCGTTCGACTCATATTTTGGGCGTGGCTATCATAGGAGTCGGAACCGGTAAAAGTCTGCCCGCGGAATAATCCTACGGATGGGTTGCCCACGAAGACTGGTTGTGAGTTGACAATATCGCCGAGTATACCTTGTCGCTCTCTTAATCCGGCCGCATTGTTTTCTTCAGTCCTCACGCCACGAAGATAGTTGACAATGTCCGCGGCGCTGCTGCTCGTGCCGGAATCGGCCACCAGCAAGTTCGTCAGCGTTGTGTTGTTGATGCCGTCTGTTTCGGTCGTGAAATTGACAAACCCGCTGCCATTCCACGTCTTGATTATGCGACTTCCTGGATCTGGAAGTTTCGAAGATGCTGTCCAAACAGGAGACGAGCTAAGCGCACCTGTATTCTGGTCCAAGGTGAACGCATTCAAGTCACCTGTCCAGATTCCGCTGGTGTATTGAGCCTGAAAAGTGGCCGAGCCTGCGTCTAATGTAGTCGAGTTCAATGCCAAAGACGATCGGTTTCCAGTTTGTTCTTTCTGTATGTCTATAAAAGCTTGAGTCAAACCGTCCACCAAATCCTGAGCACTGGCAACGACATAAAAATTATCAGGCCGTAAATCACCGTTAGACAAAGTCTCACCGGTTGTGTGCCACATATCATTCTGAATTGGATCACTATCTGGATCAAAATCCTCAGGAACATCCAATCCACCGTACTTTGCGGCTAACCAATATTGATTCCTCTTCCTTCCCTTGAGATCCCCTCCTTCGAGAATATCGATCCAATACGTAGAAGCTGTTTGCTTTCCAGCAAGATCAGACCTCAGATCATTAGTATTGGCATCGAACGCTAATCCAGCAATCAAAGCTGATCGACCTCCGGTAATATTCAGACCTCCCTCCAAAGTCGCGATTCTGGAGACACGCGCGGCTATGTCGGCTGTATCATCTGGTTTAGGCACCCGTGTATCTGGGTGGGTATTGGTATCACCAATTCCGAGAAAGAAGTTTTTCTGACATGAAAACTGCATGGGATCATCAGCTTCGCTGTTGGTCCAATCAATAATTGGCAAACCACCAACCAATCGGTTTAAAGCGGTGCCGGTCTCACTAATTGCTATATACTCTGAGCGATTGGGTAATCCACGCAGATAGCGATATGCAGTGTAAAAAAGCTCACTGACATTATCGTAACGTTTAAACAGCGTGCCCGGCACGATCAGTCCGCTCTTGTTAATATAACTAATCACACCACTGTCCTGGATCTCTGACAATCCGGCATACCTATCCGTCGTCGCATTAGCGTCATCTGGGTCAGGATTCCGCACAAACTGACCAGTCACAGAGCTCCATTCAGCGTTGGCGTTGCTAACAGGGTTGTTCTGATCATCAATTTTTTCAGGCCCAACATACTTCATGCGGGCATGCATGATGCCGCCGTCACGATTCGGATTGGGTGACGAATTATCATTTAGATAGCCAAATGCGCTGTAACGCATGTTGTCAGAATTTTCTTGTATCAGTCCTTCCGGTTTATAGTTGCTTCCATATTTTTTACAGTTAGATTCAAGCATTCCATCAACACACACCTTAACCCTGACGGAGACCTCATAGACTGCGTTGGGTAAGAAATCGGACGCACTACTATGCAAAGCGGGATTATAAGGTATGCGGCTTGCACTATTGAGGTTTCCACTACCAGTAAAGCGCATCACATTTCCCATGCGCGTTCCCGACTGACCGATGCGAGTCCTGACCGAGCTCCATTCTGGCGTGGGAACTGGGGTGGATGAGGAAATACCGGAGCTAATGTTGGCGTCGGGGAAGTTACTGCCGCTATTTCCCTGTCCGGTTTGCACTCCTTTTTCTAGCCAGGTTTCGTTTGTGCTATCGAGAGCCCGATGTCCGCCAGTTAAAATATGGCGAAATATATCAATCGACTGCATTGTGGCCCAGTTAAGAAACTTGCCACTCCACTCATTTTGTTGGCTACAGTCGGAAGCTATTCTGGTTGGCGAAAAATGCCGATTTTCCTCCAGAACATCGTAATTATATTCATAACACTTGGCACTATCGAAATACCCAACATAATCACCGTCGCTAGAATAATTACCTTTGTATGCGCGCGTTACCATTGTTGGAAATTCAAAAGAGCCAATAATCGCCATATTGCCCGGCACAGGCTTAGCCACCAGCAGAGGCTGCTGATCTATATCTACGCTGGCATAGGTACTACTAGCGCTAAAGAGTAGCAACGACGCCAGAAATGCAGCGCTACCTGAACGTACGCGTTCACGCATTGAAAAACTCATGGGTAACTCTCCCCTCCAGCGTCTCACAGATTCTGTTTGACGGTAATTTGCAACGCTACGACCGAACGCCCATCTGCTGCAGGGGTTCCGCTTCGCCCCGTAATACGAAACAATGCTGCAGTTGGCGGGGACTCGTCGCACCCCGCATAATTAGAGCAATTCGCACTATTTCCCAATCCAAGCTCATCAGTGCCGCCAACTTCACCCATCCGCTCAACGTAAAACTGCGGCTTTGACCCGAGCAGAGCATCATTTACCTCAAAATCAGAGCCCACTGTGGTCCAATCAGCCGTGGTACCAGTGAAAGTGCTGGCTGGTGACGGAGGGCATTCAATATTCACATCTGTACAGTCAATTGCAATGTCGGGGTCAGCCAGAAGCGCGGCCTCACCTGCAAGAAGTGCTGCTTCCGCTGCCTGATAAGCAATCGAGCGGTCATACATATTCGAACTCATCTTTTCATTCAGCGTGGTGCCCCGGATCGACGCCAGGCCAATCAGCGTCGATATCAGAAGCATAACAAGGGCAACCAGAAGTGCAGCGCCAGATTGTCCGCGTCGCTTTATGTTCATACTCATAACGAACGACTCCTGATAGCCACAACACTTGTAAAGCTGCGCCCAAGACGTCCATCGTCGGCAGCCGAAGTCGATATGTTTTGGTCTTGACTTAAAAGGCTCATGGAAACTTCGACCGCATTAACATCAGCCCATCGGTTAGCGGCTGTAATAGTGCTAGCATCCACAAAATCCGCAGTATCAATCAGCCTGAAACGGAAGCTAAGATCGGTCACACCAGATGCTATTTCAATAACACGAAGAGCAGCATCGCCGGCGCTCGTGCCGAGGCGCGCCATGTAAAGAGATCGACCACCTTCGTCGGCCCTGCCGTTATCACCAACATACCAAGCAACACTACTGAGGCTTGCTATCACCGCATTCTTATCGAAAGGACCAGGGTTTCCGTTAACGTCGCAAGGTTGGCTGGCATTGTTTCCTGGTATGACAGGGCCCAACCCCTTACTGCAGTTGCCAGGGCTCCAGGTACCACCCGTGTTGACGACCACATTCTCGCCAGATCCACCACCGTTATTACCGTTGTTTCCGTTATTTCCACCGTTTCCAGACTGTGTCATCTGGAAAATAGTCGCCTGATTTTCGTTGCATATCATCAAGATCTCGCCATCAGCCAGCCCGCTCGGCCCACCGCTCGCTGTATCGATCGTGAAGGAAGCGCCATTGTTGTTTATGGGGTAGTCCGACACATAAACGTCCGACGCAGCTCCTGACAACATAACAAGCGACTCGGTGCCCGAAATTTGACTACCCGCGCCTGTATCCGGAATCCCCTCTAGGTCTGTATTACCCTCGAAACCTATAAAAGCGTTGTTGAAGTCATACTGCCACGGCACATCATCGGGATCGCCCTGGGCCGAGTTCAAAACATTGACGATTGGAATGTCGTTTCCACATGGAATGTTCCCTGCCTGACGAATATCTCTAGCAAGTAACTCAAAGCCCACCCTGGCTGAGTCCTGCACCTGGGAAAGACCCTGCGTGGTGCGAAATCCCTGAATACCGGAAAGCATAATACCGGTCGCTGCACCAATAATAACCAGTCCAAGAACAAGGGCGATCATTAACTCAACGAGCGCTAAGCCGCGGCTACGAACATAAAAAGCGGTCGTTGTGAGGGGAATTTGGCGGTTCATAAATGTACCTCAGTAACAATCTGCTGCGTGCTGTCGCCGTCCAACCCGCGGCTATCGTCCCATTGAATAACCACTGTGCACTTGGTGGCCGAACAGTTAACCGATCCCGTCGCGTCGGCACCCAGATTCTGGCTCAACTCACCGCGCCAAACTGCCAGAGCTTGAGCTGGAAAGGTACTGCCACTTGGTGCGGCATCTATCGCTATATTAAACCGCCCGCTCTTGGCAGAATCTGGGTCGGCTCTTATTGATTCAATGATCGAGTAGGACTGAACCACACCCATCGACCTTTCCATCGCGCTCTGATTATTGCTCAGGGACAGCTGTTGAAGCGCTGCCAACCCGAGTAGACCAATGGCCAGCACAAGGACTGTAATAAGAACTTCAATGAGACCAACACCGCGTTGTATATTAAAGTTAGCCGCCATCATAGGTATTCTCATGAACAAGTACCCGTAACCCTATTAGTGGATATCCGACTCGCCGCCCCAAAAGTCACTTCTCTAATCGACTCACTGGGACCATTGGTGCTACAGATGGTAATTTCAGATTCATTGATGATATTCCCACCCGTGCGAGCAAGACCGTCACCTGCGAAAACAACTTGGTCATTCGTGAGATCGGAGGAAACCCTGATCGTGGAGTTGTGACTGTTAATTTCGCCTCTTCGGATTACATCCGAGCCCGAAAGAATGACCCAGTGCGTCCATTCGTCACCTGAAGCGCAAGCTGTTGCTGTAGAGCTCGCAGCTCGGCACAAAACAATCGGACTATTGCGCTTGACTGATTCAGAGCGGGCAAAGCTGATTGCGCTTACCATTTCGGTGGAAATCGTATTCAATCGATTACTCACGATCAGGTTGCGAAATGACGGTATGGCAATGCCGATTAGAATCGCGGCTACGGCAATAGTCACAATTAACTCGATTAGCGTGAACCCGCTTTTGAAGGGCTGTCTGGCCATAACTTTATTCCACTCTTGGTTAAGTTAAGATTATTCCATGATTTTTCGGTGATCTATATCTTAGCGACGAGCGGCAACGGTTAGACGATAGGCGGCATCGGTGGAGAGTATCTTGTGTAAGAACTCGGAGTCTGGAGGGGGAAAGTTAGATGGGCCAAGGTGCGCTATTGAGGTCTCAGGTAACCTCAACAGCATCAATCCTAAGTTCTCGCGGCATAGAAAACACAATATTCTCCTCACGCCCGGCAATCTCCTCCGGAACGCTCCCGCCAAGCTCTCGCAGGCGAGTGATAACATCGTTCACCAGAACCTCGGGGGCCGAAGCGCCAGCGGTAACCCCGATTGAAGTCTTCCCTTCCAGCCATGCAGCATCAATCTGAGAAGCCTCATCAATAAGGTAAGCGGGTGTCCCCATCCTCTCCGCCAGCTCACGCAGACGGTTTGAGTTGGAACTGTTCGGCGAGCCGACTACCAGCATCAGATCGCAGTCGCCAGCCAATTGCTTCACGGCATCCTGACGGTTCTGGGTGGCGTAGCAGATATCGTCTTTGCGCGGGCCCTGGATCTCCGGGAACTTTGCACGGAGGGCGTCGATCACCCGGGCGGTATCGTCCATGGACAGAGTAGTCTGGGTCACGTAGGAAAGCTTTGCGGGGTCTTTTACCTCGAGGTTGGCGACATCCTCCTCGTTTTCCACGAGGTAGATTTCACCGCCATTGCTGTGGTCGTACTGCCCCATGGTGCCTTCCACTTCCGGGTGGCCGTGGTGGCCGATCAGCACGCATTCCCGGCCATCGCGGCTGTAACGCATGACTTCCAGGTGGACTTTGGTGACCAGCGGGCAGGTGGCGTCGAACACCTTCAGGCCGCGGCGGGCCGCTTCGTTCTGGACGGCCTGGGAAACGCCGTGGGCACTGAAAATGACAAGTTTGTCGTCTGGCACTTCATCCAGCTCGTCCACGAAAATGGCGCCACGGTTGCGCAGGTTGTCCACCACAAATTTATTGTGGACCACCTCGTGCCTTACATAGATGGGCGCACCGAACACGTCCAGCGCCCGGTTGACGATTTCAATGGCGCGGTCCACGCCGGCACAAAAACCTCGGGGATTGGCGAGTCGGATCTGCATATCAACCTGCTGCTCTGGTTAGTGGGCCGGGCCGGCCGGCTCTACATCAATGATTTCTACTTCAAATGTCAGTGTACGCCCTGCCAGGGGGTGATTGAAATCCACCTCCACTTCGTCGCCCTCTACTCGGCTGACAACACCTGGCAACTCGCTCTGGCGCGCATCGGCGAAGGAGATCATCACGCCGGGCTCGAGCACCATATCCGGGCTGAACTCATGGCGCTTGAAGCTCTGCACGTTATTCGGATTGTGCTGACCAAAGGCTTTCTCTGGCGGCACCTGGAAGCTGTCTTTATCACCGGCTTTCATGCCCATCAGGTAGGCTTCGAAATTTTCCGGCAGGTTGTCATCGCCGATTTCCAGGGAAGCCGGCTCTTTCTCAAACGTCGAATCAATCACTTCGCCATCCGGAAACTTGAGGGCGAAATGCAGTTTTACCCGGGTACCCTTGTCGACAGGCAGTTCATTCATAAGAGCTACTCACTCCTTTGCGCATCCCCCTCCGAATCGGCGGGCTTGCGAAACATATCAAGAATCATCATGGCGGCACCGATGGTGATCGCGGTGTCAGCCAGGTTAAAGGCGGGAAAGTGCCAGTCCTGCCAGTAGAAATGCAGGAAGTCGACCACGTACCCGTGCACTACCCGATCGTAGACGTTACCCAGCGCGCCGCCGAGTATGAGTACGATGGCAACGGCGGTCCAGGTTTCATGGCGCTGAAGGTTTTTCAGCCATTTGATCAGTACCACGCTGACCACCAGCGCCAGGGTTACGAAGAACCAGCGCTGCCAACCAGAAGCGCCGGCCAGGAAGCTGAACGCTGCTCCGGTGTTATGCAGCAGCGTCAGGTTGAACATCGGAATCACCGGAACCGGGTTGCCGTAGGTCAGCATGGCGGTGGCCATGGCCTTGGTACCGAGATCGAGGACGATGACGAGCACCGCCAGCCACAGCCATTTCAGTTTGCTTCCGGTGACCTGCTCAGTCATGGCCGCGTCCATCAGGCGTAGGCGCGGGCTTCGCCGGGCCCTTCCACGTTAGTCACACAGCGGCCACAGAGATCGTCGTACTTGGCATTGCGGCCGACGTCTTCCCGGTGATGCCAGCAGCGCTCGCACTTGGTGTGAGTGGCCGGTGTCACTTTCACCCGGAGACCTTCATGAGAGGTCATTTCCGCATCGCCAGCTTCTGACACTGGCTTAACGCTGGCCTCGGATGTAATCAGAACAAAACGCAGTTCCTCACCCAGGTGCTTCAGGTCGGCAGCCAGGTCACCTTCACAAAACAGGGTCACTTCAGCGCTGAGCGAGCCTTTGATTTCACCCCGCGCCCGGGCTTCCTCCAGGCACTTGTTGACGGCCTCTTTCACGCTGTACATCTCGCGCCAGTAGTCGCGGCCAAGCTCGGCGTTATCCGGCAACGCCGTAAGGCCTTCATACCAGGTTTCATAGAACACAGTATCGCTGCGTTTGCCGGGAAGGTGCTGCCAGATTTCATCAGCAGTGAAGCTGAGGATCGGGGCGATCCAGCGAACCAGTGCTTCGGCCACATGATACAGCGCCGTCTGGCAGGAACGACGCGCCAGACTGTCGGCCTGGGTGGTGTACTGGCGATCCTTGATGATATCCAGATAGAAGCCGCCCAGGGTGGCTTCACAGAAGTTGTACACCTTCTGGTAAATCCGCAGGAAGGCGTAGTTGCCATAGTCCTCATCCAGCTCTTCCTGCAATTGCAGGGCACGGTCCACCATCCAGCGATCCAGCGCGATCATGTCTTCCGGCGCGACCATGTGCTGCTCCGGATCGAATCCGGTCAGGTTGCTCAGCAGGAAGCGGGAGGTGTTCCGGATCCGGCGGTAACCATCGGCGGTCTGGCGCAGGATGTCCTTGGACACGGTCATTTCGCCGCTG
>Ga0208300_100923_pt1 | contig 15037 bp, 10 predicted proteins | sample 23_taG_FD_184096 | JGI IMG/M metagenome (GOLD analysis project Ga0208300, IMG submission 184096) | Marine viral communities from Cariaco Basin, Caribbean Sea - 23_WHOI_OMZ (SPAdes) (version 2) | ecosystem: Environmental > Aquatic > Marine > Oceanic | place: Caribbean Sea: Cariaco Basin... | reverse complement strand
GCGCGGATCTTCCATCAAGGCCAGAGGCGACAAAGCCGCCTCATCAAACAGGCCGGATATACGGGCGCAAACCTGTCCCTGACATCGAGTGCTGAGACCTTGCAAACGGGGAGGAGACCATATACGGATTAGGCAGAGCCGTAATCCGACAAAACCTGCCTAATCAATAAGGTGCGCAAACTCCCTTTCCAGCAGAGCTTGATCACCAAGATTAAGTTCAACCAGACGTTTCAGATGAGTGGCGCTGTCCAGGTCAATGTACTGGCATTTAAAACCCAACCGGTGCGGCTCTATGTGGCGAAGCTCCACCGCCATCACAATCGCTGCCTCATGATCATTCAGGTGAATAATCACTTCACAGGGCTGCTTTAACGGCACATTCCACTCTTCCGGCCGCCTTACCAGAACACCTTTCAAAGAAATATCCAGCACTTCGGTCTTCCACACTGAGTCCTGGCAATGCAGCTCGCAGGGCGCGTCAAACTCGATCCGGTGAAAACGGCGTTTTTCGGGGGTTTTGGTGGGCAACGGGTTACTCCTGTTTACCGGTCTTGTTTCACCTGACTATAGACCGGACAGGAGGTTGCATCCAGAGGAGTTTTTGAGTGGGGGGTTAGGTTGTCGGATTACGGCACGCGTTGCGCGCCTAATCCGACCTACGGGACTGGACAGGTCTGTGCATCCAGCGGATTTTGGAGTGGTCGATTGTCGGGAGGATATATCTCCCCAGCGAGATAGAGGCCGTTGTAGGGCCCTTTCCAAAAATGTTGGAGGCCATGGATGGCCGGAAACAAGCGCACAGGGATGTGCTTGTAGCGGTTTTTGGAAAGGGCCCTACAGCGGCCTAACCCGTATATTTACAGGCTAGGAGACGCCAAACTCCATGGCTCAGCGGTGATACTCAGGGCTCAATTCAACGACGGCCTCAATGAACGCCTTGGCATGCTCCGGATCCACATCCGGGGTAATGCCGTGACCAAGGTTGAAGATATGGCCGGGGCCGGAACCAAAGCGCCTCAGGATATCTGCCACTTCCTGGCGAATCCGCTCGGGGGGCGCGTAGAGCATGGCCGGATCCATGTTGCCCTGGAGGGCCACTCGGTCGCCAATGCGGGCGCGGGCGTTGCCGATATCCGTGGTCCAGTCCAGGCCAACGGCATCCGCACCGGAATCGGCAATGGATTCCAGCCACTGGCCGCCGTTCTTGGTAAACAGAATCACCGGCACCCGGCGACCGTCATTCTCGCGAATCAGACCATCGACGATTTTCTTCATGTAGCGAAGCGAGAACTCCTCATAGGCCCAGCTGCTCAACACGCCACCCCAGGTATCAAAAATCTGGACTGCCTGAGCGCCGGCCTTGATCTGGCCGTTGAGGTAGTCAATGACCGCGTCTGCCAGATGGTCCAGCAAGCGGTGCATCACCTCTGGCTGGCCATACATCAGCTTCTTCGCCTCCCTGAAATCCTTGGATGAGCTCCCTTCAATCATATAGGTGGCGAGGGTCCAAGGGCTGCCGGAGAAGCCAATCAGGGGAACACTGCCATTCAGGGCACCGCGGATGGTAGAAACCGCGTTCATGACGTAATCCAGGTCCACCTCAGCGTTGATTTTGGGCAGAGCAGCAACATCGGCTTCGGAGCGGATCGTGTTCCGGAATTTCGGGCCCTCGCCCGTTTCGAAGTAAAGGCCCAGGCCCAATGCATCCGGAATGGTCAGGATGTCTGAAAACAGGATAGCCGCGTCCAGTGGGAAACGTTCCAGAGGCTGCAGCGTCACTTCACAGGCCAACGGCGTGTTCTTGCACAGGCTGAGAAAGTCCCCGGCTTTTGCCCTGGTCGCACGGTATTCCGGCAGGTATCGCCCTGCCTGTCGCATCATCCAGACTGGCGTGCGGTCCACGGGCTGGCGCATCAGGGCGCGCAGGAAACGGTCATTCTTCAGCTCGGTCATAGGAAATCCAGCGTGTTCTGTACAAAGGGGAAAATTGGATGGGCAGCCATAATACCCGGTTTACGGGAATAAAAAAGGGCGGCTTTCCCTTAGGAAACCGCCCTTCTGATCAGGATCAATCCCGCAATCAGATATCCAGGTAATCCATGATACCTTCGGCAGCCTGACGGCCTTCCCAGATAGCGGTTACGACCAGATCCGAACCGCGGACCATGTCCCCGCCGGCAAAGATTTTCTCGTTGCTGGTCTGGAACATGAACTCGGACTCTTCCGGCGCGGTTACCCGGCCCGAATCGTCGGTGCTCACCTTCAGTTCGTCGAACCAGTCGGCCGGGCTCGGACGGAAGCCGAAGGCCACCAGCACCGCATCGGCAGGAATGACTTCTTCACTGCCGGGAACCACTTCCGGACGGCGACGGCCATTTTCATCGGGATCACCCAGACGGGTCTGAACCACTTTTACACCTTCAACCCGGTCTTCACCAATGATGGCAATGGGCTGACGGTTGAAGAGGAACTTGACGCCCTCTTCCTTGGCGTTGGCCACCTCGCGACGGGAGCCCGGCATGTTGGCTTCATCGCGGCGATAGGCACAGGTGACGCTCTCGGCCTGCTGGCGGATCGAGGTGCGGTTGCAGTCCATGGCCGTATCACCACCACCCAGGACAACAACCCGCTTGCCCTTCATGTCGATGAAGTCCGCTTCGTCTTTCTCGAAGCCAAGACGGCGATTGACGTTGGAAACCAGGAACGGCAGCGCGTCGTAAACGCCGGGCAGGTTCTCACCCGGGAAACCGCCCTTCATGTAAGTGTAGGTACCCATGCCCATGAACACGGCATCGTATTCGTCAATGATGTCCTTCAGCTGAACGTCCTTGCCCACCTCAGTGGAAAGGCGGAATTCCACGCCCATTTCCTCGAACACCTTGCGGCGGCGGGTCATGACCGATTTTTCCAGCTTGAACTCGGGAATACCGAAGGTCAGCAGACCGCCGATTTCCGGATAGATATCGAATACCACCGGCTTGACGCCATTGCGAACCAGGACGTCCGCGCATCCCAGACCCGCAGGACCGGCGCCGATAACGGCAACCTTTTTGTCTGTCCACTTGACCGCGGACATATCCGGCTTCCAGCCCAGGGCAAAGGCGGTGTCGGTAATGTATTTCTCGACAGACCCGATGGTGACCGCACCATAGCCGTCATTCAGTGTACAGGCACCCTCACACAGGCGATCCTGCGGACATACGCGACCACAAACCTCAGGCAGGGAGTTGGTCTGGTGACACAACTCCACGGCACGCATGATGTTGCCTTCTGAGACCAGCTTGAGCCAGTTCGGGATGTAGTTGTGCACCGGGCACTTCCACTCGCAATACGGGTTACCACACTCAAGACAGCGGTGGGACTGGGACGCCGCATGGTCCGCTGTGAAAGGATGGTAGATTTCGCCAAACTCTTTCTTCCGCTTTCTGGCCGGAACCTTCTTGGGATCAATCCGGCCAACTTCGACAAACTGGAAGTCGTTACTCAGTCGTTCTTTCATTATGACGCTCTCATCAACTCGATTTCGACAAGGGCGGCAGCCAGGCTGCTCACCCCCAACCCGTTACCCTGACGCCTTATTCCGGGCGTGCGCGGGTGCTGGCCAGCAGGCTGCGGAGATTGGCAGCCTTGGGTTTCACCAGCCAGAAACGGCCGATGTAATCGTCGAAATTCTCAAGAATGTGCTCAGCCCACTCACTGCCGGTCTCCGAAATATGCTCCCGGATAACACCGCGCAGATGATTGCGGTATGACTCCATGTCTTCGCTGGAAATCCGCTGAATCTCCACCAGCTCGTGGTTGTATTTGTCCACAAACGTGTTGTTGAGATCCATAACATAGGCAAAACCACCGGTCATGCCGGCACCGAAGTTGTGCCCGGTAGAACCGAGAACGGTTACCAGACCGCCGGTCATATACTCACAGCAGTGATCCCCGGTACCTTCAACAACAGCGTGGGCACCGGAGTTTCGGACAGCAAAACGCTCACCGGCGGTTCCTGCGGCAAACAGTTTGCCTCCGGTGGCACCGTACAGGCAGGTATTGCCGACAATGGAGGTCTCCTGGCTCTTGAAGGTACTGCCACGGGGCGGTTTGACGACCAGCTTGCCACCGGTCATGCCCTTGCCCACGTAGTCGTTGGCATCGCCCTCGAGAATCAGGTTGAGACCGCCAACGTTCCAGACCCCGAAGCTTTGTCCCGCTGTGCCGGTAAGATCCAGGGTAATTGGCGCATCGACCATGCCCTGGTTACCGTGAAGCCCGGCAATCTCGCCGGACAGCCGCGCACCGATGGAGCGGTCGCAGTTGGTTACCCGGTAGGACCAGGCACCGCCACTCTTCTCCTTGATAGCCGCTGAGATATCCTGAACCATTTGCTCCGCCAGAGTCCCTTTATCAAACGGGTGGTTGCGCTCCACCTGGCAGGTCTGCGGCTTGTCCGCCGGAATATGGTCGTTGGACAGCAGTCGGCTCAGATCCAGCTTCTTCTGGCGCTCGGTATCGCCCGGCAACCGCTCCAGCAGATCAACCCGCCCGACCAGTTCTTCCAGGCTTCGCACGCCCAGCTTCGCCATCCACTCACGGGTTTCCTCAGCCACGAAGCGGAAGAAATTCATCGCCATTTCGACCGTGCCCTTGAAGTGCTCTTCACGGAGGTGCTCATTCTGGGTCGCCACACCGGTGGCGCAGTTGTTCAGGTGGCAGATACGGAGGTATTTGCAACCCAGGGCCACCATGGGCGTGGTACCGAACCCGAAGCTCTCGGCACCCAGGATCGCACCTTTGACCACGTCCAGACCGGTCTTGATGCCGCCATCGGTCTGCAACCGGATCTTGCCCCGCAAGTCGTTAGCCCGCAGGGCCTGCTGGGTTTCCGTCAGACCCAGTTCCCACGGGGAACCGGCATAGCGGATGGAGGTCAGCGGGCTTGCTGCCGTGCCGCCATCGTATCCGGACACGGTAATCAGGTCGGCGTAGGCCTTTGCCACACCGGCTGCAATGGTGCCGACCCCCGGCTCAGAGACCAGCTTCACTGACACCAGAGCCTGCGGATTGACCTGTTTGAGGTCAAAGATCAGCTGGGCCAGATCCTCGATGGAGTAGATATCGTGGTGCGGCGGCGGAGAAATCAGCGTCACACCCGGTACCGAATAGCGCAGGCGAGCGATCAGATCGTTAACCTTGCCACCCGGCAACTGGCCGCCTTCACCGGGCTTGGCGCCCTGGGCAACCTTGATCTGCATAACGTCGGCACTGCGCAGGTATTCAGCGGTGACCCCGAAACGACCGGAGGCAACCTGCTTGATCTTGGAACGCTTTTCCGTGCCATAGCGGACCGGATCTTCACCGCCCTCACCGGAGTTCGAACGACCGCCAAGGGTATTCATGGCAACCGCCAGGGCCTCGTGGGCTTCCGGTGACAGTGCCCCCAGGGACATAGCTGCCGAATCGAAACGCGGGAAGATGTTCTCGACAGCCTCAACCTCGGAAAGGTCGATCGACTTAATGTCTTTCCGGAAACCCAGCAGGTCCCGCAGGGTTGCTACCGGACGTTCGTTAACCAGACCGGCATATTCCTTGTAGTGGCCATAGTCGCCAGTGGTAACCGCTTCCTGCAGCTTGCCGACCACATCCGGGTTGAAGGCATGGTACTCCTGGCCGTGGACGTACTTCAGCAAACCACCCTGAACAATCGGCTTGCGCGGTTTCCAGGCAACGGAGGCCAGTTGCTCCTGGTCCTGCTGGAAATCATAGAAGCTGGCACCCTGGATCCGGCTGGGCACACCCTTGAAGCACAGGTCAACGACATCGTCAGCCAGCCCGATCGCCTCGAACAGCTGGGCGCCACGATAGGAGGTGATGGTAGAGATGCCCATCTTGGAGAGAATCTTCAGCAGACCTTTATTGATGCCCTTCCGGTAGTTGTTCTTCGCATCGATCGGGTCCATCAGCAACTCGCCGGTACGGATCAGATCGTTCAGAACCTGGTAGGCAAGGTACGGATACACCGCTGTCGCACCGAAACCGAAAAGCACGGCAAAATGGTGAGGATCCCGGGCCCAACCGGTTTCAACAATAATGTTGGAATCGCAGCGCAGCCCCTTCTGGACCAGATGGTGGTGAACCGCACCGGTTGCCATCAGGGCATTGACCGGCAGCTCGCCTTCCTTCAGATCTTTGTCAGTGAGGGTCAGCAGTACCTTGCCATCCTGGACGGCCTGCTCCGCTTCCTCACAAACCTGGCGGATGGCCTGCTCCAGCCCCTGTTCGGGGCGATAGCTCATGGAGATACGAGCCACCTCGAAACCAGGGCGGTCGTTGTTGGCAATCTTGAGGAACTTGGCAGGCGACAGCACCGGCGTCGTCAGGATAATGCGATCGGCATGATCAGCGGTTTCCTCGAACACGTTGCGTTCGGCACCCAGACAGGTCTCCAGTGACATGACAATCGCCTCACGCAGGGGGTCGATCGCCGGGTTGGTCACCTGGGCGAATTTCTGACGGAAATAGTCCGCTACATGGCGCACCTTGCTCGAAAGCACGGCCATCGGCGTGTCATCACCCATGGAGCCGACCGCTTCCTGGCCATTCTCGGCCAGCGGACGCAAGACCTGATCCCGCTCCTCAAAGGACACCATGAACATCTTCTGGTGCACCAGAAGTTCGTCGGAATCCATCAGCCGGAAGTCCGGGGTGTCCTGGTTCAGCGTGGTTTCCACGCGCAGCGCGTTCTCACGCAGCCAGCGCTTGTAGGGCTGGGCTGACTTGAGGCGCTGGTCGATATCCTTAGTGTGCAGGACTTCGCCGGATTCGGTGTCAATCGCGAGCATCTGACCCGGCCCGACACGGCCCTTGGCAACCACGTCATCGGGCTGATAACCGTAAGTACCGATCTCAGAGGCCAAAGTAATGAAGTCATCTTTGGTAATGACCCACCGGGCCGGGCGCAGACCGTTCCGATCCAGCATACAGACAGCGTAACGACCATCTGACATCACCAGGCCGGCGGGGCCATCCCAGGGCTCCATGTGCATGGAGTTGTATTCGTAGAACGCCCGAAGCTCCGAGTCCATGCTGTCGACATTCTGCCAGGCCGGCGGAATCATCATCCGGACCGCGCGGAACAGGTCGACACCGCCGGCCAGCAACACTTCCAGCATGTTATCCATACTGGATGAGTCAGACCCGGTCAGGTTGACCAGCGGCTGCAGGGTTTGCAGATCCGGCAGTTCCGGCGAGCTGAACTTCGCAGCCCGGGCAATGGCCCAGTTCCGGTTGCCATCGATGGTGTTGATCTCACCATTGTGGGCCAGATACCGGAACGGCTGGGCTAGAGGCCACCGCGGCATGGTGTTGGTGGAGAACCGCTGATGGAATACACAGATAGCTGTCTCAAGATCCGGGTCACCCAGATCCTTGTAGAAATTGGCAAGATCCGCCGGCATCATCAGGCCCTTGTAGGCCAGGGTGCGGTGGGACAGGCTGCATATGTAAAACTCGGGATCGTCGGCCATGTCACCTTCGGCATGACGACGGCCCACGAACAGACTGATCGCAAATTCACGCTCTTCCTTGCCGCCAGGTACCACGAACACCTGCTCGATTCGGGGCAGGCACTCCAGGGCCATAGGGCCCAGACAGCTGTCATCCACCGGCACGTCACGCCAGCCGAGGATCTCCAGACCCTGCTCGGTCAGGCGCTTCTCAATGGCGGCACGACCGGCAGAAGCCTTGGTTTCATCCGGGTTCAGGAAAACCTGACCCACGGCAAACAGGTCGCCAGGCTCCTTGCCAAAGGCTGCCTTCGCAGCTTTCCTCAAAAAGCCGTCCGGGCTCTGAATCAGCAGGCCACAACCATCGCCGGTCTTACCGTCTGCAGCGATACCACCTCGGTGGGTCATGCAGGTCAGAGACTCGATGGCAGTTTGCAACAACTTGTGGCTGGCCTCGCCCTTCATGTGGGCGATCAGACCGAATCCGCAGTTGTCCCTGAATTCGTCGGGATGATACAAACCTGTCATCATAAGCGTTCTCTCGCGTAGAAATGCTTTTCAATCAAAGGGTTAATTGGCGCACGGCCATACAACCGCCCTTTGACACTGAAAATGGGGGCTGGCTATTTTACACACGTAGAAATACGTACTCAAATCGCAGTTGAGTTATTGTGGGAAGCCAAAAACGGAATTACCAACCAACAGGTTACGGAACAACGAGTTAGCCCCGGGCAGGGTGCTACTGCAAACTGTTGGTCGATCGGATCCATGGCGACCGGGAAACCAGTTCCTGTGGTAAATCAGACGCAGCCTCATTCGCCGCCTCTCGGGTGGGGAATTCACCATAGAATACCATAAACCAGGGTTGCCCCTGTCTTTCACCGACCGTATAGACGATTTTGTCCAGATTCGGGTAGCGCTCCACGACGCTCAAAGCCGTCTGTTCCAGATTGCCGGCTACAAGCTGGATCGTCCATCCTTCGCGGGCACGGATCTTATCAAGCGGCACAAAATACTCCGGATTCGCCGGTGTAAAGGTTGGCAGCTCTGGCTCTGGCTCTGGCTCTGGCTCTGGCTCTGGCTCTGGCTCTGGCTCTGGCTCTGGCTCTGGCTCTGGCTCTGGCTCTGGCTCTGGCTCTGGCTCTGGCTGGACAGGTTCCGGCTCGGCGACAACCTCTGTCAAGGGGCGATCAGGTTCTGGAGGTGTGGGCGCCAAAGGTGGTTCGACAGCCGGAGATTCAGGACCGATGGTGATGCTTTTGCGAACGGGCTCTGGCGCCCGGGCCGGCTGTTCCGCGACCGACGCCTCATACTGACGGGATACAAACCACCACGATCCTGCAAGCAGTATCAGAGCAAGCGCCGGCCAGCCAAGCCGCTTCCAGGGCACACCGCTGGAACGAAAAGCCGGCGGCGCCGCAACCATGTCAAGCCAGACGCCCGGAGTTACCCGTTTGAGCCTGGCGAAGCTGCCCTGACTCAGGGCGTGAATTTTTGACACGCGAGCCGGGCTGAGCAATTCACTGGCCTTGCCGCCCGCGGCGTGAACTCTCGGCTCGAGGTACGCAACGACTTCTTCCCGGGTCAAAGGGCGCAGGTGAATCTGGTGAATCGCGATGGATGCATCGTCCAGAGCCAGTAGCTCAACCAGCCTGTCACTTCCCGCGAAAACAGGCACCGCGGCAGCCCCCCGCTCGGAGGCAAGATAGGCGGCAAGCAGAAGCCGAAGCAGCTCCGCCGGCGCCCGGTCAGCGTCGTCTATCAGCAACACCAGGCGCTGACCCTTGCGAACGCGTGATTCAGACCACCTGAAAAAGCGGAAGACCAGTTCTCTTGGGCTCTCGCCTGCCCCCATTGCGGATCGTGCAACAGCTCTCAGGTCCCGGGCCAGAGCCTGGCTACTGGTCAGGGCCGAGGCCGGAATTCGATGAAAGTCGAGGCGGGAGGATTCGCTTCGCACCAGCTCCGCCAATATCCGGGACTTGCCAGACCCTGCGGCGCCAGTGAGCAAAAGCGCCATGTCACCAAAGCCACAGAGATGGCGCAGTGTCTCCAGTGCATGATGGCGCATGGCATCGGGAAAAAACGGCGTTTCCATTTCCAGCGGATTGGCACGCAGACCATAACGTTGCTGTAGCCTGGGAAACAGGCCGCCGTCCTCAAGACTGTTCAGGCTTTTTTCTGTCACGGGTCTTCCTTGTCTGCTATTCCTTCACCGCCCCTCACCAAACAGGATTGTCGCTTTCGCGAGAGTCATTCCGGGCGGCAGAATCGGGCAAAAGTTGATGCCAGGTTTTCCGGGCTTGCGTCGGAGGTTACGATTGCATCACCAACCGAGCGGAGCAGAACCAGGCGAAGCTGCCCGTCAATATTTTTCTTGTCGACAGCCATAAGACTCATGAAATCTTCTGCCGTCATTCCGACCGGGGGCTGGCCCGGCAACCCGGCATCCAGAATGATGCGGGTGATCCGCTCGCACTCCGCCTTCGAAATCATTCCCTCAAGTGCCGACAATTCCGCCGCCATGATCATGCCGGTTCCGACTGCCTCACCATGCAGCCAGTTGCCGTAGCCTGCAAAGGTCTCGATGGCATGGCCAAAGGTATGGCCAAGGTTCAGTATTGCCCTCAGGCCGCCTTCCCGCTCGTCAAGGGCAACAACCTCCGCCTTGCAGGCACAGGACCGGTAGATCGCCTCGGCAAGCGCTTCCGGATCAAGGGCAACCAGATCCTCCATCCGGGCTTCGATCCAGGCGAGAAAACCGCTATCCCGAATCAGTCCGTACTTGATCACCTCTGCCAGGCCCGCCGACACTTCACGCGGTGGAAGGGTTTGCAGACTGGCGGTATCAATCAAAACAGCCTGAGGCTGGTGAAACGCACCGATCATGTTCTTGCCCAACGGGTGATTTATACCGGTTTTTCCACCCACTGAGGAGTCGACCTGTGATAACAGCGTGGTCGGTATCTGTATAAACGGAACTCCCCGCTGATAGCAGGCAGCCGCGAAGCCTGCCATGTCGCCGACAACCCCTCCCCCTAGCGCAACCAGAGTGGTTTTACGGGTATGGCGCTGCTCAAGAAGGCGATCAAAAATCAGGTTCAGGGTTTGCCAGTCTTTATATTTCTCGCCGTCCGGCAGTACAACCGTATCAACCCGCTTCCCGGGAAAGCAGGCGATAGCGCTTTCAAGATATAATGGCGCCACGGTTTCATTGGTTACCAGCATGACCTGGGACCCGCCGACAAACCGCGAAAGATCACAGGTGCCAAGAAGATTCTGACCAATAAGAATCGGATAGCTGCGATCCCCCAGCTCAACCGAGAGCTCACGAAGCAGGTTAGACATGATTACGACCTTCCTTCCGGATCTGTCTTTTGTGGCGAGGTGTTTTCGGGCTCAGCCGGTTCACCAGTTGCCGGACAACAAGCCTGGGGCTCTTGCGATCTGTGAACATGATGATATCAGCCAGACGGGAATAAAGCGGATCCCGGACCGAGAACAGCTTTCGTAAGACGGCTTCCGGATCGTCGTTCTGCAGCAGCGGCCGGTTGCGGTCCTTTCTGGTTCGCTCAACCTGCTGCTCAATTGACGTCTTGAGATACACCACTGTGGCATCCTTTTTCAGCAACGGGTGGTTTTCCGGCCGCATCACTGCGCCTCCGCCGGTGGCAAGTACGGTTTTAATCTCATTGGACAGCTCGTCAAGCATGGCGGTTTCCCGCTGGCGGAATCCATCCTCCCCTTCGACATCAAAAATCCACGGTATATTTGCCCCGCAACGTTCTTCAATGATGCGATCCGAATCGAGAAAACGATAGCCAAGTTCTTTGGCTAGCATCCGGCCAATGGTGCTCTTCCCTGCTCCCATCGGGCCGACGAGGACAACGCGTTTCGGCAAAGACATAACTTCCGCTCAGTTTTGATCAGGCGGGTGAGAATATCACAGGGCAAGTGCCTGCATAAGTTCCGGATTCTGCCCCGGAGAATTTCGGACACAAAAAAGCCGCCGGTTTTACGCGGCGGCTTTCTGCAGTGCCCCGGTTAACGGAGCAGATCGTTCTTGATGATCTTGGGTGTGATGAAGATCAACAGCTCACTGCGCTCATCAATCTTCTCGGTGCGCTTGAAAAGCCGGCCCAGGTAAGGAATATCTCCAAGGAACGGAGTTTTCGTGGTCTGGGTAGCAACTTCAGACTGGAAGATCCCCCCCAGCACCACCGTTTCACCGTTACCCACAAGTACCTGGGTGGTTACCTGGTTGGTATTGATCGAAGGGATACCCGCGGTCACTTCACCCCGGGAGTCCTGATTGACCACCAGATCCATGATGATCTTGTCATCCGGGGTAATCTGAGGCGTCACCTCAAGGGAAAGCACCGCTTCCTTGAAGGACACAGATGTTGCACCGCTGGAAGAAGCTTCCTGGTATGGGATCTCCTCACCTGACTTGATCGACGCTGTCTGGCGATCGGCGGTCACAACCCGGGGCTGGGACACCACTTCGGCCTGGCCGTCGCTCTCAAGAGCGGACAGTTCCAGATCCACCAGGAAGTCGTCACTGCCCCAACCGATCGCGAACGAGGAGGTGCCTTCGCCGGACACGCCGAGATCAACTGCGAGGGCTCCCGGGAAGGTTATAGTGCTGTCATCTCCTGCTGCAGCATCACGCGCTTCCTGCAACGATTGCTGCGAACCACCAACCGTGAACACATTGTCGCCGCTCACATCATAAGCTGCACCACCCCAGCGAACACCAAGGTCTTCGGCCACGTTGGTCTGAGCCCGGACAATCCGCGCCTCAATCGACACCTGACGGACGGGCACATCCCAGGTGGATACGAGACGGCGAATCTCCTCAAGCTTTTCGGCGGTTTCACGAACACTGATGGTATTGGTACGGACGTCCGAGGAGATAAATCCGCGGTCTGAGATGAGCTCTTCGTCTTCCTTGATCAGGGCCACAATGTCCGCCGCCTTGGCATAATTCACCTGGACGATATCCAGCCTTACCGGCGCCAGTTCCGCGATCTGTTTGTTGGTTTCGAGCTCCAGCTTTTCACGGGCAGCAATCTCGTCGGCGGGAGCCACCAGCAAGACGTTACCGATCTGGCGCTTATCCAGACCCTTGGTCTTGAGGATCAGGTCCAGCGCCTGATCCCAGGGAACGTTCTGCAGACGGAGAGTGATACTGCCACCGACTGTGTCACTGGCAACCAGGTTCAGGCCGGTAAAGTCAGCAATCAACTGAAGGACCGAGCGAACTTCAATGTCCTGGAAATTCAGGGAAAGCTTCTCGCCAGTATACGGGAACTTCTCTTCACGGCGCTCCTGCGCCTCCTGCTCGGTGAGCCTCTCTACACTGACCGTAAATTCCTTGCCAGACTGATAGGCGATATAGTCATAGTTATCCTCGGGCACAATTTCCACCACCGCATTGCCACCCTCAACAAAGGTGTCGATGCGCTGTACTGGTGTCGCAAAGTCGGTGACGTCCAATCGACGGCGAAGCTCATCGGGCACCTCAAGATCTTCCATGGTGAGACGGATAATGCCTGCCTGCTCGACCAGATTAACGGGAACATTGGAGCTTCCCAGGTCGATGATAATGCGCCCTTCGCCATCTTCGCCGCGGCGGAAGTCCACTCCTGCCAGCGTCTTTTCAGAGGAGGCACCCGCTGAACCTGAAACACCCGTGGACACAGAGCCAGAGGCAGGCTCTGCTGCGACTGTCGTCGGCGCCTCGCCACCAATGGTCATGACCAGAGAATTGCCAGTGCGCACAGTGTCGTGCGGAACCAGCTCAACCAGATTGAAGATCAGCCGTGTGCGATCGTCAGTTTCCACCACGGTCATACTCTGGGTGTTCCCGGACCCCAGGGGGATGCTGCGACTGTCCAGACCACTCTTCGTGTCCCGAAGATCCACAGCAATTCGAGCCGGGCGTTCAATGGTATACCCGGTCGGTTCCGGCGGTGCTCCATCGAATTCCAGTGTAACTTGTAGTCGTTCGCCCGGTAGCGACGAAAACGACACGTCTTCCAGCGTGACCGCGTTGGCCAGGCCGGAGAACAACCCAAAAGCAATCACGCTGACGTATACATTGAGTTTTCTGAACATCGCTAGCCTCGACCCTAAACTTTTTTGTACGTGCATGTTTCTTTCATCTTTCATCCAGCCGCTCCTTAGCCTGCGCCCTCTTCCAGGGTCAGGGAGCGAGGACGTTCAATCCATCCACCCTGGCCATTGGGAACGATTTCGATCAGCTCAATACGGGTTTCACTGATGCCCACAATACGGCCATAGTTCTCACCCATATAGTTTCCGGTCTGCACCCGGTGAATTCCGCCGGTATTGTCTTCAACAAGAGCAAACAGATTACCCGATGCACCCTGGAGTGTGCCGACCATTTGAAGCGATTTGATATCAAAATTCTCGAGCACCTCTCTCGGCCGGTCGAGATCCGGTTCGACATTACTGACCGGCTTCTCATCCACCATGGTCAGCTGAACCTCGATCGGTGGTTCAAACGGTGAACGCCGGTCCGCCGCCGAGTAGGTAAAGGCTTCATAGGCTTTGAATTCGGGCAGAGGCTCAACGTACCCTCTTGGCTTGGCCCTCGTTTCTGCCATGAACTTGTCAAGATCTGAAAATCCGCCGCCCTGGGAGCAGGCTGTCAGGAGAGACACCAGACACACCCCCAACCAGGCTTTTGCTGCATGCTTCACTGTCATGCTCATTCTCCAGCCCGGTAGCGGTAGGTGCGAGCTACAACCTGCATGTCAAGTTGGTCCTCTTCTCCGCCAGTTGGTTTGATGGTCAAGTCGTGCAAAGTCACAATCCGTGGAAGGCTCGCAACACTGCTGACAAATGACGCCAGCTCATGATAGGAGCCGGATACCCGGATGTTGATCGGCAATTCGGAATAGAAGTCTCTGCGCTGCTCAGGCTGGAGCTTTACTTCCTGAAGCGCCAGACCGCTGCCAAGGGCCGTGTTGGTGATGTCTTCCAGCAGGCCGGGCACCTCAGTTTCACTGGGCAACTGCCGCACCAACGCTCCGAAAGTCTCTTCCATTTCCGCCATTTGGGCCTTGAAGACCTCCAGGTTCGCCACCTGGTACGCTTTCTCTTCGTACTTCTTGCGCAATTCCTGTTCGGTTTGCTGGACACGCTCCAGCTGGGCGTACTGATCCTTGATAAAGAACCAGTAGCCGCCACCGGCAATGAGTCCGAAGATTATCAGAATCACAATGGCTTTGACCGGAGCAGGCCAGATACCGGCATTATTGACATCAAGATCATTGATATCGAATTCATTAAGGCTTTTGAGTGAGTCCGCGAGGCTCATTACTTATCCTCCCCTTCGGGCTCAGGTGTTTTTTGTTGTACCGACAGGTTGAACTGGCTGTAACCGGCCCGGCGACTGTCAGCAGCGGAAACGTTGGAAAGGTTGGGATCCGTAAACCAGTCGGACTCCTCGAACTGGCGCATCAGCGTGGAAACACGGCTGTTGGACTCGGCCATACCGACAATATCGAGACGAT
>Ga0208300_100922_pt1 | contig 15041 bp, 13 predicted proteins | sample 23_taG_FD_184096 | JGI IMG/M metagenome (GOLD analysis project Ga0208300, IMG submission 184096) | Marine viral communities from Cariaco Basin, Caribbean Sea - 23_WHOI_OMZ (SPAdes) (version 2) | ecosystem: Environmental > Aquatic > Marine > Oceanic | place: Caribbean Sea: Cariaco Basin... | reverse complement strand
GCTCGGAGATCTTATTAGTAGTGGTATCTTCCAGCTCCTCCTTGGAGTAGCTGCCGCCCACGCTCAGCGTATGCGAGCGAAAAGGCATCACCACCTGCGACTTGGCCTCGGTATTCTTGACCGTGATGTCTCGCCCCTCGTTTTCGGTCTCTTCCTGTTGTACGTAGGTGGTCGAGGTGCCGATACCCCAGCGCCCTTCATGACGCAGCGAGTAACGCTCTGTCTCATTATCGGATTCACTAGGATCACCGCCCTCTTCGACGGTCTTCCCGACGTTCATCTCGCGCTGCTGCTTGGTGCGACCGGCTTCCAGCATGAAGTCATGGTTCTGGGTCGGCGTCAGCGTCACGCGCGCCGTGCCGTTGACCAGCTCCTTGTCCTCGTAGCCGTCGACGATGTCGTCTTCCTGCCGAGTGCTGTAGCGGCCGAAGACCTGCAGCCCGAGCAAATCATCGACCAGCGGCCCGGTGGTATAGAATTCGGTCTGCTGAGCATCGCCGGAGTCCCGATCTTCCTGGATCGTCGCTCCCAACCGCAGATTGGCATGCCATTCGTCCTGGACTTTACGCGTGATGACGTTGATCACCCCACCGATGGCATCCGATCCGTAGAGCGTCGACATCGGCCCACGGATCACCTCGATGCGCTCGATGGCATAGAGCGGCGGCAGCCAATCCTGCTCGAACCCGGCGCTACCGTTGGGGCGCGATTCACGTGTACTGACCGGCATGCCATCGACCAGGATCAAGGTATATTCGGCAGGCATACCACGGATGCTGATGTCGGCGCCGTTGTCCCCCGACCCGCCGCCCGTCACGATGACGCCGGGCACGTCCACCAGGGCATCGGTCACATCGCGGTACTGACGGCGCTCGAGCTGTTCGCGTGAGATCACACTGATCGAAGCGGGAGCACTGGTCACCTGCTGCGCGTAGCCCGCGGCCGTGACGACCATAGGGTCCAGCTCGCTCTGGGCCTGGCTATGGTTCGCAAACCCGACGGCCCCCGCAGCCGCCAGTGTGAGCGCTGAAAAGCGTAATGGCGTTGAAAACGTCATTGTTGGTTCCCTTGATAAGACGAGTCCGAATGAACAAGCGGCTCGCACGGCCGAAAATCTTAATACGAATATTTATCATTTAGATTCTTTCATACTGTCTGTCTAAAATCTCGCGACAGTGCGTTGCGTGTTTTGCAACCGCTGGAAAGATCGCACCGGGGCGATAAAACCGTTAAAGTTTCTGATAACCATTTTCATTCACGCCCGAATCCGCCCCGCCACCGGGCAGGCTTGCCAGGAAATTCATGTACGATCTCGAGGAACTCGCGACCTTCGCTGATGTGATGGAATCCGGCAGCCTGACGGTGAGCGCTCGCCGCCTGGGCGTCGCCAAATCGACCTTGAGTCGCCGCATCGCGCATCTGGAAACCCGGCTGGATCAGCCATTGCTTCGGCGCCAGGCCAACCGTCTGATGCCCACGGAGGCCGGCGGGCTTTTCCTGGGTTACGCGCGGGAGATGTTGCGGATTGCAGAACAGAGCCATCTGGCGCTGGACGACTTGAAGGCGGAAATCAGCGGCGAGGTCGTCGTCAAGGTTCACTCGGCGCTGGCGCGCGGTTTCGTGGCGAGGCAGGCAGAACGCTTCCTGGAGCGCCACCCCAAGGCCAGGCTGGAAGTGCGCACGCTTCGATCGGCCCCTTCGCTACCGGACGGCAGCGCCCTTCACCTTTGGGTCGGAGCGGTGGTGGAATGCGGCCTGCGCCAGGAGGTGCTGGGCTGGATCACGCGCGGTATCTACGCCAATCCCGAGTATCTCCGCCATCGGGGCGCGCCTAGCCATCCGCACGAACTGAAAAACCACGCTTGGGTCGACCTGCTCGGCGATACCGAAAGCGGCGTGACGCTGAGTCATCTCTACCAGGGCCGTTATCACCTGCCGTCGGCCGGCAGTCGGCTGCGTGTCGATCAACTGGCGTTACATTCCGATGCCATCGCTCGTGGCCAGGGGTTGGGGCTGATGCCCCACTGGATGGCCGAGCGCCGCTTGCGCCATCATCCGGGGACCCTGGTGCCGTGTCTGGAAGAGTGGCAGGCGCCGCCGCTACCGGTCACGCTGCTTTATCCCTATGGCCACCAGCCCCGGAAGATCACTGCACTGATCGAGCAGTTGCGCCAATCGATACCGGCCGCCTGGCAACGCGAGACGATGGAGCTGCCAACCCCGGCCATCGGTCGCTGAACCTCATTCACTCTCTGCACCTGGAGCACCCCAATGACGATGTCATTCCCCGAAATGGACATGAGCGATGCGATGCGACGCGTCATCGAGCTTTACCATCAGCGCATCGAGGCGGAAAAGCGCGGGCAAGGCGGCCCACATCGCCACATGGCGATCGGCCCCGCATCGGGGCGTCTGATCAACCTGCTGGTGCGCAGCCTCGAATCACCGCAAATCCTCGAGCTGGGCACCTCGCTGGGATACTCGACGATCTGGCTGGCCGACGCCGCACGCGCTGCGGGTGGTCAGGTCATTACCATGGAGCTGGAAGCCGAAAAGTCGGCCTATGCGCGGGACATGGCCGAACAGGCCGGACTGGCGAAGTGGATCGACTATCGCGTAGGCGATGCCTTGCAGTTGCTCGCTGACGAGGCAGGCCCTTTCGATTTCGTGCTGGTAGATCACTGGAAAGATCTCTACCTGCCCAGTTTCGAAGCGTTCCGGAGCAAACTGGCACCCGGTGCCATCGTGGTTGCCGACAACATGATTCCCCGACGTGAAGACAAGGGGCAGGCCGCCTACGCCGCCGCCGTTCGCGCGACACCGGGCATGAGCAGCGTCTTGTTGCCCGTTGGCTCGGGGCTGGAAGTGAGCCGTTACCATCCCGAATGAACGCCCCCACTCGCCCCTTCAATACCCGCTCCTTCGATACCTACCCTGCGCGCCACTGACGGCCCTTTCCTTCACACGGGCCAGGTACGCGAATTCCGGCTTTTCCGGTTAGACTGCAGGAAAGACGCGGCGGCTCCAGCGCCGCGTGTCTGACAGTGACTTAAATAGCGTGCTAACATTGATCGCTTGTCGAATCACGACTCGGCTGACAGGGAAGATATGGGTCTACAGGAAATTGCCGTTGGCGGGATCTTTCTCAGTCCACTGCTGATTTATGCCTTCTTTGGCTTCATCGCTACCCTCTTCCTTCGCTCGCTGCTGCATTGGGTGATCGGGCAGCGCGCCTTGTGGTATGAAGCCTGGTTCGACGTCTCGCTGTTCGTGCTGTTCACTGCCGGCATTACCTTTCTGTTTTCCGTCCTGCTCGAGAGTACTTGATGCGCAATTCGCTACGTATCCTCATGACCCTCGTCGTCGTCGCGATCGCCGTGGCCGCCGGCATCTGGCTTTGGAACTACTATCTTTTCACCCCCTGGACGCGGGATGCCCGCGTGCGCGCGGAAGTGATCACGATTGCGCCGGACGTCTCCGGCTGGGTACGCACGCTCAACGTCAACGACACCGACTTCGTCGCCAAGGGCGATACGCTGTTCGAGATCGACAAGGCGCGTTATCAGGCGGCACTGGATCAGGCGCAGGCGACGGTCGAAAATCGCGAGGCCACGTTGAAGCTGCGCCAGACGGAAGCCCAGCGACGCAATCAGTTGAGCAACCGCTCGATCAGCGCCGAGGATCGCCAGATCGCCCAGATCAACAGCCGGGTTGCCGCCGCCGATCTGAAGCAGGCTCAGGCCGATCTCGCCAGCGCCAGAATCGACCTGGAGCGTACCCGCGTCGTCGCGCCGGTCAGCGGCCATGTGCTCAACCTGCAGCTGTCGGCCGGCAACTATGTCAGTCGAGGCACGCCGGTGATGGCGCTGGTGCAGTCGAACTCCTATTACGTCATGGGCTATTTCGAAGAGACCAAGATGTCCTCCATCGATGTCGGCGATCCCGCGGAGGTCATCCTGATGAATGGCGATACCCATCTGCATGGACATGTCGCCGGCATCGGCCGGGGGATCGCCGATACCAATACCAGCCTCAACAACCAGCTGTTGCCGCAAGTGCAGCCAACCTTCAACTGGGTGCGACTGGCACAGCGCATTCCGGTTCGCATTACCCTGGACGACATTCCGGACGAGACGCTGCTCAGCGCCGGCATGACGGCAACGGTCAGGATTCAGCACGGCGACGGCACGCCGCCATCCGAGTCTCCTGCCGACCCCGTCAGTACGACAACGAAGCCGACCCAGCCAGCCGACCGGCGCCCGACCGAGCAGGCTCAATCGAGACCGGCTGACGCAATGCCAGCCGGGAACGCTGCCGACGACACGCAGTGAGCGCCATGCCACCGCTCGTCAAGACCTACCTGATGCCCGACGCCACGGCGGTCAAGTTCGCCATCAAGACCACCGTGGCGATGATGATCGCGCTCTATCTGGCGCTCTGGTTCAACCTCGACCGCCCTTACTGGGCGTTGATTTCGGCGGCCTTTCTGCAGATCCGCCCGATGAGCGGCATGGTAATCGAGAAAGGCATCTGCCAGCTCGGCGGCACGTTCGTCGGGGCGGTGGCGGGAATCGTCATCATGTCGCTGTTTGCCCAGGCCAGGGTGCCCGCGCTGATGACCCTGACGCTATGGATCATGCTGTGTACCTATGTCGGCTCACTATGGCGCAACAACTATACCTACGGCTGTCTGATGGCAGCCGTCACCGCCATGCTGATCGTGGTGATCTCCAACGGCAGCACGCCCGGCGGGATCTTCGACATCGCCGTGGCGCGACTGTCGGAACTGGGGTTGGGCGCGATCTGTGCCACCCTGGTCAGCTCGTTGCTGTGGCCCTCCCGAGTCGGCAAGCATCTCTCAACTCAAGCTGATAGCGTCATCAACGAAGCGTTCGAGAACGCGGCCCTGCGCCTGGAGGCGAGCGACGACATTCCCGCCATGCAGAAGGCGCTGCGGGGTAGCCTCGGCCCGCTGACCACGCTGGAAACGGATAGCCAGGCGGCGCGCTTCGAGGGTCCGGAAGGCCCGGGCCGCGTCCGTGCCACCCACGTTCTGACCCGACGCACGCTGCGCTTCCTGGCCAATCTCCAGGCGCTGCATCAAATGATGCGTGACCATGCCGACAAGCTGGATCCGCGCAGCATCGAGATCGCACGCCAGGTCGCCCAAGGCTTTCGCGAGGCGGAGCAAGTCAGGGGCGTTGTCAAAGGGCGTCAGGAACTTCAGAAGCTGCGTCACCTCGTGCACCAGAGCGACGAAAAAGGCATGGCACCGTTGGACCGACGCGCACACTTGGGGCTGCGCGAATCGATCGGCCATGCCATGGTCATGCTGAACGCCCGCGAAGCGATCGCCTCACCTGGCTCGCACAAGTTGCGCTCCGCTTCTCTGGCCTGGCACCGCGATCATCTCGCCGCCGCTATCAATGCGATTCGCTCGGGCATCGTTTTCGGCACGCTCGCCACGTTCTGGATTCTCACGGCCTGGAACAGCGCCATGATTGCCATGTTGCTGGGCACGCTATTCTCGTCCTTCTTTGCCAGCCGAGACAATCCGGTCGCGATCACCATGATGTTCTACAAGGGCATGCTCGCCGCCATTCCCAGCGCGTTCCTGTTCGGACATGTACTGCTGTCGCAGGCCAACGGCTTTCCGATGCTGGCGCTGCTGTTCGGCACGCCGCTGTTTCTGGGGCTGATGGGGGCGACCAATCCGGCGACGATGGGTTATTGCCTGGCCTTCACCATCTTCAACATCCTGCTGACCATGCCCGGCAACAACATGGACTTCTCTTTCGACAGCTTCGCCAATCGCGCGGTCGCGGTGATCATCGGCCTCACCTGCGTGGTGGTGGGCTTCCGGCTGTTGCCCGGTCTGGGCACGCGCCTGCGTCGGCGCCGCTTGATCAATGCGATCTCCAGGGATATTCATCATCTGCGGCGGCGGTCGATACGCGATGCCGAAACCCGCTTCATTGGCCATATGGCGGATCGCATCCTGCAACTGGCCCAGCACGACGACATGCTGCCCCAGGATCAGCGCCACCTTTTCATACTCGGATTGACGGGGCTGGATCTGGGCACCGCTACGCTACGCCTGCGCGATCGACTCGATGATGCGCCCCATCCGGTCATTCGACGCGCCCATCGCCAGCTGCTTCAGGCGCTGGCCACCGGCTTCGAGGAGAGTGCCAACGGCCGCCAGCCGCAGGGGATCCGCGAGGCGGGCGAGCGTCTGGAAGAGGCTATAGTCAAACATGGCGATGCCTCGACGGATCACCATGTGTTGCTGGTGGGGTTGGTCGAACGACTGGAACTGGCGCTGGAACGCCTCGGGCACATCATGGCCGAGCGCCCGCATATCAAGCCCGACCGCCAGCCCGAACCCGTCACCTCCTGATCGCGACCGGCGGCCTGATGCCTATCATCGACGACCGATACGCGGCCAGGTGTCGGCGAGACGGTAGCCGGCAGGCCACGGGTCACGCGGGTCGAGGGTGTGCTGATGTGTACCGGTGATGAAAGCTCGCCCCCGGATCAGCGGCGTCACCGCTTCCTTGTCGCCGACCCGCGTCGTGCCATCGAGCCGGCAGTAGAAGCGCGAGTCGATGATCGATTCACCGATGAAGGTCTCGCCCTGCTTGAGTTTGCCCTGTGCATGCAGCAGCGCCATGCGCGCCGAGCAGCCGGTTCCGGTGGGAGAACGATCGAGCTTGCCCGGCTGGATCGCCACCGTATTGCGGCCAAGCCAGGCATCACCCTCCCGCCTGAGCGGCGCGGCAATCTGGCAGAAAGAGACGTGCTTCCAGTCGGGATTGGTGGGGTGATGGAAACCGAACTGCGCGTTGACGGCATCGGTGATCCGAATGCCGGCCTCGACCAGATCCCGCGCTTCGTCCGGTTCCAGTCTGAAACCGAGGTCCTCGGCATTCACGATCACAAAGCTGTCGCCGCCGAATGCCGTGTCGACACGCAGCGTACCGAGCCCTTCCACCTCGAGCCGCAGGTCTCGCCGATCGACGAACGCCGGCAGATTGCGCACGGTGACGTCTAGCACCCGACCATTTTCGCAGCGCGCCACGGCCTCGATCAGACCACCGGGCGCTTCCAGCACCAGATGTGTCTCGGGCTCCTGCATCGGCAGGATCCCAGTTTCGAGCAGCACGGTCGCGACACAGAGACTGTTGGAGCCGGACATCGGTGGCGTGTCTTCCGGCTCCATGATGATCCAGCCCATCTGCGCCCGTGGATCCTTGGGCGGCACCAGCAGGTTGACGTGCCGGAAGACGCCGCCACGGGGTTCGTTGAGCATGAAGTTGCGCAGCGTTTCGTCACGCGCGATCCAGCGCGACTGCTCCCACAGCGTCTCGCCGGGTGGCGGCGCCACGCCGCCGACGATGACATCCCCTACTTCTCCCTCGGCATGACAACTGACGCTATGGATCACGCGAGTGGTCTGCATATGGTTCTCCGATACTTCGTTATTTACCGAGTCATTCACCAACACCTAAGTAGGCCTTCACGATCGATTCGTCTTCACGCAGCCTCGCCGCCTCGCCCTGCATGCGAATCTCGCCGTTCTCGATCACGTAGGCGTAATGCGCCAGCCGCAGCGCGAGCCGTGCGTTCTGCTCGACCTGCAGAATGGTGGTACCCGCTTCGTTCAGGCGCTTGATGATGCGCATGATGTCGGTAACGAGCTTCGGCGCCAGCCCCATGGAGGGTTCGTCGAGCAGCATCACGCTGGGGCCGTGCATCAGGGCACGCCCCATCGCCAGCATCTGCTGCTGACCGCCGGAGAGCAGCGAACCGTCCTGATGGCGACGCTCGTGCAGGATCGGGAACAGCTCATAGACTTCCTCGAGCCGTTGTCGCCGCAGCGCGTTGTCCTTGACCGTGAAGGCACCCAGTTCCAGGTTCTCCTTGACCGTCAGCCCGCGCAGGATACGCCGGCCTTCCGGCACGTGAACCACGCCGCGACGGGCGATCTCGTGAGCGGCCAGCGTGGCGATCGATTCCCCTTCCAGATGGACATCGCCGCGCCGGGCCCGCACCAGTCCAGATATGGTCTTGAGCGTGGTCGACTTGCCGGCCCCGTTGCTGCCCAGCAGGGTCACGATTTCCCCTTCATGGACATCCAGCGATACCCCACGCAACGCCTGGATCTGGCCGTAGAAGGCTTCGACATCGCGGATGCTCAGCCGTACCTTGCCAGGCCGCGTGACGCTTTCCGACCTATCGTTATCGGTTTGATTGAGGGTTTCCGTCACAGTGCCAGCTCCTCATCGTCCTGGCCGAGATAGGCCTCGATCACCTTGGGATCGTTCTGCACGGTGTGCGGGTCGCCTTCGGTGATCAGACTGCCGTGGTCGAGCACGCTGATACGCTCGGAGACGTTCATCACCAGGCTCATGTCATGCTCGATCAACAGCACGGCGACGCCGCGCTCGTCACGGATACGCCGGATCAACTCGATCAGCGCCTGCTTCTCGCCGCTGTTGAGACCTGCGGCCGGTTCATCGAGCAGCAACAGCTTGGGCTGGGTCGCCAATGCGCGGGCGATTTCGACACGCCGCTGATGACCGTAGGCAAGGTTGGTGGCCAGCCGGTCCTGATGCCCCAGCAGGCCGACGAAATCGAGGCACTCGAGGCTGGTTTCGAGAATTTGGCGCTCTTCGGCGCGCTGACTCGGTAGCCGAAGGACGGCGGCGAGGGCACCCGATCGCGTCCGGCAGTGCTGGCCGGCCATGACGTTCTCCAGCACCGACATTTCCCGGAACAGCCGGACGTTCTGGAAGGTCCGAGCGATGCCCAGACGCGTCACAGCGTGCGGCTTGCGCTTGACGATGGACTCGCCATCGAGAGTGATCTCCCCCTGCTGGGGGCGATAGAACCCGGTAATCACGTTGAACATCGATGTCTTGCCGGCCCCGTTGGGGCCGATCAGGCTATGAATGCGTCCCGGTTCAACGCCGAAATCGACGTCGTGCAGGACGGTGTTGCCGGCAAAGCTCAGCGACACCTGTTTCAGTTGCAGCAGCATCGCTTCCCCCTAGGATCGTTTCTCGGGCCAGATACCACTCGGCCGAAACAGCATGATCAGCAGCAGCAGCACGGCGAATATCAGCAGTCGCAAGGTGCCGAAGTCGCGCAGCAACTCGGGGCCTAGCACCACGATGAACGCGCCCAGAATGACGCCGGGTATCTTGCCCATGCCGCCCAGCACAACGGCCAGCAGAATCAGCACGGACTGCTGGAAGCTGAAGCTTTCCGGCGAGATGGCGCCCAGATTTACCGAGAAGAAGATGCCGCCGATCGCCCCGAAGATGGCGCCGATCACGTACGCCGCCAGCTTGGTTGCGACCCGGTTGATCCCCATCGCTTCGGCGGCATCTTCATCATGGCGGACATAGAGCCAGGCCCTGCCGAGACGCGAATCGAACAGCCGCTGGCTGGCAATATAGGCCAGCACCGCCAACACCACGAAGACGTAGTAGAAGTCGATCGAGCTATCGATGTGCCAACCGAACAGTGACGGTTCCGGGATATGCGAGAGGCCGCTGGCGCCACCGGTGATTTCGAGGTTTCGTGCGGTGAAGCGCACGATTTCGCCGAAACCCAGCGTCACGATCGCGAGATAGTCGCTGCGCAGGCGTAACGTCGGCCCGCCGATGATGACGCCGGCCAGCGCCGCCGCCATCAGCGCGAAGGGGATCGCCGCCCAGAAATTGACGCCGAACTGCTGCGTCAGAATGCCGATGGTATAGGCACCGACGGCGAAGAAGGCGGCGTAGCCGAGATCGAGCAGACCGGCGTAGCCGACCACGATATTGAGCCCCAGGCACAGCACCACGTAGAGCAGCGCGTTGGTCAGGATCACCGTGGTGTACTGACTCGAGATCCAGGGTGTGATGATCAGGATCGCAATGATGGCGAGATGAAGCGCTCGTCTCCGGCCTGGCGATTCGAACGCCGCGTAAAGACGCTGGAGCGGATTGCGTGGCCTAGGCTCGTGGGTATCGGGCCTCGTGGGGGGCGAATGTCTGTCCATGTCACATCCTCTCCACTTCGGATTTGCCCAGCAGGCCGGTGGGTTTGAACACCAGCACCAGAATCAGGATCGAGAAGGTGAAGACGTCCTTCCACTCGCTGCCGATGAACGGAATGTGCGTTCCGAAGGACTCCAGCAACCCCAGGATCAGACCGCCCAGCATGGCGCCGGTGATGCTGCCGATCCCGCCGATCACCGCGGCTGTGAATGCCTTGAGCCCGATCAGAAAGCCCATGAAGTACCAGATGCTGCCGTAATAGGCGCCGGCCATGGTGCCTGCGGCTGCCGCCAGCCCCGAGCCGATGAAGAAGGTCACCGCGATGACGGCGGAGACGTTGATCCCCATCATCCGGCACATGTCCTTGTCGATGGAGACCGCCCGCATGGCTCGGCCGTAAAGCGTCCTGGAGACGAACAGCTCGAGCGCGATCATCAATACCGCTGCGGTCGCCACCAGCACGATCTGGTTGTGGGAGAGAAAGAGATTACCGAGATTGAAGCCGCCGAACCCGAGATCGGTGCGAAACGCGGTGTACTGGCCGCCGGTCAGCGCCAGCGCTGCGTTCTGCAGCACCAGCGATACCGCCAGCGCCGTGATCAGGATAGACAGCCGAGGCGCGCCGAGCATCGGGTGGTACGCCACCCGTTCGATCACCACCCCCAGGCAGCCGACGGCGAGCATGGCCAGCAGCATCGCAACGAAGATGCCAAGCCAGCCGGCGCCGAGGAATCCGGAAACCAGGGAGAGGCCACCGAAGCCTGCGAAGGCGCCCGTCATGTAGAGATCGCCATGGGCGAAGTTGAGCAGTTTGATGACCCCGAACACCATGGTGTAACCGAGCGCCACCAGGGCATAGAAAGAGCCCAGCACCAGCCCGTCGACGAGCTGCTGCAGAAAAGAATCGTACCAGGTCATGGGCGTATGTCTCTGGGCAGCGGAAAGCGGATGAGGAGAGCGAGCGCGTCGCGGGTTTCACGCCCCGCGACGCGTGACGGCACCTTCGGTCCGAGCCGAGGCTCGAACCGAAGAGCGAGTCGTCATTCCTCGTAGCGAGTCCACTTGCCGCCCTGGCCCTCGAGCACCACGAAGTTGCTGCGTGCCAGCGTGTGCTGAGGCGTGAAGGAGATCGGACCGGCCAGCCACTCCTGCCCGTCGGCGCTGTTCAGCGCCTTGATGATGGCGTCGCCATCGGTGGAGCCGGCCTTGTCGATCGCCCAGGCCATCAGCTGCATGCCATCATAGGCGAGCGGCGCATACGGCCCCGGCGCATTGCCGAACCGGGACTCGTAGTCGCTGGTGAACTGCTTGGCGGCCGGCAGGAAGTCGGCTGTCGGGTTGGAGAATGCGAATACGCCCTCGGCAGCCTGACCGGCGATATTGAACAGTTCCGGTGAGTTGGATCCGTCACCCACGGCGATGGTGCCCTGGAAGCCACGCTGACGCAGCTGACGAATCAGCAGACCGCCATCGGCGTAGTAGGCTGTCCAGAAAACCGCTTCGGCACCGGAGCCACGGATCTTGTTGACCAGCGCGGAGAAGTCCTGCTCCCCCTTGTTGACGTATTCGAAGGCCGAGACGGTGTGACCGGCACCGGTCCAGGCGTCCCGGGTCAGATTGGCCAGATCCTGGGAATAGGCATCCCCCTGATTGACGATCGCCAGTTTCTCGATGTCCTTGCCTTCGAAGAACTCGAGCGCGGTCTTGGCCTGGTCGTCACCAGTGGAGTTGATCATTACCGCGTTGCCGGGGTTGGCCGGGATCAGTTGGGTTGAGTTGGCTGCCACGATCACGAACGGGATGTTGGCATCACCGTAGGTCTTGAGCGTCGGCTGGGTCGCACCGGAACAGTAGCCGCCCACCACACCGACGACCTCCTGCGAGGCCAGACGACTGGCGGCGTTGACCGACTGCTGCGGGTCGCAGGCCGTGTCTCCGGTGACCAGTTCGATCTGGCGTCCATTCAGCAGCCCACCGTCGGCGTTGATCTCGTCGGCGGCCAGCATCATGGCGTTGTACATGTCCTTGCCGTAGGTGGCTTCGGAGCCGGTAGTCGGCACCTGGACACCGATGGTGATGGGCCCGTCCTGCGCCATGGCGAGCGAACCGGCTGCCAGATTGACGACGGCCGCAGAGGCGATCAGTTTGAGGAATTTACCCATACAGCGATTACTCCCTTCAGCGATTGTTGTTTATTCGTACTGCAAAGGGGTCGGGCGGGCGCCCTTCCGTATTCGAGCCACATCGACAGCAGCGTCGAAGTCATCCTGCCATGGATGATTACATTCCGACACTATGCTTTTCGTAGACACTAGGGTGTTTGTATAAAATATACAAGAGCATGTCCGGCGAACTTGCCTACCCCCTGTTCACGCTATTCCAACCCTTGGCATCAAGGCATGGCGTGGATGGGCAGCGCGTCGTGCAGGAATCGTGCAGAAATAAAAAAGCACCCGACAACGATGCCGGGTGCTTGATCAGGCAAGACTTTCGAAAGCTCAGTAAGTGATGCCGACGTGTGTCTGGAAGCTGGTGTGCCAACCATCGTCGACCGGCGAGCCGAAGTAGTTAAGCCCGTTCTTGTTGGTGACGATATCGAACCAGGCATAGTAGCGTCCGGCGGTGATCTTCATGCCCAGGTCGTTGAGCATCGGATCATCCATATCGCCGAAGCCGCCGTTGATCGCGGAATAGTCGTCGGCAGGATCTATATAGCTGAAATCGTTGTAGAAGTAGAGATTCTCGATCGCGCCCCAGTCCACGTCCATGCTGTAAGCCAGACTCGCCGAGTACATCTCGCCCTCGGCCGGGATCAGATAGTTGAAGTTGAACGCGCCGATCTGGATGACGTTATCGGAAATGCCGGAAACCGACTCGTCCGGGTTCTCGGCATTGAACTCGTAGGTCGTGGCCTGGAGCTGTGTCATCCAGTTGCCGTAGCTGCCATCCATGCCAAGTGCGACTGCCCAGCTGTCGCCACTCTCGTGCGTCTGGTTGTTATAGAGCTGACCGCCCTTGGCCGACAGGTTCACCTCGGTGGTGTAATCCGTACCCTGATTGAAGGTGTAGGCAATGCGGGCAGCAAGCTGGTTCTCTTCGGTATTGCCCTGATCGCTACTGCCAATCGGATTGGCGCCGTAATGATCGTTCTCGTCGCCGAGCTGGTCGCTCTTGAAGAAGGCCAGGCTGGTATCCCAGGCGCCCTGGCTGTGATTCCAGGCAACACCGGCATTCTGGTTGTCATTGAACCCGGCCAGATACGGCAGCGTGCCGTACCAACCGAGATAGCCGTAATCCATGTTGCCGAACGGCGTCTGGAACAGCCCCAGCTTGACACTGTCGTTATCGCTGAACTGATAGGCCGCCCAGGCGTGATGCAGGAAATTGTAGTCGTCGTATAAACGGTACTGGAAAGAGTACGACAGCGGCCCTTCGCCACCGTCCATCCCGAGAATGAATTTCCCGAAATCGACGTCGCCCGTGGTGTCCTTGCTGGCTTCGTCCCAGTCGTTGAAAGTGTAACCAAGTTCGACGAGCCCAGTGAACTGTGGCGTACCCACCTCGTCCAGCAGGGAGCGGTTTTCTTCGGCGATCTGACGAGTCTGAACACTATCTGCCTGCTGGCTGGCCCGCTGTTCCGCCAATTGCTGCTGCAGTTGCTGAACCTGCTGCTGCAACGCATCGAGCCGGCGTTGAATGGCTTCGCTGTCTTGAGGGGATTGCGCCAGTGCTGACGGTACGCACGCCATCATGCCCACGGCAATACCGAGGGACTTGAAGTTCTTCAAAGTCACGGCGGTCTCGATAACCAAGTGCAACACCCGAACTGTTAGCTAAGGTGTTGTCATGACTCATTGCTATCACCATCTCTGCGCCGAAGAGAGAGCTGCCATCATGTTGATGCAGGCAACTCATTCCATCCGATCCATGGCCCGCCATTTGGGTCGAGCTCCCAGCACCGTCTCGCGAGAGCTTCGGCGTCATACCCTTGCTACATGCCATCACTACGATGCGTCGCTGGCAGGCCATCGAGCACGGTTGACCCGTGAACAACCGCGCCGCCTGCCGAAACTCTGCCCTGACGGAGAACTCTTCGAATTCGTGCTTCACCGGCTCAGGCGATACTGGTCACCGCAGCAGATAGGCCGCACACTCAAGCGTATGAATCCGGATGATCCCAACCGTCAAATATCGCACGAGAGCATCTACAACGCGCTTTATGTTATGCCGCGTGGGTCGCTCAAGAAAGAACTCATCGCTTGCCTGCGGCAAGGCCAGAGCAAGCGTCGTCCCCGGAGTCGTGGGCGGGATCGGCGCCAGCAAATTCCAGATCTGGTCAGCATCCATCTACGCCCAGCCTCAATTGAAGATCGTGTCATGCCCGGCCACTGGGAAGGCGATCTGATCATGGGGGCGGACAACCGTAGTGCGATTGGTACACTCGTCGAGCGGACCACTCGGTTGGTGATACTGGCAAGGATGGATGGCACGACGGCCACCGCGGCGTCAGTCGCTTTTAGCGATAAGCTAAATGACGTTCCTCGCGCTCTTCGTTTGTCGATGACTTACGATCAGGGGCGAGAGATGACACGCCATGCTGAGATTACTCAGAAGACGGGTACAGCGATTTATTTCGCTGATCCACACAGCCCCTGGCAGCGGGGAAGTAACGAAAATACGAATGGACTACTACGGCAGTATTTTCCCAAAGGCACGGATCTCTCGGTGTACAGCCAGGAGGAATTGGATGCGGTGGCTGACGAGCTCAATGAACGCCCTCGTCAAACGCTGGGTTGGCGGCCACCCCTTGAGGTTTTTACGGAAGTCCTGCAGCGCTCTGTTGCTGGGCAGGGCAATCGTGTCCACTACGCTCTGTCTGAAAAATAGACCCGTAAACAGCGCTCGATGCAGGCCAGCGTGACCATGGCACGGTAACTTTTTGCCAGCTTGTCGTAGCGAGTACAAAGTCGCCGCTTTTCCTTCATCCAGCCA
>Ga0208300_100918_pt1 | contig 15104 bp, 13 predicted proteins | sample 23_taG_FD_184096 | JGI IMG/M metagenome (GOLD analysis project Ga0208300, IMG submission 184096) | Marine viral communities from Cariaco Basin, Caribbean Sea - 23_WHOI_OMZ (SPAdes) (version 2) | ecosystem: Environmental > Aquatic > Marine > Oceanic | place: Caribbean Sea: Cariaco Basin... | reverse complement strand
GCCGCCAGGTCGCTTGAGCTGGCTGGTGCCGGGCCTGCTGCGCGAGAAGTGCATCGCGCTACTCAAGGCGCTGCCCAAGGCGATGCGCCGCCAGGTCGTGCCGATTCCGGACTGGGTCGATGCCGCACTGGCGACCTTGACGCCGGACGAGCGCCCGGTCGAGGAGGCGTTGGGCGAGTTTTTGCGAATCAAGACCGGCACGCGCCTGGATGCGTCTGTCTGGCGTCTCGATCAGCTCGATCCGCATCTGCTCATGAACCTGCGCGTGGTCGATCATCACGGCACGGTATTGGGGGAAGGACGCGATCTGCATGCCCTGCAGAAACGCTTCGGCGAGGCGGCGGCAGCAGGGGCCAGGGCGCTGGCGGAAACGCCACGGGAGAGTGCCGAACGTCTCGACGATCTCCCGGAAACGGCCCTGCCGGATTCTCGTACGACCCACCAGGCCGGCATCCAGGTGGAAGTCTATCCGGCACTGGTGGCTAACGGTGACGACCTGACTGTCGCCTGGTTCGACCATGCCGAGCGCGCGGCGACGGCGCACCGCGACGGTCTGGTGCAGCTGGCTCGCCGTCGGCTTCCCGATACGGTGCGCTATATCCAGCGGGAGCTGCCGAAGCTCAAGCAGTGCGCGCTACTGTTCGCCAAGGTCGGCAGTCAGGAGCAGTTGTCGCGCGATGTGATCGACGCCTGCCTGGCGCAGACCGTGGCCGCCGATCCGCTGCCGCGGTCCCGCGAGGCGTTCGATGCCCGTCTCGAAAGCTGGCGTGGCGAGCTGGTCGCGTATGCCGAGTCGCTGCTGGAAGACCTGCACAAGGCGTTGCAGGGGCACCTGGCAGTGACCAAGGCGCTCAAGGGCAATGTCACGCTGGCGCTGGCTCTGACCTACAGTGATCTCAAGGCGCAGATGCAGCGGCTCGTCTATCCCGGCTTCGTGCGCGACGCCGGCGCCTGGCTGAGCCATTACCCGCGCTACATGCAGGCAGCGGAAATCCGGCTCGAGAAGGCGCCTCGGGACCTGCGCCGGGACCAGCTGTCGATGCAGCAGGTACAGGCCTGGGAGGCGCGGGTCGATGCGCGTAAGCAGCAGACCCACCGCGACGGCATCGTCGATGCCGATCTGGTCGAGTTCGGCTGGTGGCTGCAGGAGTGGCGAGTCTCGCTATTCGCCCAGCAGTTGGGCACGCTGGAGAGCGTGTCGGAAAAGCGCCTGGCGCGGCGCTGGCAGGAAATGACCGGGCAGACCGTATGATCGTCGAGGGTCGCCACACTGCATCCGCTGCGGCTGGATGCGCGTAAGGATCAATGCGGCCGATGCCGCGGGAGGTAACAGCCGATGACGCAAGCCGTGATTACCGCGACGGGCCTTTTCACGCCGCCGGATTCGATCGACAACGCCGAGCTGGTCGCCAGCTTCAATGCCTGGGTCGATTCGGAGAATGCGCGACAGGCGGAAGCGATCGCCCGGGGCGAACGCGAGCCGCTGGCACACTCGAGCGAGGCGTTCATCGTCAAGGCGTCGGGTATCGAGAGTCGCTACGTGATGGAGGCCAGCGGTATTCTCGATCCTGAGCGGATGCGGCCGAGGATTCCCGAGCGGCCCAACGACACGCTCTCGGTGCAGGCCGAGATGGGGGTGGCTGCCGCTCGCCAGGCGCTGGACGCGGCCGGTATCCGCGCCGATCAGCTCGATCTGATCATCGTCGCCTGTTCCAATCTCCAGCGACCCTATCCGGCGGTCGCGGTCGAGCTTCAGGCGGCACTGGGCGCCGGAGGCTATGCGTTTGACATGAACGTGGCGTGTTCCAGCGCGACCTTCGCCATCGACATGGCCACCAATGCGATTCGTGCGGGCAGTCTGGAACGGGTGCTGGTGGTGAACCCCGAGATCTGTTCGGCGCATCTCAACTTCCGCGACCGCGACAGTCACTTCATCTTCGGCGACGCCTGTACCGCCATCGTACTGGAGGCGGATCATCTCGCTCAGGATCGCGAGCATTTCACGGTACTCGGCACGCGTCTGGTGACCCAATTCTCCAACGCCATTCGCAACAATTTCGGGTTTCTCAATCGTCTCGCCGATGAACCCGCGCAGACATCGGACAAGCTTTTCGTCCAGGAAGGGCGCAAAGTGTTCAAGGAGGTCTGCCCGATGGTCGCTTCGCTGATTCTCGATCATTTGGAAAGCCAGGCGCTGACGGGGGATTCGGTCAAGAAACTGTGGCTTCATCAGGCTAATCGTCATATGAATGACCTGATCGCGCAGCGGGTGCTGGGGCGAGAAGCCTCGGAGACGGAAGCGCCGGTGATTCTCGACCGTTACGCCAATACCAGCTCGGCAGGATCGATCATCGCTTTTCACCTGCATCGAGACGATCTGCAGGAGGGCGACGTGGGGGTGGTGTGTTCCTTCGGTGCGGGCTACAGTGCGGGCAGTGTGATACTGCGTAAAGGGAATGCGTGTTAATGAAATCGATCCATTGGCTGGGTGGCGTCTGTGTCGCTGCAGCGTTGAGCGGCTGCGCCTCGACGGGGCAGGATTCCAATCCTCAGGACCCTTGGGAAGGCTTCAACCGGGGCGTCTATCAGTTCAACGACACGCTCGATCGCTATGCGCTGAAACCGATCGCCCAGGGTTACGACACCGTCACGCCCGATCCGGTCCAGGATGGCGTGGGTAACTTCTTCTCCAACCTGGGCGAGATCCGTACCGTCTTCAATAGCATCCTCCAGTGGCAGTGGGGCAACGCTGGCGTGGCGTCCGGCCGTTTCCTGGTCAATACCATTCTCGGCGTCGGCGGCGTTCTCGACCCGGCCACGCGAATGGGCCTGGACGAGAACGAGGAAGACTTCGGCCAGACGCTGGGCGTCTGGGGTGTCGATTCCGGCCCCTACCTGGTGCTGCCGATCCTGGGGCCGAGTACCGTTCGCGATACCAGCGGCCTGCCGGTCGATATGTATACCTATCCGGTCACCTATGTGGAGGACGATAAATGGCGTTACGGCCTGACCTTCCTGCGCTACGTGGATCTGCGTGCCAGCCTGCTCGACCAGGAGGCGTTGATCCAGGGGGACCGCTACAGCTTCATTCGCGACGCTTATCTCCAGCGTCGGCAGTTCGAGGTCACCAACGGCGCAGCGGGGGAGGATCCCTTCGCCAGCGGCGGTTTCGGTGACGATTTCGAATATAGTGAAGACGACTTCGCCGAGTAGACCCGTGTCCAAGACGCTGTCGGACGAGTTGCCCGTGATCGGGCTGATCGATCTGCCCGGACCGGATCGCGAGCGGCTGGCGGAAGAGCTTTCTCGCCTCGACGTCGAGGTGCGAGTGGCCGTTTCGGTCTCGACCTTGCCGGCGCACTGCGATCTGGTCGTTGCGCACGTGCGGGCCGTCTCCCACGAGGGCTGGGAACGGCTCGCCGTCGGCCGCCCGACCATCGTGATCAGCGAGAGTCGTCGCGATGGTGACCTGCACAAGGCACTCGATGCAGGCCTGATCGACTATCTGGTCGAGCCGTTGAAGCATGCCGATATCCTGCGGCGTCTGGTCGAGCGAGCCCTGGAACTGGATCGGCTGTCGCGTGATCATAGCCAGAGCCGGGCAGAGCTCGAGGCGCTCAACGAACGTCTCGAGAAACATCTCGCCATGCTGCGGGACGATCAGCGTGCGGGAGGCCACGTGCAGCGCAAGTTGCTGCCGCCCCAGGGCGTTACGCACCTTGGCGTGCGCTGTGACTACTGGTTCGCGCCATCCCTGTACCTGTCGGGCGATTTTCTGGATTTCCAGCGCTGCGACGACCGTTACAGTTTCTTCTACTTTGCCGACGTCGCCGGGCACGGCTCCTCGTCGGCGTTCGTTACCGTGCTTCTGCGGTATCTCTGCAACCGCTGGCTGGCCCAGTGGCGCACATTGTTGCCGGAGGCATTTCCGTCCCGATGGTTGGGTGAGCTCAACCGCGAGCTGCTCGAGACCGGAATCGGCAAGCATGCGACGGTCTTTGCCGGGGTGCTGGACCACGAGCGTCGTTTTCTGCACTATGCGCTCGGCGCTCAATTACCTATGCCGATTCTGCAGGCTGAGGGGCGTAGCGCTTATCTGGGAGGCGAGGGGCCTCCCGTGGGGTTGTTTCCCGATGTCGAGTACCCCATCTATGGTTGTCCTTTGCCGGAATCGTTTCGACTCTGGTTCTGCTCCGACGGCATTCTCGAGTGTCTGCCGGCGGATTCACTGGACGCGCGGCTCAAGGAACTCGAGCGCCGCACGACACACTGCACCAGCGTCGACGATCTGAGGGAAGGGTTGGCGCTGGGGGATCCTCTGCCGGATGATCTCAGCATGATGACACTGAGTGGTTTCGACCATGATTGAAGGGCGAATCAAGGCGGCCTTCGAGTCGGGCGTATTTGTGCTCAAGCTGTGCGGTGACGTGCGGCTGACGCTGTGTGCCACCCTGGATGCCGAGGCCCAGCGCCTGGCGGAACTGCCGGGGCTGCGCGCGGTGATGGTCGATCTGCGCGAGGCAACCAATGTCGATTCGACCGCGCTGGGCTTTTTGGCCAAGGTGGCGATGGCCGTACAGGGGCGGCTGGATGACCCACCCACGATCATCGCCGAACATCCGGACGTGCGGCGCATGCTGGATGTGATGGGATTCGCGCGCTATTTCACGCTGCTGGAAGCCCCGCTGACCGAGCCGTCGGAGCTGGACGAGCTGCCCCATGTCGAGGCGGATGAAAATGACATCCAGCGGCGAATCCTCGAGGCTCACCGCATCCTCATGCGTATGAGCGAGCACAATCGGCACGAGTTTCAGCCGTTCGTCGAACTGCTCGAGTCACAGCGCACCAACGCGCCATCGCGCGGCTGATCCGAACGATTAGGTGCCGGGCATGACGAGCTGTCGGGCCGGAAACAGAAGCACCAGCCATGAGCCGGGACCGGGCAGCCTTCCGCGGCAGCCTCAGGATCGTGTTTAGAATGCTATGTTGTGATTATCGGGTGTCGAACCTTCGCGCCTTGCCGCTTTGGCAAGGCGTTTTTGCTTGATTTCCCATGGGTTCCTTCCAGTTTGCCTCCGGCAGGAAAATCGGAGTGAGGCGCCGGAGTGTTAAGGAGAGAGTGTGACGACTTTGAGCGCACGCCGTCTGGCGTTTTTGGTCGCAGCCAATACGGCGCTGGCGCCGCTGGCAATCGATGCCTATCTGCCGGCGATGCCGTCACTGGCTGCTTCGATTGGTGCCAGCGTGCATCATACGGAGCTGTCTCTCAGCGTCTTTCTGTTCGGATTCGCGCTTGGTCAGCTGATTTGCGGGCCGCTTTCGGATCGCTTCGGCCGTAAGCCGGTGTTGATGCTGGGGCTAGGCGTCTTCTTCATCGCCAGTCTGGCGCTGACCCAGGTGGGTTCGCTGGCGACACTGTGGGGGTGGCGGTTCGTGCAGGCGCTGGGCGGCGGGGCCTGCGTGGTGAATTCCGCGGCGATCGTGCGTGACCGATTCAGTGGCCGCGAGGCAGCCAAGGTGATGTCCACCATGGTAATGATCCTGATGATGGCGCCGCTGGTGGCACCCGCCATCGGCAGTGCGTTGCTGAATCTGGCGGACTGGTGGCTGATTTTCCTTTTTCTCGCCGTCTATGCCGCGTTCGTGCTGTGGCTGCTGGGGCGCTATCTCCCGGAAACCCATGGACGCGATCCGCAGGCGCCTTCGGCACGTCAGATCCTCGGCAACTACGTCAGCGTGCTTCGGCATCGCGAAGCGATGGGGTACATCGGTGCGGTGTCGATGTCGTTTGCCGGCATGTTCGCGTTCATCACCGGCTCTCCTTATCTGTACATGGAGCACTACGGGCTTTCGACCACGCTCTATCCTTTCGTCTTCGGCGCCAACATCCTGATCATGGCATCGTCCAGCCGGCTCAATATCCGGCTGCTGAAGACGCGCACACCGCAGCAGAATCTGCTCCTGGGGCTGGGAATCCAGCTCACGGCGGGGTTACTGCTGGTCTCCATGGTGGCGACGGGGCTGGACTCCATCTTCACCGTCGCGCCGCTGATGGTGGTGTTCGTGGGCATGCAGGGGCTGATCAGCCCCAATGCGATGTCGTCGATGCTGGATCATTTCCCGCGCATGAGCGCGACGGCGACCGCGTTGCAAGGCTGTCTGCAGTTTACTTGCGGCGCCGTCTCGGGGGCGCTGGTAGGGGCCTTTGAACTGGCCAGCGCCTGGCCGACGGTGCTGACGATGCTGGGCGCCACGCTACTGGGCAATGTTGCCGTTCGCATGCTGGCCGGCCGGGCGCTCAAACGCCGTGTCGTGTCTGACGAGATGACATCCTGAGCCGTTACCCGAAGCGGCGATATCGTTACCCGATTTGACGTTTGTCATCCTGTTGTCATCAAACCTTGCCACTGTGGTGGCGCGAAGGTTGTCACGGTAATGCTCCGTCAAAGAACCATCGACGATCCTGAAGACTTCGGGCAATCGTTCGATGGTTTTTTCATAACAGGGCGGGCACGACCTCGAAACCTTCGCGATAGTTGCTACATCGGTGTCATAAAACTGTCACGACACTGAAGTACGGTGTGTGCTGAGAGTGTTGGCAACCTTCGCAACGTCGTTATCGCTCACGCATTCAAGGTGGAAACAGGATATCGCTATGCTTAAACACGTCTTCGCAACGCTCATTTCCGGATCGCTGGTTCTGGGTGCCGCTGGTGTTCAGGCCCAGGAAGCCATTACCGGCGCCGGCGCAACCTTCCCGTACCCGGTCTATTCGCAGTGGGCGGACGCCTACCAGGATGAATCCGGTGTCGGCCTCAACTATCAGGCGATCGGTTCCGGTGGCGGCATTCAGCAGATCGTCGCCAAGACGGTCACCTTCGGCGCCAGCGATGCACCGATGACCAAGGAAGAGCTCGACGAGAACGGCCTGATGCAGTGGCCGATGGTCATGGGCGGCGTGGTCGCGGCATTCCACGTCGAAGGTATCGAAGGGGGTTCGCTCAACCTGGACGGCCCGACGCTGGCCGACATCTACCAGGGCAAGATCACCAGCTGGGACGACGAGGCGATCGCCAAGCTGAACCCGAACATGGATCTGCCGGATACCCAGATCACGCCGGTCTACCGTGCGGAAGGCTCGGGCACCAACTTCCTGTTCACGCATTACCTGTCCCAGGTCAGCGAAGATTTCGCCAACAACGTGGGTGAAGGCAAGTCCGTCGCGTGGCCGGCCGGTGTCGGCGCCAAGGCGAACGCTGGTGTCGCCAGCCAGATCGCCAACACCAATGGCGCGATCGGTTATGTCGAGTTCGCTTACGCGGCCCAGAACGACCTGAGCCTGGTGCACCTGAAGAACCAGGCCGGCGAAGTCGTTGCGCCGAGCATGGAATCGTTCATGGCTGCTGCCGCCAACGCCGACTGGAAGGCCGCGCCGGGCATGTATCTGGTGCTGACCAACCAGCCGGGTGACGAAAGCTGGCCGATCACCGGTGCGTCTTTCATCCTGATGCACAAGGAAGTCCAGGACGCCGACGCTGCGCGTCAGGCACTGGAATTCTTCGACTGGGCCTACAACAACGGCAGCGAGATGGCTCAGGAGCTGGACTACGTGCCGATGCCGGAGAACGTCGCCGAGATGGTTCGCGACAGCTGGAGCGAAATCCAGGGTCCGGATGGCGGCGCTGTCTGGAACCAGTAATCCCTGCATGACATGCCGCGACGGTGGGCGGGATACCGCCTCCGTCGCGGCGCTGTATCGAATGCCGCCGGTTGGCGGCATGTTGGCAAGTCGATGAGGAATGAAGATGGCCACCTCCAACGCGATTCAAGCCAGCGGCCTGGGGCATCTCAGCGATGCTGCCCGCAAGCGGCTACGACGCAAGGCACGCATCGATGTATGGTTCGAGCGCACGCTGTTCGCGTTCGCCTTTGCCGTGCTGCTGCTGCTCGGGGCGATCATCGCGTCATTGATGTTGTCCAGCTGGCCGGCAATCCAGCGTTACGGCCTGGACTTTCTTACGGAAAACCGCTGGGCGGCCAACGTCGAGGTCTTTGGCGCACTGCCGGCAATCTACGGGACGCTGCTGACGTCGTTCATCGCGATCGTCATTGCCGTGCCGGTCTCTTTCGGCATCGCTATCTTCCTGACCGAGCGATGCCCCGGGTTCCTGCGTCAGCCGCTGAGCACGTTGATCGAGCTGCTGGCAGGTATCCCATCAATCATTTACGGCATGTGGGGTATGGAAGTGCTGGCACCGTTGCTGCGCACCTGGTTCCCTACGGTCTTTCCCGCCGGTACCGGTCTGACGACGGCGGGCATCATTCTGGCCGTGATGATCATTCCCTTCATCACGGCGGTAAGCCGGGACGTGATCAATACCGTGCCTGCGGTCATGCGCGAGTCCGCCTACGGGCTGGGCTGCACGACCTGGGAAGTGACGCGGCGCGTGATTCTGCCGTCGGTGAAAGGCGGTCTGGTCGGCGGTGTCGTCCTCGGTCTGGGGCGTGCGCTGGGCGAGACCATGGCGGTAACGTTCGTGATCGGCAACAACCTGTTCCTGAACACGACTCTGACCGGGCAGGGCACGTCGATCGCAGCCTTGATCGCCAACCAGTTCTCCGAGTCGGACGGCACTCAGCGCTCGGCGCTGCTGGCGCTCGGTCTGATTCTGTTCCTGATCACCTTTGCGGTACTGGCGTTCGCGCGCTATCTGTTGCGCAACAGTACCGGTCGTCACGCGTAAGCGGCAGGAGAGAGCCATGAATATCAGTCAAACGCCGCTTTACCGCCGACGCAAACGGCTCAATCAGTTGGTGATGCTGCTCTGTCAGCTGGCCACCGTGATCGGGTTCGTCTTCCTGTTCGCGATCCTCTTCACGCTGGTGACCAAGGGCATCGGCGCGATCTCGCCGTCGACCTTCGTCGAGCGTACGCGGATGACCGGCGGCGGCCTGGGCAATGCGATCTGGGGAACGTTCATCATGACCTGCGCCGCGACCCTGATCGGTACCGTCATTGGCGTCGCTGCGGGCACCTGGCTGGCGGAGTATAGCGGCAAGGGACTGATGGCGAAGGTGATTCGCTTCATCAACGATATCCTCCTGTCGGCACCGTCGATCATCATCGGCCTGTTCATCTACGCCGTGGTCGTCGTGCCGATGGGTAACTTCTCCGGCTGGGCGGGCGTGCTGGCACTGACCGTCATCATCGTGCCGGTGGTGATTCGCTCCACCGAGGACATGCTGCGTCTGATCCCCAATTCGCTGCGTGAAGCGGCCGCTGCGCTGGGCGCCCATCGCTGGTGGATCATCGTTCGGGTCTGCTACAGCGGGGCTCGCGCAGGCATCCTGACCGGTATCCTGTTGGGCTTTGCCCGTATCAGTGGCGAGACGGCACCGCTGCTGTTCACGTCGCTGAATTCCAACCAGTGGAATCTATTCGACCTGGGTAGCGAGATGGCCAACCTGCCGATGACCATCTACCAGAACATGACGATCAATGCCTTCATTCCCGACCTGGTTGCACTGGCCTGGGGCGGTGCATTGATCCTGACCGCTGCCATCCTGATTCTGAACATTGCGGCGCGCTATTTCTCGCGCCAGCGTTCCTGATTTCCAGCTGCGAGACTGCCATGACAGCCGATATTTCTCTCAAGCAGAAACGCGACGCCGATCCCGTCGATGCGACGCCTGCTCCCCAGGTTGCTACCAAGTTGCGGGTGGACGATCTGAGCCTCTATTACGGCAAGTTCCAGGCGCTCAAGAACGTCTCCATGGAAATTCCGGAGCGTCAGGTCACGGCCTTCATTGGCCCCTCCGGGTGCGGCAAGTCGACGTTGATTCGCTGTTTCAACCGCATCCATGACCTCTACGAGGGGATCCGGACCGAGGGGCAGATCCTGCTCGACGATCACGACATCTACGATTCGGGCGTCGATCTCAACCTGCTGCGCTCCCGGGTCGGGATGGTCTTTCAGAAGCCGACGCCGTTCCCGATGTCGGTCTTCGACAACGTCGCCTTCGGGATTCGTCTCTACGAGAAGCTCTCGGCACGCGAGCTCGAAGAGCGAGTCGAGTGGGCGCTGCGCAAGGCGGCGCTCTGGAACGAGGTCAAGGACAAGCTCAAGCAGAGTGGTCAGGCGCTTTCCGGCGGGCAGCAGCAGCGACTTTGCATTGCCCGCACCATCGCGGTGAAGCCGGAAGTGATCCTGCTGGACGAGCCGACGTCGGCGCTGGACCCTATCTCGACCGGGTATATCGAAGACCTGATCAACGAGCTCAAGAAGGACTACACGATCGTCATCGTGACGCACAACATGCAACAGGCAGCCCGCATTTCGGATATCACCGCCTTCATGTATCTGGGCAGTTTGATCGAGTGTGACGACACGACCAGGATCTTCACCCAGCCGAAGGAATCGCGGACGGAGGACTACATTACCGGCCGTTATGGTTGATCGCCGAAGATCGGATGTCGATCGAGGTTGGCAGACACGCCCGGGCTCTGGCTCGGGCGTGTCTGCGTTCAGCGTCTGGATAAAGAGGATATTTCCGACACTTTGCATCGTGGCAACGAACCCGTGCAAGGATCGTGCTACTGTCTCGATTCACAGGATGTGTCACTAGGATTATCACTATGTCGCCCGGGCAGGAACCCACGTTTCGGAACGTTCCCTTCAATCTGATGCTGACGCTGGCGTCGCTGACGATCATCATCGCCGGGATACGCGCCGCGGAAAGTCTCATCATCCCGATACTGCTGTCGCTGTTCGTTGCCGTGATCTGTGCCTCGCCGGTCCACTGGCTCTACCGCCGAGGGGTCAATTCCTTTGCGGCCGTACTGATCACGCTGCTGATACTGGGCGGATTGCTGGCGCTGTTCGGCACCTTGCTGGCCAACAGCTTCGCGATGTTCATGGAGAGCTGGCCGGAAACGCAGAAGCAGCTCCAAGGGCACTATTTGACTCTGCTGGAGTGGCTGGCCAACCAGGGGCTCTCCGTCTCGCCGCAGCAGCTTTCCGACATGGTCGACGACTCCGACGACCAGAGCTGGGTCTCCGGCTTTCTCAGCGGCCTGGGCCTAGTCTTGTCCCAGAGTCTGGTCATTCTGCTGATGGTCAATTTCATGCTGTTCGAGACGCTGGATTTTCGCCAGAAGGTGGCCAGGGCACTGACCAATCCGGGGCCGAGTCTGGAGCGGTTCACCGAGTTCAGCTACAACCTCAAGCGCTACATGGCAGTAAAAACCGTGATCAGCCTGATCACGGGGGTGCTGGTCACGATTTCGGCATGGCTCGTCGGGGTGAAGTTCGCGCTGCTCTGGGGGGCGCTGGCTTTCATTCTCAATTACATTCCCAATATCGGCTCGGTGCTGGCCGCGGTGCCGCCGGTCCTGCTGACACTCGCGATGCCGGACGGCGGGGTAGTGAAGGCGCTGATCCTGTCGGGTACCTATCTCACCATCAACTTCATTCTTGGCAACATCGTCGAGCCGCGTGTCATGGGCCGAACGATGGGACTATCGACGCTGGTCGCGTTTCTTTCCCTGGTGGTCTGGGGGTGGGTTCTGGGGCCGGTCGGCATGCTGCTGTCGGTACCGCTGACGATGACGCTCAAGATCGCGTTGGACAGCCATCCCGAGACGCGCTGGATCGCCAAGATGTTGAGCCCCTCGGAGCGTAGACGGCGGCGTCAGCGCAAGGCTCAGGAAGCGCTGGATGAGCTGGAGGAAGAAATCGAGTAGCGATCAGGTAGTGTCAGACACCGAAGATTCGACCGGCCGGACCCAGTTCGAGAGCAGGCTGGCTTGGCCTCTCGAGGTTCCGACTGCCGTTCGGTTACCCGGCGACCGGAATGGCGGCCATGAAAAAGCCGCACTCACGAGAGTGCGGCCTTGAGGATATGGCGAAACCGAGACTATCTGTCGACGGTCTGCCGGTATCAGCCGTTCTGTTCGAGGAACTGCGTCAGCTGGGACTTGGACTGCGCGCCGACCAGCGAAGCGACCTTGGCGCCGGATTTGAACAGCATCACCGTGGGAACCCCGCGCACCCCGTGCTCGGAGGCGATCTCCGGGGCGTCATCGACATTGACGCTGACGACCTTGATATCCTCGGCCTTTTCATCGGCGACTTCATCGACGACGGGCGCCATCATCTTGCAGGGACCGCACCAGGGCGCCCAGAACTTGAGCAGAACGGGCTTGTCCGAATTCAGCACTTCCTGTTCGAAATTGGCCGTGGTGACATCGACGTTGTTGGACATGACGTTAACTCCTGTAGACATTGGGCTCTTACCGAGCTTATGGCGTCGATGTTAGCCCTTGCATGGGATGCTGGCAAATATCCTGGCTTATCGAAACGATAGCGCCAAGTTATTAAAGGTCATTTTTTCATATCCGGAATAGCGTTTTTTGGCCTTCACGTGCTGCCACTTATTGCGTAAAGTAATCTTTAAATCGTTTCTTATGCCATTTTTGGCGAGTCGGGAAGCCACGAGGTCGCTTATGAAGCTTCAGCAGTTGCGCTATGTATGGGAAGTGACACGGCATCAGCTCAATGTATCGGCGACGGCCCAAAGCCTGTTCACGTCGCAACCCGGTATCTCCAAGCAGATTCGGCTGCTGGAAGACGAACTCGGGGTGGAGATTTTCGCGCGCAGCGGCAAGCATCTGACTCGCGTGACACCCGCCGGGGAGGCGATCGTCGAATTGGCCGGCAAGGTGCTGCGAACGGTCGAGGATATCAAGCACGTCGCGCAGGAACATAGCGACGAACGCCGCGGTAACCTGGCGATTGCCACCACGCACACCCAGGCACGGTACGTGCTGCCTGGCGTAATCAGCGAGTTTCGGCAGAAGTATCCGGATGTCGCTCTTCACATGCAGCAGGGGACGCCGAAGCAGATCGCGCAGATGGTCAGTGAAGGGTCCGCGGATTTCGCGATCTGCACCGAGTCGCTGGAGCTGTTCAACGATCTGGTACTGCTACCGTGCTACCGCTGGAATCGTTGCGTGCTCGTACCCAAGGGGCACCCGCTGGCCACCGGCGAGCTGACGCTCGAACGCGTCGCCGAACATCCTCTGGTCACCTACGTTTTTGGCTTTACCGGTCGTTCGCAGCTCGATGATGCGTTCAAGTCCCGGGACCTGACGCCCAATGTCGTGCTTACGGCGGCCGACTCCGATGTGATCAAGACCTACGTGCGCCTGGGACTGGGGATTGGCATCGTTGCGCACATGGCCGTCGACCCCGTTGCCGACAGCGACCTGATCGCCGTGGATGCGTCGCATCTGTTCGAGAGTTCCACCACCAAGATCGGCATACGTCGCGGCACCTTCATGCGTACCTACATGTACGACTTCGTCAAGCGCATGGCACCACACCTCGATCGAGAAACCGTCGAGGCGGCGCTGGCGGCGGGGCCGCGGCACGAGGCCGAGCTGTTCGAGGGAATTCAGCTGCCGGTGCTGTAGAAACCGTGTCGTAGAGGCCGGTTCCTGTCGGGATCGTTTCCAGCAGACGATCTTTTTCTCAACGCATGAGCCCCGCCACTGGCGGGGCTCATGCGTTATAGGGTGCGGACCGAGCGAGACGCGTTGCCGGTCAATGTTGCAAATGCAGACCGCACTCGCGCTTTTCTTCCACCTTGGTCGGATCGAAGTAGTCGAAGTTGTTGGGCAGGTCGTGCTGCTGCAGGTATTGATACATCTGCTTGGCGGTCCAGTGCAGTACCGGAGCCACTTTCAACAGCCCATCGGCATTGCGGGACAGGGGCTGCATGCGCGAGCGCTCCGCGGTGTCTTCTGCCCGCAGTGCCGTGAACCAGACATCCGGCGCCGTCTCGGCCAGGGCGCGGCGGAACGGTTCGAGCTTGACCTCTTCGGTGAACGCCGCGTGACGCGGGTCGTCGATCTGCGGTGTCGGGCCTTCCACTGCCTCGCGATGGGCCCGTGAGCGAAGCGGGTGGTAGATGGTCAGGTTGAGGTCGAGTTGCCTGGTCAGTTCCTCGGCGAAGCGATAGGTCTCCGGCGTGTTGTAGCCGCTATCCATCCACACGACGGGAATATCGGGGCGCACACGAGTGACCAGGTGCAGTATCACGGCCTCGAACGGACGGAAGTTGGTGGTGCAGATCGCCTTCTGATCCAGGCTCAGTGCAAATTCGGTAATGGCCAGCGGATCGTGGCCGATTTCACGGTTCAGGGCATCGAGGTCGAACGCCATGGCTGACTCCTTCAGGGTGGTCACGCCGCAAGGTGGGCAAAATCCGACGGGGCGTGGAATGGCTGTCACTCTAGCAAGGGCGGCCAGGCATCGACCAATACCGTTTGGTTAGATGGATATATAACCAGATTATCTAGTTGGCGTTAGAAATCAATCTTCTGATTATTAGTCACCCAGCCGGTGCAGGGCCGATAGCGGGATGACACGAGGCGGGGCCTCGATCGGCCATTCCACATGGGCTTCGATAGCATAGATGTCTCGCAGGCGCTCGGGGGTCAGCACTTGCTCTGGCATGCCGCTGACAATGTGTCGACCTTCCTTCACGACCCACAGATGATCGGCGAAGCGGGCGGCCAGGTTGAGATCGTGAATCGCGAGAACGATGACGATCCCTTCGCGGCGCGCCAGACGCCGAAGATAGTCGAGCACCTGCAGTTGGTGGTGCAGGTCCAGCGCGCTGGTCGGTTCATCGAGCATCAGCAGCTTCGGTTTTCGCACGATCGCCTGCGCGATCGCGACTCGCTGGCGCTGACCGCCGGAAAGCATGACCAGCTCGCGCTCGGCCAAGGGGTCGAGTTCCAGAGATGTCAGGGCTCGTTCCACCGCCGACAGCGCGGTGGCGGCGGGCTCGGCAACCTGCGTTCGACGAGCGAGCAGGACGGCTTCGAAAACACTCAGCGCTGCCTGGGTGCTGGTGTCCTGAAGGAGATAGTAGAGGCATTGGCTGCGCTGCTCGAGCGACAGCGCATCGAGTTGCCGTTCACCCAGCCTGATGCGACCGCTGGCCGCTTCGATGCCGGCGATCGCCTTGAGCAGCGTCGATTTGCCCGAGCCGTTGGGGCCGATCAATGCCGTGATCTCGCCCGGGCTTGCCCTCAG
>Ga0208300_100916_pt1 | contig 15125 bp, 18 predicted proteins | sample 23_taG_FD_184096 | JGI IMG/M metagenome (GOLD analysis project Ga0208300, IMG submission 184096) | Marine viral communities from Cariaco Basin, Caribbean Sea - 23_WHOI_OMZ (SPAdes) (version 2) | ecosystem: Environmental > Aquatic > Marine > Oceanic | place: Caribbean Sea: Cariaco Basin... | reverse complement strand
AGTTAGTCATATCAATTTGATTGTCAACTGTAATGTCTTTAACTTAGTAACGACTATTTAGTTTACTAAATTTAACCTATCTACCTATATTTCAGTGTAGATATTTGGTCTTTTGTATTATATGAGGAATTAAGATGAAATTATTTAAAAGTTTAGTTATAGCAGGACTTATCACTGCTACAGGTTTAAGTGCAGATACATGGAAATATGCGTTTGGTGAAGGGACAAGTGACCCACAAGGTATTTATGCAACAGCATTTAAAAGTTTTATTGAAGAGAACTCAAGAAATGAGATAAAACTATACAAAGTTGGAAGTCTTGGAGAAGAAACAGACTTAATGGAACAAACAAGAGCTGGGTTAATCCAATTTTTAGGACAATCAACTGGGTATATGGGTGGAACAATACCTGAAATGGATCTATTTACTTTACCATATGTAATGCCTACAGATACTAAACAATTAGATTATTTCTTTAAAAATTCAAAAGTTGTTAATGAGATGCTTCCTGAGATTTTTAATAAACATGGTTTAGAACTATTATCTATTTTCCCAGAAGGTGAGATGGCAGTTACAACTTTTGAAGAGTTCCACTCTCCAGCTGATTTACAAGGTAAAAAGATGAGAGTTATGCCAGGTTCTCCTATTTTAGTTGAAACATATAAAGCCTTTGGTGCCTCACCACAACCTATGTCTTGGGGTGATTTAGTTGGTGCATTAAAAACAGGTATGATTGATGGGCAAGAAAACCCAACTGTATGGATTGAAGCTTATGGTTTAGATGACTTAACAAAAGTTTTAACATATACAGGACATGGACACTTTAATGCTTCAGTTAGTGCCAATAAAAAATTCTATGATAACTTATCAAATAGAGATAAAAAATTAGTTGAAAAAGCAGCAGAATATGCACATAAAACTATCCTTGAAGAGGCTCAAAAACTTGATGCTTATGGATTAGGAAGAATTATTAGAACAAATCCAACTTATAAAATTGTAACTCTTACTAAAGAGGAGAGACAGTTATTTAAAGATAAAGCTAAAGCTGTTCAAGAATCGTTTGCTTCAAAAAGTGCTTCAAATAAAAAAGTTATGGATCAAATGATAAAAGATTTAGAAGATGCAGAGGAAAATGCTAAATAATCTTTTGTAAAACCTATAGTAATATCCACTCATGTGTGGATTTACTATAGTAGATTGTAAATAATTATAATCTACTATGGTAAAAGGATGTAATATGAACGGTACAAAAGAGAAACCTCTATCTAAACTCTTAGATACATTAGATAATCTTCTAAGTAAATTTGAGGGTGTTATGTTAGCCTTGGGTGTTATGGCCATGGCATTAACTACTATTGCTGCAGTTGTTTCAAGATTTATTTTTAATGATGCACTAACTGTAACTGATGAATTAAATATGATTTTTATTGTTGTTGTTACCTTTGCAGGACTTAGTTATGCAGCAAGGAATGGAAGACATATTAGAATGTCTGCAATATACGATGCAATGCCAACAAAGGCAAGAAAATTTGCGATGATTTGTATCTCTCTTACAACTTCAATATTTATGTTTGTATTAGCAAAATACTCTTTTGAATATATTGTAGAGGTTTATGAAAGTGGTAGGATTCTTCCTGCTATTGGTATACCTGTTTTTTATGTTTATTTATGGGTTCCAATAGGTTTTACTGTCACTGCTTTACAGTATCTTTTTACAGTAATAAAAAATATTAGTGAACCTGATGTTTATCTTTCTACAACAGTTAAAGATGGATATAGTGATTCTAAAAATGATATTGAAGTGTAAAGGGATATTATGAAAAACTATTTAAAATATATTTTTATTACACTTTTTTTAATACTAAACTTTTCAGTAAATGTTTTTGCAAAAGACAAGGTTGTTATGTACCTGGATGAAGTTGATGTAGATAACAAAGAGTTGATTCTTTCTATTTATGGTTCAGCTGAATCTGAGGATTTTGATTCACATAAATGGCAAATAGTTGATATTGAAGTTACAGACTCTAAATCAAAAACCTTAACCTTTGAAACAGAAACAGATAAAAGGGGTTTTTGGGAAGTTGAAGATATAGATATCTCTAAATTAAGTGACGGGGCACTATCTATTTATGCGGTAATGATAAGCCCAGATGATAAAGAGTTAGGTTCTATAACAAGTAATAAATCAGTAAAAGACACAAGTTTCAAACTAAAAGAGTTTTTAAAAGAGCACTTAGCTGTATCAATTTTTGTCTTAATGGTTATATTACTACTTACAGGTTTCCCTATGATGATACCACTAATAGCAGGGACAACTCTAGGTATTTATCTACTTTTTGATGGTGATTTTTCAAAAATGCAATTTTTAATCCAACAGATGATGGGTGGTATTAGACCAGCTGCACTTATAGCTGTACCTATGTTTATCCTCTCTGCTGATATTATGACAAGGGGTAAATCAGCCGAAAAATTAATCGATTTAGTTATGGCATTTGTTGGACATATAAAAGGTGGCCTTGCAGTAAGTACAGCCGGAGCATGTACAATGTTTGGTGCAGTTTCAGGTTCTACTCAAGCAACAGTTGTTGCTATTGGTTCTCCACTTAGACCAAGACTAAAAAAGGGTGGATATAAAGACTCTTTTATTTTGGCTTTAATAGTAAATTCAAGTGATATTGCCTTTTTAATTCCACCAAGTATTGGGATGATTATCTATGGAATTGTTGCTAAGACTTCTATTCCTGAACTTTTTGTTGCAGGTATTGGACCAGGATTATTAATCCTATTTTTATTCTCAATTTATAGCATTATATATGCTTATAGACACAATATACCAACTGAACCAAAAGCAACTTTTAAACAAAGAGTATCAGCAGTTTACCATGCTTTATGGCCTTTAGGTTTCCCTACAATTATTGTTGGTGGTATTTTTGGTGGTATTTTTAGTCCCACAGAAGCTGCTGCTGTTAGTGTAGCTTATGCAATCTTTTTAGAGGGTATTATATTTAAAACCATGAAACTAAAAGATCTATATGCAACTGCAAAATCTACAGGTCTTGTAACAGGTGTTGTATTTATCCTAGTTGGTGCAGGAGCAGGTTTTGCTTGGGTATTATCATTTGCACAAGTTCCACAACAAGTTTTAAGTACAATTGGTATCAATGAGATGGGTCCTTATCAAGTGTTATTTGTGATATCTATAGCATTTTTTGTTGGATGTATGTTTGTTGACCCTATTGTTGTTATTTTGGTTTTAGTTCCAATTTTTGCACCTGTTGTACACTCAGTTGGATTAGATCCAGTTTTAGTTGGTACAATTATTACCCTTCAAGTTGCAATTGGATCTGCCACCCCACCCTTTGGATGCGATATCTTTACAGCAATTGCCGTATTTAAACGGCCATATATGGAGGTTATTAAAGGAACACCACCATTTATTTTTATTCTTTTAAGTGTATCGGTTGCACTTATTTTTATACCAGAGATTGCTCTATTTTTAAGGGACATTGCCTTTAGGGATGTAAGTGTTCTTGAGAGTATTCAAAGTATGTTTGGTTTAGCCCCTGAAGTAGTTACAAAATAATAGTTTAAGGAGATAAGATGTTTGATAAAATTTTAGTACCAACAGATGGTTCAGAACAAGCTAATAAAGCTTTAGAGATAGCTTGTAAGTTTGCATTAACAAATGATGCACAAATACATATCTTGTCTGTATTTAAACACCACAGTTTTATAGAAGGCTCTTTATCGATGGTGCCAAGACAAATAGATGATAAAGCTACAAACTTAGAAGATGTTTTAGGTGAATACTCAAAAGAGATTGTAGAAGAGGCTAAACAGTTAGCCTATAGTCTTGGAGTGAAAAAAGAGAATGTAAAAGGGTTTCTTCGTATAGGTCAGATTGTAAAAGAGATTTTAGAGTTTATTGATGATAAAGATATTGAGATGATTGTAATAGGAAGACAAGGGAAAAGTGACCTAAGTGGTTATTTATTAGGTGGAGTATCTCATAAAGTTGCAGGGCTTGCAAATATACCTGTTTTAGTAGTATGATAATAGATATAAAATGTTAAAGGAGTTTATATGTATAAAAATTTTGATGAAGTAGTAGAGATTGCTACAAAGTTTAGACACAATCTACATAAAAATCCTGAGTTAACATGGCAAGAAACCGATACTGCCAAATCGATTAGAGAGGTTTTAGATGAGCATAATATTGTATATAAAACCTATGCCGGTACTGGTACAGTTGGTCTTTTAGCACAAGATAAAAAAGGTCCCCATATAGCCTTAAGAGGAGATATTGATGCTCTGCCTTTAGAAGAGAAAACAGACGTAAGCTATAAATCAACAAAGCCTAAATGTATGCATGCATGTGGTCATGATGGACACACAGCAACACTTATGGCAGCTGCAATTTGGCTAAAACAAAATGAAGATAAATTACAAAACCCTGTCTCACTAGTTTTCCAACCTGCTGAAGAGGGAGGTCATGGTGCTAAAAAGATGATTGAAGAGGGGTGTTTAGATGGTGTTGATATGATATTTGGGTGGCATAACTGGCCTGCAATTAAATTTGGACAAGCAGTTTGTCCAGATGGGACTGTTATGGCAGGAAATGGAACTTTCCACATCACTTTAAAAGGTTTAGGGGGACACTCCTCTCAACCAGAACTATGTCGTGACCCAGTTTTAGCAGCCTCTGCTGTTACTGTAGCACTTCAACAAATAGTATCAAGACAAGTTGCTCCTCAAGATACAGCAGTTGTCTCTGTAACCTCAATAGATGCAAAAAGTGAATTAACAGTAATACCTGATAAAGCCAAAATTGAAGGAAGCATTAGAGTACCAAATGAAGAGATAAAAGCAAAGGTATTTAAAAAAATAAAAGAGATAAGTGAAAATGTAGCAACTGCTTATAATGTTGATGTTGATGTTGAATTAAGAGATAGATATGGAGCAACTATAAACCATAAAGAGCAAGCAAGCAAAGTAAGAGAGGTTTTAAAAGAGACTTTAGGAGAGAATTGGCAAAGTCCTATTGCAACACCAATTATGGCAAGTGAAGATTTTAGTTACTATCTAAATACAATACCAGGAGCTTTTGCTCTAATAGGTAGTGATGATGGGGAAGAGAAACATCAAAAAGCTTGCCATAATGTGTATTATGATTTCAATGACAAACTTATAAAACCTGTTAGTATCTCACTTATGAAACTTGCTAATTTTAACTTCTAAATTTTTAGTTTAAGAAACTTGCTTCAAGGTTGTTTCCAAACCTTGAACAGGGTTTCTTGGAACTAAAAATGATAGTATAAATGATAAAAGAGCTATTGAAGCACCAATTATAAAAACCAAAGAGTTAGAGTATAACCATAACATCCCAAGCAATGCAGGTAAAAATACTGCTGCTATATGATTTATAGTAAAACTAACTGCACTTGCACTTGCAATATCTTTTGGGTCTGCAATTTTTTGAAAATATGTTTTAAGTGCTATAGCCATTGAAAAGAGAAGGTGGTCTATTATATATAAAGCAAAAGCTATATATTGATTGTCCACAAAGGCATAAGATACAAAAACAATCATTAAGCCCAAATATTCAAATCTTAGAGTTGTTCTTTCTCCAAACTTTGTAATAAATCTTCCAATAGCTGGTGCAAAATACATATTTAAAATAGAGTTAATAAACATCAAAGCAACCATATTATGAATATCAACCCCAAATTTTTCCACTAATAAAAAAGCTGCAAAAACAATAAATATCTGCCGTCTAGCCCCAGCAAAAAAAGTTAAAACATAAAAAAGCCAATACTCTTTTTTCAATACCAACTTTTTTTCTTGAACAACATCATCTTTAAAATGTTCAAATAAAATCCAAGCTAAAACACCTAAAACCATAGTTATGCCACCAAAAAAAGCATACACATATTTGTACTCAACATTGTAAAACTTCATCATCACATATATAATCACAAAAGATAATAAAGAGGTAAAAGATTTTGCTGCTGTAATTTTTCCTAAGATAATAGGAGCTTTCTCTTTACTCAACCATTGTAAAGATAAAGACTGATTTAGTGTTTCAAGGTAATGAAACCCTATAGACATAATAACTGTTGTGATATAAAGTCCTAAAGCACTTGGGAAAAATCCAGTTAAAACCACACCTAAACCTAAAGTGATCATAGATAGATATGCGAGTCTTTGTTGAGCGATAAACATAATAGCAAGTACAACAGTAAAAGCTAAAAACCCAGGTATCTCCCTAAGACTTTGTAAAATCCCTATTTGACTCCCATCAAAAGAGGCAACCTCAATAACAAAGTTATTTAATAAACTCATCCAAGCAGAAAAAGAAAACACCATAGAGATGGTCATGATGTAAAGTAAAACTTCACGTGATTTAAAAATTTTACTCATCTATTAATAACCAAGCTCTTCATCAACAACTATTATTGTAATCCTATTTTTATCATCTGCTTTTACCCAAGTGAATTTATTGGCAATATTGTCAAGATTGTATTTTGGCTCTTTTCCCATTTGGATAGCTTTTTTATTTATTCTTTCAATATTTTTCACTGCTGCCACATCCATAACTCTTTTAAAAGCATCATCTAGATTTTCAACTATTTTGTTTTTTCCAACAATGGCTAAGATTTTTTTAGGGCCATAACAAAAGGCAGCTACCCTATTTCCACTTCCATCAGCATTTACTATCTTTCCATCTTTTGTTAAGGCATTTATCCCTGTTACAAAAACATCTGATAATAAACCTTTTCTTCTTCTTTCAATATTTTCCTCAAAAGAGATCCCATTTTCGTATTGGTTAAATAGATTCAACTGTTTATTGCTTGTCAAATACTCTAATAAACCAATCTCAACAACTGTTTCAGAGCCACCAAAACCTATAGTCATCCCCTCTTTTATATATGATTTTGCAAGCTCTAAAGCCTCTTTTTTTGTTTTTACAAAGTGTGCGTCATAACCACACCCTTTTAATATTTCAATAAATTTTTCCATTTTTTATCCTATAAAAAAATTGATACAATCAACTTAACAGCTAACACTGATAACAAAACCTTCAATGCCATCATAAATTTTTTTCCATCTATTTTATCTCTAAGTTTTGTACCTGCCCAACTTCCGGCAATAGCTCCTATAATCATAGCAATTAAGATACCAATATAATCAAAAAATATAAAGCCAAAAATCATAAAAGTAAAAACCTTTAAGGTGTGTGTTATACTCATCAGTGCAGCAGCAGTTGCAACAACTGTATGCTTATCATCATAATCTTTTACTAAAAGTGTAGTTGCCAAAGGTCCTGTTGCTCCAACTACAATAGAAAAACCACTTTGAAAGAAACCAATAACAATATAGTTTTCAAATCTTTTAATCTTTTCATTAAATTTTTTACTCCATAGTGAAAGTAAAATATAGATTCCAATAAATAAAGGTACATAAGTTAAAGAGATAAAATAAAGAATTGTTGCAAAAAAAGTTACCCCTATAAGTGAACCAAATAAAAACTTTGGTATCACCTCAACTTTTACATCTTTATATCCAAAAACTGCCCTACTTAGATTACTTGATAACTGGGTTAATCCATGAACTGGAACTAAGGCATTTACTGGTAAAAAAGAGGGCAAAACAGCGATTAAAATCATCCCTCCACCAAGACCAATAATCCCTGCAATAGTTGAAGTAAAAAAAGTGATTATACCTAGTAATATTTCAGTAGACATTTAATATCTTTATAATAAATTTATCGTAAAATACCAAATTTAGGCTTAGTGAACAAAATATTTTTAATATATATAATTTTTTTAAGTTAAATATTGATTAGATTTTATAAAATCTATAAAAAATTAAAGGTAAAATCGTATGGAAAAATTGATTAAACTACTAATAACAATCTGTTTTTTAAACACCTTAGTATTTGCATATGAACCACAAAAAGGGAAGATAGATATGCATGGAGGGAAAGGTGACTCCTTATCTTCAAAAGGTGGCTTTTCTGGCAATCTAAAATCTTTGGGAACAATTTCAAAAGATAATAAAGAGGATAAAGATTTTATAAAAATTGATAAAAAAGAGAAAATAGAAAAAATAGAGGAGATTAATAAAAAAGATGACTAAATATAAATTTGTATCATGGAATGTAAACGGAATTAGAGCAGTTGATAAAAAAGAGGCTTTAAAGTGGGTAGATGAAGCAAATATTGACCTACTAGGAGTTCAAGAAACAAAATCTACAAAAGAACAAATCCCTAATACTATTTTTGAAAAAGATTATAAAACTGTTTTTGCTTCTGAATCTGCTATAAAAGGTAGAAGTGGAACTGCACTTTTCACTGATTTAGAACCATATTTTACTTGCACTTGTCCTAGTGTTGATATTCTTGATGAAGGAAGAATAAACGAAGCACACTTTAAACTAGGAGATAAAGATATCGCTTTTTTTAATGTATATTTTCCAAATGGTCAATCAAAAGAGGAGAGACTTGTTTATAAAATGGAGTTTTATGATAGATTTTTAGAGCATTGTGAAAATCTAAAAAAAGAGGGAAAATCAATTATTATATGTGGTGATGTAAATACAGCCCATACTGAGATAGATATCGCAAGACCAAAAGCAAATGAGAATACTTCAGGGTTTTTACCTATGGAAAGAGATTGGATAACAAAGTTTTTAGAGCATGGGTATATTGATACTTTTAGACATATAAATGGAGATATAAAAGACCACTATAGCTGGTGGAGTTATAGGGCAAATGCAAGAGCAAACAATGTTGGCTGGAGAATTGATTATTTTTATGTAAGTGAAGATTTAAAAGATAATATTACAAATGCTTACATTATGGCTGAAGTTTTTGGAAGTGATCACTGCCCTATTGCTTTGGAGATTGAACTTTAAAATGGAAAATAAAAAATTTCTACACAAAGATAGTTTTGACTATGAAAAATATGTAGCAATGGTAAAACAACACCACAAAAATGGTGATGCTTTTAGCTGGTTTGATTATATTTATGATTGTGTAGAGGGTGATTATACAAAGGTGTTTTGGGCAGATTTAGAACCCAACCCTTATTTAGTTGATTGGTTAAAACAAGAGTTAATAAAAAAACATAATAAAACCGCTTGTGTTATTGGGTGTGGTGTTGGTGATGATGCAGAGGTTTTAAGTGAATATGGCTATAAAGTTACAGCTTTTGATATCTCAAAAAGTGCAATAAATCTATGTAAAAAAAGATATCCAAATACAAAAGTAAACTATTTAGTTGCTGATTTATTTGATTATCCAAAAGAGTGGTTTGAGAGTTTTGATGTGGTTTATGAGTGTAATACAATTCAAGTTTTACCCAATCAATACAGAAAAAAAGCAAAAACTGCAATGAATAATCTACTAACAAAAGATGGATATATCTTAGTTTCATGTAGAAGTAGAGAGGAAAACACTATGGAAGATGTTATTCCTCTACCACTTAGTAAATCAGAGATAAATGAGTTTGTAACTATAGAAAAACTAAAAGAGATAAGCTTTGAGGCTTATGATGATACACAAGAGCCTCCTGTACCACATTTTTGGGGAGTGTATCAAAAATAGTTTAGGCTAAAACCCTCTTAAAAACTTAGGTCGAAGCATAGAGCTATCTTCACTTGCTTCTTCTAAAATCTCAACTAAAGCCTCTTTATCTTTTGGTAATGTTCCCTTTAGAGGTAGAGCATTTGAAGCATGGTTTGACCTAAAAATTATTGCTTTTTTTGGATTGATTAAAGAGATAAATCTTTTTTGTTCCTCTAACATATCTTGGTCACTACAAAAAACAAACTCTTTGTTTTTATCTTCAAACCTTTTAAAGAAACTCTCCTCTTTTGTACCTGAAAGACCCAATTGTAAAGTTGATAGATAATTTATATGTTCACAACTATTTATAAGTTTTGCTGTATCTTCAATATGTTGTTTTGAAAGTTTTTTTCCACCTAAACCTAAAATTACAGTTGCTGAGATTTTCATATTTGCTTTTGTCGCTTTATTTAAACCCTCAATCATCTTTTCTGGTTTCATTGGTTTATTTATATATTTTAGTAGTTCATGATTGCCTGTTTCTATCCCATAATAAACTAGACTTAAACCATGTTCTCTTAGAAGATTTAACTCCTCTTGAGTTTTTTCAAGAAGATTGTATGGGCTGGCATAAGAAGAGACTCTTTGAAGTTTTGAAAATGTTTTTTTAAGATAATCTAAAACCTCAATCAAAAGCTTAGTATCACAAGCTAAAGCATCACCATCAGCTAAAAAAACTCTTCTTATATCTTGATAATATGAAAGCTCATCAATATCCTCTTTAATCTCTTCAATATCTTTTATTTTAAATTTTTTTGTTTCATACATTGAACAAAAACTACATTTATTGTAGCTACACCCTAAGGTGATTTGTATTATTAAAGAGCTTGCTTCTGCAGGTGGTCTATAAAGAGGTTCATGATACTCAATCATCTTTTATCACAAACCTTAAACTGTAGCTTTTATATTCAACCAAGATTGAGGAATTTGACTAAGAGTTTTATTCTCTTGAGCCATATATATTGTTGTAGCTACCATTGCTCTTGCACTACTATCACCACCAGCTTTTGCATTACAAATTAGCATCTCTTTTAGATTATCATATTTGCATAATAGGTGAACAACTCCTTCAAAACCGCCAGATATATCACAAGCTGGACCAAAACCTCTAATCGCTTCAAAACTATCTCTATCTTTTGATGACATCCCATCTAAAATATAAGATTGTATTTTTATATCAAAACTCTCTTTTAAAAATAACAGACTCTCTTCAATCCCTTTTCCATCTAAAACCTCCAAAAGTAAAGAAGCAAAAAATTTCCCTGTACTTATTGCTTCATAACTATTATGGGTCACACTTATCATCTTTTCAACATTTTTAAGAAAATCTTTTTTAGAGTTTGAAACCAATAAAAGTGGTGCAATTCTTCCAATTATAGATAGATCAGTTGATTCAGAACCTGTTGGAGATATCCCTTTTTCTATATTCTCTAAAGTTGTTTTTGTAGCTGAGTCCATATAACCATCATAAATATCCATTTTCATTTTCCAAAAATCTACAAACTCCTTTGGATCGAAACTTGTTTTATCTTGTAAAAATTGGTATAACCATAAGGTTTGGTCTCCATAATGTGTAAACTCTCCAGCAACTTTACCTTTGTGCCAAATTGCTTGAGCTGCATTTAACTCTTCCCAGTTTATTGTCATTGTTTGTAGAGTTTTTTCATCATAAATCCAATGAGCACCCAATGAATATGAATCTGCAACTAAAATACTTAAAACTATCTCTTTAACCTTTTTTTCATTGAACATTGTATACTCCTATTTAGATTTAGCTGGTTTTTCTATCTCATAACCAAACTCTATAACTTTCTCTTCGTTTGGTTTTAGTTCAAAATCATAATATATTTTACCATTTTTATCAAGTTTACTATACTTTGTTTCCCCTATTACCTTAACTTTTATATCTTCATGTTTCGAAACAGGTACCCTTTCAAGTAGAGTTATCTTTTGTGTATCTTTACTCTCATTTTTAATAGTATATTTCCAAACTCTTTGTGTTTTTAAAACATTTATACTAAAAAATGGCTCCTCTTTCATATCTTTTATAAGCTCTTTTTCTATATTTATAAAATTATTAGTTCCAAAGTAGATACTACTTTTTTTGTTTTTTTCTATTTTGTCAATATAGTTTTTACCAATATCTACCCCATCAAGATATAGTTGTACATAAGATTGATTGTAGATTTTATCAGTTTCAAACTCAACTTTAAAAAATGGATTAGATGTTGAATACCCATCAATCTCAATTGAGTCTTCTGCTTTTAACTTCTCTTTAGATAAAACAAGTTTTGTTTTTGTATTTAAAGGTAAGGTTACCTTTGAGATTTTATTTACTGATTTAGTTGTTAATTCCACATACTCTCTTACATTTGTTGTTTTTAACATCTTTGTAGTTGCAAAACTTTGAGCCTCCATTGCCATATCACTTCTTAATGCAATTGGTTTAGGGGTTTGGATATCTAGATATTCTGGAACAAAAACATAAGGTTTTATAACATTATAAAAATTCCCCACATAAAAATTAACAACAATATCTTTTAAGTCTACTCCTGTATTTTGAGTAAGGAATGCATTATTTTCAAACTCAATTGTTTTATTTGTACTATCATAACTAAGCTCATTTGTTCTTTGAACCTTTACTAAAGTTGTTGGATATGAGATTGTTACTTTATCTTGATCTTTACAATCTATTTCATAATCTAACTTTGTAAACTTACTATTTGGGATTGTTTTTTTTAGTTTATCAATCTCTTTTTCATACTCTTTTATTTTTTTATCAAGGGTATAAATCTCATCATAATTTGCTGTAATCTCACTAGTTATAAATTCACTACTTTTTTGCAATACTTCAATTGTTTGAAGGTTTTGAACTTGTAGATTTCCAAGATAATTGATATTTGCCAAAAGTGCTTTTTTCTTACTTTGCACTTTTGAGATATTCTCTTCTATCTTAGATATCATTTTTTCAATTTCATTCTCTTGAGCATCAACAACTTTAAACTCCTCTTTTAAAACTTTACAAGTTTTACCAAGAATAAACTGCACATCCTCAAATTTTACATCACCAACTAAATCTACACTTTTTTTATCTAAACTCAATTGTTGGTTTAAAATTGTTTTATTATTATATATATCTATACTACTAATTTGTGTATTTGCATACAAAAAAGAGATCCCACTTAACAATACTAAAGTTAATTTATTTTTTATCATTTTACATCCAATTTTTATAGTTTGAGAATGAAGGGTATTGAGTTTTAAACTCCTCTTCATCAAAAGAAAAACTAAATGAATCCATATACTCATTTAGCAACTCATAAGCCTCTTGTAACTCTTGAAACTTTTCTTCACTGCCCTCTGGCATATCTGGGTGGTATTTTTTTGAAAGCTTTAAATACTTTTTTTTCAAATCTTTCTTTGAGGTTTTAATCAATATACCAAAGAGATCAACCGCTTTTTCAAATTTTTCATAATCCATTATTTTTCCTAACATTAACAATAACATTTTACTATATCAATTTTAATTTTATATAAATGAGTTTAGATTAGTTTTTATATTTAATTATATTATTTTTTAGTTTTCTAAATATAAAATTTAGCTAAAAAATAAAAATTATTTTAAAATTTAATTTTTGAGACTATTGTGAGACACTTTTTTGGTATATTACTGCCATGAGAATTTTAATTTATGATACAAACAAACATGACCATGAATCTTTATACCAAATGATTAAACTATTGCCCATCCAAACTATCATAGATGTGGCTTCTAGTTATGAAGATTCTATCCATATGTATTCATCTTTTGAGTACACAAAAGTATTTATAAATTTTAATGAAGAAAATGGAAATGAGTTTGAAAAGTTTGTTTTAGATAAAAATCCAAAACAAAAACTTATTTTATTAAAAGAGCATTATGATTGTTCCTTAAATCACGATTGCCATTTTTGTCAAAATAATTTTAATAAATTTTTAGTAATCAAACCTATAAATATCTCACAACTACCAAAAATCATAAACAATACCTTTGAGTGTGAAGGGTATTGTAAAACACTTTTTGATTATAATTTAGAAAAAATAAATAAAACACTTAAACATAAATACCCAACAATTATCTATGACAAAATCAATTACAAATTTCTTTTAGATGAGATTCCAAGCTCTTTTGTTGTTGAATTATTTATAGAATTAACTACCCTATTATCAAAATATAATATAGAATATAGAATATTTGAAAATAAATCTATCCAAGTTATCCCCGAAGATGACTCTTATGTAATCTAACTTGATTAAAATGAAAGCAATTATTTAAGATAAAATACTATAATAGTGCTTTTAAATTTAAGGATTGAATTTTTTATGGGACAATTAATTGCTAGTTTAATAAGATGGGGAATATTTTTTGGTATTTTATATCTAATTTTTACTAATTTTGGAACTTTTTTAATAATACTATTTATACTAATCGCTTTAGGTTATTTTGCGTTTTATCAATTTAAAAAGAAACTTCAACAATCTCAACAAGGTGGATCTTTTAGATTTACTTTTAATGGTCAAGAGTTTTCACAAGGTGGAGCTAATTTTAATTTTAATGACTTTGAAGAGAGATTTAGAAGTGGAAACTTCAATAGTGGTGGTTTTAATACAAGAGCACCTTTTAGTGAAGTTCAAAAGGCAAAAGAGTTTTTTGGATTTACTAATGAACCAACAAGGGAAGAGATAAAAAAAAGATATAAAGAGTTAGCAAGAAAATATCATCCAGATATCAATGACCAAGATGATACTTTAATGCAACAACTAAACCATTATAAAGATATTTTACTAAAAGCCTACCCTTAGTTATGTTTTTAAACAGTCTTCAAAAAATATTTATTATCATCACTATTTTAGGGACTGTTTTATTTATCTATTTATTTATTGATGATTACAACTTTAAAAACAACCCTCTAAAAGAGGAAACTCTATATAAAATAAAACAAAAAAAACTCTACTTGGAAAAGCTAAGTTATCAAAAGTTTGGTATACAAAAAAGATTTCCAGTAATAGTTTCAGATAAACTACCTTCAAGATTGTTTGGTGCAGCAGTTTTTACAAATGACCAAAGAATACTAATCTATCTAAATAAAAAACGTTTTAAAGAGAGTGTTGAGTATAGTTTAGCACACGTGAGTTTTATTTAATGTAAATTATTTAATTAACCATATTATACACAAAAAAAAAATTAAATTTACATTAATGAAAAAATAAAATGTATATTTTTTCTAAAAACTTACATTGATTGAAAACATATAATACTTAGATAATCTACCTACCCTACTTTATAATCAATTAAAAATTCTTGAATATATTCTAAACTAAGGCCAACTTGATCTTCTTTTTATTGCCATAAATAAAGCATCATTCACAAGTTTAGTTGTCATTCTATCTTTCATTGACCATCCTACAACTTTCCTTGAAAATAAATCTATTACAACGGCTAAATATAACCATCCCT
>Ga0208300_100914_pt1 | contig 15160 bp, 14 predicted proteins | sample 23_taG_FD_184096 | JGI IMG/M metagenome (GOLD analysis project Ga0208300, IMG submission 184096) | Marine viral communities from Cariaco Basin, Caribbean Sea - 23_WHOI_OMZ (SPAdes) (version 2) | ecosystem: Environmental > Aquatic > Marine > Oceanic | place: Caribbean Sea: Cariaco Basin... | reverse complement strand
GGATTTTTGGTTGTTCTTTTGTTTCAATGGCTTGCGACAAAGAATACCATTTTCCGCTGGAGGTTTCCCTCTCGGTTACTGAATTTTCCTGTTTAATATCAGCTTTTTATGTTTATGGATGGAAACTACTCTAGCAACGTTGTATCTGGACAAGCCATTAAAAGCCCACACCCTGATGCAAGCCATTGCCCGCGCAAACCGCGTTGCCGAGGGCAAGAATAACGGCTTGATTGTTGATTACTGCGGCATCCTGAAAAACCTGCGTAACGCACTGGCCACCTTCGCCGGCACTGGAGATGAAGGCCATGATGGCAAGCAGGACGAGCAGGAACCGGCAAAACCTAATGCGGAACTTCTGGAGAGCCTGAACGAATCCATCAGTTTTGTCGTCGAGTTCTTCCGCCAGCGGGGCTTTGAGCTTGACCGGATTGTGACAGAAACGGGATTCGGGAAGAACGCCACCATCGCCGAGGCCAAGGAAGTCATCAACCAGAACGACGAAACCCGCAAACGGTTCGAAGTGTTGGCCCGGCAAGTGTTCAACAAGTTCAAAGCCTGCATTAACGTGCCCGGCATCAACACCTACCGGGATACCCGTGATGCCATCAACGTTCTTTATAAGAGCCTGCAGGCTGACAAGGAAAAAGCCGATATTTCAGAGGTAATGAAAGACCTTTATGGGATAGTTGATGCCCATATTGGCACCCGGGAGGACGTGACCAAGTCCGATAACGAAGAGAAGCGGTTATATGATATCAGTCAGATCGACTTTGAGCGTTTGCGCCAGGAATTCGCCCGCTCCACCCAGAAAAATACAACAGTGCAATCTTTAAAACATGCTGTTGAGAAGAAGCTGGCGCGACTGATGATGCAAAATCCCCTGCGGACGAATTATCAGCGGCATTACGAAGAGCTAGTGAAAGAGTACAACCAGGAGAAAGACCAGGTTGTCATCGAAAATACCTTCGAAGCTCTATTGAAACTGGACAGAGAACTGTCAGAGGAAGAAAAGCGGGCCGTACGCGAGGGTTTGGATGAGGAGTCTTTGGCTCTGTTTGATCTGTTGAGCAAGCCGGATCTGCCAAAGAAGGATATTTCCAGAATCAAGAAAGTAGCGGCGTCGTTACTCGATACCCTGAAATCAGAAAGATTAAAGATTGCCAACTGGCGGCAAAAAGAATCGACCCGCGATGCCGTCAAACAACAAATTTTTGATTTTCTCTACGATGATAGAACCGGACTTCCTGTCGATGACTACGAAGATGAAGAGATTTCAGTGCTTACCGAAAAAGTGTTTCTCCATGTTTATCGGGCTTACCCTTCCGTACCCTCACCTATCTACAATTAAGTAACGATTACCACCGCCCCTGCAGTGTCGCCACAATCCGGCGGCCATCGGCCCGGTCCCGGTGCTCGCACAGGTAAACCCCCTGCCAGGTACCCAGGGCAAGGCGGCCATGGTTTACAGGCAGCATCAGGGACGGGCCGATGAGGATGCTCTTGATGTGGGCCGGCGGGCTCGTCCGGCCCCTCCATCACATGCTCATAGTATGGCGCATTCTCCGGCACCATCACGTTGAAGTGGCGCTCCAGGTCGCCCCGTACATCCGGATCGGCGTTCTCGTTCACCGCCAGGGACGCGGAGGTGTGCTGGATAAACAGATGCAGCAGCCCAACTTCACAGTTGGTGAGCTCCGGCGCCTGGGCAATGATCTCATTGGTTACCAGGTGAAACCCGCGAGGTAGCGGTGCCAGTTCAATGAAGGTCTGATCCCAGATCATAGCGAACCTCGTGATTATCTCTGTCGGTCGTCCCAGGGATGAACGGGAATCACATCGTCGCCCACATCTCCCTCGTAGCTACTGCGGAAATAATCCATGGCCTTTTCCGCCTCACTGAGTTCATCGAACCGGGCAATGTGGTAGATGGCCTCGCCTTCGTTCACCAGCGGCAGGTTATTGACGCAGATAACGATGCCGGAACAGGGCGAGAGCACGGCGGTTTCGGACTCTCCGAACGGGTCCGCCACCATGGCCAGTTTCTGGCCTTTGCGTACCTTCTGGCCCAGGCTTGCCACCGGGCGCATGATACCGTCTGTGTCCGTTCGCACCCATTGGGAGTTGGCCGCGGTTTCCGAGCGCTTTCTCGGCGCCTTCGGGCCCTTCTTGGCGGGAATCATTTCCAGTTCCCGCATCACCCGGATCACACCTTTTACGCCGCTTGAAATCACCACATCGTCGAACCGCAGGGCTTCACCACCTTCGAAGGTGACCACCGGAATATCCTGGGAATCGGCGTAGGCACGGAGGCTGCCGTCCCGCAAGCCGGCGTTGATAATGATCGGTGCGCCAAAGGCCTCCGCCATGCGGGTGGTCTCCGGGTTTTTCAGTTCCGCCCGGATCTGCGGCAGGTTGAACCGATGGATGGCACCGGTATGGAGGTCAATGATGTGAGTAACCTTTTCCATGATCTGCGTGCGCAGCAAATACGCAATACGACCACCCAGGGAACCGGTTTCACTGCCGGGGAAACACCGGTTCAGGTCTCTCCTGTCCGGCAGGTAACGGGTGCGTTGCACGAACCCGAAAATATTGACGATGGGCACCGCCACCAGGGTGCCTCGCAGATGCCGCAGGGCGGAATTGGTCAGCACGCGGCGGACAATCTCCACACCGTTGATTTCGTCCCCGTGAATGGCACCACACACCATCAGAACGGGCCCACCCCGGCGACCATGTACCACTTCCACCGGAATATGCAGCGGCGTGTGGGTGTAGAGTTTGGCCACCGGCACTTCAACGGTCTGCCGGGTGCCGGCCTTGATCTGGGTACCGGCAATTTCAAAAGGCGCACGGGCCATGTTCTAGCCTCTCCCCTTGGTCCGGGTTTTCCAGGGTTGCTGGTTCTTCTCGGTCCAACTGATGATCATACCCGCCACATTTTTGCCTGTGGCATTCTCAATGCCTTCAAGGCCGGGGGATGAATTCACTTCCATCACCAATGGACCACGACTGGAACGCAGCAGATCGACACCGGCCACATTCAGGCCCATGGACTTCGCCGCGGTAATGGCTGTCCGGCGTTCTTCCGGCGTTATCCGCACCAGAGAGGCACTGCCTCCCCGATGCAGGTTGGACCGGAACTCCCCCTCCGCGCCCTGTCGCTTCATGGCGGCTATTACCTTGTCACCAATCACAAAACACCGGATATCGGCACCACCGGCTTCCTTGATGAACTCCTGCACCAGAATGTCGGCCTTCAGCCCCATAAAGGCTTCGATAACGCTTTCCGCCGCCTTCCGGGTTTCTGCCAGAACCACGCCAATGCCCTGGGTTCCCTGCAGCAGCTTGATGACCACCGGCGCGCCCCCCACCATTTTCAGGAGCTCCGGTACGTTGTCGGGTTTGTTGGCAAAACCGGTCACCGGCATCCCGACACCTTTGCGGGCCAGTAACTGCAGCGAGCGCAACTTATCCCGGGAACGGGTGATGGCAACAGATTCGTTGACCGGAAATACCCCCATCATCTCGAACTGGCGCAATACCGCCGTGCCGTAGAAGGTAACCGATGCACCGATCCGGGGGACCACCACATCGAAATCCTCGAGCACTTCTTCGTGGTAGTGGATCTGCGGCTTGGCTGAGGTGATATTCATGGAACAGTGAAGGCAGTCAATAACCTTTACTTCATGGCCACGGTTAATGCCTTCCTCAACCAGGCGGCGGGTCGAGTAGAGGTGGCGGTTTCGCGACAATACTGCAATTTTCATTTTTCAGTCCTTAGGGGCCGGCTCACCGGCAAGATAGGAAGCTTCGGGATAGATCTCTGAGCGCCCGGCCATGGCGGTCCGGCCCAGCAGCATCCGGAACCGCATGGAATCACGGTTGGTCAATGTCATTTCAATAGGCCAGCTCTGACTACCGACAACCAGCGTGGTTTCAATCACCAGGCGCATCTCCTTGTGCCCTCCCGAATCAGAGACATTTCGTTCATCCAGGACTCTGGCATCGCACGCCACAACATGGTGCAGATCGTTCTGTACTGGGTGCACCCAGAAGCGCACCCGCCGCTCACCGTTTTCGGTGTATGGCTCGGTGCGGAATGTATGAAGGCAGGACGTTCGGGCACCGGTATCAATCTTCGCCTTGATACGGCCGATATCCAGGTCCGGCAACGCCACCCATTCACGCCAGCCGAGGCTGATCTTGTTCCCGGCGGGTGTCTGGGCAACGGTTTTGATGACTTCAGCGGTCTTTCTCGGCATCCAGGAGATCCTTTTCTGTGTTTTTTTCCGGCCCCAACAGCTGAACACGGAAGGGCTCCGAATGGCTACCCGCGTAAACGCTGGTATGGGGGAACGGAATTTCAATGCCTTCACGGTCCAGCGCTTTCTTGATCGCCACCATCATGCCACTCCGGCCTTCGAGCACCTTTTCCTTTGGAACCCAGAAGGAAAACTGCAGATCCACGGAAGACGGACCAAACGCCGTCACGAGCGTAAAAGGCTTGGGCTCCTCAAGGCAGTGCGGGTCTTTCTCAGCCAGCGCCAAAAGCAGTGCCTCCACTCGCTCCACATCTTCAGCGTAGGCAATCCCGACGGTCAGGTCGAGCCGACGGATCGGGAACCGGGAACGGTTGACCACCCGGGTCTTGATCAGGGTTTCGTTGGGAATACGCACATACAGGTTGTCCGGGGTGCGCAGTTTCACGCTGAGCATATCGATACCAATGACTTCACCCAGGGTGGCATCCACTTCAATAAAATCACCAATTTCAAAGGGCTTCTCAACCAGCAGAAACAGACCGCTGATCATGTTGGACGCAGAGGTCTGTGACGCAAAACCGATGGCCACGGTGAGTATACCGGCGGCGCCCAGCACTACATCCAGAGAGAAACCGGCTTCCCTCAGCGCCGCGATACTGAACACGACAACGATGACGTAAAACACCAGCCGCCGCACCATCACGGTGTGGTGGCGGGAGGACCGCTGCGCCATAAATCTGGAAACGCTTCGGGCGGCCAGCGAGGCGAGAAAGAGCCCGAGCACCAACAAAAAGGCGGAACTGAGCCACTGGCCCCAGGCGATGTCGGTGAACACTTTCAAAACGCCTGTTTCAATTGCCTCTAGCAAAGCATCAACTCCGTCAGATCCGTTTTAACCAAACACCCGATCGAAAGCCCGCACCAGGCGACCACGGGTCAGTTTTTCCCTGGCGTCCGCCACGGGCCGGCAGGTTCCCGCAGCTGCCAACACTGACTCATCGACATGCAGACTGGCGGAATTCATATCCGTCTCCACCTCCACCATTACCCCGGGCGTCCAGAGCTGCCCACGCTCGTTCCGATGCAGCGAAAGCAACGGGGTGGGCAGACTGAAGCGTTCGAGCAATAGAGGTTCGGAGCGCCGGTTGATCAGGGTAACCGGAGTCACCGCCCGCCAGGGTCGTTTGGGGACAGCTTCCAGCACGAGCCGCGCGAAACTCGTTGAGGAATAACAGAGCTCTCCCTCCATGGTGTTCTTCCCCACCCAGGTCAGGGAGGGAAGTGCGAGGGGGATTTCCGTTAACAGGGATTGGTTTTCACCCACACAAACCTTCATCCAGACAGGCGTCCCCACATAAATCGTGCAGCGCCCGCCCGCTGGAATCGTAAGGGGCTGGTAGGGACGTATCACGGTAGGCCGGTTGGCGACGGCCGGCACAAACGTGACCGTCGACGACTCATCCTCCCGGATAAACCGTTGCACGGGGACCGTAGCTGCCGGCAGGGTGTGACCAATGGTTTCCGTCCAGCTGGCGGGATCGGCATCCAGCTCCAGCGCTTCAGAACGGATCTGCCATTCCAGGTCCAGCAAGGTAACCCACAAACGAATGTGGCCCAGCTGGTGATACTGGGTCTGCCCGGAGGCCAGAGAGTATGGCTGGGCCCAGACGCCGTCCCGGCGGCCTTCAGTGTTATTCTCCATTCCCGGCACAAAACTCCCTGAAACGCTGCAGCCTGAAGTGCAGGCGAAATCGTAGGCAAAGGTGACTTTACTATAATCCAATCCGCCACCCCGGGCGAATATCCAAGTCAGTGATTTTATTGAAACACCGGGCTGTAATTACCCCTACACCAATTCCTCAGACGACTATGGACTACGGATGACACAACTGGTCTGGTTCAGAAACGATCTCCGGGTTGCCGACAACCCGGCTCTCACGGCGGCCTGCAAGGGCGCCGAACACGTGCGCGCCTGCTTTATTCTCACCCCGGGCCAGTGGCAGGAACACAACTGGTCACCGGCTCGCGTGCAGTTTGTGATAGCCCACACCAATGCCCTCTCCGGGGAACTGGCCAGACTGGGCATACCGCTCGCCTTTATCCAGGCCGAACGCTTTGAAGACAGCATCCGTAAACTGGAAAGCCACTGCGCTGAACACGGCATTAAAACGCTGCACTTTAACGAAGAGTACGGCGTTAACGAGCGTAAGCGGGACAAGGCCATCAAGCACCGCTTTGATGACCTGAACATCCGCGTGTGCAAATACCGTGACCAGACCGTTGCACCGGTGGGCGAGATCCTCACCCAGCAAAACGAGCCCTACTCGGTGTTTACCCCCTTCTCAAGGCGCTGGCGCAGCTGGATCGACGAAACCCACCCAGGTTTGTTCCCGGCTCCGAAAGCCCGGGGCAATTCAGTGCAGCCTGAAAAAATCGACACCATTCCGGAAGCGTTCCGGAACGCGCCGAAGCCACTGGTGCCAACCGGCGAAGACGCCGCCCACGACCAGCTCGAACGGTTTCTGCAGGAACGCGGCGGCAACTACAAAGCCGAACGGGACTTCCCCGCCATCGAAGGAACCAGCCAGCTCTCCCCTTACCTGGCAAACGGCGTGCTTTCGGGCCGCCAATGCCTGCTGGCCGCAAAACAGGCCCAGGGCATGGGCGGCAACCAGGAAGGCCTGGTTACCTGGATCAACGAAATCGCCTGGCGGGATTTCTACATCAACATCCTGTACCACTACCCCCGGATCAGCATGCACCGCGCCTTCAAACCGGAAACCGAAGCCCTGGCCTGGAATCACCCCGGCGGCAACTTCGACGCCTGGAAAACCGGCAACACCGGCGTGCCTATCGTCGACGCCGCCATGCGCCAGCTCAACCACACCGGCTGGATGCACAACCGCCTGCGCATGATCACCGCCATGTACCTCACCAAAAACCTGTTCATCGACTGGCGCCTGGGCGAGGCCTACTTCATGTCCCGGCTGGCAGACGGATTCCTGGCCTCCAACAACGGCGGCTGGCAATGGAGCGCCTCCACCGGCACCGACGCCGCGCCCTACTTCCGCATCTTCAACCCGGTCACCCAAAGCGAACGCTTCGACCCCAACGGCGAATTCATCCGCCAATGGATTCCTGAACTGGCCAAACTGGACAACAAACGGATTCATGATCCGGGCGCGAAAAGTGGTGTTATTCCGAAAGGGTATCCGAGGCAGATCGTTGATCTGAAAGAAAGCAGGAAAGAAGCAATCGCCAGGTTTCAGGCACTGAAGAACTAAAAAAACAACGAGGCGGACCGCCGCAGAGTGCAGAGCTATGACGCAGGGTCGGGGACGGCCTTCCCAAAACTGTGCGGAGCCATGGATGGCGGAGCCCAAGCGTCACAGGGACGTGCCGCAAGGAGCGTGTTTTGGGAAGGCCGTCCCCGACCCTGCAGCCCGAGAGTTGGACTGCCAGCTCAACTCACAGAGCTACTCCGAGCAAACAGGGCAGGAAGGATCCCGAACCAGCTTCATTTCCCGCCACTGCATCTCCCAGGCATCCAGAATCAACAGCCGGCCAACCAGAGGCGTACCCACACCAGATATCACCTTGATGGCTTCCATGGCCTGGGCTGAACCGATCATCCCCACCAATGGCGCAATCACCCCTGCCTCCGAACAGGTCAGATCCTCATTGCCCTGCTCCGGATACAGGCAGTGATAACAGGGACTGCTCTGCTGACGGCTGTCAAACACCGAAAGCTGCCCTTCACCGCGAATGGCCGCACCCGAAATCAGAGGCACCTTCGCCGCCACACAGGCCCGATTGAGAGCAAAACGGGTGCTGAAGTTATCGCTGCAGTCCACCACCAGGCTCGTTTCCTCAACCTGCCTGGCCAGCTCCTCGCCCTCCAGGCGCTGATTCAGGGCAGTCACCGACACCAGCGGATTGATCCGGCGAATACGGCCAGCCAGGCTTTCCGCCTTGGATTCGCCCAGCTGGTTCTGCTCAAAACCGATCTGGCGCTGGAGATTGGCCAGCTCGATGTTGTCGTCATCCACCAGGCTGAGCTGCCCCACACCGGCTGCGCCCAGGTAGAGGCCAACCGGGCACCCCAGGCCGCCTGCGCCGACCACCAGCACCCGGGCGGATTTCAGCCTTTCCTGGCCGGCAATATCGAACCGCGGCATCAGGATTTGCCGGCTGTAGCGCAATAGTTCGTCGTCACTGAGCATCTGCATCTCCGTTGTTGGAAGCGGAGCCGTTCGCCCCGGCAGCCGAACGCCATTTCCCCAGGGTCATCCGGTCCCGGCGGCCATAGTCCTGCAGGCCTCGCACCTCGGCGAAGCCCCGATCACGGAACAGCGCCGCCACCGGCCCGGCCTGATGAAAACCATGCTCCACCAACAACCAGCCACCTTCAACCAGCCAGTCCGGCGACTGTGTCACAATCAACCGGAGATCATCCAGACCATCAGTACCAGAAACCAGAGCCGAGGCCGGCTCGAAACGCACATCGCCTTCACCCAGATGAGGGTCGCTGCCCGGTATATAGGGTGGATTGGAGACAATCAGGTCAAAACGGGCGGGCTCCAGCTGCGAGAACCAGGAACTGTTAACCACCGAAACCGGCAAAGCCAGCAATCTGCTATTTTCCCGTGCCAGCTCCACCGCCTCGTCCACCTCATCGCACGCCGTTATCCGCCAGCCCGGGTGTTCACTGGCCAGAGCCAATGCAATGGCGCCCGTACCGGTACCAAGATCCAGAACCCGGGCCTGTTCCGGTAACGGTAAACCCAGGGCGGTCTCCACCAGGCATTCGGTATCCGGCCGGGGAATCAGGGTGGAAGCACTTACTTTCAGTGGCAGCGACCAGAACTCCTGGTGTCCCAGCAGGTAGGCCACCGGCGTGCCGGCAACGCGCTCTGCCACCAGCGCTTCGAATGTCTCAGCTTGTGATTCAGTGACTTCGCGCTCCGGCCAGGCCCGGAAGCTGGTCCGGCCAAGCCCGGTGATGTGGCTTAACAGCAGCTCGGCATCCAGCCTTGGAGAATCACTGTTGATGCGATCAGCAGCCTGATTTATAAGTGCTTCACAGGTCAGTGAGGGTTTACTGGTCATCGGCGAGGGAGGCGAGCAGTTCCGCCTGGTGCTCCTGCTGCAACGGCACAATCACCGCATCCAGATCACCGGCAATCACTTCATCGAGTTTGTAGAGCGTCAGATTAATCCGGTGGTCCGTTACCCGGCCCTGAGGGAAGTTGTAGGTACGGATACGCTCTGAGCGGTCCCCGCTGCCAACAAGGCTTTTGCGGGTTTCAGCCATGGTCTTTTGCTGTCGCTCAGTCTCCGCATTCTGCAGCCGGGATGCCAGCAGACTCATGGCCTTGGCCCGGTTTTTGTGCTGCGAACGCTCTTCCTGGCACTCCACCACAATGCCGGTGGGCAGGTGGGTTATCCGGATGGCAGAGTCGGTCTTGTTCACGTGCTGACCACCCGCGCCTGACGAGCGGAAGGTGTCCACCCGCAGATCCGTTTTGTTGATCTGGATGGCCTCGGCCTCATCGGCCTCTGGCATTACCGCCACCGTGCAGGCCGAGGTATGGATACGGCCCTGTGATTCCGTTTCCGGCACCCGCTGCACCCGGTGAGCACCGGACTCAAACTTGAGGGCACCGTAGACTCCGTCGCCGGCGACCCGGGCAATCAGTTCCTTGTACCCGCCGTGCTCGCCCTCACTCTCGTTCAGCACTTCAACCTGCCAGCGGCGACGCTCGGCATAGCGCAGATACATTTTAAACAGATCCCCGGCAAAAATGGCCGCCTCATCTCCGCCGGTGCCAGCGCGGATCTCAAGGAACACGTTCTTTCCGTCATTGGGGTCTTTCGGCAACATCAGGCGCTGGAGTTCCTCGTCCAGCTCCTGGTTTTTCTGCTGCGCGAGTTTCAGCTCTTCCTCGGCCATCTCCCGCATGTCTGCGTCGCCATCTTTCGCCAGCTCTCTGGCAGCCTCGATATCATCGAGCGACTCTTGCCAGGCCTGGAAGCAATGAACAACAGGCTCAATCTCGGCAAACTCCCGGGAAAGCTCCCGGAATTTGTCCTGCTGCGAGATGGTGGAGGAATCGCTGAGCAACGCGCTGACTTCCTCGAAACGTTCTGTAAGCTGCTCGAGGCGGGACTGGATCGATGGCTTCATAGTTTTTCCGGGGTAGTCGTCGCGTCCGCGTCCAGTGCATCCAGCTGGTGCAACTCACGCAGCCACTCTGTCACCTCGGTCCGACCTTCTGTCGTGGCCTTGCGAACCTGAACAGAAGGTTCATGCAGGAGTTTGTTGGTAAGCCCCCGTGCCATGCTGCGCAGCACGGTCTCGGGGTCTGTTCCGTTGCGCAGGGCGCGCAGGGCTTTTTCGGTCTCGGCATCGCGCAGTATTTCAGCGCGCTGACGGAACTGCTTGAGGGTAGACACCGCATCCAGTGCCCTCAGCTGGTTCAGAAAATCCTGAACCCCTGCAGCCACCAGATTCTCCGCTTCCCGGGCAGCGCCCTCACGGGAACGGATGTTTTCTTCGATGACCTGGCGCAGGTCATCGACGGTATACAAATAGACGTCTGCCAGCGAGGCCACTTCCGGTTCGATATCCCGGGGCACCGCGATATCCACCATGAAATAGGGACGATGCTTGCGTTTCTTCAGGGCGCGCTCGACAGCGCCCTTGCCAAGGATCGGCAACGGGCTGGCGGTGGAGGAAATAACAATATCGACATCGGCCAGATGGTCCGGAATTTCGGATAGGATAATCCCCTTGCCGCCACGGGATTCAGCCAGCGCCTGCGCCCGCTCCAGGGTACGGTTGGCCACCAGGAAATCCGTCACTCCGGCATCCGCGAGGTGGCGGGCCACCAGCTCGATGGTCTTGCCGGCGCCAATCAGCAACGCCTTGTTGCGGGACATGTCCGCGAAGATATGGTGAGCCATGCTCACGGCCGCATAGGCTACGGAAACCGGATTCTCACCAATGGCGGTCTGGGTGCGCACGCGTTTTGCCACGGAAAAGGTGTGCTCAAACAACCGGGAGAGGAAGGGACCACTGGCATTGCTTTCCCGGGCCAGAGCGTAGGCATCCTTGAGCTGCCCGAGAATCTGCGGCTCGCCCAGCACCATGGAGTCAAGGCCGGCCGCCACACGCATCATATGCCGCACCGCATCGCCATCACGATGCACATACAGCACCTCTTCAAGTTCGGCGGCGTCCAGATCATGAAAACCGGCCAGCCAGCGAAGCACCATGGGGGCGCAATCGTCATCACCAGCCAGATAAAGTTCGGTGCGGTTGCAGGTGGAAAGGATGGCCGCCTCGCTGGCACCGGAGGTCGCCCGGAGTTCCGCAAACGCCTCCGCCATGCGCTCGGGCGTAAACGCCACCCGCTCCCGCAATTCAACAGGGGCCGTGCGATGATTGATTCCCAGCGTTACCAGTGCCATTTCGTGGTTGTACAACCTTTTTGCCGATGAGCGGTGAAATACGCGCAATTACCAGCCATTTTAACGGCCAGAGGCCGGAGCTGCCACCCAAAACCGCTGCAGCTTCGGCAAGTGCGGACAGGTTGGGCAAGATCAGGCGCTTATGCCATTATAGGGGCTCGGCCGAGGCCGGGACCCGATCTACCTCAAAAAAAGGGGCTGGAGAGTGGTTATTTCTGATGCGTTTTCGACAGATCATGGGAAGTTGCATGCACAAATCCGTACCGTTCCTGGTTACCTGCCTGCTTGGCCTGACACTGGCAGGCTGTGCCAGCTTCACCGGCACCGAGGAAATGCCCGCCCCGAAAGAAACAGCTACTGCCGACAAAAAAGCGGATGCACCGCCGCCGGTGGAATACGCAAACTTCGAGCCGGAAACGCTTTATCTGCTTCTGTCCGCCGAAATTGCAGCCCAGCGCGGCCGCTATGACATTACCCTGGTGAATTACGTCAAGGCCGCCAAACAGTCCCGGGACCCAGGCGTGATCCAACGCGCCATGCGAATTGCCCAGTCCCTGAACGGCGACAACGCCCAGAAACAGCTGGCCGACCTGTGGCTGGAGGTTGACCCGGACAGCCTGCAGGCTCACCGGATTTCCGCTATCCAGGCAGTAAAGAGCAATGACCTCCAAACGGCCATGTACCACATGGAACGGATCATGGAGCAAGGTGGCGATGCCGATTTCGACAGCCTGGCGGCCATGGCCTCCAATCTGCCACCGGAACAACAGCAGGAACTGCTCTCTTTATATGAAGAAATGTCCCTACGCCACCCCAACACCCCTGAGCTTGATTACAGCATCGCGCTGCTGCTCAAGATCACGGGGCAACCGGAGCAGGCACTGGAACGACTGGAGCCGCTGCTGGAAGAAAACCCCAACTTCCAGCCGGCGATCATCCTTAGAGCTGATCTGCTTTACCAGACCGGCGAGAAAGGCAGCGCCCTCGACTACCTCCTGGCAAATACCCGGCGCTTTCCCGGCAACCGACAGATGGGCACGCTCTATGGCCGGATGCTGATCAATGAAGGCGAACTGCAGGCCGCCCAGGACGAATTCAGCCGCCTGGTGCAGCAGTACCCGGACACCCCGGGCCTCCGGCTTTCCCACGCACTGGTCGCCCTGGAAAACGGGCAAACGGATCTGGCCAGACAAGAGCTGACACGGCTGACCGAACAGGGCCAACATAGCAGCGAAGCCAACTATTACCTGGGCCGCATTGAAGACCAGGCCGGCAACACCGAACAGGCCATTGGCTACTACCAGAGCGTTGAACAGGGCAATTACTACTTCCCCGCACTCGCCCGCGCCAGCTCACTGCTTGCCGAAAACGGACAGTTGGATGACGCCGTCGACAGAATCCGGAGACTCCGGGACGCCAACCCCAGACAGGCCGAAAACTTCTGGTTGCTGGAGGTAAACCTGCTCCTCGGCGAAGGACAGCGGCAAGAGGCACTGAGCACAGCAACGGAAGCCCTGGAGGAACACCCCGACAACCTCCAGATCCGCTACGCCCGCGCCATGCTTTACGACACACTTGACCGGGCCGCTGATGCCGAGGCCGATCTGAAGCGGATTGTTGAGCAGGACCCTGAAAACGCCGTTGCCCTGAACGCCCTCGGCTACATCCTGAGCACACGTACCGACCGACTGAGGGAGGCCCGCGGTTACATCGAGAAGGCACTGTCACTGGACCCGGGGAATCCGGCCATTCTCGACAGCATGGGCTGGATCCTGCTCCTTGAGGGGCAGATCGGGCCTGCGCTCGAGCACCTGTCCCGCGCCTGGGCCGCCTATCCGGATCCGGAAGTAGCCGCCCATTACGGTGAGGCCCTGTGGATGAGCGGGGCCGAGGACCAGGCCAGGATCATCTGGCAGAAAGGCCTTGATCAGGACCCCAATCACGAAGTACTCAATGAAACCATAGACCGGCTGACACATGGTGGTGAGCAGTAATGAAACTTGTCCGAACCCTGGCGGCACTCCTCATGCTCGCCACCCTCGGCGCCTGTACCACCATTCAGCTCGACCCCCTGCCGGAAGGGATGACAGACCAGCCACCTGCGAACTGGACAGCCCGCTCGGCCAGTCTCGGGCAACTGGATCACTGGAAGCTCTCCGGCAAACTGGCGGTCCGCCAGCCATCGGACAGCGGCACCGCCATCATCAACCACTGGATTCAGGACGGCGAGGCCTACGACCTGGCCCTGTCCTCATCGTTTCTGGGCATGGGCAGCACCAGACTCAAAGGCGTTCCCGGCTTTATTGAGCTTACACTCCCCAATGGCGACACCTACCGCTCTGGCGAACCGGAGTCCCTGGTGGAAGCGGCCACCGGCTGGCAGCTGCCCCTGGAGAACCTGACCTGGTGGATCCGCGGCTTGCCCTCACCCGGCAGCGATTACCGCCTGCTGTTTGATGAACAGGGCAGCCTGGCGATCATCCGGCAAGACGGCTGGGAGATCCGCTACGACCGCTGGCGGGACTTTCTTGCGAGCTACCCGGCACTGCCCGCCCGCATCACCGCCCTGAAAAAAGACAAACGGGTGAGGCTGGTGGTCTCCGACTGGCAGGAGCAGGCGCTGTGAGCCTCGGCATCACCCTGCCCTCGCCCGCCAAACTGAACCTGTTTCTGCACATTGTCGGGCGCCGGCCAGACGGCTACCACGAGCTGCAGACCCTGTTCCAGTTTCTCAATTACGGCGACGACCTCACCTTCACCCCTACCCCTGAACAACCCGGCGCAAGGCTTGAGGAGTCTGTCCCCGGCGTACCCGATGACGACAACTTGGTCATTCGCGCCGCCAAAGCCCTTATGGAGCGCAACCGCGAAGAACTGCCCGGCGTTAACATTCGCATTACCAAACGGCTGCCCATGGGCGGAGGCCTCGGCGGCGGCAGCTCCAACGCTGCGACCACACTGCTCGGACTCAACCACCTCTGGAGCCTGCGCCTCGGCATCGATGAACTGGCCGATATTGGCCTGACCCTGGGCGCCGATGTGCCAGTGTTTGTTCGTGGCCACGCCGCCTTTGGCGAGGGCGTTGGTGAAAAGCTGACCAACGCGAATCCACCGGAAGACTGGTTCGTCGTTATCAAACCTGCCTGTAACATAAACACGGGCAAGATTTTTTCCGAGCAAGGGTTGACAAGGAACACCCCGAGAATCAGAATAGCGCCCGCTTTTGAGGGAGACGCCTCGAGGTACCGAAACGACTGTGAGGATGTAGTTCGCAAACTGTATCCTGAGGTCAACCAGAGCCTGGAATGGCTTTCACAATTCGGACCTGCAAGATTAACCGGAACCGGGGCTTGCATATTTGGACGTTTCCCGACAGAATCCGCAGCCCGGATCATCTGGGAAAGCAAACCCTCCGGCGTCAC
>Ga0208300_100913_pt1 | contig 15161 bp, 15 predicted proteins | sample 23_taG_FD_184096 | JGI IMG/M metagenome (GOLD analysis project Ga0208300, IMG submission 184096) | Marine viral communities from Cariaco Basin, Caribbean Sea - 23_WHOI_OMZ (SPAdes) (version 2) | ecosystem: Environmental > Aquatic > Marine > Oceanic | place: Caribbean Sea: Cariaco Basin... | reverse complement strand
CGTGACCGGCGATTCCGGAAAACTACCCGAAATCGGTCACGATAAAACGGAATGAGCGGTCACGATCACCCGGAACAGGCGGTCACGTTCAAACGGAATGGGCGGTCACGATGGGCCGGAATATGCATCCCTAACTGAGCGGTAGAGTCTGTTACTGGCGGCCTCTTTGTTTCTATTTTATTGGCGAAACGGAGGGAAACAGGTAAAGTCGTAGTAGTGAAGTAACGTTGACGTTTAATCGGTCTTCATTTTCGGTACTAGTTTTAAAAAAATATATAGTTACCGGATTTTTCCCGAGTATTTCTATAGTAAATCAGGTCAAGAGCTTTTAGTTTGAGATTGATATGGACAAAGTAACAGAAGATGAAATCATCGCGAGTTGGATTAATGGAATAGAAGAACCAGTCGTAAGTGTCATATGCATATCTTATAATCATGAAGATTATATCGAGGAAGCGTTGGACAGCATTTTGCATCAGAAAACCAGCTTTCCCTTCGAAATAGTTGTTCACGACGACGCATCAACCGACGCTACTGCGCGAATAATTCGCCAGTATGAAAGCGAATATCCAAGAATTATAAAAGCTAAGTTAAGGACAAAGAATATCTTTTCAGAAGTGGGCGGAGGCTTCATAAATGATCTTCTTTCAGAGGCCAAGGGCGAATTTATTGCGATATGCGAAGGCGACGATGCTTGGATAGATCGAACGAAACTGGAGAAGCAAGTTTTCACGCTGAGGAAAAATGATAAGTTAAGCATCTCTATTCACAACGCTATCGTTGAAGATTGTAGATCAGGCGATAGGCATATTTTCAATAAATCTGATCTCCCTGAAATTCTTTCGTTAAAGGATATATTTTTTCGAGGTTGGTTTTCGCCGACAGCCAGTTTCTTTTTTAGAAATAGCGGATGGAATGGCGATATCAGAAAAGATGTGAATGGCGATATGGTGATACTTTTCGAAAATGCTTTAAACGGAGCGATTCACTATTCGCCAGAGCCTATGTCGTTATATCGTTACTTTAGTAGTAGTAGTTTAAGTTCTGCTGCAGATAGAGCGTTTTTGTATAAAAAGAAGGTTGGGTTTTATATGTATGCGTTTAAAAAAGTAAGAGCTCCGTTTAAAATTATTTTGGGGGGGCTTATGCTCGTTCTGCTCGCGAAGAAAACTCTTATTTCGAGAAAGTAAAGTGATCTTAAATCCATTTTTATTTTTGGTCGCTGTATATTGGTTGGCTAGTTTAATTGGTTTGTTATACGGATTAAATAATCAGGGTTTCTATACTTTAGGGTCATATTACGAAATTAGCCCTAGTAGCTACTATGTTGCTTTTGGTCTAGACTCTGCTGTCGTTTTTTTGGTGGTTATATTATATCTATTTTCTGTCTATGGCGTTAATAAAAGGTCTAGAGGCTTTTCATTTGGTAGGAGGGTCGGATATTTTATTATTTGTCATCAGGTCGCCTATATAATTTTTGTTCTCAGCACTGGGGCGGGTGTGGCTGGGTCGAACTTCAGTTTTAATGGTTTTAATATATTTAATTACTATTTTATTTTGTTAAGCCCAGATGCGCTAGCTTTTATCATTACGCCTCTTCTAAGATCCCGAAATCAATTTGCTATAAGTATCTCAATATTACTTGTCTCCTTTCTGATACGAGGGTGGATGGGGGGGGTTCTTTTTTTTATCATCTTAATTATTGTCAAGTTTCATCCTCTGGCACTGAGTCGCTCCAATAGTTTTAAACTGGTTCTTTCTTGCGGTTTTTTGGTCTTATCTCTTCCTCTATTAGAGTCGATTAAGTGGGGGATGAGAACCGGTATAGAGTTTCATGAAATTTTGGCAATTGGTTGGAGTAATTTTTCGCTAGAAGGTGTTGGCCTGGCGTTTAATAATGTTGTTTCGAGATTTCATCATTTGAACAATTCTGCGCTGATTGTCGAAAATCTTGATTTTTTTAGACAGGCCTATGCTGCCGGGGAGTTTAAGTCGTATTGGATGAATGGTTTGTTTTACGAGACGATGTGTAAGTTTTTTTTTACTTGCGGCAATGATTTGAACAGTTTTGTTGTAGGCACATTTTATGACCCGGGCGGGAAACAGTGGAATGTAGACCCTGGCGTTGCTGGCTGGTTGGCTATTTTAGGCTTTAGATCAGTCTTGTTCGTTTTCTTATTTCTGTTGCTGATTTTAGGTGTATTTTGGTCATCACTTAAATATATGGGTTTAAATGCCGCGTTGATTTTCTTTTCATTTACTTTAGTGTATTTTTTCCATGGCTGGTTCTCTCCATATTTAAATCTTATTTTCTATTTTTTGATTGTTTCTTTCCTTTCTAGAGTTAAAATTTTAAAAACTTGATAGGGGTGTTTGCTGGTGTTTAAAGGGAAAAAGGTACTCATTACTGGGGGAACAGGCTCTTTTGGGAACGCTGTGCTCAGCCGATTTCTTGAGACAGAGATAGGCGAAATTCGGATTTTGAGCCGTGATGAAAAAAAGCAGGATGACATGCGTAAGCTTTACGCTAACCCCAAGCTTAAGTTCTACATCGGTGATGTGCGGGATTACAGTAGCACCCTGAATGCCACCCGGGGTGTCGATTTCATCTTCCACGCGGCGGCTCTGAAACAAGTGCCTTCCTGCGAGTTTCACCCGATGGAAGCGGTGAAAACCAACGTGATTGGCACCGAGAACGTTCTGGAAGCGGCTATTCAGAACGAGGTGAAGCGCGTGGTTTGCCTGAGTACTGATAAGGCGGTTTATCCCATTAACGCCATGGGCATTTCCAAGGCGATGATGGAAAAGGTAATGGTGGCTAAATCCCGTAATGTTGACCCGAGTAAAACTGTTATCTGTGGCACCCGTTACGGTAACGTGATGGCATCGCGCGGGTCTGTCATTCCACTGTTCGTTGATCAGATTCGAACCGGCAAGGCGCTCACTATTACTGACCCAAATATGACGCGCTTTATGATGACCTTAAGTGATGCGGTGGATTTGGTTCTATATGCTTTCGAACATGGGAGTAATGGTGACCTGTTCGTTCAGAAAGCTCCTGCTGCCACTATTGAAACCTTAGCTCGGGCGCTGGGTGAGTTGATGGGCAAGACGGATCAGACCGTTAATGTGATTGGTACCCGCCACGGCGAGAAACTCTTTGAAGCCTTGCTCAGCCGCGAGGAAATGGCTAGTGCGGAAGACCTGGGTGGCTATTACCGGGTACCACCGGATCTTCGAGATTTGAATTACGGTAAGTTCGTCGAACAGGGTGAGGAGAAAATATCTCACACTGAAGACTACAACTCGCACAACACGGAGCGCCTTGATGTCGCGGGAATGCAAGCGTTGTTAAGAAAGCTGGATTTTATTCGTGCCCTGGAACGGGGTGATTACCTCAACCCGGAGGACTGATCCATGAAGGTATTATTATCGGGAGCCAACGGTTTTATCGGTAAGAACCTGCTGATGCACCTGCAAGAAAAGGGTGATTTTGAGGTTGTACTCTTCACCCGGGATCATAGGGAGAAGGACTTGCCCCGCTTGCTGGAAGGCGTAGATTGGGTTGTTCATCTTGCGGGCATTAACCGCCCGAAAGATCCTTTGGAGTTCACGACCGGTAATGCGGGGCTCACTCAAGCGCTGAGTGAAGCGGTATTAGCCAGTGGCCGGAAGATTCCGATTATATACAGTTCGTCTATTCAGGCCAGGCAGGACAATGATTACGGCAACAGCAAGCGCGAAGCCGAAGAGGCATTGCTGGCTCTTAACCGCGACACCGGAAATCCTGTTTACATCTATCGCTTGCCTAACGTGTTCGGTAAATGGGCTCGGCCCAATTACAACTCGGCTGTGGCCACCTTTTGCCACAACATTGCCCGGGATTTGCCGCTTCAGATTAATGACCCAGATGCAGTAATCAACCTTGTGTATGTAGACGATTTAATCGCCAGTGTCCTGATGCTGTTGGAAGGCGAGCAAGTGGCAGGCCCTTACATTGAGGTGCAACCTGTTTATCAGATTTCTGTGGGAGACCTGGCAGACCAACTCAACCGCTTCAAGGACTCCCGGGATAACCTGGTTACTGAGCCGGTGGGGACGGGCCTGTTACGGGCGCTGTATTCTACTTACGTAAGCTACCTACCCCCGGAGCGTTTCACTTATAGGGTGCCCCTGCACGGGGACCAGCGGGGTGTGTTCGTAGAAATGCTGAAAACCCCTGATGCGGGCCAGTTCTCGTTCTTTACCGCCCACCCGGGCGTCACCCGTGGCGGTCATTACCACCACTCGAAAACAGAGAAGTTCCTGGTCATCAAGGGCAAGGCCTGTTTCCGATTTCGCCACATGCTCACAGGCGAGTTCTACGAATTGTTCACCTCCGGTGATAGTCCTGAGATTGTGGAAACCGTTCCCGGCTGGACCCACGATATAACTAATGTGGGTAAGGATGAGCTGGTCTGTATGCTCTGGGCCAACGAAATTTTTGACCGGGACAATCCGGATACTTTTGCGTGCCCTGTGGGCACACAAGCGTGAATTGATTTGGGGATGTCATGAAAAAACTTAAAGTTATGACAGTGGTTGGGACTCGACCGGAAATTATCCGGCTGTCCCGGGTAATGGCTAAATTGGATGAGCACTGTGAGCACATTCTGGTTCACACGGGCCAGAATTACGACTTTGAGCTGAATGAAATCTTTTTCCAGGATCTGGGCATCCGTAAGCCGGACCATTTCCTGAGCGCTGCAGGAGCGAGTGGTGCGGAAACCATTGGCAACGTCATAATTGCAGTGGATCGGGTTCTGGCTGAAATTCAGCCGGAAGCTCTGCTGGTTCTGGGTGATACCAACAGCTGCATGGCAGTCATCCCGGCTAAACGCCGTAGGATACCCACTTTCCACATGGAAGCGGGCAATCGTTGTTTTGATATGCGTGTACCGGAGGAAATAAACAGGCGCATTGTTGACCACACGGCAGATATAAATCTTACTTACAGTTCGATCGCTCGAGATTACTTGCTTCGCGAAGGCCTGCTACCAGACAGGGTGATCAAAACCGGCAGTCCCATGTATGAGGTGCTGAATTATTTCCGTAGTGGCATTGAAGCCTCGAATGTTATCGAACGACTGGGGCTTACAGAGCGCGAGTTCTTTGTAGTGAGTGCGCACCGAGAAGAGAACGTAGATTCCGACCGAAACTTCCGGGCGCTGGCAAATACTCTAAATGCTGTTGCAGAGCAGTATGGCTGCCCGGTGATAGTCTCGACCCATCCACGTACGCAAAAGCGTGTGGACGCTATGGATGTGCACTTCCATAATAATGTTCGCCTTCTGAAGCCTCTCGGTTTCAAGGATTACAATCGGTTGCAGCTCAGCGCGAGAGCGGTGTTGTCTGACAGCGGCACCATCAGTGAGGAGGCGTCCATCCTGAACTTCCCGGCCCTGAATATCCGCGAGGCCCATGAGCGGCCTGAAGGTATGGAAGAAACCGCCGCAATGATGGTGGGGTTAAGCCATGAACGCGTACTTCAAGCCCTAGCTATTCTCGAAACCCAGGGCCGTGGTGATGAGCGTTCAATGCGGTTAGTGGGCGATTACAGTATGCCGAACGTGGCGGAAAAAGTGGTACGCATCATTCATAGTTATCGTGATTACGTTATGCAGACGGTTTGGAAGCAATATGAGTGAGGCGCGGAAGCTTGTGGTTTACGTCGGGCCATACAGTTTCCCTAACGGGGGCGCTGCGGCAAGGCGAATTTATGGCAATTGCCGCTCACTTTTGAAAGGTGGCTACGATGTAGTGGTCACTTCAGGACAGGTTTCTGATTCTGATAGGTCAGAATATGATGGAATACCCATTATCTCGTTGAATGAACGTCGCCATGAGGGTTTGCCAAGCTTGCTAAAGCATTTGATGTATTTTTCGGCTGGAAAAAATACGATTGAATGGCTTGACGCTCTGGAGCAGAAACCTACGGCAGTAATTTTGTACAGTGGATATTCTCCCTATTTGATTAAATTGTTGCCTTGGTGCAAGCGGAATAACGTAAAATTAATTTTTGATGTGGTCGAATGGTATGATCCGCCGAACATTTTATCCAGGTTGCTGTCTCCTTATTACATGAATATTGAACTGGCAATGCGATTTTTGATTAAAAAATGCGACGGTTTGATTGTTATAAGTGATTACCTAAAATCTTATTATGAGCCATATGTAAGTAATATCATAAAGGTTCCGCCCACAGCAGAATTGACCCATATTTCGCAATCGCCGGAATCTAGATTGGATTTACCAACGGCCTTTGTTTATGCAGGCACTCCGGGGAAGAAGGATGCTTTGCCGTCTATAATATCAGCAATATTAATGGCAAGCTCAGAGGGGGAGAGCGTAAAGCTACATATAGCCGGTGTTCCTGAAGAGAATCTTGAAATGTTTTTACCTTCTCATGGTTACAGTAAGGAGCAGATAGATAAAGTTGTAAAGTGCCATGGTGTGTTGAGTCATGAGGAGACTGTGAATTTAGTGAGTAAGTCGGACTATTCAATTATATTGCGCCCGCACATACGGAGTGTCCAAGCAGGGTTTCCTACCAAGTTCGTTGAAAGTATGGCACTGGGAACTCCCGTGATCGCAAACCTGACAAGTGATCTTGGTTCCTATCTCAAAGACGGGATCAACGGTTTCGTTTGTCCAGACTCTAACGTTGGTAGTCTGGTAGATGTGATTAAGAGAAGTGTGAATACGCGTCGGGATAATGCGATGCGCGTGCGCGCAAAGGAAACTGCCCGGAATTGTTTTTCGCCCGAAAAATATTCCGAGGACTTTTTGCGACTAATTGGATAAATGGTATGGCGTCATTTCTCAATCTGAAATAAAAGTGAGCGCGGCCCTGCGTTCATTGAGGATTTTCTAATTTGATGAGATTTCTACTGATCTGCAGCTTCCCTGATTCGCTGATCAAGTTTCGTGGGCCGTTGGTAAAGGCTCTGCTGGCACGGGGGCTGGATGTGCATGTCGCTTCGCCGGATTTGTCCGCTGCGGAAGAGATCCGGGTTGAACTGACTGCGCTGGGCGTCACGCTTCACGAAATTGGTTTACAGAGAACCGGTATTAACCCGATTTCGGATTTCCGGACTTTGACGGAGCTGTTTAGGTTAATGCGAAGCATTCATCCAGACTATGTATTGGGGTATACCATTAAACCGGTGATTTATGGTTCTCTTGCTGGCTGGTTAGCGGGCGTCCCAAACCGGTTTTCCTTAATCACCGGTCTTGGCTATGCCTTTACCGGTGAAGCTTCGGGCAAGCGAGGCTTACTTCGTAAGCTGATACAGCGTTTGTATCGGTTTGGACTGACGAAATCTCGTAAGGTGTTTTTCCAGAATCCGGATGATGAAGCATTGTTCCGGCATCTCGGCTTATTGCCCATAGCGATTCCCTCTTGTGTAGTAAACGGTTCCGGAGTTGACTTGGCAGACTACTCTTCGGCCTCTTTGCCGGATAGTCCTTCGTTCCTTCTCATAGCCCGATTGCTGGGGGACAAAGGGGTTCGTGAATACGCCGAGGCAGCAAGGGTCGTGAAAAAGCAATACCCACATGCGCGTTTTCAACTGGCGGGGTGGATTGACGATAATCCCGATGCCATTGGCCAGCGTGAACTGGATGAATGGGTCAAAACGGGAACTCTGGAGTTTCTGGGGAAGCTGGCCGATGTGCGTCCGGCCATTGCAGGCTGTAGCATCTATGTCCTGCCGTCATACCGGGAGGGAACGCCCCGCACAGTATTGGAGGCGATGGCCATGGCCCGGCCGGTCATTACCACCGATGCGCCTGGGTGTCGTGAAACAGTTGTAGATGGCGAAAACGGCTTTTTGGTGCCTGTGCAGTCTGTAGATGAGCTTGCTGCCGCTATGAGTCGGTTCATTGAGGAACCGATGCAAGTCGAGCGCATGGGTGCGTGTTCGCGAAAAATTGCTGAAGAGAAGTATGATGTGGATAAGGTGAACGAATCCATGTTGCGTGAGATGGGAATTAAGTGATCAAACGTATATTTGATGTTCTTGTAGCAGCCATGGCGCTTGTGTTGTTAGTGCCGGCTCTTGCTGTTGTCGCTTTTCTGATCCACCGTAGGCTTGGCTCGCCGGTTTTGTTTCGCCAAATCCGCCCAGGTAGAGATGGCAAGCCTTTTCAAATGATCAAATTCCGCACCATGTTAGATGCTGTGGATGAGCAAGGTAAACCGCTTCCTGATTCAGAACGGATGACCTCGTTTGGCCAGTTTCTTCGCTCCAGTAGTCTGGACGAGCTGCCCGAGCTATGGAACGTGCTGAAAGGCGATATGAGCCTGGTAGGCCCTCGGCCTCTATTGATGGAATACCTGCCTCTCTATTCTGAGCAGCAGTACCGCCGCCACGAAGTACGGCCTGGAGTCACCGGCTGGGCTCAGGTGAATGGCCGTAATGCGATTTCCTGGGAAGACAAGTTCAAACTCGATGTATGGTATGTGGATAATCGCTCACTCTGGCTGGATTTGAAGATTCTGTTCCTTACGGTCAAGAAGGTGTTGGTTCGTGATGGCATTAGTGGCGAGGGAGAGGTCACAATGTCGAAGTTTACCGGGGATAACGACTGATGCGTTTAGCCATTCTTGGCGCCAGTGGCCATGGTAAGGTGATTGCCGACGCAGCAGAGCAACTCGGCTGGCAGAATGTCACTTTTTTCGATGATGCCTGGCCGGGGGTTGGAGCGAACGGGCCTTGGAGTGTACAGGGTGATACGGAGGCGTTACTCGCACGGCTATCGGATTTTGAAGGTGTCGTCGTTGGTATCGGCAACAACCGAATTCGCGAAGAAAAGCATTCAGAGCTGGCGAGAGCTGGCGCGAACCTGGTGCCTATCGTTCATCCTGCAGCGATTGTGAGTCGCCACTCCTCCATTGGCGCAGGCACCGTCGTTTTTGCCAACGCAGTTGTTAACCCCTGTGCAGTGGTCGGCGCTGGAGTGATCGTTAATACTGGCGCAGTAGTAGAGCATGATTGTGTTATTGGTGATTTTTCCCACATAAGCCCAAATGCTGTATTGGCCGGTGGCGTAACGCTGGGAGAGCAGGCCTGGGTTGGCGCCAATGCATCCGTCAGGCAGCTGATTTCGGTTGGCCGGGCATCCATCGTGGGCATGGGCGCTGTTGTGATTAAAGCCGTTGAACCTAGCGTGACTGTGATGGGAAATCCCGCGCGAACTCGCAACCAATGAATTATTTCAAATTTTAAAATCAGGATACGACTGAGTAACCCATGTTGAACGGACCCTTTTCCCCCTGGCCTTCTTATACAGACGAAGAAGCCAACGCTATACGCGATGTTTTACTATCCAACAAGGTAAATTACTGGACAGGCAGGGCATGCCGGGAATTTGAGTGCGAGTTCGCGGGTTTTAGCAAATCGGAATATGCCATTGCTGTCGCTAACGGAACCGTTGCATTGGATCTGGCACTTAAGGCACTCGTGATAGGCGAGGGTGATGAGGTGATTGTTACACCCAGAACTTTCCTGGCGTCTGTATCCAGCATTGTAACCGCCGGCGCCGTGCCAGTGTTTGCGGACGTAGACGCTGACTCCCAGAATATAACCCCTGAAACAGTTCGCAAGGTGATTTCGCCACGGACACGAGCCATTGTATGCGTGCACCTGGCAGGATGGCCTTGCGATATGAAAGGCTTTATGGCGCTGGCTGAAGAGCGGGGGCTCTACGTGATTGAGGACTGTGCCCAAGCACATGGTGCAACGTTTGAAGGTCGCTCTGTTGGTTCGATTGGACATATTGGTTGCTGGTCATTTTGCCAGGATAAGATTATGACTACCGGTGGCGAGGGCGGCATGGTAACTACGAACGACCGTGAGCTTTGGAGCCGGATGTGGTCTTATAAGGACCACGGTAAAAGCTGGGAAGCGGTTTATGAACGGGAGCATCCGCCCGGCTTCCGCTGGTTGCACGAGAGTTTCGGTACCAACTGGCGTATGACAGAAATGCAGGGTGCTATTGGTCGTATACAGCTTACTCGCATGGACGATTGGCATTATCAGCGTCTGGCGAATGCGGAGCGAATCTGGGAATGTGCACGGTCTCTACCTGGGTTGAGGGTGCCGGAGGTTCCTGAGGGCATCGGTCATGCAGCCTATAAGTGTTATGTGTTCGTCGAGCCCGGCCAGCTGGCTGATGGCTGGAGTCGGGATCGCATTGTCAACGAAATTGTTGCATCCGGTGTGCCTTGTTTCTCTGGATCGTGTTCTGAGGTCTATCTTGAAAAGGCATTTGATAATACCGGCTTCCGGCCAGAAGGGCCTCTACCGGTAGCCCGGGAGCTTGGGCAAACGAGCCTGATGTTCCTGGTGCATCCGACGTTGACGACTGTTGAGATAGAAAAGACCTGTGATGTATTGCGGTCTGTGATGGAGCAGGCCGCTCGCCGCTACGATAGGGGCTCTTAATGATACTTGTAATGCTACGAGTCTGGACAAACCACTCTGCTAGCGCAAAAGTGTGCCTATTAAAGGCTGTTTGTGGTTACAGGATTATCGGTAAAGGACAACCATGTTCGAGAAATTCCTGAATTTATCTCGAGTTCAGAAACGGCTTATTTCGGTTGCCGTCGATGCTGTCGCGCTTTTCTTTGCTCTTTATGCCGCGTTTTCTCTTCGGTTGGATCAGCAACTCTGGGTACCAAGCCGGGAGCATTTGATCATCTCCGGGCTCACGGTGGTGTTTACGATTACGGTTTTCATCAGGCTTGGCCTATACCGTGCGGTGATTCGCTACCTGAGTGACCGTGCTTTTATCACTATTTTGTCCGGCGTCTGCGTTTCTGCGGTTACTTTAATCCTGCTTGGTTACTGGCTTGAAGTACTGGTACCCCGCTCGGTGCCGGTTATTTATGGGTCACTGGCGTTTATTTTTGTGAGCGGAACGCGTATGAGCGTTCGGATGCTGGTGCATCGCCCGAAACACCGCAACAAACAATTTGTGGCAATTGTCGGCGCTGGCGAAACCGGTTTGCAGCTTGCGAATGCGTTGGAGCAGGGTACCGAATATCACCCGTCGGCCTTTATCACGTTTCGAAAAGCCAATCACCGGGCGCTGATCAATGGCATCCCGGTTTACGACATCAGCCATATTGAGAGAGCGATAAAGAAACACAGCATCAAGCGGCTGTTGCTGGCGCTGGACGCCAACTCAGGCATTGATCGCAAGCAGCTGCTCAAGAGACTGGAGCCCCTGGCGATTCCGGTACAGACCGTTCCTACCATGTCGGAACTGGTGGCGGGGCAGGCACGAATTAACGATATCCGGGATCTGGAACTTGAGGATCTGCTGGGCCGGGATCCGGTTCAGCCCGATAACGCTCAGGTGGCGAAAAGCCTGTACAACAAGGCGGTGATGGTGACCGGTGCCGGTGGTTCCATTGGTTCTGAACTCTGCCGCCAGATTATTCTGCATCGGCCTTCCCGGCTCGTGCTATTTGAGCAGTCGGAATTTTCCCTGTATGCCATTGAGCGTGAACTTCAGGCCCTGAACCGGATAGAAGGGTTGGGTGTCGAGATTCACCCGCTTTTGGGAAGCGTGACTCATCGCCGGCGTTGTGAAATTGCCATGCGCAGTTTTGGCATCGAAACGGTCTACCACGCGGCGGCCTATAAACATGTACCGCTGGTTGAACACAACATTATTGAAGGTGTTCAGAATAATGTGTTTGGTACGTTTCACGTTGCAGAGGCGGCAATCGCGGCTGGAGTAGAGCGCTTTGTTCTGATTTCCACCGATAAGGCCGTACGCCCTACCAATGTGATGGGCGCAAGCAAGCGCATGGCGGAGTTGGTGCTTCAGGGGCTGGCCCAAAGACAGTCCGGGACCATTTTTTCCATGGTGCGTTTTGGTAATGTGCTTGGCTCCTCGGGCTCCGTAGTGCCGTTGTTCCGGGACCAGATCCGCGATGGTGGCCCGGTGACGGTGACCCACCCGGATATTATCCGTTACTTCATGACCATCCCCGAAGCCAGCCAGCTGGTGCTTCAGGCGGGCAGCATGGGGCAGGGTGGAGAAGTCTTTGTATTGGACATGGGCGAGCCGGTGAAGATTGCCGATCTTGCCCGCAAGATGGTTCATCTGATGGGACTGGTTGAAAAAAATGAAGAGCGGCCTGACGGGGACATCGAGATTGTTTTCTCCGGGCTGCGGCCGGGTGAAAAACTCTTTGAGGAGCTGTTGATAGGTGATGATCCCCAGGGTACGGCACATCCTCGTATCATGATGGCGCGTGAGGTTTACATGGCTTGGGACGAAGTCGAGCAGACCTTGAACCGGCTTATGCGGGCCAGCCATGAGTTTGATTGCCAGGAAATCCTCGAGATTTTGAAAACGGCGCCTACGGGGTTCGCTCCGAACAGTGGGGTTGCAGATCTGGTGTGGTGTAACGGTAATCAAGAGCAGGTAAGCGAGGGCAGGAATGCGGACAAGGTCCGAAGGTTGCCTGTGAGCTGATGTATAATTTCAGATTGTGAATTCATTCTGACTTTTTAGCGGGGGCCCTGATGGCCTCCGTTTTCGTTAATCAACAAGGAACGTTGACGATGATTGATATTCTTCACCATGGGGCTACCACTGGCGTAACCGGCTCCTGCCACGAGCTTGCGCTTAACAGCGGGGCCCAAAAGAACGGCATCCTTATAGACTGCGGGCTTTTCCAGGGCCAGGACGAAGGTCGCGGCGCTTCCGCTTCTGATCTCTCCATTGATTTTCCCATCGGGCATATCTGCGCCCTGATCGTTACCCATGTGCATATCGACCACGTTGGCCGCATACCCAATTTGCTGGCCGCGGGTTTTGAGGGGCCGATTATTTGTTCGGAGCCGTCGGCCATTATGCTGCCGGAGATTCTGGAGGATGCCCTGAAGATTGGCTTTACCCGGGACAGGCGATTGATTGAGCGGGTTCTGGGGCTGATTCGTTCGCGGCTGGTGGCGGTGCCTTATGGGCAGTGGCATTCGGTGTTTGCCAAGGGGGATAGCTCGCTGGCGGTTCGGCTGCAGAGGGCCGGGCATATTTTGGGCTCGGCCTATGTGGAGTGTGATGCCCGTGTTGGGGATGTTGAGGAGCGCGTTGTATTCAGTGGCGATCTGGGCGCGCCCCATGCGCCGTTGCTGCCGGCGCCGGAATCGCCGGAGCGGGCGGATCGGTTGGTGATTGAGAGTACGTATGGTGATAAGGATCATGAGGACAGGGAGACACGCCGTTACCGGCTAAAGGCGGTGTTGGAGCATGCTCTGGAGGATGGCGGCACGGTGCTGGTGCCTGCGTTCAGTATCGGGCGGACGCAGGAGTTGCTGTACGAAATTGAGGGATTGATTCATGAGTTTGGCGGCGATCTCTGGAGTAACCTGGAAATCGTTGTCGATTCTCCTCTGGCAGCCGAGTTCACCCGGATCTACCGGGATCTGAAGCCCTACTGGGATGCCGAAGCCACAGAACGGGTGCACAAGGGCCGGCATCCGCTGTCCTTCGAGCAACTCACCGTAATCAATTCCCATGAAGACCACCTGAACGCCGTGGATTACCTCGCCCGCTCCCATCGCCCCTGCGTGGTTCTGGCCGGCTCCGGTATGTGTGCCGGCGGCCGTGTGGTGAGCTACCTTAAGGCTATGCTGGGTGATAAGCGCAATGATGTGTTGTTTGTCGGCTATCAGGCGGCCGGTACGCCGGGGCGGGATATTCTGACTTATGGCCCCCGGGGTGGCTGGGTAAAACTGGATGAAGAGCGCTACACCATCAAGGCTCAGGTGCACCAGGTAGGCGGCTATTCGGCCCATGCCGGGCAGAGTGATTTGCTGCGGTTTGTTGAAGGTATTCCTGAAGCGCCCTCGGAAATCCGGGTGGTGCATGGGGATTTGGAGGCGAAGGAGGCGCTCCGCGCGAAGCTCATACGGCTGCTGCCTGAATCTCGAGTTCTGATTCCGGATTAGCGAGATATATTCATGCCAGTTATTTTCAGGTATCAAGGTTTCAAATTCTTTTTCTATTCGAACGAAGGCGATCCTCTGGAGCCAGCTCATGTTCATGTCCGAGCTGCGGGAAAAGAAGCGAAGTTCTGGCTGGCTCCAGCTGTATCGCTAGCTCGTAATGATGGTTTTGATGCCCGTGCGATTCGGGTATTGTTGGAAGTAACAGAACAGAACCGACAACGGTTTGAGGATGCATGGCATGACTACTTCGCCTGAAAAAGTCTGGTTTGATGAAGACAATCTTTGGGTCGCGCTTTCTGACGGACGCACAATCGGTGCTCCTTTGGCCTGGTTCCCGCGTCTGCTGCACGCGGAACAAAAAGCCAGAGATGACTTTGAACTGAGTGTTCATGGCATTCACTGGGACTCATTGGATGAAGATATCAGTATCCAGGGGTTGCTGGCTGGCCAAGGCGATCAAACCCACCCAAAACGTGATCACGCGGCCTGACATGGAAAAGATAAAGATTTTTGCCACGAAATCCGCGAAAGAACACGAACAAAGATTGACTGATTAAAAGTCAGGATTTCCTTGTCTTTCCCTTTCGTGTTCTTTCGTGGATTTCGTGGCAAAAATGTTCTTAAAAATAAGGATATAAGATGCTCAAGGAAAAAGAGCTTTGTTACCGTATTACCGGCTGTGTGTATGAGGTATACCGGCATCTGGGAGCAGGTTTTCTGGAGTCGGTCTACCAGAAGGCGTTGATTCAGGAGCTGCAGTTTGCCGGGTTGGCGGTGCAGTGTGAAGTGCCGGTGGTTATCCACTACAAAGGCGAGCCCATTGCCGAACACCGGGTCGATCTTTTGGTCGAGAACGCCGTCATCATCGAACTAAAAGCCCAGAAGCAAATGCCGATATCGGCGGAACCGCAGTTAATCAACTACCTCAAAGCCACAGGGAAAGAGCTTGGTCTGTTGGTTAATTTTTCGTTTCCAAAGGCTGTGGTAAAGCGGGTGGTGTTATGACCCGTGAGGCCAGACCTCTTCTTTACGATGGTTACAATGTTTCTTGCGACTGACCTGCCCCCTGTTTAAAGTAAGACCGGTTAACTGGTCTCGAGGAATTCTTATGACTAGTCCAATCTATTCAGAAGTAACTGCGAGTGTGTC